>Ga0008833_1000434_pt1 | contig 43241 bp, 45 predicted proteins | sample HotLakConsoUCCLE_FD_62216 | JGI IMG/M metagenome (GOLD analysis project Ga0008833, IMG submission 62216) | Hypersaline microbial mat communities from Hot Lake, Washington, USA - Hot Lake Consortium UCC-LE | ecosystem: Environmental > Aquatic > Non-marine Saline and Alkaline > Hypersaline >... | reverse complement strand
AGTAATCCTCCACCACCGCTTCGGCATCGAGCGTCTGGTCAAGGTCGGCGGCGGCCAGGACGGCACGGTCGAGCGTGCCCTGCAACTGGGTGCGCCGCATCTCGTTGAGCATGAAATCGGCGCCAATGCCGCCGACGATCAGCATCATCAGGAACATGAACAGCGACCAGATCGCCAGGCCGCCGTCTTCCGCACGCGCGAAAAGTGCGAGATGCCTTCTGGCGCCGGTCGCGCGTTCCGCGAGCACCGCAGGACGCCCTTCATTCGGTTTGGTCACCGACATGTCTCAATTCCTCGTCACATCCGGTCCGCCGGACCGCGCGCCCCCAGTGGAAAGGCCGGTACGAAACCTGCCATTCCAGGGCCTTTTCTGCGCCACAACTGTGGCAGAAATTGGACCGATTTCAGTGCTTTAGCGTGTCATTGTTCCGTCAGTCGCACTGGTCTGGCGAGTCCATTGGGAACTGTTCCGCGGGTGGCAACTATCGGCCTTGGTCTCGACGCGATTCGTTAACGACTGTGTCGAGAAAATGAGTCGCGCCCGGAGCGGGGACCGTCCTAGGGTCGGGAAGCCCGGGTGCGGCGCCGAGTCGCGCCGGGTATGGCCAGGGAGGTGCGATCATGCCGATCAAGGAGCCGAGTTTCCGCGAAAGCGTGGACCTCATGTTCAACCGAGCCGTGGCGCTGATGGATCTGCCGCCCGGCCTGGAGGAAAAGATCCGCGTCTGCAACGCCACCTACACGGTGCGGTTCGGGGTGCGGCTGCGGGGCAAGATCCATACCTTCACCGGCTATCGCTCGGTGCATTCGGAGCACATGGAACCGGTGAAGGGCGGTATCCGCTACTCCAGCGCCGTGAACCAGGACGAGGTGGAGGCGCTGGCGGCGCTGATGACCTACAAATGCGCGCTGGTGGAGGCACCGTTCGGCGGCTCCAAGGGCGGGCTGTGCATCGACCCGCGCGAGTATGACGAGCACGAGCTGGAGCAGATCACCCGCCGCTTCGCCTACGAGCTGATCAAGCGCGACATGATCAACCCGGCGCAGAACGTGCCCGCGCCCGACATGGGCACCGGCGAGCGCGAGATGGCCTGGATCGCGGACCAGTACAACCGGATGCACACCACCGACATCAACGCGCGGGCCTGCGTCACGGGCAAGCCGCTCAATTCCGGCGGCATCGCCGGGCGGGTGGAGGCGACCGGCCGGGGCGTGCAATACGCGCTGCGCGAGTTCTTCCGCCACCCCGAGGACGTGGCCCGGGCGGGGCTGAGCGGCACGCTCGACGGCAAGCGGGTGATCGTGCAGGGCCTCGGCAACGTGGGCTATCACGCGGCGGTGTTCCTGCGCGACGAGGACGGGGCGAAGATCACCGGGATCATCGAGCGCGACGGGGCGCTGTTCAACCCGGCCGGGCTGGACGTGGACGCGGTGCGGGCCTGGATCGTCAAGCATGGCGGGGTCACGGGATACCCGGATGCCGTTCATACCGCCGAGGGCGCGGCGGTGCTGGAGGAGGAATGCGACATCCTGATCCCCGCCGCCCTGGAAGGTGTCATCAACATGGACAATGCCGAACGGATCAGGGCGCCGCTGATCGTCGAGGCTGCCAACGGGCCGATAACGGCGGGGGGCGACGACATCTTGCGGCGCAAGGGCACCGTCATCATTCCGGACATGTATGCAAATGCCGGCGGCGTGACCGTCAGCTATTTCGAATGGGTCAAGAACCTCAGCCATATCCGCTTCGGCCGGATGCAGCGCCGCCAGGAGGAGTCGCGCCACGAACTGATCGTGCGCGAGCTGGAACGGCTGGATCACATGCTGGGCGACGCCTGGAACATCTCGCCCGACTTCAAGCGCAAGTATCTGCGTGGCGCGGACGAGCTGGAACTGGTGCGCTCGGGGCTGGATGACACGATGCGCATCGCCTACCAGTCCATGCGCGAGGTCTGGCATGCCCGCGACGACGTGCAGGACCTGCGCACCGCGGCCTACCTCGTCTCCATCGACAAGGTGGCGGCCAGCTACCGCGCGAAGGGGCTCTGAGCATGGCCGGAGTGCTGGCCCATGCCTGCCGCTGCGGCAGGGTCCGCGTTGCGGTCGAGGTGCCGTCGCGGCGCGCGGGCACCCGGGTCACCTGTTATTGCGGGGACTGCCAGGCCACGGCGCGGCTGGCCGGCGACCCGGACAGCCTGCTGACCCCCGCAGGTGGCACCGATATCTGGCAGACCACACCCGACCTGTTGCGGATCGAGCAGGGGGCCGACGGGCTGGAGGTGCGGCGCCTGTCGCCCAGGGGCTTGTTCCGCTGGCATGCCGCCTGCTGCGATACCCCGCTCTTCAACACGCTGGAGCGGCTGGGCTTTCCCTTCGTGGGCCTGGTTCTGCGCCCGGACGAGGCCACGGAGGCGGAGCGCCTTCTGGGCCCGGTCGTGGCGCATGTCTTCACCGCCTCGGCCCCGGCCGGCCGGGGCGCCCCCGCCAGGGATCGGGGCTTCGGCCGGACCGGAGTCGCGCTGCTGTCGCGCGCGGCGGTGGCCGCCCTGTCGGGGCGGTCTCGGCGCCAGCCGCTGGCAGATGCCGCCCGCATGCCCATTGCGCCCGTCCGGGTGCTCGAGAAGGCGGCGCGCGACGCGGCACGCCTGTCCTGACCCGGGCCCGCACTTGACGAAACGGAACCCTTTCGCTCGCGCGGCCGTTGGACGCATGCACATTGACTATTCCGATCGACAGCACAGGTTCAAGGCATGCGCGACGAGGACAATGGCGGTTTGATTCCGGTTTCGGGGACAATGGCGGCGGACACGCTGGGCCGCCTGCCCTTTGCGATCGTCATCACCAACCCCGCGCTCGAGGACAACCCCATCACCTATGTGAACCACGCCTTCGAAGTGGTGACCGGATATTCCCGCGAAGCGGTGATCGGGTGGAATTGCCGATTCCTCCAGGGCGCAGAGACCGACCCGCAGGCGGTCGAGACCTTGCGCCGCGCGGTCGCGGAACGTCACTCCGCCACGGTGGATATCCTGAACTACACCGCCATGGGTGAGCCGTTCCTGAACCGGCTGATGGTCGCGCCCTTGTCCGACGACCCGGACACCGTGCCGCACATGATGGGGGTGCAGCTTGCGGTGGACGGCGATGCCTCCCGCGCCCATGTCGACGAGCGCGCCCGCCGGCTGGATCACGCGATGACGGAGTTGCAGCACCGGGTGAAGAACCACCTTGCGCTGGTGATCGGCATGATCCGCATGCAGTCGCGCGCCAGCCGGGCACGCAAGGAATTCGACACGCTGGCCCGCCGGGTGGAGGCGCTGCAACTGCTCTACGAGGAACTGTCGGACGAACAGCTCAACCGGGTGGGCGCGAACCGGCAATCCCCGGTGGCGCTGGGCGCCTATCTCTCGCGGATCGGCAACGCGGTGGCGCATCTGGACGGACGCGCCGGGGTGCGGGTGAACATCGACGCGGATTCGGTCTGGGTGCCGCTGGACGATGCCACGCAGATCGGCCTTCTGGTCTCGGAGGTGCTGACCAACGCGCTTCAGCACGCCTTCACCGGCCGGACCGAGGGCATCGTCGAGCTGCGGGTGAAGCGGCTGGGGTCCAACGTTCTGCGCATCCAGGTCGCCGATGACGGGATCGGCCTGCCCGAGGGGCTGGAATGGCCCGGCAATGACAGCCTGGGCGGGCGGATCGTGCGCCAGCTGTCCGACGGGCTGGGCGCGCGGCTTTCGGTGGACCGGGCGCTGTCGGGCACGCTGGTGTCGCTCGATGTGCCGCTGCACGAAACCGCGTCGGGCTGAGCGCCGCGCGCCCGTGCGAGCTTTCGTCGCGCACGGGCGCGAATCCGTCGAAAAGCGAAGGGGCAGGGGCGCTGCCCCATTGATAAGCTGCCGCAGAGTTGGTTCAGTCGGGCCGATGGACTGACGGGAGAGAGCGATGCGCTTTTCGGGCCTTCGGGTACTGAAGGAGGGATTGACGGGCAACCGGGGCTGGACGCCCCATTGGCGCAATCCCGAGCCGAAGGCCGAATACGACATCGTCATCATTGGCGGGGGCGGGCACGGTCTGGCCACCGCCTTCTACCTCGCCAGGGAACACGGGCTGACCAACGTGGCCGTCCTGGAGAAGGGCTACCTGGGCGGCGGCAATGTCGGGCGCAACACCACCATCGTGCGCGCCAACTACTTCCTGCCGGGCAATTCGGAATTCTATTCCCACTCGCTCAAGCTCTGGGAGGGGATGGAGGAGGACCTCAACTACAACGTGATGCACTCGCAGCGGGGGCTCATCAACCTGTTCCACTCCGATGGACAGCGTGACGCCTTCGCCCGGCGCGGCAACGCCATGATCAACCAGGGCGACGACGCGATCCTGCTGGACCGCGAGGGCGTGCGCGAGAAGCTGCCCTATCTGGATTTCGACAACACCCGGTTTCCCGTCTATGGCGGGCTCTACCATCCGCGTGGCGGCACCGCGCGGCACGACGCGGTGGCCTGGGGCTATGCGCGCGGCGCGGATCGGCGCGGGGTGGACCTGATCCAGAACTGCGAGGTCACGGGCATCGACATCTCGGGCGGCCGCGTCACCGGCGTGCAGACCACGCGCGGCGCGATTCGTGCGAAGAAGGTGGGGATCGTGGTCGCGGGCCGCTCGAGCCAGGTGGCCGCGATGGCCGGGATGCGCCTGCCGATCGAATCCCATGTCCTGCAGGCTTTCGTGACCGAGGGGCTGAAACCCGTCATCGACCATGTGGTCAGTTTCGGCATGGGGCATTTCTACATCAGCCAGTCGGACAAGGGCGGGCTGGTGTTCGGCGGCGACATCGATTTCTACGCCTCCTATGCCGCGCGCGGCAACCTGCCCATGGCCGAGCATGTCATGGAGGCCGGCATGACCCTGATGCCGATGATCGGCAAGGCCCGCGTGCTGCGCAGCTGGGGCGGGATCATGGACATGACGCCGGACGGCTCGCCCATCATCGACCGCACCGGTATCGAGGGGCTCTATCTGAATTGCGGCTGGTGCTACGGCGGCTTCAAGGCGGTGCCGGGCTCGGGCTTCAGCTTCGCGCATCTGATCGCGACCGACCGGCACCACCTGCCCGCCATGCACTTCCGGCTGGACCGGTTCCGCACCGGGGTGGGGCTGATGGACGAAGAGGGCACCGGCTCTCAGCACAATCTGCATTGAGGGACGGGCGATGAGGCGGCTTGCGTATTTTCGGAACGATGAAGCGGCGGGTGCGGCCCGGAACCGGGGAGAGCGCGCATGAGGATTTCCTGCCCGATCTGCGGGGCGCGCGACCGGCGAGAGTTCACCTGCCACGGCGCGGTCGTGGCGCTCGACCGCCCGGCGGAGCAGGCCGGGCGCGAGGCCTGGGACGACTACCTGCACAACCGAGACAACCCGGCCGGCCCGCTGCGGGAGCTCTGGTATCACGAGGCGGGCTGCGCGGCCTGGCTGGTGGTGACGCGCGACACACGCAGCCACGCGGTGCTGGACGTGGCGCTGGCGCGCGCGGAGGCGGGCGCATGAGGGTCGCGGGCCACGGGCGGCAACTGGGCGCAGGGAGCATCGGCTTCCGCTTCGACGGGCGCGCCTACGAGGGGCGCGCGGGAGACACGCTGGCCTCGGCGCTGCTGGCGGGCGGGGTGCGCCTGATGGGCCGCAGCTTCAAGTATCACCGCCCGCGCGGCGTGCTGGGCGCGGGCCCGGAGGAGCCCAACGCGCTGGTGACGGTGGGCGGCGGCGCCGGGGCCGAACCCAATGTGCGCGCCACGGTGCAGGAGCTCTACGAGGGTCTGGAGGCACGCAGCCAGAATCGCTGGCCGTCGCTGCGATACGACCTGCTGAGCGTGAACGACCTGGCCGCGCCCTTCCTGGGGGCGGGGTTCTATTACAAGACCTTCATGTGGCCGCGAAGCTTCTGGGAGAGGCTCTATGAGCCCTTGATCCGCCGGGCGGCGGGGCTTGGCGCGCTCTCGGGCGCGGCGAACCCGGACCGGTACGAGAAGGCCTTCGCCTTCTGCGACCTGCTGGTGATCGGGGCGGGGCCGGCGGGGCTCTTGGCGACGCTGACGGCGGCGCGCGCGGGGGCCGACGTGATCCTGGCCGACGAGGACGCGGTGATGGGCGGGCGGCTCAACGCCGAGGACGAGCGGGTGGGCGACATGCCGGGCCACGACTGGGCGGCTTCGGTGGTGGCGGAGCTGGCGGGCATGGACAATGTGCGCCTGATGCCGCGCACCACGGTGACGGGGGCCTATGATCAAGGCACTTACGGCGCGCTGGAACGGGTGGGGCATCACCTTGCCCGCCCCGCGCCCGGCCTGCCGCTGGAGTGCTTCTGGCGGATCGTGGCGCGCCGCGCGGTGCTGGCTGCCGGCGCGATCGAGCGCCCGGTGGCCTTTCGCAACAACGACCGGCCGGGGATCATGATGGCGGGCGCGGCGCGCGCCTACCTGCATCGCTGGGGCGTGGCGGCGGGGCGCAACGTTGTGGTGTTCGGCAACAACGACGATGCCCACCGCACCGCGCGCGACCTGCAGGCGGCGGGCGTTCATGTGGCGGCGCTGGTGGACAGCCGGACCGAAGCGTCCGCGCCCGAGGGCGTTCGCCTGATCCGGGGCGCGGTGATCTGCGACAGCGCGGGCGGCCATGACGGGCTGGAGTCGGTCACCATCCGGATGGAGGACGGCCGCACCGAGAAGCTGCGCACCGAGTGCCTGGCCATGTCGGGGGGCTGGAACCCCTCGGTGCACCTGAGCTGCCACATGAACGGTCGCCCGGTCTGGCGCGAGGATATCGCGGCCTTCGTGCCGGCCGCGGGCGCGGTGCCGGGGCTGATCCCGGCGGGCGCTTGCAACGGCACCTTCTCGACCCATGGCGCGTTGGCGGAGGGCGCGGAGGCCGCGCGCCGGGCGCTGGGCGAGCTGGGCCTGGACGCGCCCGCGCCCGAACTGCCGCAGGCGGAGGATGCGCCCTACCGGCTGCGCGCGCTCTGGTCGGTGGCGGGCAAGGGACGTGCCTGGCTCGATTTCCAGAACGACGTGACGGTGAAGGACGTGACGCTCGCCGCGGTGGAGAATTATGCCTCTGTCGAGCACATGAAGCGCTACACCACGCAGGGCATGGCGCCCGACCAGGGCAAGAATTCCAACGTCGCCGCGCTGGCGGTTCTGGCGGAGGCCACGGGCCGGGGCATCCCCGAGACCGGCACCACCACCTTCCGCCCGCCCTTCGTGCCGGTTTCCATAGCCGCGATGGGCGCGGGTGCGCAGGGCAAGGGCTTCGCGCCCGAGCGGCTGACCACCTCGCACGCGGCCTCGGTCGCGCGCGGCGCGCCGATGATCGAGGCGGGGCTGTGGTACCGGCCAGGCTATTTCCCGCGCGAGGGCGAGCGGACCTGGCGCGAGGCCTGCGACCGCGAGGTGGGCATGGTGCGCGCGGCGGTGGGCGTGGCCGACGTGACCACCTTGGGCAAGATCGACATCCAGGGCGCGGATGCGGCGCGGTTTCTGGATTTCGTCTACTGCAACACCTTCTCGACGCTGAAACCGGGCCGGGTGCGCTACGGGCTGATGCTGCGCGAGGATGGCCACGTGATGGACGACGGCACCACCGCGCGGCTGGGCGAGGCGCAGTACCTGATGACCACCACCACCGCCGCGGCGGGGCAGGTGATGCGGCACCTGGAATTCGTCCATCAGGCGCTGCGGCCCGGTTGGGACGTGCGGCTGGTTTCGGTCACCGAGCAATGGGCGCAATTCGCCGTGGCGGGGCCGAAGGCGCGCGCGCTGCTGGAGCAGGTGCTGGACGCGCCGCTCGATCCGGCCGACTGGCCCTTCATGTCCTGCGGCGCGGTGTCGGTGCTGGGGGTGGCGGGGCGCTTGTTCCGCATTTCCTTCTCGGGCGAGCAGGGTTTCGAGATCGCGGTGCCCGCCCGCTACGGCGCGGCGCTTTTCGAGGTGCTGGTTTCCCGCGCCGAGGCGCTGGGCGGCGGTGCCTACGGGATGGAGGCGCTGAACGTGCTGCGGATCGAGAAGGGGTTCATCACCCATGCGGAGATCCACGGCCGCACCACCGCCTTCGATATCGGCATGGGCCGTATGGTGAGCGCGACGAAGGATTGCATCGGCAAGGCGGCCGCCACCCGGCCGGGCCTGCATGGCGCGCATCGCGAGCAGCTGGTGGGGCTGCGCCCGGTCGAGGCGGACGGAGAGATCACCGCCGGCGCGCATCTCTTCGAGCCGGGGGCCGAGGCGGTGCGCGAGAACTCGCAGGGCTACGTCACCTCCGCGTGCCATTCGCCCACCTTCTGGCATGCGCTGGCGCTGGGCTTCCTGCGCGATGGCCGGGCGCGGCACGGGCAACAGGTGCGGCTGGTGGATCACCTGCGCGGGATCGAGACGCGTTGCCTCGTGCAGGATCCGGTGCAATACGATCCCGAGGGAGAGATCATCCGTGGTTGAACTTGCCGCCCAGAGCCCCTGTGCGGGCCTTCTGCCGCTGAGGATCGGCGGCGTGAGCCTGCTGTCGGAGGATCCCGGCCAGCTGACGGCGCTGATGCCCGCGCCCGGAGGCGAGGCGGCGCTGTCGCGTGCGCTGAAGGCGGCGCATGGGGTGGACTGGCCCGCGCCCGGACGGATGGAGACGGGGCAGGGCGCCGCGGTGCAGTGGTTCGGCCATGCGCAGGCGCTACTGATCGGGCCCGCGCCCGACCCGGCGCTTGCGGCGCATGCGGTGCTGGTGGACCAGTCGGATGCCTGGGCGGTGGTGCGGCTGGAAGGTGCGGGCGCCGGGGAGGTGCTGGCCCGCCTGGTGCCTCTGGACCTGCGCGCGGGGGCGTTCCCGCCCGGCGCCACGGCGCGCAGCCTGCTGGGTCACATGTCGGCCAGCGTGACGCGGCTTCCGGCGGGCGAATTCCGGCTGATGGTGTTCCGCTCGATGGCACGGACGCTGGTGCAGGAACTGCACCATGCGATGGACGGGGTCGCGGCGCGCGCCCAGATCCGCTGAGGCGGTGCGCGGGGGCTGACAAGCCGGCCGCCGCCGTTTAGGAAAGCCCCGTCACACGCCGGAGAACCGCCATGCGCCTCGTCCCCGTCCTCGCCTTCGTCTGCGCCCTGGTTGTCCTTGTCCCCGAGGCGCGGGCCAGCAAGGCGCGCGACTGCGCGGCCCAGGGCGAGGTGGTCGCCGCCCTTGTCGTTGCGCGGCAGGGCGGGGCAAGCGCCGAGGCCGCCGGCCCGCAGGTGGCCGGTGCCCTGAAGGGCCGCGCGGCCGATTACGCTCCGGCGCTGCCCTATCTCGTCGAATGGGTCTATTCGCTGGAACCGGCGCAGCTTGGTCCCGCCGTGGCCGAAAGCTACGAGGCCGCCTGCCGCGCGCAATAGGCTGTCCTGCGGCACGCGCCGCTGGACTTGGCGCGCGCGGCACCCAATATACTCTGCATGAGCCTGCCTCCCGGATTCCTCGACGAGCTTCGGACCCGCACCTCGCTGTCGCAGGTGGTGGGCCGCAAGGTGATGTGGGACAGCCGCAAATCCAACCAGGCCAAGGGCGACATGTGGGCGCCGTGCCCGTTCCACCAGGAAAAGACCGCCTCGTTTCACGTCGATGACCGCAAGGGCTTCTACTACTGTTTCGGCTGCCACGCGAAGGGCGACGCCATCAGCTTTGTCCGCGAGACGGAGAATGTGGACTTCATGGAGGCGGTGGAGATCCTCGCCCGGGAGGCCGGGATGCCGATGCCCGCGCGCGATCCGCAGGCCGCGCAGAAGGCAGACCGCCACACCCGGCTGGTCGAGGTGATGGAACAGGCGGTGCGGTATTACCGGATGCAGCTTGCCTCCGGCGCCGCCGCCGGGGCCTGCGCCTATCTGGAGCGTCGCGGGCTGGGCGCGGGCGCGCTCGACCGCTTCGAGATCGGCTTTGCGCCCGATGCGCGGCAGGGGATCTTTCGCCACCTGCGCGACAAGGGGGTGGAGGAGGGGCTGATCGTCGAGGCGGGGCTTTGCGCCAGACCCGACGACGGCGGCGCGCCCTATGACCGGTTCCGCGACCGCATCATCTTTCCGATCCGCGACGCGCGCGGCCGCGCCATCGCGCTGGGCGGGCGGGCGATGGCGGCCAATGCGCGCGCCAAGTATCTGAACTCGCCCGATACCCCGCTTTTCGACAAGGGCCGCACGCTTTATAACCATGCGCCCGCGCGCGAGGCGGCGGGCAAGGGCCAGCCGCTGATCCTGGCCGAGGGCTACATGGACGTGATCGCCCTGTCGGAGGCGGGGTTCACGGCGGCCGTGGCCCCGCTGGGCACCGCGGTGACGGAGACGCAACTGCAACTGCTCTGGCGGATGTCCGACGAGCCGGTGATCGCGCTGGATGGCGATGCGGCCGGGCTGCGGGCCGCGCACCGGGCGATGGATCTGGCGCTGCCCTTGCTGGAGGCGGGCAAGGGGCTGCGCTTTGCGCTGATGCCCTCGGGCAAGGATCCGGATGACCTCTTGCGCGCCGAGGGGCCGGGCGCCATGCGCAAGCTGGTCGAGGGCGCGCTGCCGATGGTCCAGCTGCTGTGGCGGCGCGAGACCGAGGGCCGGGTGCTCGACAGCCCCGAGCGCAAGGCCGCGCTGGACAAGGCGCTGCGCGAGAAGATCCGCCTGATCCGCGATCCGTCGATTCGGCAGCATTACGGCGAGGAGATCCGCCGCCTGCGCTGGGAGTTGTTCGGCCAGTCCCGGGGCAGGGCGCAGGGCCGGCGCGCCTTCGCCGCGCCGGACACGCCCCGCCCCACGACCCGCCGGTCGCTGCTGGCCTCGGCGGGCGATGACGTGGCCGAACAGCTGCGCGAGGCGGTGATCCTGGCGGTGCTGGTGGTGCACCCCGCCCTGCTGGAGGAATTCGCCGACGCGCTGGAGCGCCTGCCCTGCACCGATCCCACGAATGCCGACCTGCGCGACGCGCTGCTGCGCACGCCCGAGACCGACCCCGGGGCGTTGCGACGACACCTCGATGCGACCTGCGGTCCGGAGGCCCTTGAAAAACTGCTCGCCACGGGCCATGTCGCGATCACGCCTTGTATCCGCCAGCCCGGCGATACCGATCTCGCCCGCCTGACGCTGACCGAGGAAATCGCGAAGATCGAGGCGAGAAGGGGCCTTATGGCCGAGATCGACGAGGCCGCGGAAGACCTGTCCGACCTTGCCGACGAGGCGGTGACCTGGCGGCTGGGGCAGGCTGCAGAAGCACGGCACAGGGCCGAAAGCAGTCGGCAGGAGGACAAGGTCGAATATGAAACCGGGCCGAACGGAGCGCGAATCAGCCGGGACGAGCGCACCGCCTTCGCAGCCCTGATGGACAGCATCGATTTCGCAAAGACCCGACGATGACGCAAGATGGTTAAGATTTGCTAGGAAATACAGGGTAAACGGGTGTGCGAATCACCAGATCGCGCTATTGATTCGCCCCAATCGAATCAGCCCTCCCACTCAGGAGAACTGCATGGCCGCCAAGGATACCGACGAGACCAAGACCGACGATCAGGAGGCCGAGATCACGCTCGACATGAGCCAGGCCGCCGTCAAGAAGATGATCGCCGAGGCGCGGGAGCGCGGCTACATCACCTATGACCAGCTCAACCAGGTATTGCCGCCGGACCAGGTCAGTTCGGAGCAGATCGAGGACGTGATGTCGATGCTCTCGGAGATGGGCATCAACATCATCGAGGAAGAAGAGGCGGAGGACGACGACAGGGGCTCCACCGAGCTGGTGCAGGCCGCCGGCAACAAGGATGTCGCGCTGTCCTCGGGCGACAGCGAAAAGCTCGACCGCACGGACGATCCGGTGCGCATGTATCTGCGCGAGATGGGCTCGGTGGAACTGTTGTCGCGCGAGGGCGAGATCGCCATCGCCAAGCGCATCGAGGCCGGTCGCAACACGATGATCGCGGGCCTGTGCGAAAGCCCGCTGACCTTCCAGGCCATCACGATCTGGCGCGACGAATTGCTGTCCGAGGACATCCTGCTGCGCGACGTGATCGACCTGGAGGCCACGTTCGGAAACCAGCTCGAGGACGAGGACGCCCCGGTGGTGGACACCGGCGAGGTGCGGACCGCAGCCGCCCGGCCCCGCTTGTCCGAGCCCGAACTGGATGCCGACGGCAATCCCATCGCCAAGGACGACGACGACGAGGAGGAAGAGCAGGCCAACATGTCGCTCGCCGCGATGGAGGCCGCGCTCAAACCTCGCGTGCTGGAGACGCTGGACCGCATCGCCGAGGATTTCTCGCAGCTCTCCGAGATGCAGGATGCGCGCATTTCGGCCACGCTGAACGAGGATGACTCGTTCAACTCGACGCAGGAGGCGACCTACCAGAAGCTGCGCTCCGAGATCGTGCAGCTGGTGAATTCGCTGCATCTGCACAACAACCGGATCGAGGCGCTGGTCGACCAGCTCTACGGCATCAACCGCCGGATCATGGCCATCGACAGCGCCATGGTGAAGCTGGCCGACCAGGCCCGCATCAACCGGCGCGAGTTCATCGACGAGTATCGCGGGCACGAGCTCGACCCCGCCTGGCTCGACCGCATGGCGCAGAAGCCGGGCCGCGGCTGGCAGGCGCTGATCGAACGCTCCTCCGACAAGATCGACGATCTGCGCGCCGACATGGCGCAGGTCGGCCAGTATGTCGGCGTCGACATCTCGGAATTCCGCCGCATCGTGAACCAGGTGCAGAAGGGCGAGAAGGAGGCCCGCCAGGCCAAGAAGGAGATGGTCGAGGCCAACCTGCGGCTGGTGATCTCCATCGCCAAGAAATACACCAACCGCGGTTTGCAGTTCCTCGATCTCATTCAGGAAGGCAATATCGGCCTGATGAAGGCGGTGGACAAGTTCGAGTATCGCCGCGGCTACAAGTTCTCCACCTACGCGACCTGGTGGATCCGCCAGGCCATCACCCGCTCCATCGCCGACCAGGCGCGCACCATCCGTATTCCGGTCCACATGATCGAGACGATCAACAAGCTGGTGCGCACGGGGCGGCAGATGCTGCACGAGATCGGCCGCGAACCCACGCCCGAGGAACTGGCCGAAAAGCTCCAGATGCCGCTGGAGAAGGTCCGCAAGGTGATGAAGATCGCCAAGGAACCGATTTCGCTCGAGACGCCCATCGGCGACGAGGAAGACAGCCAGCTCGGCGATTTCATCGAGGACAAGAACGCCGTCCTGCCTCTGGACGCGGCGATCCAGGACAACCTCAAGGAAACCACCACGCGGGTGCTGTCCTCGCTCACCCCGCGGGAAGAGCGGGTCTTGCGGATGCGCTTCGGCATCGGCATGAACACCGACCACACGCTCGAGGAGGTGGGCCAGCAGTTCAGCGTGACCCGCGAACGCATCCGCCAGATCGAGGCGAAGGCGCTGCGCAAGCTCAAGCATCCCTCGCGGTCGCGCAAGCTGCGCAGCTTTCTCGACCAGTGATCCGGACATGGGGGTGCCCCGGCAGGGCACCCGGCACGCGGCAATGTGAATGGCAGCGCCGCCGGGCGCTGCTATCATGTTCTCCATGTCCACAGCTTCGCTTCTGACTGCGGCGGCCCTTGCGCTCGCGATCGCGGCGCCCGCCTCCGCCTTCACCGCCGTCAACCGGCTCGACGTGACGCCGCTGGGTGGCGCGCGGTTCGAGGTGATCGAGTCGCGTGGTGCCGGCCCGCGCCAGATCTGGTGTGCCGCCGCGGATTATGCCCGCCGTGAACTTGGAGCGGGCGCCGCGCAGCGCATCTATGTCGAAACCCCGCGCGGCCCCGCGCGCACGGCCCCCGCGCGCATCGCGGTGGGGTTCACGCTGGCGCCCGGGCCGGAGCTGGAGCAGGGACCGGCGAACGGGCAGGGCGGCAACTGGTCCACCCGCATCCGCGACCAGGGCTACAACCTCTCCACCTCCTTCGCCTTCGGCTTCTGCCAGGATGGCCCCGATACCGACACGCGGCCCTGGCTTCGGCCCTGAGCCCTTGCGGCGCGGGCCGCGATGGCGCAGCCTCGGGCCATGCAGACCGAGTTCACCATCGCCACGCGCGGCCCCGGGCTCTACGAGGTCACGCGCGACGTGGCGCGCTGGGTGCGGGGAACCGGCCTGCTGACCCTCTTCGTCCGGCATACCTCCTGCTCGCTTCTGGTGCAGGAGAATGCCGATCCCGACGTGCGCGCGGATCTGCAGGGCTTCCTCGAACGGCTTGCCCCGCGCGCCGATGACCCCTCGATGCGCTGGCTGCGCCACACGGTCGAGGGGCCCGACGACATGCCCGCCCATATCCGCGCGGCGCTCTTGCCGGTGTCCCTGTCGATCCCGGTGACCGAGGGGCGCATGGTGCTCGGCACATGGCAGGGGATCTACCTGGTCGAGCATCGAGACGCGGCCCGGACACGCCGGATCGCGGCGCATCTGTCACGCTGACGCTCGGCGTATCTGGTGGCGTCCGATTTCCCTCTACCCTTGATCTGGCCGCTCACCTATAGTGCTTGTGGATAACCCGGGCTCTGCCCCAATGAACCGGATTGACACGAGGGAACGGCCATGCGCTGCCCGTTTTGCGGAAACATCGACACGCAGGTGAAGGATTCGCGCCCGGCTGAGGATCACGTCTCGATCCGCCGCCGCCGATTCTGCCCGGCCTGCGGAGGCCGCTTCACCACATACGAGCGGGTGCAGCTGCGCGACCTCGTGGTGATCAAGTCCAACGGCCGGCGCGAGGATTTCGACCGCGACAAGCTGGAACGCTCGATCCGTATCGCGCTCCAGAAACGCCCGGTGGAGCCCGAGCGGATGGACCAGATGATCTCCGGCATCGTGCGCCGGCTCGAAAGCATGGGCGAGACCGATATCCAGTCCAAGGTGATCGGAGAGATCGTGATGGAGTCGCTCGCCCGGATCGACACCGTCGCCTATGTGCGCTTCGCATCGGTCTACAAGAACTTCCAGGCCGTCGAGGATTTCGAGGACTTCATGTCCGAGTTGCGGCCCAAGCTTCCCGAAGAAAAGGAGTGAGGCCCGCCCCCGACGATGACCGCTGGATGCGGACGGCGCTTGCGCTGGGCCGACGCGGGCAGGGGCAGGTCTGGCCGAACCCGGCGGTGGGCTGCGTGATCGTGCGCGACGGGCGGGTTCTGGGCCGGGGCTGGACCCAGCCGGGCGGACGGCCGCATGCCGAGGCCGTGGCGCTTGCCCGGGCGGGTGCGGCGGCGCGGGGCGCCACCGCCTTTGTCACGCTGGAACCCTGCGCCCATCACGGGCTGACCCCGCCCTGCGCGCAGGCACTGGCCGCGGCGGGGGTGGCCCGCGTGGTGGCGCCCCTGACCGATACCGACCCGCGGGTGGCCGGGCTGGGCTTCGAGACGCTGCGCCGCGCGGGCGTTCAGGTCACCACCGGAGTGCTGGCCGGCGAGGCCGCGCGCGACCACGCCGGCTTCTTCCTGCGGGTGGAGCAGGGCCGCCCGCTGGTGACGTTGAAACTCGCCGCCTCGCTGGACGGGCGGATTGCCACCGCCACCGGCGAGAGCCGCTGGATCACGGGCCTTGAGGCGCGGCGGCTGGTTCATGCGATGCGCGCACGCCATGACGCGGTGATGGTGGGCGCGGGCACGGCGCGCGCCGACGATCCCTCGCTCACGGTCCGGGGCCTGGGTATCGTGCGCCAGCCCGTCCGCTTGGTGGTTTCGCGCCGGCTCGACCTGCCGCTGATGGGCCAGTTGGCCCGCACCGCGCGCGAGGTGCCGGTCTGGCTGTGCCACGGCACCGATGCGGATCCCGCCCTGGTGGAGACCTGGCAGGGCCTTGGCGCGCGGCTCTTTCCCTGCTCCGTTGCCGGCGGGCAGCTCGACCCGCTGGCGGTTCTTCATGCGTTGGGGCAGGCGGGCCTGACCCGTGTCTTCTGCGAGGGCGGCGGCGCGCTTGCCGCCTCCTTGCTGGCCGGCGATCTGGTGGACGAGCTTGCGGTCTTCAGCGCCGGCCTCGCGCTCGGGGCCGAGGGCCGGCCCGGCCTCGGCGCGTTGGGGCTTGAGCGGCTGGCCGAGGCGCCCCGTTTCGAACTGCATGAGGCGACCCGCGTGGGCGGCGACGCGCTCCATCTCTGGCGTCGGGCGATTTAGCCCGCCCCTTCGTCCTGGCGCGAATGCCCCGGGGGCCAGAGCCCGCGCTACCTCCACAGATGCGCGCGGCTCGCCAGCAGGCCCTGCAGCTTTGACAGCGCGCGGTTCACCAGACCCGGATGCGCCACCTCGCCCGCCGCCAGCCGCGCCAACGCGACCTCTGGCGGGCAGGGCAGGCCGGTCACCGGATCGCGGTAGCGCGGATAGGCGATCAGCGCGGCATGGACCAGCCCGTCCAGCGTCACCCGCGCGCCGCGCCGCGCCGGAACCGGGCCGCGATCCTCGGTCAGGCCCCAGCCCGCGTAGAAGGGCGCGCCCAGCGTCACGACCTGGCGCCCGCGCAACAGCGCCTCGAAGCCCATCAGCGAGGTCATCGTCCAGACCTCGTCCACCGCCTCCAGCAGACCCGCCGGGTCTGCGCGCTCCAGCACCGCGTCGGCCAGCCCCTCCAGGGCCTCGGGCGGCACCGCGCCGGGGCGCAGCCCCGCCTCGACGTCCGGATGGGGCTTGTAGAGGAGGGCCGCGTCCGGGTTGGCCTCGCGCGCCGCCTGCAACAGCCCGAGATTGGTGCGGACCCGCCCCGCGCCCAACCGGATCGAGGCATCGTCCTCCACCTGGCCCGGCACCAGGATGCGCCGACCCGGCGGCAGGTCGGGGCGGGCGCCGCCGAGATTGTATTTCGTCATGCCCCGAGCCACCAGCGCGCGGCGCAGCGCCTCGGCCCGGGCGCGCTGGCCTGGGCGCAGATCGGCGGCCTCGGCGATCAGCCGCTCCAGCCGGCTGGGGCGGGTGGGATCGTAGTAGATGCCCAGGTCGTCGCAGACCAGCGACAGCGGCGGCACCAGTTCGGCGCCCAGCCCGCGCGAGCGCAGGAACCCGTCCTCCACCCGCACCGTGCCGTCGGGCAGCGCCCCGGCGGCCGAGGCCCAGGCCATGTGACGCCGCCCCTCGGCCCCGGCGCGCGCGGCCGCCCGCTCGGGCGGATCGGCGAAGACCATCCGCCGCCCGGTCCCGAAGACCTTCTGCAACTGCCCGCGCTTCCACAGCCGCATCCCCGAGGCGACCCAGCCTCGCCGGTCCTCGCGCCAGGCGCGCGCCCGCGCCTCCAGCGCGCCGATCGCCTGTTCCAGCGTGCCCGCGCCCCCCGAATAGGGATCGTGCCAGTGCGGGTAGAGGATCATGGCGGCGGCGAAAAGTTGCGCCCGGCTCAGCCTGCGTTCGCGCCTTGCCACGGGCCGGTCATCCTCCGTGAGGCCCCATCCCGCATAGAAGGGCTGGCCGAAGACACGCGGGCGGTGGCCCGCGAAAATCGCCTCGAAGCCCAGTTGCGAGGACACGGTATAGACGCCCACCGCGCCCTCGAGCAGCCGCCAGGGCGAGACCGGATCGCCGAGCAGCGAGATCCGCCCGCCCGCATCCTTTTCGGTGAAGTGGCCGGGCCGGTGGCTGCCGGCGGTCTCGGGGTGCGTCTTGATGACCACCTGCGCGCCGGGATGCTCTTCTTGCGCGAAGGCCAGCATCTCGACGAAGCGTGCCCGGTCCGCGCCACTTGCCGTCACCGAGGCGTCGCCGCGGGTCTGGTCCACCACCAGCACGTAGCCCGGCTCGGGGGGGGCAATTGCCGGATCGACCGCGGCATATTTGGTCAGATGCGCGTCGCGGATCCGGGCGATGGCTTCGCGGGCGCGGTTCAGCAGGGCGGTGTCGTCCAGCGGGTGGGTGGCCAGCAGCACCTCCAGGTCCGACGGCCGGGCCGGGTCGAAATGCGCCCCGCGCCGGTCCAGCAGCAGCCCGAGCGGCGGCTCGCGCCCGGCGCGGCCCGGATGCAGCGAGCGCAGGAACGCGTCCTCCACGCGCAGCACGCCCGCGCCCTGCCGCGCGGCCACCGCAAGCCCGCGATGGGCGGTCGGGCTGTTGCCCCAGACACCCACCAGCCCGTCCGCGTCCGGCAGGCCCAGGCAGACCCTGTAGCCCGCCTGCCGCAGGATCGCGCGCAGGCGCGGCTGGGTCAGGAAACCGCCATTGTAGACGTGAAGACGCCGGGGGCTTTCGCTCCCGGCGTACGTGTCCGCGTCGCTGGGCAAGGGGTCAGTCCCCTCCGCCCGAAAGCGCGCTGGTGGCGCTGTCCACGGTGGCCACCGTCGAGAGTGTGCCCGTCACCGCCGAGATCACCTTGTTCCACTGGGTGAACGGCGCCTCGGTCACATACATCGTGTCGGCGTCGCGGATCACGAAATCCCGCGCCAGGAACATCCCGTTGGGCTGGGTCAGGTCCAGCACGTAGACGAGGCGCTGCGGGCCCACCAGGTCGTTGCGGCCCAGCACCTGGTTGGCGATATCGGCGGGCTCGTTGCGGAACACGAAGACGCCCGTGGGGTCCGAGGCCGAGGTCAGCAGCCCGCCCACCTGCGCGAGCGCCTCCACCGCCGAGAGCGATTGCGTCTCGAACGGAACCCGCGCCTGGGTGCCGATGGCGCCCAGCACGGTGAAGGCGCGGGTGTCCTGCTCTACCAGGATCCGGTCGCCTCCGCGCAGGGCGATGTCGAATTCCGGGTTGTCGTAGAGATCCTCGAACCAGATCTTGCCGCGATGCCCGCCCCGGATCACCACCACCTGCGCCACTTCCGGCGGGATCGTGATGCCGCCCGCCCGCGCCAGCATCGCCGAGAGCGTGCGGGTCGGACGTTCGATGGCGAACACGCCCTGGCCGCCCACCGCACCCACCAGGCTGACGGTGGAGCCGTCGCCCGCCAGCCGGCGCACCTGCACCTGCGGATCCGGCGTCTGGTCGGCCAGCTTCTCGGTGATGATGCGGCGCACCGCCTCGGGCGTGTTGCCGGCGGCGCGGACCCGCCCGGCATAGGGCACGAAGATGAAGCCCTGGCCGTCCACCTGCACCTCTTCCAGCACGGTGGAGCTCAGCCCCTCGCTGGACAGAAGCCCGTCATCCACGTTCTCCCAGATCGTCAGACCCAGCGTGTCGCCGGCGCGGATCGTGTCCGAGCCCAGCGTTGCGGCCTGCTTGAACTCCTCCGAGAAGCCCAGCGCCGGCACCACGGAGGTGGCGCGGGTGACGCGATCGTTGACCGAAACGATGAAGGCATCGCCCTGCTGCTGGACGGAGCCTGCGAAGATCTCGCGCTTGGTGGGGCCCATCCGGGGCAGGCCGCAGGACGCGACCAGTGACGCAATGAGCAAAAGGGCGACCGGACGCGCCCAGCGGGAAGACTGGAATTTCACTGCTCGGTCTCCTCGACCTTGTTATTTCTGCCTCAGCTTTTCGGGACAACCTACCGGAAAACGCCGCAAAAAGCCAGCAGGGCCGTGGCCCTCGCTCAGGTGACGACCCGCAACTGTTGCCGCGGGGCCGCGGTGCCGGATTTCAGTGCGTCGTAGGGATCCTCGGGCGACAGCATCATGTCGACCACGTGGCGCAGCAACTGGCGGCGCCCGCGGCTCGAATAGAACCCGCCCGCCACCTGGCTCGTTTCCAGCAGGAAGCGCCGGTAATCGCGATAGGCGCGGGTGTCGGGGCGGCGCGCGGCGGCGAAGAACTCCGCCAGCGGCTGGTCCGAGACGAATTCCGGCTTGGCATAGACTGCACGGCCGAACACCTTGAGCGGGATGCCCCGCCAGAGCGCCTGCTGACCGGCGGTGGAATTCACGGTCACCGCGCTGCGCGCATCGGCCAGCAGCGGGGCCAGCTTGCCGCCGCGCAGGAAATGCACCCGCCGTTCGACCCCGTGCGCCCGTGCCATTCTGCGCAGCGCACGGCGCAGCGGCACGCGCCCGTCTTCCAGCGGATGGGCCTTGAAGACCAGGTGGTGGTGCGGCGGCGCGGCCTCGGCGAAGGCCGCCACGGCCAGCTCGAGGAACTCCGTCATGGTCGAGAAGGGCGAATGCTGCTGGAACGAGCTGTCATGCTCCAGCTGCAACAGCGCCAGGTGGAAGGGAAAGCCGCCGTTGCGCACCCGCCAGGTGGCCACCGCGCGCTCTGCCGCGTGCCAGGGCATCAGCAGCAGGCGCTTGACGTAGAGCTGGAATTCCTTGGTCACCGGCAGGGCGCGGTGCGGGCGGAACTTGCGGTAGTCGCCATTCCGGAACATCACGAACCAATGGTAGAGCGCGCCGTAGAAGATGTGCTGGCGCATGTCGCCCCAATGGGCGGGGGGCAGCGGCGCCTCCATGTCCGACAGCGCCAGCGCCGCCTGCATCTCGGGCACCGACATGTCCATCAGGCGCGAATGGCCGTTGGCGCCGCCGCGTTCGTAGGTCACCCAGTAGGGCCGCAGGTAGCCCTCCTCGAAGACATGCACCGTCAGGCCGCGCGCGCGCGCGATTCGCACCGCCTCCGCGTGGATCGGCCGGGTATCGCCATAGAGCACGATATCGGTGACGCATTTCTCCTCCAGCAGGGCCTCCAGCCGCGCGGGCCAGTCCTCGGCACTGCCGGTATGGGGAATGTAGGAGCGCGGATGGAACCAGAAGGCGCGATCCCCCGCGTTGAATCCGACGCGCCACACCTCGCAGCCCGCACGCCGCAGCATCCGGCCCAGCCGGTGAAAGAACGGCCCGTGCGGCCCCTGCAGGAACAGGAACACCCTCTGTGTTGCGGCGGTTCTGGTCATCTGCGAAATCGCCCTTACATCCAGCCCGGACGCTACTGTATGACTCCGGCGAAAATAAGGCTTTCCGCGCGGGCGGAGGCGGCAGCGGCAGCAGAAAGGGCAGGACCATGTTCACCGGGATCGTCACCGACATGGGCGAGATCCGCCAGACCGAGCAGCGCGGCGACCTGCGTGCGCGCATCGGCACGGGCTACGACACCTCCGGAATCGAGATCGGCGCCTCCATCGCCTGCGACGGGGTGTGCCTGACGGTCGTGGCGCTGGGCCCGGATTGGTTCGACGTGGATGTCAGCGCCGAAACCGTTTCCAAGACCAATCTCGATCTCTGGGCGGCGGGCCGGCGGGTCAATCTCGAGCGCGCGCTCAAGGTGGGCGACGAGCTGGGCGGCCATATCGTGTCGGGTCATGTGGACGGCGTGGCCGAGGTGATCGCCATCGCCGAGGAGGGCGACAGCACCCGCGTCACCCTGCGCGCCCCGCAGGCGCTGGCGCGCTACATCGCGCCCAAGGGCTCGGTCGCGCTCAACGGCACCTCGCTCACCGTCAACGAGGTCGCGGGCAGCGATTTCGGGATCAACTTCATCCCGCATACCAAGCAGGTCACCACCTGGGGCACCGTGCAGGTGGGCGACAGGGTCAATCTCGAGATCGACACGCTCGCCCGTTACGTGGCGCGGCTTCAGGACACCGCCTGAGCCCCGGCGTCTTCCCGGAACAAGTATCCCGGGGGGAGGCCGCTGCCCCGAGTGGCAGCGGCCCCTCGCCTCGGCTCAGAAGCTCCAGACCGCGGCGTCCTGCGCCAGCAGGGCGTCGGCCATGGCCGGAGGCTGGGCCACGCCCACACCCTCGATCAGCACTTCCGGACCTTCGTCGCGCCCGGGCAGGTAGATGGCGCAGACCTCTGCGGTGGCGCCGTTCTTCAGCGCCGCCATCAGCAGGCCCTGGGGGCTCATGTCGCGCGGCGGCTGCCCGGCGGTCGCGGTGTCGGGCGCGTCCTTCAGAGCGATGTCCCCGCCCGGCCCGCACAGCAGGATCCGCGTCTCCACGCCCTTCTCGAGCGCCTGCATGGTCAGCACCATGCTCATCAGCTGGTTCTGCGGATTGTCCGAGGTGACCACGGTCACCAGCTTCTCATGGGGATCGGCGGCGGCGACGCCCGCGGTCAGGGTCAGAGCTGCGAGGGCGGTTGCGATGGGTCTTAGCATGTAGGTCTCTCCGGTGGTTGCGGCGCGTTTCCCGGTAGAGCATAAACTTGTATCTGAGATTCGGAATATGTAATACCGTCGCAGGGCGACATTCTGCCCCGCCCCGTGCGTCACTCGGCGGGCTGGAATCCCTCGATCAACTGCCGCAGCCCGAAGGCCGCGCCCGCCACGATGGCCGCGAAGGTCAGCGGCGCGCTGAGCGACAGCAGCGAGAAAGCGCTGATGCCCTGGCCAACCGTGCAGCCCATGGCGATCGCCGCGCCGGCGCCCATGATCCCCGCGCCGAAGATCTGCCGGCGCAGTTCGCGCGGGTCCTCGCAGGCTTCCCAGCGGAAATGCCCCTTGACGAGCGAACCGATGAAGGCCCCCAGCCAGACACCGGCGACCGACCCCACCGCGAAGCTGACGGGGCGCACGCTGCCGGTCATGGCGAAGAGGATCGACTCGCCCACCGGTGCCGAGAAGGAATGCGATACGACGGGCATCGCCTCGAAGCCGGTCGTGGCCACCCAGCTCGTGCCGGCCCAGCCCGACACCACGCCGACGCCCACCATCGCGGCCCAGAACATCGCCTTGGGCTTGCCGCGCAGGTCGGCCGAGGCCAGCGCCCAGGCCACGAAGCCCGCGCCCACCAGCAGCCCCAGCGGGACCAGCGGCAGCCCGGTCCAGCCCGCCACCAGATGCGCCAGCGCCGGCGGCGTGCCGGTCACCTCTTCCTGCGGGAAGACCAGGTTGCGCAGCGGCGCAAGCGGGCCTGCCAGCACCACATAGGCCGAGACGCCCATCACCAGCACGATGACGAAGCTGCGCAGGTCGCCGCCGCCCAGCCGGGCGATCGCCCCGAAGCCGCAATTGCCCGCCAGCGCCATGCCATAGCCGAACATCAGCCCGCCCAGGATCGAGGCCAGCGGCATCCAGCGGATCGAGTAGTAAAAGCTTTGCTCGGCGGCCAGCAGGCCGGCGCCCATCAGGGCGAAGCTGCCGATCACCGCCACGCCGATGGCCAGAATCCACATGCGCATCCGGGTATCGCTGCCGCCATAGAGCAGGTCCTCGATCGCGCCGAGGGTGCAGAAGCGGCCGAGCCTCGCCGCGAGGCCCAGCAGGATTCCGCCTGCGCATCCGATCAGGGCCACGGCCCAGGCTTCGGGAATCGTTTCGAGCATGACGCGAGGCCCCTCCCGTGGCCGCGTGACTTCCCCCGCTCACCGACTATGCACGAGCCGGGCCTGTCTGCGCAAGAAATATGCGGTGTACGAACAGCGCCGCCCGGGCGCCGCTCAGTCGTCCTCGCAGAACAGCTCGTAGACGGTTTCGAGCATCTTGCGCGGCCGGTCATCGGCGAGGCGATAGTAGATCGCCTTGCCCTCGCGGCGGGGCACCACCAGCCCCTCCAGGCGAAGCCGGGAGAGCTGTTGCGACACCGCCGCCTGCCGGGCGGAGAGCAACTCTTCCAGTTCGGTCACGGATTTCTCGCCGGTCACCAGGTGGCACAGGATCATCAGCCGCCCCTCGTGGCTGATCGCCTTGAGGAAGGCCGAGGCGGTTTCCGCCTTCTCGACGATCTGGTCAAGCTCGGCCTCGGTCATGCTGGTATCTAGAACGGGCAGGGCCATCCCTGGGGCCTCCGTGATGGGGTGGACGGCGCCATGGCGCCGTCCGGAAAATTCTCGCTCAGAACGCTATGTCCATTTCGATCGCGGCGATCCCCGCTTCGGCGCAGGTATCGTCCAGCTCGGGTTCGGGCGCGCCCGACACGCCGATTCCGGCCACGGCGTCGCCGTCACCGGAATAGACGACGATGCCGCCGCCCAGCGCGAGCACCATGGAAAGGTCGCGGATGCCGGCGGCGCTGGTATCGGGGCCGGTGGCGGCCGCGAGGTCGGTGGTGTTGGTGCGGAAGCTCACCGCCGTCCACGCCTTGCGATAGGAGGTCTCGTGCACATGGGCGCCGGCGAAACGGTCGCGCACGAAGGCTTGCGGCACGCCGAAACGGTCGGTCACGGTGACGCCCACCTGGTAGCCCCGCGCGCGGCAATCCTCCATCGCGGCCCGGGCCATCTGCAGGGCCAGTTCCGGCGTCACCGCGCGAAACTCCACGAAGGCATCGCCGTCCTGGGCTGCCGCGGGCACCGCCGCCCCGATGGCGAGCGCCAAAGCGCAAATCGTTTTCCTCATCCCTGTGGTTCCTTGTAGTTCGTGTGATCCCTGAGCATCCGGTCGAGCAGCCCCCAGAAGAAATCCTCCCCCGGATAGCCCTCGATCCGGGCCAATTCCTCGCCGTTTTCGACGAGAATGAAGGTGGGCGTGAACACGGCGGGCCTGGAAAAACGCACGTCCTCGGGCGCGCCATCGCGCAGTTGAACGCGACGCAGGGGCGCGAATTTCCCCTCGTCGGTCTTGGCGTACTCCGGAGACACCTCGGCGTCCCAGGCATCGCAATAGGTGCAGCCGTGCTGCTCCACCATGATCAGCTCGGCGGCCCGCCCCGATACGGGCAGGGCGGCCAGCGTGAAGAGCACGGCCACTCTCAAGAAACGCAGCATACGATGGAATACCCTCGTTGACGCCTCGCCCATACTCAACGTAATCTGAATATGTGAATAGATCAAGGAGCGGTGGATGCTGGAGATCTCCTACGCGGGGGCGGCACTCGCAGGGCTGTTGTCCTTCTTCACGCCATGCATCCTTCCTATGGTCCCGTTCTACCTGAGCTACATGGCCGGCATTTCGATGACCGAGCTGCGCGGCGATGGCGCGATCGCGCCCGGGGCGCAACGGCGCCTCGTGATCAGTTCGATCATGTTCGCGCTCGGGGTCACGACGATCTTCGTGCTGCTGGGCCTGGGCGCCACCGCGCTGGGCTCGGCCTTCGCGCAGTGGCGCCAGCCGCTCGGCTACGTGGCGGCCGGGGTGCTGCTGGTCTTCGGGCTGCATTTCCTCGGCGTGGTGCGAATCGGCTTTCTCTATCGCGAGGCGCGGCTTGAAAGCTCGGCCGAGCCGTCCACCGTGATCGGCGCCTACCTGATGGGGCTGGCCTTCGGCTTCGGCTGGACGCCCTGCGTGGGTCCGGCGCTGGCCTCGATCCTGATGGTGGCCAGCGGGATGGGCGACCTGTCGCGGGGCGGCCTCTTGCTGTTGGTCTACGGGCTTGCGATGACCGCGCCCTTCGTGGTGGCGGCGATCTTCGCGCGGCCCTTCCTGGCCTGGGTGCAGCGCAACCGCCGCTACATGGCCTACGTGGAAAAGGTGATGGGGGCGATGCTGATCGTCTTTGCGATTCTCATCGCCACCGATAGCGTCAACTACATTGCGAACTGGATGATCGAGATGTTCCCCGGCTTCCAGAGCATCGGGTGAGGCCACGGAGAGGGAGGAAAGGCATGAACGGATTGATGACACGGGTGGCCGGGGTCCTGGCCGCGGCGATTCTGGCGCTGCCCGCCGCGGCCGCCACGATCGGCGACGACGGTCTGCACAAGGCGGCCTGGATGCGCGACACCTTCAAGGACCTGCGCGAGGACCTCGACGAGGCCAATGCCGAGGGCAAGCGCCTCGCCATCATCTTCGAGCAGCGCGGCTGCATCTATTGCAAGAAGATGCACGAGGAGGTGTTTCCACGCGCCGATATCGCGGACTACATCGACGAGAACTATTTCGTCGTTCAACTGAACCTGCACGGCTCGGTCGAGGTGACGGATTTCGACGGCGAGACCCTGTCGGAGCGCCAGATGGCCCGCAAATGGGGAATTCTCTTCACGCCCACGATGATGTTCTTCCCCGAGGAGGTCGCGGAGGGGGTGACGGCGCCCGAGGCGGCGGTCGCCACCATGCCCGGAGCGTTCGGCGCGGGCACCGTTCTGGACATGCTGACATGGGTGAGGGAAGAGCGCTACGCCATTGAAGACGGTGAGGATTTTCAACGGTATCACGCCCGCCGGATCGAAGAGCGCGCGAACGGAAGCACCGATTGAGAGGCCATGTTTCACGCAATGCTATTCACTTCTGCGAATTTGTTGTTGCGTTAACGGGGATCTGTGGCCTACGGTATACAAAGCTATCAGAGCTCAAAATCAAGGTAGCCATGGGAGGAATCATGAAGCTCACCACGAAACTGCTGGCGGCGGGTGCGTTAGCCGTGGCCGGCGCGGCGTCGGCCGGCGAAGTCGCGCCCCAGAATGTGGTCTACGGCGAATACGGCGAGATCGAGCAGTCGCTGACCGGCGTTCCCGGGGATCCGGAGAATGGTCGCGCGGTGGTGACCGCCCGGAGCAAGGGCAACTGCGTCTCCTGCCACGCGGCCGAAAAATACGCCGACGTGCCCTTCCATGGCGAAGTCGGCCCCCCGCTGGATGGCGTGGGCGAGCGCTGGAACGAGGCCGAGCTGCGCGGGCTCATCGCGGATGCCAAGAAGACCTACGAAGGCACGGTGATGCCGTCCTTCTACAAGGTCGCCGGTTATGTCCGTCCGGGCGAAGCCTTCACCACCAAGCCCGCACAGGAACCCCTGCCGCCGCTTCTGTCGGCGCAGGAGATCGAGGATGTCGTCGCCTATCTCATGACCTTCAAATACGAAGACTGACGGTCGGGCAACGCGGTAAAAAGGAGATCGAACACATGGAATTCACGAGACGCGAAACCCTGGCGCTGGGAGCCGGTGCCGTCGCAATGACGATGCTGCCCATGGGCGCGAGCGCGGCCACGGTCGACGAGCTGGTCACGCAATTCACCGGCGGCGCGGATGTCGTCGATGGCGGCGTGGTGCTAGACGCACCTGAAATCGCCGAGAACGGCAACACCGTGCCGATCGAGGTGTCCGCCGAGGGCGCGAGCGCAATCATGGTGCTGGCCGCCGGCAACCCGACCCCGCCGGTCGCCACCTTCAACTTCGGCCCGCTGGCCGGCGCCAGCCGTGCGAGCACCCGGATCCGCCTGGCCGGCACGCAGGATGTGGTCGCCATCGCCAAGATGGCTGACGGCAGCTTTGCGCGCGTCCAGAAGGAAGTGAAAGTCACCATCGGCGGCTGCGGCGGCTGAGGCATCGACAGCCTCGCCACCCAACCGCCAGCTAGAGATATCAGGAGACGAATGACATGGCATCCGGAGTGAAACCCCGCGTCAAGGCCCCCAAGTCGGCATCCGCCGGCGAGGTGGTGACCCTCAAGACGCTGATCAGCCACCCGATGGAGTCCGGCCAGCGCAAGGACAGCAGCGGCAACACCATCCCGCGCTCGATCATCAACCGCTTCACCTGCGAGTATAACGGCGAGATGATCATCGACGTGACCATGGAGCCCGCGATCTCGACCAACCCCTATTTCGAGTTCGACGCGACCGTACCCGAGGCCGGTGAATTCAAGTTCACCTGGTACGACGATGACGGCTCGGTCTACGAGACCTCCAACGCGGTATCGGTCAGCTAAGGCCGGCCCGCGAAATCATGTACGAGCCCGCCCTGCCGATTGGCAGGGCGGTGTCAACGGGAGGGAAAAAGAATGAAATTCAAGGCGATGACGGCCGCGGCGGCCCTCGTGGCTCTGGCGCCGCTGACGGCTCTCGCGGATCCTGACGCCAAGCTGGTCGTCAATGGCGAGATCGAGATGGTGACCGAGACCGAGGCACCCGAGCACATGGAAAACATGCGCACGATCCGCTCTGGCTGGACGTTCCGCACGTCCGAGACCCAGGAACTCCAGCTGGACGATTTCGACAATCCGGCGATGATCTTCGTCGACCAGGCCATCGACACCTGGAACGCCGCGGAAGGCAGCGAGGACAAGTCATGCGCCAGCTGCCACGGCGAGCCGGACTCGCTGCGCGGCCTGCGCGCCGAGTTGCCGAAGTGGAACGAGGCCAAGGGCGAGGTCTACACGTCGGAGATGTATATCAACGATTGCCGGACCGAGCGCATGGGCGCCGAGGCCTGGGGCTGGAGCAGCGGCCAGATGCGCAACATGACGGCGCTGATCTCGTCGGTTTCGCGCGGCATGCCGGTGAACGTGGCGATCGACGGGCCGGCGCGCGAGGCCTGGGAACGTGGCAAGGAGATCTACTATACCCGCTACGGCCAGCTCGAGCTGTCCTGCGCGAACTGCCATGAGGACAATTACGACAACTACATCCGCGCAGACCACCTGAGCCAGGGCCAGGTCAACGGTTTCCCGACCTACCGTCTGAAGAACGCGGGCCTCGTGTCGCTGCACAGCCGCTTCAAGGGGTGCATCCGCGACACCCGCGGCGAGCCCTACGACATCGGCGGCCCGGATTTCGTCGCGCTGGAACTCTACGTGGCCAGCCGCGGCAATGGCCTGTCGGTCGAAGGTCCGGCCGTCCGCAACTGATCCCTTCGGGACACTCCCCAGACCTTACCCCTTCCGCTCCGGCGGAAGGGGCCTTTCCTCCCCATGACCGAATTTCCTCCCATGATCGAAACTGAACGGAGCCTCCGCACATGATTTCCCGCCGCGATTTCCTTCAGGCCAGCATGGCGGCCTCTGCGCTTGTCGGGGCGTCCGGCTTCGGCAACTGGTCGCGGCTGGCGGCCCAGCAGGCCCTGACCCAGGACCAGCTTCTGGAATTCGACACGTTCGGCAACGTCTCGCTCGTCCACGTCACCGACATTCACGCGCAGCTCAAGCCGATCTATTTCCGCGAGCCCTCGATCAATATCGGGGTCGGCCCGAACAAGGGCGCGGTGCCTCACATCACCGGCGCCGAGTTCCGCAAGCTCTACGGAATCGACGACGGCAGCGCGTCGCATTACGCGCTGAGCCACAACGATTTCACCGCGCTGGCGCAAGCCTATGGCAAGATGGGCGGCCTCGACCGCGTGGCCACCATCGTCAAGGCGATCCGCGCCGCGCGGCCCGATGCGCTGCTGCTGGATGGCGGCGATACCTGGCACGGCTCCTACACCTGCTATCACACCGAAGGGCAGGACATGGTCAACGTGATGAACGCGCTGAACCCGGACGCCATGACCTTCCACTGGGAATTCACCCTGGGTCAGGACCGGGTGCGCGAACTGGTGGAGGGGCTTCCCTTCGCCGCGCTGGGCCAGAACATCTTCGACGCCGAATGGGACGAACAGGCGGCAGACTACTTCCCGCCCTACAAGATGTTCGAGCGCGGTGGCGTCAACATCGCGGTGATCGGCCAGGCCTTCCCCTACATGCCGATCGCCAACCCGGGCTGGATGTTCCCCGACTACAGCTTCGGCATCCGCGACGAGAACATGCAGGCGATGGTGGACGAGGTCCGCGCCGCCGGTGCCGAACTGGTCGTGGTTCTGAGCCACAACGGCTTCGACGTGGACAAGAAGATGGCCGGCATCGTCAGCGGCATCGACGTGATCCTGTCGGGCCACACCCATGACGCGCTGCCCGAGCCCGTGCTCGTGGGCGACACGATCATCGTGGCCTCCGGCTCGAACGGCAAGTTCGTCAGCCGCGTCGATCTCGACGTGCGCGACGGCCGGATGATGGGGTTCCGGCACAAGCTGATCCCGGTCTTTTCGGACGTGATCGCGCCCGACGCGGACATGGCCGCCCTGATCGACGAGCAGCGCGCGCCCTACAAGACCCAGCTGGAAGAGGTGATCGGCCAGACCGAAAGCCTGCTCTACCGCCGCGGAAATTTCAACGGCACCTGGGACGACCTGATCTGCGAGGCGCTGCTGGAAGAGCGCGAGGCCGATATCGCCATGTCGCCCGGCGTGCGCTGGGGGCCGTCGCTGATCCCCGGGCAGGACATCACCCGCGAGGATATCTGGAACGTCACTTCGATGACCTACGGGCGGGCCTACCGGACCGAGATGACCGGCGAGTTCATCAAGGTCATCATGGAGGACGTGGCGGACAACCTGTTCAACCCCGATCCCTACTACCAGCAGGGTGGCGACATGGTGCGCATGGGCGGTCTGGGCTACAGCATCGACGTCTCCAGGCCCCAGGGCGACCGGATCTCGGACATCACCATGCTGAAGACCGGCGAGGCGCTCGATCCGGGCAAGAGCTATGTGGTGGCCGGCTGGGCCAGCGTGAACGAAGACACCGAAGGCCCCCAGATCTGGGACGTGGTGGAAAGCCACATCCGCAAGAAGGGCAGCGTTTCGGTGGCACCCAATACCTCCGTGAAGGTTTCGGGCATCTGAGCGTGCCCGGCCCCTTCACGGGGCTTTTCCGTCTTTATCGAATTCACAAAAACGAATTCGATGATTTGAAAGGAGCAATGGAGAGATGACGAGCTTCAAGGACAAGCAGCCGTCGCGCCGCCAGTTCCTCGCCGGCGCCGCGGCGGCCGGGGCTGGGGCCGTGGCCGCGCAGGCCGGGCAGGCAGCCACCCCCGATGCGCTGATCACCGAGGTGCAGCCTTGGGCAGCGGGCCTGGGCGAGGGCGTGGACGCCTCGCCCTACGGTCTGCCGATCAAGTATGAGCGCGACGTGGTGCGCCGCAACGTGGAATGGCTGACCGCGGACACGATCAGTTCGATCAACTTCACGCCGATCCACGCGCTCGATGGCACGATCACACCGCAGGGCTGCGCCTTCGAGCGCCACCATTCGGGCGCGATCGAACTGCGCAAGGAGGATTACCGGCTGATGATCAACGGGCTGGTCGATCGCCCGCTGATCTTCACCTATGACGACCTGGAGCGTTTCCCGCGCGAACAGCACGTCTATTTCTGCGAATGCGCCGCCAATACCGGCATGGAATGGGCGGGCGCGCAGCTGAACGGCGCGCAGTTCACCCACGGCATGATCCACAACATGGAATATACCGGCGTGTCGCTGCGCACGCTGCTGCAGGAAGCCGGGCTCGAAGCCGCGGGCGACCTGTCGAACAAGTGGGTCTACGTGGAAGGCGCCGACGCCTCTTCCAACGGTCGCTCGATCCCGATGGACAAGGCCATGGACGACGTGCTGGTGGCCTTCAAGGCCAATGGCGAGGCCCTTCGGATGGAGCACGGCTACCCGGTGCGCCTGGTCGTTCCCGGCTGGGAAGGCAACATGTGGGTCAAGTGGCTACGCCGCGTCGAGGTCATGGACGGCCCCGTGGAAAGCCGCGAGGAGACCTCGAAATACACCGACACGCTGGCCGATGGCACATCGCGCAAATGGACATGGGTGATGGACGCCAAGTCCGTGATCACCTCGCCCAGCCCGCAATCGCCGATCAGGCACGGCAAGGGTCCGATGGTCATCACCGGGCTGGCCTGGTCCGGCCATGGCGCGATCACCCGGGTGGACGTGTCCAAGGACGGCGGCAAGACCTGGGAGACCGCGCGCCTGGCCAAGCCGGGCGAGAAGATGGCGCTGACGCGCTTCTACCTCGACACCACCTGGGACGGCGAGGAGATGTTGCTGCAATCGCGCGCCATCGACGAGACGGGGTATGTCCAGCCCACTAAGACGCAGCTGCGCGAGGTGCGCGGGCTGAACTCGATCTACCACAACAACTGCATCCAGACCTGGCACGTGAAGACGAACGGGGAGGCCGAAAATGTCGAAGTCTCTTAAACTCTACGGGGGCTCGGTGCTCGGCGTCGCCGTCGTGCTGATGGCGGCCTACAACTTCGCCGACCGCAACGTGGCGGGTTTCCCCGATCGCCCGAAGACCGGCCCCAGCCTGCCGGTCTACGAGATCGCGGCGGAACAGGTCGCACCGGCCGGCGGGCTGGTGGCTGCGGCCAACGCCCAGAATGGCGCCGGGGCCAATTACGGGCTGGGTCGCGAGGCGCTGCCCGAGGAACTCGCCGCGTGGGATGTCGACGTTCGTCCCGATGGCAGCGGGCTGCCGCAGGGCGCGGGCTCGGTGTCCGATGGCGAAACCCTGTTCTCGGAGAATTGCGCGGTCTGCCACGGCGAATTCGCCGAGGGCGTGGGCAACTGGCCCGAACTGGCGGGCGGCGACGACACGCTGGCCGATGAGGACCCGGTCAAGACCGTGGGCAGCTACTGGCCCTATCTCTCGACCGTATGGGATTACGTGCACCGCTCGATGCCTTTCGGCAACGCGCAGAGCCTGACGGCCGACGAGACCTACGCGATCACCGCCTATATCCTCTACTCCAACTTCCTCGTGGAGGATGATTTCGTTCTGACGAACGAGAACTTCCTTGAGGTGGAGATGCCGAACGCCGATGGCTTCATCATCGACGACCGCGCCGAAACCGAGTATTCTCGATGGCAGACGGAGCCTTGCATGGAAAACTGCAAGGACAGCGTGGAGATCACCATGCGCGCCACGGTGCTGGACGTGACCCCGGAGGATGAGGGCGCCGCGGAAGACGCGGCAGCGCCCGCGGAATCCGCGCCGGTTCAGACCGCCGAGGCACCCGCCGAGGAAGCGGCTGCCGAGGAAGCTCCGGCGGAGGAGGCATCTGCCGCCGAGGCCGCCGCCATGGAAATCGACATGGCACTCGCCGAGGAAGGCGAGGGCGTGTACCGCCAGTGCAAGGCTTGCCACATGGTGGGCGACGGCGCGCAGAACCGCACCGGCCCGCAACTGAACAACGTGTTCGGGCGCACCTTCGGCGGCCTCGATGACTTCCGCTATTCCAGGACGATGGCCACGATGGGCGAGGATGGCATGGTCTGGAACGAAGACACCCTGGCCGAATTCCTCACCAAGCCGCGCGACTACGTGAAGGGCACCAAGATGGCCTTCAACGGGCTGCGCAGCGAGGAGGACATCGCGGCCGTTACCGAGTATCTCAAGACCTTCCAGGAGTGAGTATGGCGATCGGACGGGTAGCTTTTTCCATCATCACCGCCGCGGCGCTTTCGGGAGCCGCTCTGGCAGACGAGGAAGCCCGGCCGATCGGCGACGCCCAGCGCGGCGCGACGCTCTGGCAACAATGCGTGGGTTGCCACAAACTCGGGCCCGATGCGGAGAACCGCATCGGGCCTCATCTCAACGGGATCTTCGGCCGCAAGGCGGCATCGATCGACGGCTTCCCCTACTCGCAGGGCTTGCAGAGGGCGGGCGATGACGGGCTGATCTGGACGCTGGAGACACTCGACGCCTATATCGAGAATCCGCGCGCGCTGGTGTCGCGCACGCGGATGGCCTATCCGGGCATGAGAGACGCCGGGGACCGCGCCGACCTGCTGGCCTGGCTGCGCGATTTCTCGGACAGCCCCGCCAACATCCCCGAGGCCGAACCGACCGCCCTGCGCCAGGAGGTGGCGCTGTCGCCCGAGACGCTGGCGATCGAAGGCGATCCGGCCTACGGTGAATACCTGTCTTCCGAGTGCACGACCTGCCACCAGCGCGACGGCAGCAACGAGGGCATTCCGGGGATCACGCTATGGCCCGAAGAGGATTTCGTGATCGCCATGCACGCCTACAAGAAGAAGATCAGACCGCACCCCGTCATGCAGATGGTGGCGGGGCGCTTGTCCGACGAGGAAATCGCGGCGCTGGCCGCGTATTTCGCGGATCTGAAGTGATCCGCGGCCATTCAGGGAGGAAAACATGAGACTCAACCGACGCGGATTCATCGGAACCGGCGTTGCGGCCGCGGCCGCCTTGTCGGCGCCCGTGCTGGGCGCCCAGGGCAAGCCACGGGTCGTCGTGGTGGGCGGGGGCGCGGGCGGTGCCACGGCCGCGCGCTATATCGCCAAGGACAGCCAGGGCGCCATCGACGTGACCCTGGTGGAGCCCTCCCGCAGCTACTACACCTGCTTCTTCTCCAACCTGTATATCGGCGGCTTCCGCACGCTGGAGAGCATCGCCCATTCCTATGGCACGCTGGCCTCGGATTACGGGGTCAACGTGGTGCATGACTGGGCCGTGGGCATCGACCGCGACGCCAGGACCGTCACGCTGGCCGGCGGCGCGGTGCTGCCCTATGACCGGCTGGTGCTGAGCCCGGGGATCGATTTCGTCGAGGGCGCCGTGCCCGGCTGGGACGTCTCGGCGCAGAACGCCATGCCGCATGCCTACAAGGCGGGCAGCCAGACCGAGTTGCTGAAGGCGCAGATCGAGGCCATGCCGGAGGGCGGGCGTTTTGCCATGGTGGCGCCGCCGAACCCCTACCGCTGCCCGCCGGGACCCTACGAGCGGATCTCGATGGTGGCCTCCAAGCTGAAGGCCGAGAACCCCACCGCCAAGATCCTTCTGGTGGACCCGAAGGAGAAGTTCTCCAAGCAGGCGCTGTTCGAGGAAGGCTGGAACAGGCATTATTCCGGCATGGTCGAACGGATCGGCCCGGATTTCGGCGGCGACAAGGTTGAGGTCAACCCGGCCGAGATGACCGTCACGGTCGACGGGGTGGTCGAGAAGGTGGATGCCTGCAACGTGATCCCGGCGCAGAAGGCGGGCCGGATCTGCGACATGGCGGGGCTGACGGAGGACAACTGGGCGCCGGTGATGCCCGACTCGATGCGCTCGCGGATGGACGAGACGGTCTTCGTGCTGGGGGACGCCACCTCGCAGGGCGACATGCCGAAATCGGGCTATTCCGCCAACAGCCAGGCCAAGGTGGCGGCGATGAATGTGCGCGCGGACCTGACCGGAAGCCGCGTCTTCCCGGCGAAATACTCCAACACCTGCTGGTCGCTGATCGCGGCCGAGGACGGGGTGAAGGTGGGCGCCGCCTACGAGCCGACCGACGAGAAGATCTCCAGCGTGGAGAGCTTCATCAGCCAGACGGGCGAGGATGCGGCGCTGCGTCGGCAGACCTACGAGGAAAGTCTCGGCTGGTATGCCGGGATCGTGTCCGACATGTTCGGCTGACCGCGCCTGCGGCGCGCCGGGGCGCTGCCCCGGACCCCGGCGTATTTCGGGAACAATGAAGGGGGGGGCGTCAGATCGGCGCCACCCCCCTGATCCGTTCGAGAAGGGCGGGGATATGCTCCTTGAAGCGGAAGAAGCCATGGGTGGCGCGGGGCCAGGCGGCCGCGTCATACGGGCGCAGCTGCCGGCGCAGGCCGCTGCCCTGCAGCGCGTCGGCCGCGGGGCCGGCCGGGGGATAGGGCGTGACGATCTGTTCCAGGCCGTGCGAGGCGGCCCAGGCTTCGATCTCGGCGGCGCTGTCCAGCCAGGTGACGGGGCCGAGCCGCCCGGCCCAGCGGGTGGCGGCATCCTCCGTCGCGCCGCGAATGAAGCCGTGGACGCGGGGCGAGACCTGCAGCAGGCTGAGCCCCCTTGCGCAGGACAGGAAGGCGGTGGCGCGCGGGACGAGCCCCTGCTCGAACAGGAAACCCGGGGCGAGATCCTCCTCGGTCAGCAGCAGTCCGGTGGGGCGGGCGGGATCCCATGGGTCGCTTGCGGGGATGGCCCTGCGCGGGGGATGCGGCGGGCCCTCGAGCGCCGGAGCCCGGGGAGCGAGGCCCGAGGGCGCGAAGCGGCCGCCGGTGAATTGCTCGATATTCGAGGCGCGCGCGAGGTAGGTCTTGCCCGTCGTCTGAAGCCCGCCCACCCAGCGCCAGCCCAGCGTGTTCGAGGCGGGGTCGCCGTCCAGCAGGTGGCGCAGGAAGAAATCCGCGCCCAGTTCCCAGGGCAGGCGGAGCGTGAAGATCCAGATCGAGGCGAACCACATGCGCGCGTGGTTGTGCAGGTAGCCCGTGGCGGCCAGTTCCCTTGCCCAGTGGTCGAAGCCGGCGATGCCGGTCTCGCCGTGGCAGGCCGCCTCCCAGTCGGCGCGCAGCCCGGCCTCGACGGCCACCCGGTCGAGCGCGCGGGACACCCCCGCGCGATAGTCCGTCCACACGGCGGGGCGCATCTCCAGCCAGCCTTTCCAGTAGGCGCGCCAGAAGACCTCCTGCACGAATTTCTCCGCCGTGCGAAGGCCGTGGCGGGTCAGCACCGCCTGCAGCACCTCCTCTTCGGTCAGCAGCCTGCGGCGCAGCCAGGGCGACAGCTGCGAGACATGCGCGTGGCGCCCGGCGCCGAAATCGTGATTGCGCATCCGGGCATAGTCTGCGCCCGCGCGCGGCACGAAGCGCGCGAGCCGGGCAAGGCCCGCGCTGCGTGTGGGCTCGAAACTTTCGGGTCCGGTCATGTGCCCGCTCCTTGCCGAAGGCGCCCGACCGCCGTGCCGGATGCGCTTGACGCGACCTAGGGCGCGGGCCGGGCGGTTCAACGCGGCGCTGGCCCCGCGGCAGGTGATTCAGGGGGGCGCCCCTTGCAGCCCTCCGGGCACGACACTAAGACTCCCTTAGCCCAAGCAACGTAGCATCCCCTCAAACGGCAGGCAGGCACAGATGAAAGACCCTTTCGAGACATACATGAACACCCTCGTTCCGATGGTGGTCGAACAGACCAGCCGGGGCGAACGGGCCTATGACATCTTCTCGCGGCTCCTGAAGGAGCGGATCATCTTCGTATCGGGCCCCGTGCATGACGGCATGTCGAGCCTGATCGTGGCGCAGCTGCTGCACCTGGAGGCGGAGAACCCGTCCAAGGAGATCAGCATGTACATCAACAGCCCCGGCGGCGTGGTCACGTCGGGCCTGTCGATCTACGACACGATGCAGTACATCAAGCCCAAGGTGAGCACGCTGGTGATCGGCCAGGCGGCCTCGATGGGCTCGCTGCTGCTGACCGCCGGAGAGAAGGGGATGCGCTTCAGCCTGCCCAACAGCCGGATCATGGTGCACCAGCCCTCCGGCGGCTACCAGGGCCAGGCGACCGACATCATGATCCACGCGGAGGAGACCCTGAAGCTCAAGCGGCGGCTGAACGAGATCTACGTCAGGCATACGGGCCAGACGCTCAAGAAAGTCGAGGCGGCGCTGGAGCGCGACAACTTCATGTCTCCGGAGGACGCCAAGGAATGGGGCCTCATCGACGAGATCGTGGAGAATCGCGTGAAGGGCGAAGACACCTGAACGTGACCGGACGCCGCCTCGCCGGTGCGGGGCGGTGCGCCAAATTTGACATTGTGGAGCGTCGGACCCTGCCCTAAGCTTGTCCGAAAGTGGCCACTGCCGGCAGCGCCCGGCATCCAAAGACGAACCGGCCCGAAAGGTGTGACATGGCGACGAATTCAGGCAGCGACAGCAAGAACACGCTCTATTGCAGCTTCTGCGGCAAGAGCCAGCACGAGGTGCGCAAGCTGATCGCAGGGCCGACCGTGTTCATCTGCGATGAATGCGTCGAGCTGTGCATGGATATCATCCGCGAGGAAACGAAAAGCTCGGGGCTCAAGAGCACCGATGGCGTGCCCACTCCGCGCGAGATCTGCGATGTGCTGGACGACTACGTGATCGGGCAGATGGTCGCCAAGCGCGTGCTTTCCGTGGCCGTGCACAACCATTACAAGCGGCTCAACCATTCGGCCAAGTCCGGCGATATCGAGTTGAACAAGTCCAACATCCTGCTGATCGGCCCTACCGGCTGCGGCAAGACCCTGCTGGCGCAGACGCTGGCGCGGATCCTGGACGTGCCTTTCACGATGGCCGATGCGACCACGCTGACCGAGGCGGGCTATGTCGGCGAGGATGTGGAGAACATCATCCTCAAGCTGCTGCAATCCAGCGAATACAACGTGGAACGCGCCCAGCGCGGCATCGTCTATATCGACGAGGTCGACAAGATCACCCGCAAGTCGGAAAATCCCTCGATCACGCGCGACGTGTCGGGCGAGGGCGTTCAGCAGGCGCTGCTGAAGCTGATGGAGGGCACGGTGGCCTCCGTGCCGCCGCAGGGCGGGCGCAAGCATCCGCAGCAGGAATTCCTGCAGGTGGACACCACCAACATCCTGTTCATCTGCGGCGGGGCCTTCGCCGGGCTGGACAAGATCATCGCGCAGCGCGGCAAGGGCAGCGCCATGGGCTTCGGCGCCGATGTGCGCGACGTGGACGAGCGTGGCGTGGGCGAGATCTTCACCGATCTGGAGCCCGAGGACCTGCTGAAATTCGGCCTGATCCCGGAATTCGTCGGCCGGCTTCCCGTGATCGCCACGCTGGAGGATCTGGACGAGGACGCGCTGGTCACCATCCTTACCCAGCCCAAGAACGCACTGGTCAAGCAGTATCAGCGCCTGTTCGAGCTTGAGGACACGCAGCTCACCTTCACCGAAGAGGCGCTGTCGGCCATCGCCAAGCGCGCGATCAAGCGCAAGACCGGCGCGCGCGGCCTGCGCTCGATCCTCGAGGATATCCTGCTGGACACCATGTTCGAACTGCCGGGCATGGAGGGCGTGACCGAGGTGGTGGTGAACGAAGAGGCGGTGACATCCGACGCCAAGCCTCTGATGATCTACGCCGAGGACAAGAAGGAAAGCGCCTCGGCGGGCTGACGGGTGGAGCGGCGGCGCGTCTCCACCGGATCGCCTTTCGAGGAGCGGATCGGCTATTCCCGCGCGGTTCTGTGCGATGGCTGGGCCTTCGTGGCGGGAACCACGGGCTACGATTACGCCACGATGACCATGCCCGGGACGGTGGAGGAGCAGTGCAGCAACGCGCTGGCCACGATCTCGGGCGCACTGGCCGAAATCGGTTGCGGCCTGGAGGACGTGGTGCGCGTCACCTACATCCTGCCGGATCCGGAGGATTGGCCCGCTTGCTGGCCCATCGTCTCGCGGGCCTTCGCTGCGGCGCGTCCTGCCGCGACCATGTTTTCGGCCCGGCTCCAGAACCCCGAGATGCGGATCGAGATCGAGGTGACGGCGCGGCAGCCGCGTCCGGGCCAGTAGCCGCCGGGGCGCTTGGCGGCGCCTGCGGGCACTGGACCTTTCGGCCAGCCTGGTCCATACGGAAGGCGCGACTTGCGGAGGCTTGAATGGGCATTCTGAACACCCTGCTGAGAACAGTGACCTGGTGGAATTCGCAGACCATCGGCACCCAGCTCTTCACCTGGCGCAAGGGCCAGAAGGTGGGCGAAGATTCCCAGGGCAACATCTTCTACCGCAACGCCGACGATTCCAGGCGCTGGGTCATCTTCAACGGCGAGGTCGAGGCCAGTCGGGTGGACCCGGACTGGCATGGCTGGTTGCACCGCACCTGGGACGAGCTGCCCTCGGAGAAGCCGCTGGCGCACAAGCCCTGGGAGAAGCCGCACCAGGAGAACCTGACCGGCACGGCGCTGGCCTATGCGCCCGCGGGCTCGATCCGGCGGACGGACCCCAAGCCGCGTCAGGATTACGAGGCCTGGACGCCGGATTGAGAAGGGCGGGCATGTCCAACAACGTCACCGAGGTTCTGGTCGGCGGCGCGGTTCTGGCCGCGGCGATCGGCTTCGTGGTCTATGCGGGCCAGGTCACCGGCATGGGGGCGGACAACAGCGGCTATGCGCTCAGTGCCAGTTTCCGCTCGGTCGAGGGCGTGACGGTGGGCACCGATGTCCGGCTGGCGGGGGTCAAGGTGGGCACCGTGACCGAACTGGAGCTCAACCCCGAGACCTACCGCGCCGAAACCACATTCACCGTGCGCGATGGTGTCCGCATTCCGGACGACAGTGCCGTGGTCGTGGCCTCCGAGGGGCTTCTGGGCGGCACGTTCATAGAGATCTCCCCGGGCGGATCGCTGTTCTATTTCGAGCCCGGCGAAGAGATCATCGATACCCAGGGCGCTGTCAGCCTCGTGTCGCTGCTGCTGAAATTCGTGGCCGGAGACAGCGAGGAATGATACGTGCGGCCCTGGTGCTGGCCTTCGGCTTTGCGGCGCCGGTGGCGGGTCAGCAGGTGGAAATCTTTCCCCGCGAAGAGGATGCTCCCCGCGCCTCGGTGGAAACGCCGGGCCCGCGGGCGGTGCGCGGCGACGGGGCCGTGCTGCGGGGGCTCGACAAGATCAGCGGCGAGGTCGAGGACGTGACCCTGCCCAATGGCGGGCAGGTCTCGCTGGGCCGGCTGGAGATCTCGCTGCGCGAGTGCCGCTTCCCGGCGGGCAATCCTGCGGGGGATGCCTGGGCCTATCTGGCGATCCGCGAGGCGGGCCGGGCCGAGCCCATCTTCAGCGGCTGGATGATCGCCTCGTCGCCCGCGCTGAACGCGCTGGACCATGCGCGCTATGATGTCTGGGTGTTGCGCTGCACCACCTCCTGAGGCGAGGCGGGCAGGGGCGGCGCGGTGAAATCCGCGCTGTGCTGCACCGCGTCGCGCAACCTGCGCTGATACTCCGCCCGCTTGATCTCGACCCCGCCCAGAGAGGCCAGGTGCGCCGTCAGGAACTGGGTGTCGAACAGCCGGAACCCCGCAAGCCGCAGGCGATCGACCAGGTAGGCCAGCGCGATCTTGCTGGCATCGGTGCGGCGCGAGAACATGCTCTCGCCGAAATAGGCGGCACCCAGCGTGACGCCGTAGACCCCGCCCGCCAGTATGCCGTCGATCCAGATTTCGAGCGAATGCGCCCGACCCATCCGGTGCAGCGATTCGTAGAGCCGGCGGATCTCGGCGTTGATCCAGGTTTCCTTGCGTTCGGCGCAGGCAGCCATCACGCCCGCGAAATCCGCGTTCACCGTGACCCGGTAGTCGCCACGCCGGATGCGCCGGGCGAGCGAACGCGAGATGTGGAACCCGTCCAGCGGGATGATGCCCCGCCTGCGCGGATCGACCCAGAAGATCTCCGGGTCGTCGCGGTGCTCGGCCATCGGGAAAAGGCCCAGCGAATAGGCATGCAGCAGAAGCTCGGGGGTCAGGCGTTCCGGCGCATCCTCCTCGCTCATCGGCGCGGTCAGCCCGTCGCCATTCTGTCCAGCCAATGCTCCAGCCAGTGAATGGTGTAGCGGCCTGAAAGGATGTCCGGTTCCTCCAGGAGCGCACGGAACAGCGGGATCGTGGTATCCACCCCGTCCACGATCAGCTCGCCCAGTGCCCGGCTGAGCCGGGCCAGCGCCTCGTCGCGGTCACGGCCATGCACGATCAGCTTGCCGATCAGGCTGTCGTAATAGGGCGGGATCACGTAGCCGTCATAAAGCGCCGAATCGATCCGCACGCCCAGCCCGCCGGGGGCATGATACTGGGTGATGCGGCCGGGGCAGGGGGTGAAATCCGGCATCCGCTCGGCGTTGATGCGCACCTCGATGGCGTGGCCGTTGATCGACAGGTCCTCCTGGCTGAAGGACATGGGCAGCCCCTCGGCCACGCGGATCTGTTCGCGCACCAGGTCCACCCCGAAGATCGCCTCGGTCACCGGATGTTCCACCTGCAGGCGGGTGTTCATCTCGATGAAGTAGAAATTGCCGTTCTCGTAGAGAAACTCGATCGTGCCCGCGCCGATATAGTTGATCCGCGCGACGGCGTCGGCGCAGATCGCGCCGATGCGCGCGCGCTCGTCCTCGGTGATGCTGGGGCCCGGGGCCTCCTCGAACACCTTCTGGTGCCGCCGCTGCAGCGAGCAGTCCCGCTCGCCCAGATGCACCGCCTTGCCCTTGCCGTCACCGAAGACCTGGATCTCGATATGACGCGGCGTGGTCAGGTATTTCTCGATATAGACCTCGTCATTGCCGAAGGCGGCCTTGCTCTCGGCGCGCGCGGTCAGGAAGGCGCGCTCCATCTCCTGCGCGTCGCGGGCCACCTTCATGCCGCGCCCGCCGCCGCCGGCGGTGGCCTTCACGATCACCGGGTAGCCGATCTCGGCGCCGATGCGCAGCGCATCCTCCAGCGCGGCGACGCCCCCGTCGGAGCCGGGCACGCAGGGCACGCCCAGCGCCTTCATGGTGTCCTTCGCGGTGATCTTGTCGCCCATCATCCGGATATGCTCGGCCGAGGGGCCGATGAAGGTCAGCCCGTGATCCTCGACGATCTGGACGAATTGCGCGTTCTCCGACAGGAAGCCATAGCCCGGATGGATCGCCTGTGCGCCGGTCACCTCGCAGGCCGAGATGATGGCGGGCACCGACAGGTAGCTCTGCGCGCTGGAGGGCGGGCCGATGCAGACGCTTTCATCGGCCATGCGCACATGCATCGCGTCGGCGTCGGCGGTGGAATGCACCGCCACGCTGGCGATGCCCATCTCGCGGCAGGCCCGGATCACCCGCAGCGCGATCTCTCCGCGGTTGGCGACGAGGATCTTGTCGAACATGCCGGCGCCCTATTCGATGATCATCAGCGGGGCGCCGTATTCCACCGCGGCGCCGTCCTCGACGAGGATGCGCCGCACGGTGCCGGCGCGGGGCGCGGGGATGTGGTTCATGGTCTTCATCGCCTCGACGATCAGCAGCGTGTCGCCTTCGGAGACCTGGCTGCCCACGCTGACGAAGGGGGCCGAGCCGGGCTCGGGCTGAAGGTAGATCGTGCCCACCATGGGGGAGGTCACCGCGCCGGGATGGCTGGCCGGATCCTCCGGGGCCTCGGACGGGGCCGGGGCCGTGTGCGCGGCGGGCGCCACCGCCGGCAGGGCGGCCGCGGCCGGCGCGATGGGCTGCACGCGGCTGACCCGCACGCTCAGCGCGTCGTCTTCGCCGTAGTCGCGCTTGACCTGCAATTCCGTGAGGTCGTTCTCGCGCAGCAGTTCCGCCAGCGCGCGGATGAAAGCCACGTCCTCGTCCTGTTTCTTTGTCGTCATCTCGTCCTCGACCGGTTCCCGCCGCCCGTCTTTTTTGCGCGGTGCCTATGCTGGGGCTCTGTATAGGGGATGCGTCCGGGCGAGGAAAGCCGCAGATGTCGCGCGGCCCGCGCCGCGGCGGGGCTCAGCCGGCGGGCGGCCGAGGCGGAGCCGTGCCACCGCCGTCCAGCTGTTCGCGCAGGATCTCGTTGATCCGGATCTGCAGCAGGGTTGGCGGGGCCTGACGCCTGGCGTCGCGCTCCGGCCCCTGGCCGGGTGTGGCGGTGCCCGCCGGTGCGGGTCCGGTCTCCCCGGCGGCGCCGGGCAAGGCGCGGCCGTCTTTCTCGGGCGGCGCGCCGTCTTCCGGTCGCGCCGCGGCTGCGGCCCCGGGGGCCGTGCTGTCATCTTCCCTGCCCGTCGCGGCGGGCGAGGCGGCGCGCTCGCCGATATCGGCCGTGGCCGGGGCTGGCGTGACCCGGGCGACGTCGCGCAGGGGTTGGTCGGTCGCGGGCAGCGAAAGCGGATGGCCCGTGGTCAGCGGGGCCGAAAGGGTGGGGGGCAGGGCGGACAGGTTCATTACCGACACTCCGTGTCCAACGCGCCCCCACGCGGGACAGATTGCGCCACGCACGTTACCGCGCGGTTAACGGCCGCGAAAAAAGGCGTCATCTGAAGACGGCCCGCCACCGCGCGTTGGTCCGTGCCCTAGCCCCTGTTCATTCTGTTTTCGATGAGGTTATCGACGACGGAGGGGTCTGCGAGTGTGGAGGTGTCGCCGAGGGTGTCGTAGTCGTTTTCGGCGATCTTGCGCAGGATGCGGCGCATGA
>Ga0008833_1000427_pt1 | contig 44923 bp, 49 predicted proteins | sample HotLakConsoUCCLE_FD_62216 | JGI IMG/M metagenome (GOLD analysis project Ga0008833, IMG submission 62216) | Hypersaline microbial mat communities from Hot Lake, Washington, USA - Hot Lake Consortium UCC-LE | ecosystem: Environmental > Aquatic > Non-marine Saline and Alkaline > Hypersaline >... | reverse complement strand
GAATCCGCCGGGGGGGGGGGCCACCATTCATCACCGTTAATCATGCGTTCACCTTGTTTTCATGACGATGGCTGCAGGCAAGAACCAACCCAGAAGAGCCGAGGACCTGCAATGAAGCCGAACCTTCTCGAAGAGATCCTGAGCCTTGTCGAAGACAACGGACGGGCGGCAGACGCGATCGGGGCCATCCCCCACGGCGGAAAGCCCGACCCTCTCCCCGGTCCGCCCGAGGTCGAGGCCGGGCCGCCCGCGGATACCGGTCGGCCGGATGACGCGCCGCCGATCGAAGTCGGCCGTCCCGACGGCCTGCCGTCGGAGGAAAGCGCCGCACCCGTCTTCGACGAGGCCACCGGCTTGCCGTGCATCGCCACCGAAAGCGTGCCCGGGGAGTTTCCGGGAGAAGCGGAAGACATGCTCGAAGACGCCGAAAGTATCCTGACGTTTCTCTTCTGAACGCCTTTCACAGCCGTTGAATGCAGGGACCGGCCGCCTGGCCGGCCCCGTCTTTTTTTTCGCAGCCCTCCGGCGCTGTCCCTGTCCGTTCGTCTTGCCCCCTGGGGGCGCCCGCGCTAACGGCCTTCCATGGCCAAGCTCTATTTCCACTACTCGACCATGAATGCGGGGAAATCGACGCTGCTCCTGCAGGCGGCCTACAATTACCGCGAGCGCGGGATGGAGACCTACCTGCTGACCGCCCGTCTCGATGACCGTTCCGGCGAAGGCCGTATCGCCTCCCGCATCGGGATCGAGGCCCCGGCCGACACCTACGCCCCCGACACCGATCTCTTCGCTGCCGTCGCGGCCCGCCTCGCGCGATCCGCCGTCGCCTGCGTCTTCATCGACGAAGCCCAGTTCCTGACCCACGAGCAGGTCTGGCAACTCGCCCGCACGGTGGACGACCTCGGCGTGCCGGTGATGTGCTACGGCCTCCGCGTCGACTTCCGGGGCGAGCTCTTCCCCGGCTCCGCCGCCCTCCTCGCACTGGCCGACGAGATGCGCGAGGCGCGCACCATCTGCCATTGCGGGCGCAAGGCCACCATGGTCGTGCGCCAGGACGCGGCGGGAGCCGTGGTGAAGGACGGCGCCCAGGTCCAGATCGGCGGGAACGAAGCCTACGTCTCGCTCTGCCGCCGGCACTGGCGTGAGGCGGTGGGAGACAGGTGAGACCCCGGGGCCAGATCCTCTCCCTTCTGGGCGGCTACGGTGCCGCGGGCCTCTTCTGGGGGGCCTTTGCGGCCGCCGCACCCGCCATCCAGGCCCGTGCGGGGCTCGACACGGGCGGCTACGGCCTCGCGCTCGGGGCGATGTCGCTTGCCGCCTTCCCGGTGATGCAGGTCTTCGGGCGGCAGGTTCTGCGCATCCGCCCCTACGCCCTGCCGCTCTGCCTCTTCGCCTCGGCGACGGGCTGCGCGCTTCTGGCCGCCGCGACCGGCCTCGCCGGCCTCGTTTTCGCCCTCGCCATCCTCGGCGGCGCCTCGGGCGCCCTCGACATCGCGCTCAACCTGCGCACGGCCCGTCTGGAAAGCGACACCGGCGGACGGCTCTTCAACCGCACCCATGCGCTCTTCCCGGTCGCCATGCTCACAGGCGCGGTCGCCACGGGCGGGGCGCGGGCGGCCGGCGCGGCCGTGCCGGAGATCTTCCTCGCGGTCGGGGCCGGGTTCCTCGCCGTGGCAGCGCTCGAATACCGGGCCGGCCGCCACCAGCCCCCGGAGACCGGGTCTTCGGGGCGCGCCGGTCCGGCTCTCGGCGCGACCATGCTCGTTCTCGCCGCCATGGCGGCCCTCGCCGCGTTTCAGGAGGCCGCCCCACAGGCCTGGGCGGCGATCTTCATCGAGACCGTGCGCATGGAAAGTCCGGTCCTCGCCGGCCTCGCGCCGGCGGCCTATACGCTCGGCCTCGCCATCGGACGGCTCGTCGCGCACGAGGTGGAACATGTCCTCCGGCCGGTCCAGACGCTGCGCCTCGCGGCGCTTCTGGGCGCACCGGCCTTCGCCGCGCTTCTTGCCGACCTGCCCGCCCCGGTCCTGCTCGTCGCCTTCCTTCTCGCGGGCATCGGCACCGGTCCGGTGGAACCGGCAGTATTCAGGGCGGTCTCCGCCCGTGGCGACCCTGCCGCAGCGGGCCGCCGCCTCGCCGCCGTCACGCAGATCGCCTATCTCGGCTATCTCCTCTCGCCACCCGCCCTCGGCGGCATCGCCGACGCGTTCGGGTTTTCCGCCCTCTGGCTCGTCGCCGCCGCCGCCGCCCTCGCGGTCGCGGGGCTGTCGCTGCTCGTAAGCCGCAGGTCCTGACCGGCTCGACAGGAGGGGAGCATTGGAAGGCCCCGCTTCACCTTGGCGGAAAATACCTCCGCCGGAGGCAGCCCGTCTTCAGACGGGGTTCGGCAGCGCCCGGCCCTCGTCCCAGGCGACGAGGTTTTCCACCGCCATCAGCCCCATGCCCTCGCGCACCTCGAGGGCCGCGGTGCCGAGATGCGGCAGGAGCGTGACGTTCTCCATCCCGAGCAGCTCCGGCGACACCTTCGGTTCGAACTCGTAGACGTCGAGCCCCGCTCCGGCGATCTCGCCCGCCTCCAGCGCGGCGACGAGGGCGGCCTCGTCCATCACGTCGCCCCTCGCGATGTTGATGAAATACGCCGTCGGCTTCATCGCCGCGAACACCTCGGCGTTCATCAGGTGACGGGTCTCGGCATTCGCCGGCACGGCCACCACGAGCACGTCGGCGGCCGCCGCCACCTCGGCGATCGAGCCGAGCTGGCGCGCCTCGACGCCGGGATCGGCCACCTGCGAGCGGTTGAAGAACACCACCTCCATTCCGAAGCCCAGTGCCGCCCGCTTCGCGATCGCCTTGCCGATCCGCCCCATGCCGACGATGCCGAGGGTCTTGCCGCCGAGATGCATGCCGAGAAGCTGCGTCGGGTGCCAGCCCTCCCAGCGTCCCGAGCGCACCAGCCGCTCGCCCTCGCCCGCACGCCGGCAGGTCATGAGGATGAGCGTCATGGCGGTGTCGGCGGTCGCGTCCGTCACGGCACCCGGCGTGTTCGTCACCTCGAGCCCCGCGGCCCGCGCCGCGGCGACGTCGATGTGATTGTAGCCCACCCCGAAGTTCGCGAGGATGCCCGCGCGCACCGTCCCGGCCTTCGCGATGGCCGCGGCGGTGCATTTGTCGCCCAAGGTCGGCAGCACCGCGTCGAACCCGGCGATGACGTCGGCGATCTCGTCCTCGCTCATGGGGGCCGTGTCGTCCCGCACGGTCACGTCGAAGCGCGCCCGCGCGGCCTCGAGCACCTTTTCCGGAAGCCTCCGGCTTATGAACAGTGTCTTCATCTCAGTACATCCTTCCGCCTGTCGGCACATCTTTCTCAGGGGTCAGCAGCACCACCTCCCCCGCCTCGTCCGGCACGCCGAGGACCAGAACCTCGGAGCGCATCGGCCCGATCTGGCGCGGCGGAAAGTTCACCACCGCCACCACCAACCGGCCCGGCAGGTCCTCCAGCGCATAGTTCACGGTGATCTGCGCCGAGGACTTCTTCTCGCCGATCTCCGGGCCGAAATCGACCCACAGCCGGTAGGCCGGCTTTCGCGCCTCCGGGAACGGCTCGGCGCGCGTGATCCGGCCGACGCGAATATCGACCTTCCCGAAGTCCTCGTAGGTTATCATGCCGCGAGCTCCCGGCTCCTCTCGGCCGCCGCCCGGACGGCCTTCCGCAGCAGCGCTGGAAATCCGCTTTCCTCGTCCATCAGCACCTCGAGCGCCGCGGCCGTCGTCCCGCCCGGAGAGGTGACGTTCACCCGCAATTGCGCGGGGTGCTCATCCGAGCCCATCGCGAGCGCCCCGGCGCCGGCCACGGTGGCCCGCGCAAGCTCGAGCGCCAGTTCGGGCGAAAGGCCCTCGGCCTCGCCCGCCGCCGCCATCGTCTCGATGAGGTGGAAGACATAGGCCGGACCCGACCCCGAGACCGCCGTCACGGCGTCCATCTGGCTCTCGTCGGCGAGCCTCACGACATCGCCCACCGCCTTCAGAAGCGTCTCCGCCTGCGCGAGCCCCGCCTCGCCCGCCGCCGCGTTCCCGGTGATCGCGGTGATGCCCCGGCCCACGGCCGCCGGCGTGTTGGGCATCGACCGCACCACCGGCGTTCCCGGCCCGAAGACCGCCTCGAAAGCGGAAACGGGCCAGCCGGCGGCGATGGAGAGCACGAGCGTCCCGCCTCCCCCGAAGCCCTTCGCCCCGGGGAGGGCCTCGGTCATCATCTGCGGCTTGACGGCCACGACCAGCACCGCGGGCGCATCGGGAAGCGTGCCGCCGATCGCGACGCCGGTGCGCGTCAGCCAATCCGATGGTCTCGGCTCGATCACATGCACCGCTTTCGGGTCGAGACCGCCCTCGAGCCAGCCCTTCAGAAGCGCCGAGCCCATCTTTCCGCAGCCCAGAAGCACGAGACCGCGCGCGCCGATGTCACCGAAATCCATGGCTCTCCCCGAAAAGAATGGCCCCGCGCCTGGGGCACGGGGCTTTCCTGCTCGAAGGTTCGCCCGAAGGCAAGGGCGTCTCAGGCGCGCCCGTAGGCCTCCGCAATCGCGATGTTCATGGCTTCTTCCGGGCTCTGACCACCCCAGGCGACAAGCTGGAACGCCGGGTAGAAGCGCTCCGCGGCCGCCACCGCCGCCCCGATCGCCGTCGAAATCTGCTCGGCCGAGGCCGTCTGCCCGCCGGTGAGAAGAAGCCCATAGCGCCAGACCATCAGCTTCTGCGCCGACCAGTAGGTGAAGGCGCCGGCCCAGCAGAGATCGTTTGCGGCGTTGAGGGTCTCGTAAAGCCCCGGCAGGGCGTCTTTCGGCGGCTCCATGTCGAACGTGCAGATCAGGCGCAGCGTCTCGTCGGACGGCGACCACGCAAGGGTGATCGAATAGGTCCGCCACTGCCCTTCCACCGCCATCGCGATCTGGTCGTCGCCGACCCTGTCGAAATCCCAGTCATGGACCTCGGCGATGTGCTCGACGATGTCGATCGGGTGAATGTCCTCGGTCGGGAAGTACTGCTCGGAAAGCGACATGTGCGGCCTCATGGGTTGTAGCCTTGTGGCGCTTACTGGCCACTAAAGCTTGGTGCCTGCTCAAGGGGGCGGGCTCCGGGCCTCTCCCCTTACCAGATATGGTGGGCGACCGGGGAGTCCCTGTAAAGCGTTAATTGGCGCTGTTCCCGAATTCGCAGGGGATAACCCTGAGGGGCCCATGGACCCTGCGCCGGCGCCCTGCCGGCGCCACGGCAGAACCCGCCGGCATTTCACGGCGGCCGGCACGGGGAGAAGACACGGGGAGAAGACATGGCAACCGCGTCGCGCTTGGGCGCACGGCTCCATCCTTCTTCGTTCTGGAAAATACTCCCGCCGGAGGCGTCGGGCCGCCGTCTAGGCGGTCCGCTTCCGGCCCTACTTCGTCTCGAGCGCGGCGATCCGCGCCTTCAGCGCCTCGTTCTCCTCGCGCGCCTTCTGCGCCATGGCGCGCACGGCGTCGAATTCCTCACGGGTCACGAAATCGCGGTCGGCAAGCCAGCGATCGACAAGCGACTTCATCGCCGTCTCCGCCTCTTCCCGCGCCCCCTGTGCCACGCCCATGGCGTTGGTCATGAGCTGGGACATGTCGTCGAGTATCTTGTTGCGCGTCTGCATGGCGGCCTCCGTTCGCTTTACCTCACATATGGCCCCTGCGCCCGCGCCCGCAAGGTTGACAATGTCGCGCGCCCGGGCCACCCCGCGCCCATGCTGGCGGCGATCCCCTTTCCCGACATCGGCCCCGAGATCTTCACGATCTCGCTCTTCGGCATCGACTTCGCGCTTCGCTGGTATGCGATGGCCTATATCGTCGGCATCGTCATCGGCTGGCGCATGGCCGCCGCCGTCGCCCGCACCGACCGGCTCTGGCCGGGCGGCGTCTCGCCGGTCACGCCCGAGGACATCGAGGAGCTGCTGACCGCGATCATCGTCGGCATCATCGTCGGTGGCCGGCTCGGATACGTCCTGTTCTACCAGCCCGCATACTACCTCGAGAACCCCGGCCAGATTCTCGTTCTCTGGGAGGGCGGCATGGCCTTCCACGGCGGCGTCCTAGGTGTCGTCGCCGCCGGTGCCTGGTTCGTCTGGCGCAAGGGCATTCCCGCGGCCTCGCTGGCAGACGTCGTGGCCTACGCCACGCCGCCGGGCATTCTCCTCGGCCGGGTGGCGAACTTCATCAATGGCGAGCTCTGGGGGGCGCCGACGACCGCACCCTGGGGCGTGATCTTTCCCGGCACCGCGGCGCAGGACTGCCCGGGCATTGCCGGCCCCTGCGCCCGCCACCCCTCACAGCTCTACGAAGCCGGGCTCGAGGGGCTCGTGCTCGGCATCGTGCTCATCTGGATGGTCTGGGCGCGCGGTGCCCTGAAGATGCCCGGTCGGGTCGCGGGCGTGTTCTTCATCGGCTACGGGGCGGCCCGCTTCGCGGTGGAGTTCGTCCGCCAGGCCGACGCGCAGTTCATCACGCCGGAGAATCCCGCGGGCCATGTCCTTCGCCTCGGCGAATGGGGTCTTTCCATGGGCCAGGTCCTGTCGCTGCCGATGATCGCGGTGGGCCTCTTCCTCGTTCTCTGGTCGGCGCGCCGCCGCCAGCCGGCGTGACACCGCTCGCCGCCGATCTCATCCGCCAGATCCGGGCGACGGGTCCGATCACGGTCGCCGACTACATGGCCGCCTGCCTCGCCCATCCGCAGCACGGCTATTACGTCACCCGCGACCCCCTCGGGACCGATTTCACCACCGCCCCCGAGATCAGCCAGATGTTCGGCGAGCTTCTGGGGCTGTCTCTCGCGGCCCACTGGGCCGAGACGGGTGCGCCCGCCCCCGTCACGCTGGCCGAGCCGGGGCCGGGGCGCGGCTCGCTCATGGCCGACATCCTTCGCGCGGGCGCCCTCGTGCCGGGTTTCATCGAGGCCGTGCGGCTCCACCTCGTCGAGGTCTCCCCCGTGCTGCGCAAAGCCCAGTCCCGCACCCTCGCGCCGCGCGAACCGGTCTGGCACGACGGCCTCGCGAGCCTGCCCGAGGCCCCCCTTCTCCTCGTGGCCAACGAGTTCTTCGACGCCCTGCCGATCCGCCAGTTCCTCCGCGACGGGCCGGGCTGGCGCGAGCGCGTGGTCGGCGCGGACGGCGAAAGCCTCGTCTTCGGCCTCACAGACCGGACGCATCCCGCGTTCCTCGAGCACCGCCTCGGCGATACCGCCGAGGGCGACCTCGTGGAACATTGCCCCGCTGCCGCGCCGGCGATGGCCGAGATCGCCCGGCGCATCGCCGATCACGGCGGTGCTGCGATCATCGCCGACTACGGCGGCTGGCGCATGTCCGGCGACACGCTTCAGGCCATCGCAAACGGCGCCCGGGCCGATCCCCTTTCCGCGCCGGGAAAGGCCGATCTCACCGCCCATGTCGACTTCGAGGCCCTCGCCGGCGCCGCCCGGGACGCGGGCGCGGAGGTCAGCGACATGGTGCCCCAGGGCGTGCTGCTCGAACGGCTCGGCATCACCGCCCGTGCCCGCCAGCTCGCTGCCGCCGGAGACGGCGAAGCCGTCGCCGCCGCCCATCGCCGCTTGACCCACCCCGAGGAAATGGGCGACCTCTTCAGAACCATCGCCATTCACCCCAGAGGTTCACCGCCGCCGCAAGGCTTTCTGCCATGACGCTCGACATCATCACCTCCGACGACCTCGCGCCCGTCAGCCACGGGTTCTTCGGCCGGGCCGGCGGTGCCTCGTCGGGAGTGTTCAAGGGGCTCAACTGCGGCGCGGGCTCCACCGATCAGGCCGAGGCGGTGCGCATCAACCGCACCCGGGTCGCCACCGCGCTCGGGCTCGACGGCGAGAGCCTCCTGACCGTCCACCAGACCCATTCGGCCGATGTCGTCACCGTGACCGGCCCTTTCGGCGGCGCCCGCCCCGAAGCGGACGCGATGGTCACCGCCACGCCCGGTCTCGGCCTCGCGGTGCTCGCGGCCGACTGCCAGCCGGTGCTCTTTTCCGATCCGGAAGCGGGCGTCGTCGGCGCGGCCCATGCCGGCTGGAAGGGTGCCCTCGCGGGCATCCTCGAGGCGACCGTCGAGGCGATGGTCGCCCTCGGGGCGGAGCGGGGCCGCATCGCCGCCGTCATCGGCCCCTCGATCAGCCAGCGCGCCTACGAGGTCGGCCCGGAATTCTTCGAGACGTTCCACGACACCGACCCGGGGTACGCGAGGTTCTTCGCGGCCGGCGAAGGTGACCGGATGCACTTCGACCTGCCCGCCTTCGGCCTCGCAAGGCTTCGCGCCGCGGGCGTCGGGTCGGCGGCCTGGACCCGGCACTGCACCTATTCCGACGCCGCGCGCTTCTTCTCCTACCGCCGCAGCCTCCACGACCGCGAGGCCGATTACGGCCGGCTGATGTCCGCGATCAGGCTCTGAACATGGCGGAAATGCGGCGGCGGGGCGGGTTCCGTGGTGCGCATTCGTGCCCGGGTTAGAAACTTCTTAACGAAATCAGGCCAGTTGCGGAGCCAGCGGCCGCCTTCGGGTGTTGGCCGGTCGCCATAAGACCGCCCCACGGTGCCGGAATACTCGGGGCAGAGCTGCCAAGGAGGGCCCGATGCCGGTCAATCGCCGCTGGATCGAACGCATGATCGAAACCGCCAAATCGGAAACCGCGCCGATGCCGTGGGCCCGCAGACGCGAGCCCGCGGAAGCCACCGGGCCCACTGGCCTGATTCGGACGACACTTCGGCCGAAACCCTGCTGATCGTCATGGCGCTGCGAACAAACCGGGGCCGGGTAGCGGGATTACCCGAAACGGTCCGACCAATTCGTCTGAATTTTTGACATGCCGCCCGTGATAGGCAATTATCCGCCCAGTCTGCAATTTCCGGGTGGGGGCACCCCAGCAGACGTGACCAGACCGAGAGGACTGCTCGCTGTGAGTTATGATCGCCCCATGGCGCCGCGTTCGGCGCACCGCTCCCATTCCGTTCCCACCAGCAAGCCCTGGACGGTGCGCACCCCGACGCGGCCGCTTCGGCCCGTGGTGCACTCCCGGCCCTTGCCACTGACCCGCCGGTTCGAGATCGAATGGCTCGACGAGGACAACTTCGCGCAGGACCTCACCCGCATCGCCCCGGCCCTGCCGGCGTTCGAGGAGGCTTTTGCCGCCTTCACCCACGGCACCCTTATCCAGACGGTCGACGGCCCCGTCGCGGTCGAGGATCTCGCCCCGGGTGCGGAACTCGCGACCGCCGACGGCGAGACCGCGCCGCTCATGTGGAAAGGGGCGATCACCATCGTCCCAGGTGCGCCGACCCTCCGCGTGACGCCCGAGAAACTCTACCGGGTGACGGCGGACGCCTTCGGCCTCGGACGCCCGGCCCGCGACGTGCTGCTCGGGCCCGACGCCCGGCTTCTGACCCGCGACCCATCGGTCAGGGCCGCCGTGAGCGCGGACGCGGCCTACGTGCCGGTCTCTTCGCTCGCCGATGGCGTTTCGGTGGTCGAGGTGACGCCGGTCAACCCGATCCGGGTCTACCATCTTCACACCAGCCGGCATCTCACGCTGCTCGCCGGGGGCCTCAAGGTCGAGACCTTCGCGCCCCGGACGTCGATGTCCGAAAGCCTCAGCCACGAGATGATGGCGGTCTTCATGACGCTCTTTCCCCACCTCGAAACGCTGCGCGACTTCGGCCGCGCCCGCTGGCCGCGGCTGTCGCGCGAGATGATGGACGCGGTGCACTGAGCCCTTCGGGGCGGCTCGCCGCGGCGAGCGGCCCCGCCGGTCACGCCTGCGCGGCGACGCGCTCTTCGAGTATGTCGAAGGGCACCCCGGGTTCCGATTTCGCGCCCCGGATCACCAGCGAGGTCTTCACGCTGCCGACATTGTCGGCCGCGGTCAGTTCCTCCGTCAGGAAGGTCTGGAAGGTCGAAAGATCGGGAGCCACACATTTCAGGATGAAATCCACCTCGCCGTTGAGCATGTGGCACTCACGCACGAGCGGCCAGGCCCGGCAGCGCGCCTCGAACGCCGAAAGATCCGCCTCCGCCTGGCTCTGCAAGCCCACCATGGCGAAAACCTGCACCTCGAAGCCCAGGGCACGGGCATCGACATCGGCGTGGTAGCCGTTGATGTACCCCTGTTCCTCGAGCGCGCGCACCCGGCGCAGGCAGGGCGGCGCCGAAATTCCCACCCGGCTCGCCAGTTCGACATTCGTCATCCGCCCGTCGGCCTGAAGCTCGGCGAGGATCTGCCTGTCGATCGGGTCGAGTTTCGTTCCTGGCATGATTTGGTTCCCTTGGGAAACCCAATGATTACCCAATACCCGGCGAAGGCGCAATAATGTTTCACAATTGCGCAACAAAAGAAAACGCGCGGGGGTGACCCCGCGCGTTCTGCAAGTATCGGTGTCGCGCGGGACGCGTCCGCGACCCGCGTCAGCCTTCGGACCCGAAGTCGTCCTCGCCCCCGACATCGAACTCGCCGCCCGGACCGAAGTCGTCTTCGGGCTCGCCGCCCGGACCGAAGTCGTCTTCGGGCTCGCCGCCGGGGCCGAACGGGTCGTCGCCGGGACCGAAGGGGCCTTCAGGCTCGGGGACCGGGGTGAGCGCCTCGCCGCCGCCGGGGGGTGTGTCGGGGGTATCGTCGCCGCCCGTCGGAGCGGGAGTCGATGCGACGACTACGGGGGTCTTGTCGTCGTCGTCGTCATGCAGGCGGCGCTGTTCGGCGCGCGCAAGGCGGCGCTGTTCGCTGGCCTTTTCCGCCTCGAAGGTCTCGATCAGCTTGGCGGGCTCCGCGAAAATCCAGCGGAGGCGGTCCTTTATGGCTTCACTTGCGATCTTGCCGGGCATTTCGGACCAAATGTAATTGTCATCACTGTAATAGGCACGGCGCCACCTTATGGATTCGTGAGCGTCCGCGAGGGTTTCGGCCACCGTGGTTGCGTCCGGTTGCGTTGCATCGCGCGGGTTCGCCGCGAAATGCGCGACGATTTCGGCGCGCTTCGCAGGGTCGGCCAGCATGGCCTCGATCTCGAGGAAGCGATTGTAGATCTCGCGCTCCTCACGCGACAGCACTCCGTCTTGGTTGGCATCGGCGACGGCAGCCGCGAAAGCGCTCATCCCGCCGGCGCGCATTTCGCCGACGCTGAGTTTGCCGTCGCCGTTGGTGTCGATCTGCGAAATGCCGACGGGGGTCAGTGCAGATGCGGATGACGCCGCAAGGGTCAGGGCCGCGACAGAGGCGACAAGGCAGGTACGAAACATCGAATTTTCTCCAGATTGATTAGATGTTGCGCTTCAAGTCACCTCCAACGGCGGCGATACTGGGACGCCACCATATGGATAGAGTGACTATTTGAAGGCCGGCGCCTTCAAATTCGCCCGGACGGTGCATAGAACAGTTGTCGCAACGCACGAGGTTCACCCGATGTCCGAGACCCGTCACGCCCGCGTCCTGATCATAGGCTCCGGCCCCGCGGGCTATACCGCCGCCGTCTACGCCTCTCGCGCCATGCTCGAGCCGGTGCTCGTGCAGGGCATCCAGCCCGGCGGACAGCTCACCATCACCACCGAGGTCGAGAACTGGCCGGGCGATACCGAGGTGCAGGGCCCCGACCTGATGGTGCGGATGGAAGAGCATGCCCGCGCGGTCGGCACCGAAATCATCGCAGACCACATCCAGAAGATCGACCTTGGCACCCGGCCCTTCGTCGCCGAGGGCGACAGCGGCACGACCTACACCGCCGACGCGGTGATCCTCGCCACCGGGGCGCAGGCCAAGTGGCTCGGCCTGCCCTCCGAGGAGCACTTCAAGGGCTTCGGCGTCTCGGCCTGCGCCACCTGCGACGGGTTCTTCTACCGCGGTCAGGAGGTCGCCGTGGTGGGTGGCGGCAACACCGCCGTCGAAGAGGCGCTGTTTTTGACGAACTTCGCCTCGAAGGTCACGCTGATCCACCGCCGCGACACGCTCAGGGCCGAGAAGATACTGCAAAAGCGCCTGTTCGAGCATCCCAAGGTCGAGGTGATCTGGAACCACGCCATCGACGAGGTGCTCGGGGCGAGCGAGCCCAAGGGGGTCGAGGGCCTCAGGCTGAAGCACACCGGAACCGGCGAGACCCGCGAGATCGCGGTGAAGGGCTTTTTCGTCGCCATCGGCCATGCCCCGGCCTCCGAACTCGTGAAGGACCAGCTCGAGACGCACATGGGCGGGTATGTCGTCACGAAGCCCGATTCGACCGCCACGTCGATACCGGGCGTCTTCGCCGCAGGCGATCTCACCGATCATATCTACCGGCAGGCCGTGACCTCGGCGGGCATGGGCTGCATGGCCGCTCTCGAGGCCGAGAAGTTCCTTGCCGAAGCCGGTGAGGTGACTGGCAAGGACACCTCCCTGCCGCTCGGATACGGGGCCGAGACCGCCGCGGAATGACCCCTCAGAGGGGCTTCCGGAGCAGGACCGCGTCGGTCCCCGAATGCGCCCAGCCCGGAATATCGACCCGCCGGCGCGCCGCTTCGCTGTAACCGAGGCGTTCATAGAGCCTTGCAGCGCCCGGGTTCGATGCGAACACGATGATCGCGACACCGGGGCAGCCGAGTGCCGCCGCCCGTTCCTCGGCATGGCGCAGAAGGGCGGTCCCCAGCCCCTGCCCGCGCGCTTCGGGCAAAGTGGCGAGAATGTTCACGTACCAATGCCCCGGCGCGAGGTTCTCGAGTTCCTGAAGGGGGGCGAAGCCCGCCGGAAAATCGGGGCCGATCGGAACCGGCTCGGAGGGCAGCCGATACGCCACGATCCCCGCAGCGACACGGCCGTCCACCTCGAGCACCTGCGCATTGCGGTAGCTGAAGCTTCCCTCCTCGCGCCGCGCCCGCTCGAGGCCCACGGCGTCGATGTCCTGCCCAGGCGCGGCCATGTCCGCCCAGAGGAGGTCGGGGATCCCCTCGCCGGCCCATCTGACGAAGCGCACAAGAAGCGGCGCGTCGTCCGGCGTCGCCGCCCGTACAAGCCGATTGTCGTCCATGTCGAACCACCCGTCTGTGGGAGACCGGACAGACACCTGTGCCCGCCGTGCGAACACGTCAAGCCTCCCGTCGTGGCAGGAGAACGCTCCGCAAGCCCACGCCGCCGTTCACCGATGTTTCCCAATCGCCCGCCTCCGCCGTCAATCGTTTCTCCGCGAAGGGTCGGCGCTTGAATTCTGCGATGCAGCGGCGCTAACCACCTCCAGTCGAGTCGGCCCGAGCGGGTTTCGGCATCCAATTTATGTTCACACCGAGTGGTTTCATGCAACTTCCGAACCTCGTCCCGATCCCCGAACTCTTCGTCTCCTACGAAAGCGCCCAGAAACTGAAGGCCGAGGCGGGCGACCTGCCGTCGTGGGACCTCACGCCCCGCCAGACCTGCGACCTCGAGCTTCTGATGAACGGCGGGTTCTTTCCGCTCAAGGGCTTCATGGGCGAGGAAGACTACGTTTCCGTCGTCGAGAACATGCGCCTCAAGGACGGCTCGCTCTGGCCGATGCCGATCACCCTCGACGTGACCGAGGCCTTCGCAGCGAAGATCGAGCCCGGCCAGGACATCGCATTGCGCGACCAGGAAGGCGTGATCCTCGCGATCATGTCGGTCTCCGACCGCTGGTCGCCCGACAAGGCGCACGAGGCCGAGCGCGTCTTCGGTGCGGACGACAGCGCCCACCCGGCCGTCAACTACCTTCACAACCACGCGGGCCCGGTCTATCTCGGCGGGCCGATCACCGGCATCCAGCAGCCGGTGCATTACGACTTCAAGGCCCGCCGCGACACGCCCAACGAGTTGCGCGCCTACTTCCGCAAGCTCGGTTGGCGGCGCATCGTGGCCTTCCAGACCCGCAACCCGCTGCACCGCGCGCACCAGGAACTGACCTTCCGGGCCGCGAAGGAAGCCCAGGCCAACCTGCTCATCCACCCCGTCGTGGGCCTGACGAAGCCCGGCGATATCGACCATTTCACGCGGGTGCGCTGCTACGAGGCGGTGCTCGACCAGTATCCCGCAGCGACCACCACGATGAGCCTTCTCAACCTCGCCATGCGCATGGCCGGCCCCCGCGAGGCGGTCTGGCACGGCCTCATCCGCAAGAACCACGGCTGCACCCACATGATCGTCGGGCGCGATCATGCCGGCCCCGGCAAGAACTCGAAGGGAGAGGAATTCTACGGGCCTTACGACGCGCAGGAGCTGTTCCGCGAACACGCCGGCGAGATCGGCGTCGAGATGGTGGACTTCAAGCACATGGTCTACGTTCAGGACCGCGCCCAGTACGAGCCCGCCGACGAGGTTGAGGACGGCGCGACCGTGCTCAACATCTCGGGCACCGAACTCAGGCGCCGGCTCTCGGAGGGCCTCGAGATACCCGAGTGGTTCTCCTTCCCCGCCGTGGTCTCCGAACTGCGCCGGACGCGCCCGGCTCGCGCGCGGCAGGGCTTCACGGTGTTCTTCACCGGCTTTTCGGGCTCCGGCAAGTCGACCATCGCAAACGCGCTCATGGTCAAGCTGATGGAAATGGGCGGCCGGCCGGTGACCCTGCTCGACGGCGACGTCGTGCGCAAGAACCTCTCGTCGGAACTCGGCTTTTCGAAGGAGCACCGCGACCTCAATATCCAGCGGATCGGGTTCGTCGCCTCCGAGATCACCAAGAACGGCGGCATCGCGATCTGCGCGCCCATCGCGCCCTACGCCACGACGCGCCGGGCGGTGCGCGAGATGATCGAGCAATACGGCGCCTTCGTGGAGGTCCATGTCTCGACCACGATCGAGGAATGCGAGAAGCGCGACCGGAAAGGGCTCTACAAGCTGGCCCGCGAAGGCAAGATCAAGGAGTTCACCGGGATTTCCGACCCCTACGACGTGCCCGAGAACCCCGAACTGCGCCTCGACACCGAGAACGTCGAGGTCGACCATTGCGCCCACCAGGTGCTCTTGAAGCTCGAGCAGATGGGGCTGGTCGCGGCCTGACGGAACCTTGCCGCGAGGGGGACGGGGGCTCTGCCCCCGCGGCGTCCCGAAGGGCCGCCTCCCCCGAAGTATTTACGGGAAGATGAGGGGGGCGATTTCGCCCTCAGTGCACGTTGACGGGCGCAAGCTCGTTCTGGCGGGCGAGGAAGAAGGCGAGCTTCCTGTCCTTCACGAGGGCCAGACGCTGTCCATCGGCATCGTGCACCGCGTAGATTTGGTCGAGCCCCTCGACCTGCTCGCGGATCTCTTCAGGCAGCTCGATCACGTCGACCGGACGGACATAGACCGTGTTCTCGCCGATCGCATCGAAAAGCGGGTGCTTGGTATTCATGACCTGTTCTCCTCAGCCTCGTGTTATTTCGATCCGGCGGACGACCGCCTCGGGCACCGAACGCCTCAGATCGACATGCAACAGCCCGTTCTCGAGCCGTGCGCCTGTCACCTCGACGCCGTCGGCCAGCACGAAGCTCCGCTGAAACTGGCGTGCGGCGATTCCCCGGTGAAGAAACACCCTGTCGCTTTCGTCCTCCGATTGCCGCCCGCGTATCACCAGCTGGCGGTCCTCGAGGGTGATCGAAAGGTCCTCGGCACGGAAACCGGCCACGGCGAGGGTGATGCGAAAGGCGTTCTCGCCCACGCTCTCGATATTGTAGGGCGGATAGCCGTTTTCCGACTTCGCGCTGCGCTCCACCAGCCGTTCCAGCTGGTCGAAGCCGAGAAGGTAGGGGTGGGCCCCAAGGGTCAGTTTCGTCATCGACACGGTCCTTTTCGAAGCGACAGTGCTTTTTCGGGCCCCGTTTCGGCGACCCGCGGCCTTAATATGGGAGCCGACAGTGCGTCTCGCAAGCCATGGAGATTGCGGCAGGCCGGGTTAGCGCCTAGTTTCGGACGATGAAGGACGAGGGTTCCCACATGACCCAACCCGTCGAGATGGAGGCGGAAGAGGTGCTGCGTGCGCGGCTCGAGGCCCTGCGGGTGGAACACCGCGACCTCGACGAGGCGATCGAGGCGCTCGAGAGCAAGGGCACCGGCGATCCGCTGACGATCCGGCGCCTCAAGAAGCAGAAACTCGCCCTCAAGGACCGGATCCGGCATATCGAGGACGAACTCCTGCCCGACATCATCGCCTGAGGGCGTCTGCCCGGCATCGTCGCCCGACGGCATCGCCTTCGGGGCAATTGCACCGTAGCCTCCCCCCGCTATAACGACCCCGGAAGGGGACGCGCATGACAGTCGATATCGGGATCATCATGGGCAGCCAGTCCGACTGGCCGACGATGAAGGCGGCCGCCGCGGTGCTGGACGAACTCGGCATCGGCTACGAGACGCGCATCGTCTCGGCCCATCGCACCCCGGACAGGCTCTGGGACTACGGGGCGAAGGCCGCCGGACGCGGGCTGAAGGCGATCATCGCCGGCGCCGGCGGGGCGGCCCACCTGCCGGGCATGATGGCCTCGAAGACCCGGGTGCCGGTTATCGGCGTGCCGGTGGAGACGAAGGCACTCGGCGGCCTCGACAGCCTCTATTCCATCGTCCAGATGCCGCGTGGCTACCCCGTCGCCACCATGGCGATCGGCGGGGCAGCGAACGCGGGGCTTATGGCCGCGGCGATCCTCGCCACTTCCGATGCAGGGGTAGCCGAGCGCCTCGACGCCTGGCGTGCGGCCCTCTCGGCCTCGATCCCCGAGGCTCCGGGTGACTGAGCCGCTGGCACCGGGCAGCGTCGTCGGCATCCTCGGCGGCGGTCAGCTGGGGCGGATGCTCGCGGTCGCCGCGAGCCGGCTGGGACTCAGGGCCCACATCTACGACCCCGCCGGCGCCCCGCCAGCGGGCGACGTGGCCTTCGCCGTCAGCCGGGGGGCATGGGACGACACCGGGGCGCTTTCGGCCTTCGCCCGCGCGGTCGATGTCGTCACCTACGAATTCGAGAACGTGCCCGCCGACAGCCTCGACGCCGTCGAGGCCGCCGCCCCAGTATTCCCGCCAAGAGAGGCGCTGGCGACCTCCCAGGACCGGCTCGCCGAGAAGAACTTCCTCACCCGCCTCGGCCTCGCCACAGCGCCCTATGCGGCCGTCACCACGCGCAGCGACCTCGAGCTCGCGCTCAGCACCATCGGCGCTCCGGCGATCCTGAAGACCCGCCGGCTCGGGTACGACGGCAAGGGTCAGGCCGCCCTCGCCTCCCCCGAGGATGCTCCGGCGGCCCTCGCGGCGATGGCCGGGGCCGAGGCGATCCTCGAAGCGCGCATCCCCTTCACCCGCGAGATCTCGGTGATCGCCGCCAGGGGCCGCGATGGCGCGACCGTCGCCTTCGAGCCCGGTGAGAATGTCCACGAGGCGGGCATCCTCCGCAGTACCACCGTGCCGGCGGCGATTGCCGACGCGACCCGCAAGGACGCTCTCGCGATCGCGGCCGCGATCCTCGTCGCGCTCGACTATATCGGCGTCATCGGCGTCGAGCTCTTCGAGACCGAGGCCGGGCTGCTCGTCAACGAATTCGCCCCGCGTGTCCACAATTCCGGCCACTGGACGATGGACGGCGGCACCCCCTGCCAGTTCGAGGCCCATATCCGCGCCATCGCCGGCTGGCCCCTGCCGGTTCCCGTCCGCACTGCCGATGTGGTGATGGAAAATCTCATCGGCCACGAGGTCGACCGCGCGATTCCCCTCGCCGCCAGCCCAGGCGTCGCGGTCCACCTCTACGGCAAGGCCGAGGTGCGCGACGGCCGCAAGATGGGGCATGTCAACCGCGTCCGGGCGCGATGAGTCCCCGCGTCCGCGTTGCGGTGCGGGGCCTTCTGATGCACGACAACCGGCTTCTGGTCGTCAACGCCTGGCCCACAGCCGTTTCCGACCTCTGGTGCGCCCCGGGCGGCGGGGTCGAGCCTCACACCTCGCTGCCCGACAATCTCGTCCGTGAGATGAAGGAGGAAACCGGGCTCGACGTGACAGTTGGGCCCCCGGTCCTCGTCAACGAATTCCACGACCCTGCCCGGGGCTTTCACCAGGTCGACGTCTATTTCCGCGTCACCGCAACCGACGTCACACTCGACCTCGGCTGGACGGACCCCGAAGGCATCGTCACAGAGCGCCGCTTCGTCACCCGCGACGAGCTCGCGGGCCTGCGCGTGAAGCCTTCGAGCCTTGCCGCCGTGGCCTGGGGTGACGCCGATGCACCGGCCTACGACCCGCTCGAGCCGATCCTGCGCTGAGCGCCGCCTCACGTCACCAAGGCCGACCGCGCCAGCACCACCCGGTCGCGCCCCCCGGTCTTGGCCTCGTAGGTGGCCGCGTCGGCGGCAGCGAGGATGTCGCACCTTGGCGCGGGGCGTTCGGCAATGGCGATGCCGATCGACAACGTCACCGGGCGGCCCTGCACCCGCGCCTCGTCACGAACCCGGGCGCGGATCCGCTCGGCGAGGTCGAGCGCCCGGGCCTCCACGGTCTCGTCGATGAAGACGGCGAACTCCTCGCCCCCGACCCGCGCCAGCACGTCCCGGCTTCTCAGCGCGGCGGACAGCGCGTCCGACACCGCGACGAGGGCCGCGTCGCCCGCGGCATGGCCCCACTCGTCGTTGATCGCCTTGAAATGGTCGAGGTCGATGTAGAGCACCGTGCCCACGAGACGTTCGGGCACCAGTCGCTCGAAGCCACGCCGGTTCATCAGCCCGGTGAGCGGGTCGGTCTCCGCCTGTCTGGTCGCCGCGTCGATCTCGGCGTCGACGTCGAGCATGAGGGCGTTGACGTTCGACATCAGCCGCCCGATTTCGTCGCGGTACTCTGCGGGCAGGAGGGCGACGGAGCGGTTCGCGGTGTAATCGGCCACTGCCCGGTTCACGAGGTAGACGGGCGCCAGCACGCCCGAGATCGCACAGGCCGTCAGCGCCATCGCCACCACCTCGGTGAAGAAGACGAAGCGCACCACCATCGCCCCGTGCGGCTCCGCATTGTCCGACGCCTCGAAGTAGGCGAGCACCGCCACGGCCGGGGCCTGCATTCCGATGAAGATCAGAAACGCGACCTTCGCCGTGAAGCTTCGGGGAAACACCCGCGACAAGTGGTGATAGACTCGCAAGGTTCGCCCCCGACGCCGCCTCCGGCCCGCGCCCTTCCCTCGCCGGTTTGCATTGAAAAGGACTTAACCCGGGCCTTTATCTTCGCCCCCCGCCCTGCCTATAAGGCGCCCGTAACGACCGCTCGTCCAAAAGGCGCATTCCCATGACCATTCTCGTTTTCGGCCACAAGGCCCCCGACACCGACACCACCGGCTCGGCGCTCATCTGGGCCTGGTATCTCACCGAGAAGCTCGACAAGCCGGCCGAGGCGCGGCTTCTGGGCACGCCGAACACCGAGGCTGCCTTCGTGCTCAAGCGCTGGGGCTTCGAGACACCGCAGATCATCGAGGATGTCTCGTCGGACGACGAGGTCGTCGTCGTCGACACCAACAATGTCGCTGAACTGCCGCCATCGATCAACGACGCGAAGGTCATCGAGGTGATCGACCATCACCTCCTGCAGGGCGGTCTCGCGACGAAATCTCCGATCAACATCACGATCCGCCCGGTGGCCTGCACCGCGACGATCATGCATGACCTCATGGGCGATGCCGCCGAGGACATGCCCGAGAACATCAAGGCCGTCATGCTCTCGTGCATCCTGTCCGACACGCTCGAATTCCGTTCGCCGACGACCACGGCGGTCGACAAGGCGCTGGCCGAGAAGCTCGCCGACGACCTCGGCATCTCGATTCCCGACTATGCCTTCGAGCTCTTCGCGGCGAAGTCCGACGTTTCGGCTTTCTCCGACGCCGAGCTTCTGCGGATGGACTCGAAGGAATACGAGGTCTCGGGAAAGAAGTTGCGCATCTCGGTGCTCGAAACCACATCGCCCGGCATCGTTCTCGACCGTAAGGACGCGCTCGTTTCGGCGATGGACGATGTCGCGAAGGAGGACGGGGTCGAACAGGTGCTGCTCTTCGTCGTCGATATCCTGAAGGAGGAGGCGACGCTTCTCGTCCCGAACGACCTCGTGAAGGAAATCGCCGAGAAGAGCTTCGGGGCGCATGTCGAGGGCGACACTGTGGTCCTTCCCGGCGTCGTTTCGAGAAAGAAGCAGATCATCCCGAACCTGAAGCTTTGATGCGCGGGTGGAAACATCGGCCCGGCACAAGCGCCGGTTTGCCGACCGCTTGCCGATGGTTTGCCGACGATTCTTTCAAGCTCCGGGGAGACCTGAGGTGAGTCCCCGGGTCATCGACAGCCTCGCAGGCATCGCAGCAAGATACGACGCGCTTTTCTGCGATGTCTGGGGGGTCTTGCACAACGGGGTCGCGCCCTTCCAGCCAGCCGTGGCAGCGCTTCAGGCCTTTCGCGCCGGCGGCGGCAAAGTCGTTCTTCTCACCAACGCCCCGCGCCCCAGAGGGGCGATCGAGGCGCAACTCGACGAACTCGGCGTGCCGCGCGACGCGTGGGACACGATCGCCACCTCGGGCGACGCCGCGCGGGTCGCGCTCTTCACCGGCGCAATCGGCAAGAAGGTCTATTTCATGGGCGAAGAGCGCGACCGTGTAGTGCTCGAGCCCATCCAGATCGTCGAAAACCCGGTTTCGATCCAGACTGTTGGCCTTGAAAGCGCCGAGGGCATCCTCTGTGCGGGGCCGGAAGACCCGGAGGCCGATCCCGCGACCTGGCGGCCGGTGCTCCTGTCGGGGAAGGCGCGTGGCCTGACCCTTCTCTGCCTGAACCCCGACATCGTCGTAGACAGGGGCGACAGGCGCCAATGGTGCGCAGGCGCCGTCGCCCGGATGTACGAGGAGATGGGCGGTGAGGCGCTCTATTTCGGCAAGCCCCACCCTCCGGTCTATGACCTCGCCCGCCGGCGGCTCGCCGAGTTGGGCGTTTCAGCACCCGACGAGCGCATTCTCGCCGTCGGCGACGGGGTCGAGACCGATGTCTCGGGGGCGATGGGCGAAGGGCTCGACTGTGTCTTCGTCACCGGCGGCATCGCCGCGGAAGAAACGAAGACCGGTAGAGACCCCGACCGCGCGGCGCTGGACGATTTTCTCGACCGCCACCAGACGACCGCCACCTTCGCGATGGGCCAGCTTCGCTGACCTTATTTCTTCTGGACTTTCTGCACTCGCAAAGCAATAAAGTTTCGTGCCGTGGTTGCATGGCATAGTATAGTTGCGCAAGGGTTCAGGGATGCTCGACAACATGCCCCGTGGCACCATCGTCATTGAGGAGATTGAAATCGGCATGTCCCGACATCTCGAGAAGACCGTGACCGATAGGGATATCGAGCTTTTCGCGGAAGTCTCGACCGATCGGAACCCGGTTCATCTCGACGACGATTATGCGCTCGACACGATCTTCGAGGGCCGTATCGCCCATGGCATGCTCACCGCGGGCCTCATCTCGGCGGTGATCGGCGAGCAGCTTCCGGGCCATGGTTCCGTCTATCTCGGACAGTCCCTGAAATTCCTCGCGCCGGTCCGCCCCGGCGACCGGGTGCGCGCCGAGGTCACCGTCACCGCCATCGACCACGCAAGGCGCCGGGTCACCCTCGACACGGTCTGCACCATCGCGGGCAAGCCCGTCCTCAGGGGAGAGGCGCAGGTCCTCGCCCCCTCGGCCCGTTTCGACTAGGGGCGCCGCCCATCAACGGGCGGCAGTTCATTTCATGCGCGTTCCAAGCCGCACACGCTTGCGCCGTCCGGTCCGGGACGATATCCGGCGGCCATGCGGATCGTCCGGTCATACCAGGATCTCGGCCCGGACGAACGGGTGGGCGCCGCCGCGGCCATCGGCAATTTCGACGGTGTGCACCGGGGTCACCAGGCGGTGATCGAGGCCGCCGGGGCGGTGGCGACGGCCAGCGGGCACCCGCTCGGCGTCGTCACCTTCGAGCCCCATCCGCGCGAGGTCTTCGCCCCCGACGCCCCGCCATTCCGCCTCATGAACGCCGAAGCCCGCGCGAACCGAATGGAAAAGCTGGGCGTTGAATTCCTTTACGAAATTCCCTTCACACCGGACATTGCGGAACTTACGCCCGAGCGCTTCGTCGACACGGTGATTGTCGAGGGTCTCGGTCTGTCACACGTCGTCACCGGGGAGGATTTCCACTTCGGCAAGGGCCGCGCCGGCAACGCCGATATCCTCCGCCGCCTCGGAGCAGGTCTCGGCTTCGGCGTCACGGTCGCGCCGCTCGTCGAGTTCGACGGTCTCGAAGTCTCTTCCACCCGGATCCGGGCAGCGCTGACCGAAGGCCGGCCCCGCGAGGCCGCCGAGATGCTTGGCCACTACCACCGGATCGAGGGCGAGGTGATCCGCGGCGATCAACGCGGCCGCGATCTCGGCTACCCCACCGCGAACATGTCCATCGCGGGGCTTCACCCGCCGCGCTTCGGGGTCTATGCCGTTTCGGTCGACGTGCTCTCGGGACCGCATGCCGGACGCCACGACGGCATCGCTTCCCTCGGCGTGAGACCCATGTTCGGGGTCAATACTCCCAACCTCGAAACCCATATCTTCGACTTTCACGGCGACCTCTACGGCACCCACCTCTCGGTCGCGCTCGTGGAGTTTCTCCGCGACGAAGCCCGCTTCGACAGCGTCGAGGCCCTGATCGTTCAGATGGACGCCGACAGCGCGCGGGCACGCGAGGTGCTCACATGAACGACCCGATCGACCGCGCGCGCCTCCGCGACCGCTACTGGGAGCGGGTGCCGATGAAGAACATGACGAAGCGCGAATGGGAGGCGCTCTGCGACGGTTGCGGCCGCTGCTGCCTCAACAAGCTCGAAGACGACGACACCGGCGAGGTGGCCTTCACCCGCGTGGCCTGCCGGCTTCTCGACGGCGAGACATGCCGCTGCTCGAACTACGACATCCGCAAGGTCTTCGTGCCCGACTGCGTGGTGCTGAGCCCCGCGACCATGGTGAAGGTCGCCTATTTCATGCCGCACACCTGCGCCTACCGCCTGGTTTTCGAGGGAAAGCCCCTCAATGACTGGCACCCCCTCGTCTCCGGCGACCCCGAAACGGTGCATGCCGCGGGCATCTCGGTCCGGGGCTGGACGGTGCCCGAATTCGAGGTGCCGGAGGACGAATGGGAAGACCACCTGATCGAGGACAGCTGATGCACTTCGCCTCCGACAACGCAGGCCCTGTGCACTCCAGGGTAATGGAGGCGCTGGCCACGGCCAACGAGGGCCACGCCCTCGCCTATGGTGGCGACGGACTGACCGCCCGCGCGAAAGAGCGTATTCGCGACGTCTTCGAGGCGCCCCGGGCGGAGGTCTTTCTCGCCGCCTCGGGCACGGCGGCGAATGCGATCCTGCTGGCAAGCCTGACACGGCCATGGGGGACCGTCTTCGCCGCGGAGACCGCCCATATCCACGAAGACGAATGCGGCGCGACCGAGTTCATGACGGGGGGCGCGAAGATCACGCTTGTCCGCGGAGAACACGGCAAGCTCGACGTCGGGGCTCTTGCCGACGCCATCGCCGGGCTCGGCGGCCGGGGCGTTCACGGCGTCGCTCCGGGCCCCGTCTCGCTCACGAACGTCACCGAGCGGGGCACGCTCTACACCGCCCGCGAGATCGCCGGCATCGCCGCGGTCGCCCGCGCGGCCGGGGTGCCGCTCCACATGGACGGCGCGCGTTTCGCCAACGCCGTCGCGGCCCTCGGCTGCACTCCGGCGGAGATCACCTGGCAGGCGGGGGTCGAAGCGCTCTCGCTCGGGGCGACGAAAAACGGCTGTCTTGCCGCCGAGGCGCTCGTGGTCTTCGACCCCGCCCTTGCCGGCGAGGTCGAGCGCCGGCGCATGCGGGCCGGCCATCTTCTCTCGAAACACCGCTTTCTCGCCGCCCAGTTTCTCGCCTGGTTCGAGGATGGCCTCTGGCTCGACCTCGCCGCGCGTGCCAACGCCGCTGCGGCCCGCCTCGCGCGCGGGCTGCGCGAGCGCCCCGAGATCGCCTTTTGCCATGAACCGCAGGCCAACATGCTCTTCATCGACATGCCCCGCGCGATTCATCGCCACCTCATCGCCCGCGGTGCGGTCTACAATCTTTGGTCGGGCCGGCTCGACGGCGACGATGACGACGAAGTCCTCACCGCGCGTCTCGTCTGCGGCTGGTCGACGACCGACGCCGAGATCGACGCCTTCCTCGACCTCTTCTGACGGCCAAAAGGCTCCTTCATCCTGGCGGAAAATATCCCGGGGGAGGCCCGGACAGGGCCGGGGGCAGCGCCCCCGTTCCTTCTAGAGTTCTCCCGCGAGATGCAGGTCGAGGTCTTCGATCCGGTCCTGCCCCCAGAACTTCTCGTCGCCCACGACGTAGAACGGTGAGCCGAAAGCGCCCGCCTCGATCGCGTCCTGGAGGTTGCGCTCGTAGGTCTCCGCACCGGCGAGAAGCCCGCTGTCGGCGAGCCCTGGGTCGAAGCCGGCGGTCTCGAGGCAGGCGCGGATCACGGTATCCTCCGCGATGTCCTTCTCCTCGGCCCAGCAGGCGCGGAGAACTCCGTGGACGAGACCGCCGATGTCGCCGCCACCGGCCTTCTGCGCGGCGATGATCGCGTAGGCCGCGGGGGCGCCGTTCGTCGGAAAGTGGGCGGGCTTCAGATTGATCGGCAGCCCCGCCTTCTTCGCCTGACGGCGAAGTTCCTGAAACCTGAGGTCCTGGCGCGACGGGTGACGCTGGCCCGGCGGCAGCCCACCCATGTTGGAAAACAGCGCCATGATGTCCACGGGCTTGTAGGTGATGGTCGCGCCATGCTTCTCCGCCACGGCCTCGAGCCGGGTGCCCGCGAGGTAGGCCGAGGGAGAGATTGTCGCGAAAAAGTAATCTATGTGGGGCATTCGTCATCTCCCGAAGCCTTGCAGGTTCCAGAGGGCTAGGGTGCGTGCTAATCGAAGTCAACGTCACGAATCCGTCATCCGCGCGCGACCTGGGGCCTTTCCGAAATGCCAAATCCTCCCGAGCCGAAGCTCATCTCCGGCAATGCCAACCGCACCCTCGCCACCGCCGTCGCCCGGCGGATGTCGATGCACAGGGGCTCGAACATCGGCCTCGTCGACGCGCGGGTCGAGCGGTTCAACGACGCCGAGATCTTCGTCGAGGTTTACGAGAACGTCCGCGGCGAAGACATGTTCATCATCCAGCCCACGTCGAACCCGGCCAACGACAACCTGATGGAACTTCTCATCATGACCGACGCGCTGCGCCGGTCGTCGGCGGCGCGGATCACGGCCGTGATCCCCTATTTCGGCTATGCGCGGCAGGATCGGCGCACCAAGGCGCGCACCCCGATCACGGCGAAGATGGTCGCGAACATGATGGTCTCGGCCGGCATCGAGCGGGTGCTGACGATGGACCTGCATGCAGCCCAGATCCAGGGCTTCTTCGACATTCCCGTCGACAACCTCTACGCCGCACCGGTCTTCGCGCTCGATATCCAGAACCAGTTCAAGGACGCGCTGGAAAACGTCACCGTCGTCTCGCCGGACGTGGGCGGCGTCACGCGCGCGCGCGAACTCGCCAAGCGCATCGGCTCGGCGCTTGCCATCGTCGACAAGCGCCGCGAGAAGGTGGGCGAAATCGCCGAGATGACGGTGATCGGCGACGTCGAGGGTCAGACCTGCATCATCGTCGACGACATCTGCGATACAGCCGGCACGCTCTGCAAGGCCGCCGAGGTCCTGATCGAGGCCGGGGCCAAGGAAGTGCATTCCTATATCAGCCACGGTGTGCTGTCGGGGCCGGCGGTGGAGCGGATCACCGGCTCTGTGATGAAATCTCTGGTCGTCACCGACACGATCGAGCCCTCCGAGGCGGTCAAGCTGGCCGCGAACATCCGAATCGTCCCTACAGCACCGATTTTTGCCCAGGCGATCCTGAATATCTGGCATGGCACCAGCGTCTCCTCGCTGTTCGAGCCGGAGACCCTCGGGCCGATCTACGAGGGCATGTATTCCCACCACTGACGGCCGGCGGAAAGGTCTTCCGGCAAGAATGTCGGCGGCCGGTCAGATCAGGCTGGCGAGAATGGCGAGGATCATTCCGAGAACCGCTGCGAGCATCAGGGCGAGTTCTCGCGGCCCGGCGCCATTGGGCGCCGCCAATAACTTCTGCAGGATACGCACGACAAGGCCCCCCAGCCCGAACTGTGTACAACCACAGAGGTAGCCGCAGGGCCGCCCTGACGAAAGCGGGGACTGCCGAACAGTCTGTTTACCTTGTTCGCGAGGAGTTCCTCGGCGCGCGCGGCTGCCGGGCCACGAGCGGCAGAATCGCGAGAAGAACCGCCGCGCCGAGCAGAAACGGCGCGCCGGGGAGATAGACCGGCGCATCGGCCCCCGTGAAGAGACCGAAGACAGGGGTGAAGACGAGCGGGGCCGTGACCGCTGCAATCGCCGCAAGCGACGACAGCACGCCCTGCACCATGCCCTGCTGGTCGTCCCGGGCGTTGTTTGCGGCGATAGCCGAAAGTGTCGGCGGAACGAGGTCGGAGAGGGCAGCGAGAGGGATCAGGACCACGAGCGTCCAGACCACCGAGGTGAGCCCCAGCCCCACCATGGCGAGGACGGCGACGACGAGGCCCCAGATCGTGAGCCGCCGCTCACCGAGGTGGCGCACCGCTACCGGCATCACTGCCGCCTGGGCGACGACGACGAGAATGCCATAGACCGACAGCGAAATCCCGATCACGAGGGTCGACCAGCCGAACACCTCGCGGCCCCAGAACGCCCAGAGCGTCGGGTAGACGATGTTGGCGAACTCGAAGAGGAACATGGCGAGCAGCGGGACCGCGAGGCCGGGAATGCGGAAAGCCCGGACAATGGTCGCGAAAGGGTTCAACTCGCGCACCCCGAAAGCCCGGCGTTTCGCAGCGCTGAGGGATTCGGGGAGAACGAGCAGGCCGAAGACGACGTTGGCTCCCGATATAGCCGCCGCCACCCAGAACGGCGCGGTCACGCCCCAGGTCGCGGCGATGCCCCCGAGCGCGGGACCGAGCACGAAGCCGAGCCCGAAGGCCGCTCCGACCATGCCGAACCGGGCGGCGCGCTCGGTCTTCGGCGTGATGTCGGCGATATAGGCGGTTGCGGTGACATAGGTCGCGCCGGCGATGCCCGCGAGGGTGCGGCCGACGAGCAGGAGCCAGTAGGTCTCCGCCAGCGCCATGATGATATAATCGAGGGTGAGAAAGGCAAGCGCCGCGATGAGCACGGGCTTGCGGCCAAAGGCATCCGAGATAGAGCCGATGATCGGCGCGAAGACGAACTGCGCCCCGGCATAAGCCGCCATCAGGAGCCCCGCCCAGAGCGCGCCTATGCCCACGCTTTCCGCGCCGACCTTGGCCATGAGGTCAGGCATGATCGGGAATACGATTCCGATCCCGATCGCATCGATCAGAAGGGTGAGAAGAATGAAGAGATAGGGGCCGGACGGGCGCGACATGCCCTGCTATCGGCGCGCTGTCATCGCTTGGCAAGCCGCAGGGCCAGGCCGGGAGCGACAGGTGTCTGCCACAGACGAAAGAGCCCCGGCGAACCGGGGCTTTGGGATGTTGGCCGGGTCAGGCCGGCGCGGGAGCGCCCGAACTACCCTGCAGGCTCCGGTCGGACGCCATCGCCTGAACGAGGTCCGCGAGGTCGGCGATGAAGAGCTCCGCCGCGTCCCGTTGTTCGGCCGGGACTTCAGCGGCCTTCGCGCGCGCCTCTTCGAGCCGCGCCTCGATCTCGCCGCGGTTGTCCGGCGTGCGCGGGAAGGCATGCTCGGCAAGAACGCTCATTGTGTCCGCGGTGATCTCGGCGAACCCGCCGAGCACCGCGTATTCCTGAACGCCGCCCTCCATCTCGGCGCGAAGAATTCCCGGCCGCAGGGTGGTAATGACCGGCGCGTGGCCCGGCATGGCCGTCAGCGCACCGCCGGCTCCCGGAATCTGCACGGAAGTGGCCTTGCCCGAGACGATGCGCGCTTCCGGCGAGACGAGGTCGAATTGCATGGTATCGGCCATTTCTGCCCCTTACGCCGCCGCAGCGGCCATCTTCTCGGCCTTGGCGACCACGTCGTCGATGCCCCCGACCATGTAGAAGGCCGCTTCGGGCAGGTGGTCGTATTCTCCCGCGACGACGGCCTTGAACGACCGGATCGTGTCCTCGAGCGGCACCTGCACGCCGGGCGAGCCGGTGAAGACTTCCGCCACGTCGAAGGGTTGCGACAGGAAGCGCTGGAGCTTCCGCGCCCGGGTCACCGTCAGCTTGTCCTCTTCGGAAAGCTCGTCCATGCCGAGAATCGCGATGATGTCCTGCAGCGACTTGTAGCGCTGGAGGATGCCCTGCACATCGCGGGCGACCTGGTAGTGCTCCTCTCCCACCACGGCCGGGTCGAGAATGCGCGACGTCGAATCGAGCGGGTCGACGGCTGGGTAGATGCCGAGCTCGGAAATCGCGCGCGACAGCACGGTCGTCGCGTCGAGGTGGGCGAAGGACGTCGCCGGTGCCGGGTCGGTAAGATCGTCCGCCGGCACGTAGATCGCCTGAACGGACGTGATCGAGCCCGACTTGGTCGAGGTGATGCGCTCCTGCAACTGGCCCATGTCGGTTGCGAGCGTCGGCTGGTAGCCCACCGCCGAGGGGATGCGTCCGAGAAGGGCCGACACTTCCGAGCCCGCCTGCGTGAAGCGGAAGATGTTGTCGACGAAGAACAGGACGTCCGCACCCGACTGGTCGCGGAACTGTTCGGCGATCGTGAGGCCGGAAAGAGCGACCCGGGCGCGGGCGCCCGGCGGCTCGTTCATCTGGCCGTAGACCAGCGCCACCTTCGAGTCTTCGAGGTTGTCGATGTTGATGACGCCCGACTCGATGAATTCGTAGTAAAGGTCGTTGCCTTCGCGGGTGCGCTCGCCGACCCCGGCGAAGACCGAGAAGCCCGAGTGCACCTTGGCGATGTTGTTGATCAGTTCCTGAATGAGCACCGTCTTGCCCACGCCGGCACCGCCGAAGAGGCCGATCTTGCCGCCCTTGGCATAGGGGGCGAGCAGATCGACGACCTTGATGCCGGTCACGAGGATCGTCGACTCGGTCGACTGGTCGACGAAGTCCGGCGCGGGGGCATGGATGGGACGGCGCACATCGGTCTTGATCGGACCCTTCTCGTCGATGGCGTCCCCGACGACGTTCATGATCCGGCCAAGCGTCGCATTGCCCACGGGCATCGTGATCGGACCGTCGGTGTCGGTGACCTCCTGACCGCGGACGAGACCCTCCGTCGCGTCCATCGCGATGCAGCGCACGGTATTCTCGCCGAGGTGCTGGGCGACCTCGAGCACGAGGGTCTTGCCGTGGTTGTCAGTGGTGAGCGCGTTCAGAATCTCGGGCAGTTCATCGTCGAACTGCACGTCGCAGACGGCGCCGATCACCTGGGTGATTTTGCCTTTTGCATTTGCCATTTCAGGTCTCCGCTTCGTCCTAGAGCGCCTCTGCGCCCGAGATGATTTCGATGAGCTCGTTGGTGATCACGGCCTGGCGCGTCCGGTTGTACTGGATCGTCAGACGGTCGATCATGTCGCCCGCGTTCCGGGTCGCGTTGTCCATCGCCGACATTCGCGCGCCCTGTTCGGACGCCGCGTTCTCGAGAAGGGCCGTGAAGATCTGTGTCGCAACGCCGCGCGGCAGGAGATCGGCAAGGATTTCCTCCTCACCCGGCTCGTAATCGTAGGGTGTCGAGCTGGCCGACTGACCCTCCTGCGGCGCCTCGAACACCGCCGGGATCACCTGCTTGGCGGTCGGCTTCTGGGTGACGACGCTCTCGAACTCCGAATAGAAGATCGTCGCGACATCGAAGTCACCCGCATCGAACCGGCCGAGAACATCCTTGGCGATCTCGGCGGCGTTGGCGTAGCCCACGCGCTTCACGTCGGACAGATCGACATGGCCGACGAGGGCGTCGCCCCAGTCGCGGCGAAGCTGTTCGCGGCCCTTCTTGCCGACGGTGAGGATCTTCACGGTCTTGCCACGTCCGGCGAGTTCGGTCGCCCTTGTTCGGGCAAGCTTCACGATCGAGGAATTGAAGCCGCCGCAGAGGCCGCGTTCCGCCGTCATTACAACGAGCAGATGCGTCTTGTCCTCCCCGGTGCCCGAGAGAAGCCTCGGCGCGCTCTCCGACCCGCCGACAGACTGGGCGAGCCCGGCGACCACCGCGTTGAACCGCTCCGCGTAGGGACGTGCCGCCTCGGCGGCCTCCTCAGCGCGACGCAGCTTCGCGGCGGCGACCATCTGCATCGCCTGGGTGATCTTCCGGGTCGACTTGACCGAGTTGATCCGGTTCTTGAGGTCCTTGAGGCTTGGCATGTCGCTCTCCTAAGCCCCGCCTCAGGCGAAATCGGCGGCGTATTCGTCGAGCACGGCCTTGATCCGGTCGGCGGCCTCGCCCTTCACCTTCGGATCCTCTTTCGTGATCCAGTCGAGAAGGTCCTGGTGCTTAGAGCGCAGTTGCGTGAGCAGACCCTGCTCGAACCGTCCGACATCGCCCACCTTCAGCTTGTCGAGGTAGCCGTTGGTGCCGGCGAAGATCACCACCACGATCTCCGCGTTGGTGAGCGGCGAATACTGGGGCTGCTTCATCAGCTCGGTGAGCCGCGCGCCACGGTTCAGAAGCCGCTGCGTCGAAGCGTCGAGGTCGGAGCCGAACTGCGCGAAGGCCGCCATCTCGCGGTACTGGGCGAGCTCGAGCTTGACCGGACCCGCGACCGACTTCATCGCGTTGGTCTGCGCGGCGGAACCCACCCGGCTGACCGAGAGGCCGGTGTTCACCGCGGGCCGAACACCCTGGAAGAATAGTTCGGTCTCGAGAAAGATCTGCCCGTCGGTGATCGAGATCACGTTGGTGGGGATGAACGCGGAGACGTCCCCGCCCTGGGTTTCGATGATCGGGAGGGCCGTGAGCGAGCCCGCGCCATTGTCCTCGTTCATCTTCGCCGAACGCTCGAGAAGCCGCGAGTGCAGGTAGAAGACATCGCCCGGGTAGGCTTCGCGCCCCGGAGGGCGACGCAGGAGAAGCGACATCTGCCGGTAGGCGACGGCCTGTTTCGAGAGATCATCGTAGATGATGAGCGCGTGGCGACCATTGTCGCGGAAATACTCGGCCATCGCGGTCGCAGCGTAGGGTGCCAGAAACTGCATCGGCGCCGGGTCCGACGCCGTGGCGGCGACGACGATGGTGTATTCGATCGCGCCGGTTTCCTCGAGCTTCTTGACGAGCTGGGCGACCGTGGAGCGCTTCTGGCCGATCGCGACGTAGATGCAATAGAGCTTCTTCGATTCGTCGTCGCCCGCGCGCTCGTTGTAAATCTTCTGGTTCAGGATCGTATCGAGCGCCACGGCGCTCTTGCCGGTCTGGCGGTCGCCGATGATGAGCTCGCGCTGGCCACGGCCGATGGGAATCATCGCGTCAATGGCCTTGAGGCCGGTCGCCATGGGCTCGTGGACCGATTTGCGGGGGATGATCCCCGGAGCCTTGACGTCCGCGACGCGGCGCTCGGAAGCCTTGATTTCGCCCTTGCCGTCGAGCGGGTTGCCGAGGCCGTCGACCACCCGGCCAAGGAGCGCGTCACCGGCAGGCACGTCCACGATGGATTTCGTGCGCTTGACCGTGTCGCCTTCCTTGATCTCGCGGTCGGAACCGAAGATCACGATGCCGACGTTGTCGGTCTCGAGGTTGAGCGCCATGCCGCGGATGCCACCGGGAAACTCGACCATTTCGCCGGCCTGAACGTTGTCGAGGCCATAGACGCGGGCGATCCCGTCGCCAACCGACAGCACGCGGCCCACTTCCGCGACTTCGGCTTCCTGCCCGAAGTTCTTGATCTGCTCCTTCAGGATTGCAGAAATTTCGGCTGCCTGGATTGCCATTATCCGACCTCTTTCATCGTGTTCTGCAGGGCTGCGAGCTTCGAGCGGATCGACGTGTCGATCATCTGCGAGCCCACCTTTACGACAAGACCGCCGATGAGGCTTTCATCGACGGCCAGGTTGAGCTTCACGTCCTTGCCGACGGCGGCCTTGAGCGTCTCGGCGAGTTTCTCTTTCTGGGCATCGCTCAGCGCGATGGCAGACGCGACCTCCGCAGTCACCTCGCCCTTTTCGGCGGCGATGCGGGAGCGAAGTTCGCGCACCAGCGCCGGCAGGACGAAGAGACGGCGCTTCTGGGCCATCAGCCGCAGCGTGTTCGAGACGACGGGCTTGAGGTTCATCGCCTCGGCGACGGCGCCGATGGCGTTTTCCTGTTCGGCACGCCGGTAGATCGGCGAAGCGATGAAGGCTCCGAATTCCGGGCTGTCCTTCAGCACGACATCGAGCGCGTCGGTGTCGGCCTCGAGCGCGGCCAGACCATCGCCTTCCTTCGAGAGTTCGAAAAGCGCCGTCGCATAGCGCCCGGCAATCCCTGTCGAGATCGATTGAGGTTCCGACACGTCCGCCCTTCCGCTGTGATGTCCCCAAGGCCCCTCGGCCCCCCAAAGGCAAGACCTTCGGATCGCCGACCCGGATGGGCCGAGCGCAAAATCAGCGGTGACTTAACAGAGGGTTTTTGATGCTGCAACTGCATAGATCGGCGGTCGCGCTCCAAGCGTGTCAGTAATATCAGCGATTTATGCGAGGTGCGACGGTTTGCGCCCGAAATTCGGGGTCTGGACACGCGCCGGCCTCGGCTCGGGGGTCTTCAGCCCGTCGAGAATCCGCAACGGACGAGATACCGCCTCCGGCAGACCGGGCCTCGGTGTGGGGCCGGTGACCTTCTCCGCCTCCACGATCAGGACGCCACCGCTGAAGGTGCCCGAGATGGTGCGTCCCAGCCGCTCCCACGCCGGCCCCGTCTTCAGCCAGAACCGGGCTTCCGAAGGCGGCTGGAAGAGCGCTGCGGAGTGCCGCTCGGCCTTGAAATCATGCCGGTCGAGCTGGGCTTCGAGTTGGGAGAGCGAATAAGGCCGCCCATAGCCGAAGGGTGTCACGTCGCGCCGCGCCCAGAGACCGCCGCGGTTCGGCACGATGAAGAGCGCCTTGCCGCCCGGCGCCAGGACGCGCCAGCATTCGTTGAGGAGGGACTCCGAATGCTCCGAGGTCTCCAGCCCGTGCACGACGAGGAGACGGTCGATCCGCTCTGCCTCGAGCGGCCAGAGCGTTTCCTCGCAAAGCACCGAGACGTTCGCCGCACCCGGCGGCCAGGCCATCACCCCCTGCTGGCCGGGCATCAGCGCGATGACCCGGCGCGATGTCGCGAGGTAGGGCCGCAGGAGCGGAACCGCGAAGCCGAACCCGGCCACGGTCTGGCCCGCGACAGGCGGCCAGATCGCCTCCACCTGGTCGCGCAGCGCCCGCTGGGCGGCACGTCCAAGCTGGGTGCGGTAGTAGAAATTCCTAAGATCAAGCACGTCGAGATGCATTGCAGGCCCGGCACCGATGGGGGACACTCCCCTACAACCTATGAAACGGCAAAGGGCATTTCCATGACATTCGAAATCGTGACCGTGCCCTGCCGGACCGACAACTACGCCTTTCTCGTGCATGACACCGGGTCGGGTCGCACCGCGGTCGTGGATGCACCGGAGGCTCCGGCCATCGCCGCCGCGCTCGAGGCACGGGGCTGGGGGCTCGACGAGATCTGGATCACCCATCACCACACCGACCACGTCGAGGGGGTCGCCGCCCTTCGCGAGAGGTTCGGGGCCGGCGTGACCGGGGCGGTCGCCGACGCGCACCGCCTGCCGCCGCTCGACCGCGCGGTTGCGGACGGAGACCGGTTCGATTTCGCCGGAACCGGGGTTGCGGTGATCGATGTCTCGGGACACACGATCGGCCATGTCGCCTATCATCTACCAGCGAAAGCCACGGTGTTCACGGCCGACAGCCTCATGGCGCTCGGCTGCGGCCGGGTCTTCGAGGGCACCCATGAGATGATGTGGAAAAGCCTCTGCCGGCTTGCGGCCCTGCCCGACGATACGATAATCTGCTCGGGTCACGAGTACACGGCCACCAACGCGCGCTTCGCGCTGACGATCGAACCCGACAACCCGGAGCTCAAGACCCGGGCAGACGCGGTCTTCGCCGCCGACGCTGCAGGGACGCCCACGGTGCCCTCGACGCTTTCCGAGGAACGCACGACGAACCCGTTCCTCCGCGCGGGGTTGCCGGAGGTGAAGTCGGCCTTAAATATGAGTGGCGAGGACGATATTGCGGTCTTCGCGGAGATCCGCGGTCGCAAGGACAGGTTCTGACTGGTCTTCGCTGACTGCTCAATATTTCGACTAAGTCATTCCCTGAAAACCATCCCGTCCCGATTGTGATCGGGGCCGGCCAAAAAAAACCTTGAAGCTCGGCGAAGATCACCGAACTTTAAGTATACAAGCCCACGGTTGGCGGGGGCACGAAGCCTTCCCGGCCCATGACCTAAGGAGCACGGAAGTGCCGTCTTTTTCGAATACTCTCGAACAGGCAATCCACGCTGCTTTGGCGCTGGCCAATCAGCGCCGGCACGAGCTGGCCACGCTCGAGCACCTGTTGCTCGCCCTGATCGACGAGCCCGACGCGGCGAAGGTGATGCAGGCCTGTTCGGTGGACATCGACGAACTCCGCCAGACATTGAACACCTTCATCGACGACGAGTTGTCGACGCTGGTCACGAATGTGGAGGGCTCCGAGGCCGTGCCCACAGCGGCCTTCCAGCGCGTGATCCAGCGCGCGGCGATCCATGTCCAGAGTTCCGGTCGGTCGGAGGTGACGGGAGCGAATGTTCTCGTGGCGATTTTCGCCGAGCGCGAATCGAACGCGGCCTATTTCCTGCAGGAGCAGGACATGACCCGATACGACGCGGTCAACTTCATCGCCCACGGCGTCGCCAAGAACCCGTCCTTCGGGGAAACGAGGCCGGTGCAGGGCGCCAACGAATTCGAGGACGAGAGCCAGGCTGCCGAGGAAGACGGCAAGGAATCCGCCCTCGGCAAGTATTGCGTCGATCTCAATGCGCGGGCGCGGAAGGGCGATGTCGACCCGCTGATCGGGCGCGAGCACGAGGTGGAACGCTGCGTGCAGGTGCTCTGCCGCCGGCGCAAGAACAACCCGCTGCTCGTCGGCGACCCCGGCGTCGGCAAGACCGCGATCGCCGAGGGCCTTGCGCGCAAGATCGTCGCGGGCGAGACCCCGGAGGTTCTGAAGGGCGCCACCATCTTCTCGCTCGACATGGGCGCGCTGCTTGCGGGCACCCGTTACCGGGGCGATTTCGAGGAGCGGCTGAAGGCGGTCGTCAACGAACTCGAGGACCACCCCGACGCGATCCTCTTCATCGACGAGATCCATACGGTGATCGGCGCGGGCGCCACATCCGGCGGTGCGATGGATGCGTCGAACCTTCTGAAGCCCGCCCTTCAGGGCGGCAAGCTGCGCTGCATGGGCTCGACGACCTACAAGGAGTACCGGCAGCACTTCGAGAAGGATCGGGCACTTTCCCGCCGCTTCCAGAAGATCGACGTCAACGAGCCGACGGTCGAGGACAGCGTGAAAATTCTCAAGGGCCTCAAGCCCTATTTCGAGCAGCACCACGACATCAAGTACACCGCCGACGCCATCAAGACGGCGGTGGAACTGTCGGCACGCTACATCAACGACCGGAAGCTGCCGGACAAGGCGATCGACGTGATCGACGAGGCGGGCGCGGCCCAGCATCTTCTGTCGGAATCGAAGCGCCGGAAGACGATCGGGACGAAGGAGATCGAAGCGGTCATCGCCAAGATCGCGCGGATTCCGCCGAAGAACGTCTCGAAGGACGACGCCGAGGTGCTGAAGGATCTCGAAGGGTCGCTGAAGCGCGTGGTCTTCGGCCAGAACGCCGCAATCGAGGCGCTTTCCTCGGCCATCAAGCTCGCCCGGGCCGGCCTGCGCGAACCCGAGAAGCCCATCGGAAACTACCTCTTCGCCGGCCCGACGGGCGTCGGCAAGACCGAGGTGGCCAAGCAGCTCGCCTCGACGCTCGGCGTCGAGATGCTGCGCTTCGACATGTCGGAATACATGGAAAAGCATGCGGTCTCGCGGCTGATCGGCGCGCCTCCGGGCTATGTCGGCTTCGACCAGGGCGGTCTTCTGACCGACGGGGTCGACCAGCACCCGCATTGCGTGCTGCTCCTCGACGAGATCGAGAAGGCGCACCCGGACGTGTTCAACATCCTCCTGCAGGTGATGGACCACGGCACATTGACCGACCACAACGGACGGTCGGTCGATTTCCGCAACGTCATCCTCATCATGACGTCGAACGCAGGCGCGGCCGAGCAGGCCAAGGCTGCCATCGGCTTCGGCCGCGACCGGCGTGAGGGCGAGGATACCGCCGCGATCGAGCGCACCTTCACGCCCGAGTTCCGCAACCGGCTCGACGCCGTGATCTCCTTCGCGCCGCTCTCGCGCGACGTGATAGCCCAGGTGGTCGAGAAGTTCGTCCTCCAACTCGAGGCGCAGCTCCTCGATCGGAACGTCACGATCGAGCTCAGCAAGGCCGCAGCCGAATGGTTGGGAGAAAAGGGCTATGACGACAAGATGGGCGCGCGGCCCCTCGGACGGGTGATCCAGGAAGAGATCAAGAAGCCCCTCGCGGAGGAGCTTCTCTTCGGAAAGCTCGCCAAGGGCGGTGTGGTGAAGGTGGGCGTCAAGGATGGCAAGATCGACATCAAGGTCGATTCCGCCGAGCCCCGCAAACTCGGATCCCGAAAGCCGCCTCTCCTGACGGCGGACTGAGAGCGGGCATGGTATCTGCTGTGGCGGGCGGGGCCGAAGACCCGCCCGTCCCGTTTCGGGAATTTGCCCCGAACCCTCCGCGTCGGGAGAATGATGCCGACGGCATGCGACCTCGTCGCGGCATCCGATCCGAACGACACACCGGTGACGCATCTTTTCCGCGCCTGGTGGGCGTGCCCGGAAACTCTACCTCTCGGTGAGCTTCAGTTCGATCCGCCGGTTCTGTGCCCGGGCCGCTTCGGTATCTGCCGGGTTCACCGGGCGGTACTCACCGAAGCCCGTGGCGGCGAGCCGCTCGGGCGGGAAGCCGAGGGCATCCGTCATGAAGCGCACAACCGACAGCGCCCGGGCCTGGGAGAGTTCCCAGTTGTCGTCGAAGCGCCCGCCGCCGATCGGGGTGTCGTCGGTGTGCCCGTCGACGCGGATGATCCAGTCCACGCCCTCGGGAATGTCTCCGGCCACTTCGGAGAGGATTTCCACCACCCCGGCGATCTGTTCCTGACCCTCGATGGAAAGCTGCGCCGAGCCCGGCGGGAACAGTACTTCGGAGGAGAAGATGAAGCGGTCGCCGACGATCTGCACTTCTTCACGCCCTGCGAGAACCGAGCGCATGGCGGCGAAGAATTCCGAACGGGCCGCCTCGAGTTCCTCCGCCTGCGAGCGCAACTGCGCCGCCTCGGCCTCGAGCCGGGCACGCTCGGCCTCCTCGAGCTCCCGGCGGCGGCGTTCTTCCGCCGCCGCGCGGGCGAGGGCGGCGTTGAGATTGGAGCCCAGCGTGTCGATACGCACCTGTGCATCGGCATCGCGTGAGCGGCTCTCGTCGACAAGCCCCTGCAGGACGTTGAGTTGCGCGCGCAGTTCGTCGAGCTGGGCGTTGAGCAGCGCGACCTCGCGCTGCGCTTCCTGCGACAGAGCCTCCTCTTCGGCCAGCCGCGACTGGGCAGTCGCAAGGAGCGTGGCCTGGCGCTCGGCCTCGGAGAGCTGTTCGGCCGCCTCGTTCTCGGCCAGCGCGCGGGCCGCGAGGGCGTCGGCAAGACGGTCGCGCAGGGACCGGTCGTCGGCCCGAGCCGCCCGTGCATCCTCGAGTTCGGCGGCCAGCCTGTCCCGTTCGGCGGAGACTTCGGCGAGACGGGCGGCGCGCTCGGCATCGGTGTCACTGGCCGCCGCGACCGCCGCCTCCGCCTCGGAAAGCCGGGTGCGCAACTCTGCGAGCTCAGCCTCCGCATCGTCCCGTTCGAGGGTCGCCAGCGCCAGGGCGAGTTCGAACTCCTCAGCACTCATCCGCGCCTCGCCGAGCTGGCCCTCCGCCGCCTCGGCGGCCTGAAGCGCCTCGTCGCGGGCCGCGAGCGCCGCAACGAGCCGGTCGTTGAGGTCCTCATCGGCAGCTTCGGCGGCAGCCAGCAACGTCAGCGTTTCCTCGGCCCGCCGCCGCTCTTCCTCGAGGGCGAGGGTGAGCGACGTGAGTTCCGCGTCGGCGTTCTCGAGCCGTTCACGCAGGGCCTCGGCCGCAGCGGCTTCCGCGAGCCGCGCCGCTTCCTCCTCCGACAGGGCCTCCTGGGCGGTCTCCAGATCACTCGCAACCGCCGCGAGAGTGGCGTCCTTCTCATCGACCTCGGCCTGGAGCTCGGCTGTCAGCGCCTCGAGGGCTTCGCGACGTGCCGCCGCGAGCCGGGCCGCCTCGGCCTGCGCGTCGATCTCCTCGCGCCGCTGAGCGAGGGCAAGCTGCAGGGCTTCCTGCTCGGTGATGAGCGTTTCCTGCGCCGCCTCCAGCTCCTCGACCGATGTGGTCAGCCGTTCGCCCTCCGCCAGAGCGGTGTCGCGCTCGGCAATCAGCGATGCGACCTGTTCCTCGAACGAGGCGATCCGGGCGGCCCGGGCGGCAAGTTCGCCCGCCTGCGTCTCGAGCTGGCCGGTCAGATTGGCGATCAGCGTCGCCTGCCGGGCATTTTCCGCCTGCTCGCCCGCGAGCTCGTCCTCGAGAGCTGCCGTGTTCTGCTGTTCGAGACCCAGCGCCCGGGCCAGCACGTTCACCTCCACCGAGAGCTGTTCGAGGGCGTCCTCCTGCCCCGAAATCTGCTCCTGCAACACGAACTGCACGATCATGAAGATCGTCAGGACGAACATCAGCACCAGCAGGAGGGCCGTCATCGCGTCGACGAAGCCGGGCCAGATCGAGCCCGAGACCCCGCGCGTCGCTCGCCGGGTCAGCGCCATGGCCTAGACCCCCGTCCGGTCGAGTCTCTGCACCGCCCGGGTCAGCGCGTGGAGATCGGCGCGCAGTTCGGAGATGCTCTCCTGACGCCCGGCCGCCAGTTCTTCCAGAATGCGCAGGAGTTGCACGTCCATCGAGCGCAGCCGCATCCGGCTTTCTGCGTCGACGCCCGCTCCGCCGCCTCCCGAGACCTGAGCCTGGGCTTCGAGCAGGTCGGCGAGCCGCTGCTGGGACTGGCCGAGGCGGGTAAGCGCCGAGGCGGTGCCCTGTCCGCCCTCCAGCTTGTCGGTAAGCTCCCGTATCGCGCCGGCCATCTCGCCCAGTCGGTCCTCGCCGCGCATCTCGAGGAGAAACTCCTGCAACGCGTCCATCCGCTCGGCCATGTGCTCGGCGAGTTGCGCGACCGCGCCGTAGTCCGCCGTGCCGCCATCCCCCTCGCCTTCCGACGAGAAGCCGAGCCGGGTGATCGAGGAGAGCCATTCCTCGAGTTCGCGATAGAAGCGGTTCTGCCCGTGGCTCGCGAAGAGCTCGAGAAGGCCCACAACGAGCGAGCCGGCAAGGCCGAGAAGCGAGGAGGAGAACGCCACGCCCATGCCTTCGAGCTGGTTCTCGAGCCCGGACATGAGCCGCTCGAAGACCTCCATGCCGGTTTCGCTTTCGGTGGGCGCGAGCGAGCGGATGGTCTCGACCACGGCCGGCACCGTCGTCGCCAGCCCGAAGAACGTGCCGAGAAGCCCCAGGAAGATGAGCAGGTTGACGATGTAGCGCGTGATGTCGCGCGCCTCGTCGATGCGCGTGGCGACCGAGTCGAGGATCGAACGCGAGGAGGAGGCCCCGATCTGCATCGTCTTGCCGCGCGAACGAAGGAGTGCGGCCAGCGAGGCGAGCAGCCGCGGCGCGCGCGTGAACCGGAATCCGGGCCGCTCGCGGGCGAACCCTTCGATCCAGCTCACCGAGCTGAAGATCTGGAAGACCTGCCAGAAACAGGCGGCGACACCGATCAGGAAGACAATGGCGATGAACCCATTGAGAAAGGGATTGGCAAGGAACACAGGCGCAACGCTCGGGTAGGCGACCCAGGCCCCGACCGAGACAGCGATGAGCACGAGCACCATCAGCACGAGCTGACGCACCGGCTGGGTGAACTTCAGATAAGCCTCAGGGTCCCAGCGGACCATCGTGTCACCCTGCTAAGGTCTGTCTCGCCGGAGACACTAATGGGGGTCGCGACCGGTCACAACCTCAAGTCGCGGACCGGGCGGCTTCGATGGCGCGGACGCGCCGGGCCAGCCAGTCCAGGTCTTCGTCGACGATGCCGAGCCCGGCGAGATGGGCCACCGTGTTGTAGAGATACTCGGTGTTCGGCCCCCGCCCGCCGAGGGCGCGGGCGATGATCCTCGCCTGCTCCTCCAGAGGCAGCCCACCGCGATACTGCACATGGCTCTTCTCGATGACATAGGCCAGCGCATCGACCCGCTCGCCGGTCTGCAACATGACCGGCAGCCAGCACTCGACATAGGCGGATGAGATAAGTTCGCGCTCCCGCAGGGCGGCAAGCGTCTCATCCGCGGCGTCGCGGACGACCTCGAAGGCAAGACCCTCGCAGGCCCCGCCCCGGGTCTCGTCGAGCGCCAGCACCAGCCCGGGACGCTCCTCGGTGCCGCGATGGTGAATCGAGTTCATGCAGAAACTGCGGTGATACCCTTCGAGCCGCGCGACCTCGCGCCGGGTCCACGGGAACTCGGGGTTCCACATCAGCGATCCGTATCCGAAGACCCAGAGCGGTCCGTCCATGACTGGCCCTTTCCAACCCTCCCTTGTAAATACCAGCGCACGCTTCAGGGAAAGTGCGGGATGCATAGACTGATCGCCCTCGTCGTCGTCGCCGTGCTCGCCTGGGGTGGCTACTGGGTGGCGGGGTCCATCGCCCTCGACCGGGGCATCCGGGCCTGGATAGAGGCGCGGCGCGGCGAGGGCTGGGTGGCAGAGTACACCGACCTGCGGGTGCAGGGCTTTCCCAACCGCTTCGACACGACCTTCACCGAACTCGACCTCGCCGACCCCGAAACCGGGCTTGCATGGAGCCTGCCGTTCTTCCAGATCCTCGCGCTGTCCTACCGACCCAATCACGTGATCGCCGTCTGGCCGAACCAGCACCGGGTCGCGACACCGGCGGAAAGGCTGACGATCACCTCGGCGAAGATGCAGGCCTCGGTCGTGGTCGAGCCGGGCACCGACCTCGTTCTCGACCGCGCCACGCTCATCGCCGAGGCCCTTGGCGTAAGCTCCAGCGAGGGCTGGCAGGGCGGCGCTGCGGAGCTTCGGCTCGCAACGCGGCAGACGCCCGTCGCGGCCGAAGCCCACGACATCGCCGTCGAAGCGTCGAACGTGCGGCTCGGCGGACCTTTGAAGCGACGGCTCGACCCGCTCAACGCCCTGCCCCGGCAGATCGAGAGCCTGCGCATCGCCACGGAAATCGGCTTCGATGCGCCATGGGACCGCTTCGCGATCGAGCGCGCGCGGCCTCAGCCAACGGCGATCGATCTCGACGGCCTCACCGCGATCTGGGGTGACCTCGAACTGCGGGCGGCCGGCGAACTCGCTCTCGACAGGGACGGCATCGCGACCGGCGAGATCACGGTAAAGGCAGTGAACTGGCGCGAGATGCTCGATATCGCAGTGAATTCCGGCGCCTTGCCCGAGGCCGGTCGGCCCTCGGTCGAAAACGCGCTGTCGCTCCTCGCGGGGATGTCGGGACGGCCGGACACGATCGACGCGCCGCTCGCGATCCGGTCGGGCACCATCTTCTTCGGTCCCCTGCCCATCGGCGTTCTGCCACCCATTCGGCTTCCCTGAGCGACCCGGCTCAGCGGCAGTACGGCGTACGACGGGGCTTCGTGTCGAAGTGGAAATGATCTCTGTGAAACCGGTCCGCATCGGGTCCGAGCACGGTGCCGAACGGCCCGCAGGCGGCACGTTGCAGGCGACGCAGCACCTGTCCCTCGGCGCGACGGTTCCAGCCGTCGGTCAGCGTGATGGTGTACCCGTTGCTCAGCGAAATGCCGGAAATGTCGATCGCCCGGCCGCGGCCGTGCTCGGAAATGTCACCGCCGGGACGGTTGTTGATCGTGCGGCAGGCATACCCTCCGGCAATCTCCAAACGTATCGCCTCCCAACCGAAGCGACCGAGCGTCGGCTTCACACCGGTTTCGACCCATGATCGCAGGGCGCGCGCCGTTCGGCAGTCCATCGTCGCGGGCCGGGACAGTCGGACCCCGGCCACGCGCACCACCCTTACAGGCTGCGCGATCCCACAGGATCCGCGTCCGGCGAGCGGCTCGACCGTCTGGCCAATGATGTCTTCCACCCGGCAGACCGAGCCGACAGCAGCCGGCGAATGCGCGCGAGAAGGTTCGGACGATCCCCGCCTCTGCACATCGGCGACCTCCCGCGCTGGTCTTGGTCGAGGACGCAGAGAGATCTCGAATACCTCCCCTCGCGTGCCGACGCGGTCTACTTCCAAGCCTGCGGAAACACCGGTCGAACCTTGGCGCGCGACGGGCGAAACCGCCGCCCGCGCCTGTTCGGACCCGGCGCTTGCAGGCCGCGGCGCCGGTATCGGGCTCGCGGTTATCGGCTCGGCGCCGGCTGCCTCGACGAGGCAAGCGAGAAACAGGAACGCCACCGCCCTCACCGCTTCACCGACCCGCGGCCGAAATCCGGCGCCGCGGTATCCTGGCCGGCCTCGATGATGCCGCGCCTTATCGCGCGGGTGCGCGCGAAATAGGCCTCGAGCTGCGCACCGTTGCCGGTGCGAATGGCGCGCTGCAGAGCGAATAGCTCCTCGGTGAAGCGACCGAGAATTTCGAGCGTGGCGTCCTTGTTCGTCAGGAACACATCGCGCCACATCACCGGATCGGAGGCAGCGATGCGGGTGAAGTCGCGGAACCCCGCTGCGGAATACTTGATGACCTCGCTGTCGGTCACACGCCTGAGGTCGTCGGCCACCCCCACCATCGTGTAGGCGATGAGGTGCGGGGTGTGGGACGTGACGGCGAGGACAAGGTCATGGTGGTCGGGGTCCATGAAGTCCACGTTCGACCCGAGCGCCTCCCAGAGCCGCTTCAGGCGGTCGAGGGCCGCAGGGTCGGTCGTCTCATCTGGCAGGAGCAGGCACCACCGGTTTTCGAAGAGCTCCGCGAACCCCGAGCGCGGACCGGAATGCTCCGTTCCCGCAAGGGGATGGCCCGGGATGAAGGAGACACCCTCCGGGATATGCGGCCCCACATCGGCGACGACCGCGCGCTTGACGGAGCCGACATCGGTCACCGTGGCGCCCTGTGCGAGATGCGGCGCGATTTCCTCCGCGATGGCACCCATGACCCCGACCGGCGAGGCGAGAACCACCAGATCGGCCCCCCGCACCGCCTCGGCGGGGGTCTCCGCCACCCGGTCGACAAGGCCGTCTCCGGCGGCGATGGCGCGGGTTTCAGGAGACCGCGCGGTGCCGACGATCTCTCCGGCGAGCCCGTGGCGTCGGATGCCGTGGGCCATCGACGAGGCGATGAGGCCCAGGCCGATGAGCGCGACGCGGTGGTAGATCTGCGTCATGCCGCCCGCTCCCTGAACGCCTTAAGCGATGCGATCACGAGGTCGCAATCCTGGCGGGTTCCCACGGTGATGCGCAGCCCCTGCGGAAACCCGTAGCCGGCCACCTTTCGGACGAGTATGCCACTGTCTCTCAGGAAAGCCTCCGCCGCCTCGGCCTCTTGACGGTCGGCGAAGCGCGCGAGAACGAAATTCGCGAAGCTCTCGTCACATGCGATGCCGAGCGCCCTCAACCCCTGCACGAGATAGACCCTCATCTCGGCGGCGAGTTTGAACGCGGCCTGCGCCCAGTCGCGGTCGCGCACCGCAGCCTCGGCGGTTGCGAGTTGTGTACCCGAGAGATTGAAGGGTGCGCGCACCCGGTTGAGCACGTCGATGATTCCGCGCGGGCCGTAGCCCCAGCCGACGCGCAGACCGCCGAGCCCGTAGAGCTTCGAGAATGTGCGGGTCATCACGACGTTCTCGCGGGGTGTCGCGAGTGCTGCACCGCCATCGTAGCCGTCGACGTATTCGGCATAGGCGCCGTCGAGAACCAGCAGAACATTTTCAGGCAAGCCATCTGCCAACCTTAGAAGCTCCGGCTCGCCGATCATCGTGCTTGTGGGATTGCCCGGATTGGCGAGAAAGACGATGCGGGTCCGCCCCGTGACGGCCGCGAGGATCGCGTCGACATCGACCCGGCGGTCGCGTTCGGGCACTTCGACCGGTGTCGCCCCGGCGGCGCGGGCGACGATGGGATAGAGCGAGAAGCCGTGTTCAGTGTGGATGACCTCGTCGCCCGGCCCGGCATAGGCCTGGGTGAGGAAGGTAAAGACTTCGTCCGACCCCGCCCCGCAGATGATCCGGTCGGGATCGAGGCCGTGCACCTCGCCGATCGCTGCGCGCAGGCCGGCGTGATCGGTCGACGGGTAGCGGTGCAGATGGTCGGCGGTGGCGCGAAACGCCGCCTTCGCCGCTTCGGACGCGCCCAGCGGGTTTTCGTTCGACGACAACTTCAGAACGGTATCACGCCCTGCGATGCGGCTCTCGCCGCCCTGATAGAGGGCGATCTCCATGATCCCGGGTTGCGGTTCGATCTTCTGCGTCATCTGTCCCGTCTCGCGAAAGTCCCGCATCTTCTAACGCTCCTGCGGGTAGCCACAAATGAAAAAGGGCTGGCGGCACAGGCGGCGCGCTGCCAATCTTTCCGGGTGCTCCAGACCCCTCACGAGAGGCTAGCGCGTCGGTACGACGCGGCCGCTCCGGCATGGTCGGGCAAGATGCGGCTTCTCGGCTACTGCGACGCCTGTCTCGGCATGGTCT
>Ga0008833_1000426_pt1 | contig 45173 bp, 41 predicted proteins | sample HotLakConsoUCCLE_FD_62216 | JGI IMG/M metagenome (GOLD analysis project Ga0008833, IMG submission 62216) | Hypersaline microbial mat communities from Hot Lake, Washington, USA - Hot Lake Consortium UCC-LE | ecosystem: Environmental > Aquatic > Non-marine Saline and Alkaline > Hypersaline >... | reverse complement strand
CGCCAGGCCAGCTTGCCGTGGCCGATCTCGCGCCGTCCCGGAGGGCCCACGCGCCCGGCCTCGCCCACGGAGTAGGGCGGGAAGTTGTAGTGCAGCAGGAAGTTAGAGCGGAAATTCCCGTGCAGCGCGTCGATGATCTGCTCGTCGTCGCCGGTGCCCAGCGTGGTCACGACCAGCGCCTGGGTCTCGCCCCGGGTGAACAGCGCCGAGCCGTGGGTGCGCGGCAGCAGGCCCACCTCGGACACGATCGGGCGCACGGTCTCGCGGTCGCGCCCGTCGATCCGGGCACCGCCCTCGATGATGTCGCCGCGCAGGATCGAGGATTCCAGCTTCTTGAAGGCCGAGCCGAGATTCTCGTCGGCCAGTTCCTCCTCGGTCAGCTGCGCCTTCACCGCGGCGCGGGCCGCGTCGATGGCGGTGGTGCGCTCCTGCTTGTCGCGCAGCGCGAAGGCTTCGCGCATCTGCGCCTCGCCCAGTTCCTTCACGCGGGCCGCCAGCTCCGAATAGTCGGGCGCCTGGAAGTCGAAGGGTTCCTTGGCGGCGTCCTCGGCCAGGCTCACGATCAGGTCGACGACGGGCTTGAGCTGTTCGTGGGCAAAGGTCACCGCGCCCAGCATCTCTTCCTCGGTCAGCTCGTAGGCCTCGGATTCCACCATCATCACCGCGTCGCGGGTGCCGGCGACCACCAGGTCGAGGCGCTGCTCGGGGTCCAGGCGGATGCCCTGCATGTCCTCGACATCGGGGTTGAGGATGTATTCGCCATCCACGAAGCCCACGCGGCCCCCGGCGATCGGGCCCATGAAGGGCACGCCCGAGACGGTCAGCGCCGCCGAGGCGGCGATCATCGCCACGATGTCGGGGTCGTTCACGAGGTCATGGCTCAGCACGGTGCACATCACCAGCACCTCGTGCTTGAAGCCGGGCGCGAAGAGCGGCCGGATCGGCCGGTCGATCAGGCGCGCGGTCAGCGTCTCCTTCTCGGTGGGACGCGCCTCGCGCTTGAAGAAGCCGCCGGGCACCTTGCCCGCGGCATAGTATTTCTCCTGGTAATGCACCGTCAGCGGAAAGAAGTCCTGCCCCGGCTTCGGCTTCTTGGCGAAGGTCACGTTCGCCATAACGGAGGTCTCGCCCAGGGTGGCGATCACCGAACCGTCGGCCTGGCGGGCAACCTTGCCCGTTTCCAGTGTAAGGGTTTCCTCCCCCCACTGCATCGATTTCGTCGTAACGTTGAACATCTGCGTATCCTGTCTGGGAGCGCTCCCGGCCCCTGCCGGGTCTCCCGTTTACGTGGCGGCCCCATTGCCGCCGACCCCTTCATCATCCCATGCGCCGGGGTCAGAGCGTCACGTCTCAGATGACCTGCGCCATACAGCAGAATGGCCGAATTGGAAACCTCAATCAAAAAGGCGCCGTCGGCGGCGCGGCCTGTCTTGGCGCCCCGTTGCGCGCTCAGCCTCGGCGCTCCCGCCGCCGCCTGCGCATCGCCGGCACCACCAGCAGCAGCACCAGCCCGAGCGTCGCCGCCAGAAAGGCGGCGCTGATCGGGCGGTCGATGAAGGTGGTGATGTCCCCGCGCGAGAACAGCAGCGCGCGCCGGAAATGCTGCTCGATCATCGGGCCCAGGATGAACCCCATCAGCAGCGGCGCAGTGGGATACTGGTACATGTTCATGACGTAGCCGATCAGGCCGAACACGATCACGGTCAGCACGTCGAACGGGTTGTTGTTCACGCTGTAGACGCCGACGCAGATGAAGAAGACGATCACCGGGAACAGCAGCCGCTGCGGCACCGTCAGGATCCGCACCCAAAGCCCGATCAGCGGGATGTTCAGCAGCAGAAGCAGGAAGTTCCCCACCCAGAAGCTGATCACCAGCCCCCAGAAGAGGTCCGCATTGGTGGTGAAGAACTCGGGGCGCGGCGTGATCCCGTGGATCATCATCGCCCCCAGAAGCACCGCCATGCCCGCATCCCCCGGGATGCCCAGCGCCAGCGTCGGGATGAAGGCCGCCTGGGTCGAGGCGTTGTTGGCCGCCTCCGGCGCCGAGATCCCCTCCACCGCGCCGCGCCCGAAGCGCTCGGGCGTGCGCGACACGCGCTTCTCGATCGCGTAGGCCAGGAAGGCCGCCAGCGTCGGGCCCGCGCCGGGCAGGATCCCCACGAAAGAGCCGATCCCCGCACCCCGGATCGCCGGGCGCCAGCATTGCGACATGTCGGTGCGGGTGGGCATGAGGTCGCGCATCCGCACCTTCTGCACCGTCGAGGTGTCGCGCCCCTTGCCCGCGTTCTTCAGGATTTCAGCCACCCCGAACAGGCCCATCGCCATGGCCACCAGGTTCAACCCGTCCTGCAGGTTGAGAATCCCGAAGCTGTAGCGGATCTCGCCCGAGGTCGGATCCATGCCCACCATGCTCAGCAACAGCCCCGCCACCACCGAGACCAGCCCCTTGAGCGGCGAGCCCAGCGCCATGGTTGCCGCCGCCACGAGGCCCAGCAGCATGATCGAGAAATATTCCGCCGAGGAGAATTTCAGCGCCATCTTGCCCAGCGCCGGGGCAAAGCTCATCAGCAGCACGATGGCGAAGCAGCCGCCGAAGAACGAGGTGAGCGTGGTGATGAAGAGCGCGGGCCCCGCACGGCCCTGCTGGGTCATCGGGTAGCCGTCCAGCGCGGTGACGGCGGTGGTCGAGGTGCCCGGCAGGTTCAGCAGGATCGACGCTGTCGAGCCGCCATATTGCGCCCCGTAGAAGATGCCCGCCAGCATGATCAGGGCGCTCATCGGTTCAAGGTGGTAGGTGATGGGCAGGGTCATCGCCACGGCGGCCAGCGGGCCGATGCCTGGCAGCACGCCGATGAACATGCCCACCGATACCCCGATCAGGCAGAACAGCAGCGCCTCGCCGGTGATCGCCGTCTCTATGCCCAGCGCGAGGCCCGAAAGCAGGTCCATGCGCCTAGCCTCCGAAGGGCTGGATCGGAATGCCCAGCCCGCGGATGAAGATCAGGTAGCCCATCAGGCACAGCCCCAGCGCAAGCCCCGCGATGGACAGCGGGCCGTTCTCGGGCTCGGCCAGCCCGCAGCACACCGCCAGCGCCACCGTGGCGGGCACGAAACCCGCCCGGTCCACCAGCAGCGCCCAGAGCAGGATGCCCCCCAGGATCAGGACGGCGGCGCGCAGCGCGGGGCGTTCCGTCTCGGCCGGGGCGCCGAGACCCTGCCAGGCCAGCCAGGCGCCCTTCACGGCCAGGAGCCCGCCCAGCACGATGGGCACGTATCCCGGACCCATGCGCACGATGGTGCCCAGGGGATAGTCCACGAAAGCGATGATCGCGGCGCCCAGCCCCACGAGGGCGAAGGCGAGCGCGGTCAGAAGTTCGGGCCAGTTCGGTCGTCCTGTCATGAGGTCTCCGGCGCGGGGCGCGGCGGCGCGGGCGCGAGCGAGGCGCCGCCGCATTGTATCAATGTCTGCCCGGTGATGGCACCGGCCTCGGGGGCGAGCAGGAAGGCGACGGTGGCCGCCACCTCGCCCGGCTCGATCAGGCGGCCGATGGGCAGCGGCGCGACCCGTGCGCCCGCCCGGCCCGGATCGCGCAGCTGCGGCGTGTCGGTCGCCGCCGGGGCGACCGCGTTGACGGTGACGCCACGGAAGACGAGCTCGGCGGCGAGCGATCGCACCAGCCCGTCCACCGCCGCCTTGGAGGCGGCATAGTAGATCCGCCCGGCCCGCCCCTGCGCCGCCCGGCTGGAGAGGATCACGATCCGGCCGCGCCCGTCCTGCATCCGGGGCGCGATGGCGGCACCCAGCCGCGCCGCCGCGCCCACATGCAACTGCCACAGCGCGGCCCCGGCCGCGGCGCGCGTATCGGGATCGGCATCGTCGCGCATCACGCCGGCGGCATGGACGAATCCCGCCCAGCGCCCCTGCGCGGCGGCCGCCTCGACCGCGGCGAGATCCGGCGGCTCGCACAGGTCGGCGCGCAGGTGGCGGTAGCCCGTCGCATCGGCGATGGCCGACGCGGCGCGGTCCACCCCGGTGACGCGCCAGCCCCCGGCCAGAAGCCGCCGCGCGACGGCCAGCCCGATCCCCGAAGACGCGCCGGTTACAAGCGCCGCCGGTCCCGGCCCGTCATCGCGGGGTGTCGTGTCCACCATGCCCGTCCCGCTCTCCTGTCCGCGTGTCTTTCCGGCTTGTGCGATACTCACCGCGACAAGCCCAAACTGTCAACACTATAGCCACTCAATGCGCCACCAAGTACCACATCGGTCAACCTCGCGGCCGCGATCGGCCCGCCTTTCTCCCTTGCGCTGCTGCGAGTCCCTGTGCCACGGCCAAATCGGGCTTCAAGCGGCCGGCAGTATTGACAGGTGCGAGGATTACCCAAATAGTGTTGACACTTTTGGGGGTGCCGACCGAGCGTCCCGTGCCCAGGACAACAAGGGAGAAGAGAATGAAGACCATGCTTCGAACGCTGATCGCGGGCACCGCCCTCGTGCTCGGCGTCACTGCCGCGCAGGCGCAGGATTTCCCGTCTCGCGCGATCACGATCGTCGTTCCCTATGCGCCCGGATCGACCGATACGCTGGCCCGCACGCTGGCCGAGGACATGTCGGAAGCCCTGGGTCAGCCCATCGTCGTGGAAACCCGCCCGGGGGCGGGCGGCACCCTGGGCGCCGCATCGGTGGCCAGCGCTGATCCGGATGGCTACACCCTGCTCATGGCCGTGAGTTCGGTGCAGACGGTGGCGCCGCACCAGCGCGATCTCCCCTATGGTTTCGACGATCTCGTGCCGGTGGCCCGCGTCGCCGCCGGCCCCAACGTGATCGCCGCACGGGCGGGGGCGCCCTTCTCGACCATGGAAGAGATGATCGCCTACGCCAAGGCCAATCCCGGCGCGGTCAGCTACGGCAGCGCGGGCACCGGCGGCGCCACGCATATCGCGGCCGAGGCCATCGCGCGCGCCGCGGGGGTGGAGCTGTTCCACATCCCGTTCGGCGGCGTGACCCCGGCCATCGCCGCGACCGTCGCGGGCGATGTCGACCTGGTGCTGGGCTTCGCCTCGGCGATCCTGCCGCAGGACGAGGGCGGCAACCTGGTGGCGCTGGCGCAGCTCAGCGAAGAGCGCACCTCGCTGGCCCCCGACCTGCCGACGCTGAAGGATGCGGGCGTCGATCTGGCCCTGCCGCCCAACGTGGGCATCTGGGCGCCGGCGGGCACGCCGGCCGAGGTGATCGCCAAGCTGTCCGAGGCCGCGGGCACCGCCGCGAGCGGCGAGACCTTCACCGATTTCGGCAAGACCTCGCTGACTGCGGTCGCCTATCTCGACGCGACCGCCTTCGCCGAGACGCTGACGGCGGAAAACGCCTTCTTCGGCGAGTTGCTGCCGGCCATCGGCCTGGGCAAGTAGGCGGCCGACTGCCGAACGCGAAATGCCCGGGCCTTGGCCCGGGCATTTTTCGCTCCCGCCGGGGCGCTGGCGGTCAGTCCTGCACATCGACCCCGTCGAGATCGTTGTAATGGGTTTCCATCCGCTTGATCTCGGGCTGGCCCATCAACTCCCAGATATCGTCGATCCCGTAGAGCAGGTCCGGCCGGTCCATCGCCTCGCCGGACTCCAGGCTCTGCTGCAGCAGGCGCATGGCGTTCTCCATCGCCATCAGCGCCGCGGCGGGCAGCATCCGGGGCAGCGTGACCCGCCGCACGCCCAGCTCGGCCAGCCGCCGGATCGGCAGCAGCGGAGTGGTGGGGCGGCTGCGGATGCCGAACCCCATGTTCACCGAAACCGGCACCGGGCAGGCCTCCACCAGCGCCCTGATCTGGTCCTCCCCGCCGATCGCATCGGCAAAGATCATGTCCGCCCCGGCCTTGGCGTAGAGTTTCGCGCGCCGGATCGCGCCCTCCAGCCCCTCCACCGCAATGGCGTCGGTGCGGGCCAGGATCACGAAGTCATCGTCGCGGCGGGCGGTGCATGCGGCCTCGATCTTGCGCGCCATCTCGCGCATGTCGATCACGTCCTTGCCCGCCATGTGGCCGCAGCGCTTGGGGCTGACCTGGTCCTCGATATTGATGCCCGCGACTCCGGTTTCCTCGAACCAGCGGGCGGTGTGATAGACGGTGACCGGATTGCCGTAGCCGGTATCCGCATCTGCCATCACCGGGATCGAGACGCTGCGCGCGATCATGCGGCAGGCATCCAGGTTGTCGGTCAGGCCCATGATGCCCACGTCGGGCACGCCCATGCGCGAATTGGCCAGTCCCGCCCCGGTGGTGCAGGCGGTCTTGAAACCCATCTTTTCGACCAGCCGCACGCTGTAGCCATCGAACACGCCCGGCGAGACAAGGATGTCGTCGCCCGCGAGCAGCTCTCTCAAACGCCTTGTGGGTTTCATGATCGCGCTCCTTTCATGTTCGACGCCTCGGGCGGCGACAGGGTCTGCTCGGCATCCAGCACAGCCTGCAGCCCGGCCGTGGCGCGGGCGATATGTGCGCGCATCAGCGACTCCGCCAGGTCCGGATCGCGCGCCTTCATGGCGCGCAGGATCTGCCAATGCTCGTTGAGCGCGGTGCCCCGCCGGCCCGGCCGCTCGCCCGAGCGCGCGCGGTAGAGCCGCAGCAGGTAATAAAGCTCGTCGCACAGCAGCGACTGGATCCTTGCGTTTCCGCTGCCTTCGGCAATGCGCACATGCACGTCCAGCGCCGGCTGGCCCCCGTTCAGCCGCGCGGTGTCCAGCTCTGCCAGCATGGAGTCGAGCTGCGCGTCGCGCATCGCCTGGGTGGCGAGCCGCACCGACATCCCCTCCACCGCCTCGCGGAGCTGGAAGATCTGCACCATGTCCGCCACGGACAGTTCCACCACCCGCGCCTTCAGAAACGGCTCCTTGGTGACAAGCCCACGCCCCTGCAGCTTGTTGACCGCCTCGCGCACCGGGCCCCTGCTGACCCCGAAGCGCTCGGCAAGCGCCGCCTCGTTCAGCGTGCCGCCGAGCGGGATCTCGCCCTCCACCAGCAGCGAGAAGATGCCCTCGAAGACATGGTCGACCCGCGTTCCCTGCAACTTCGAAGACAAAGGCGCCTCGTATCTGTCAACACTTCAAGAAAGTTTCTTTCTTTTACGGACAGAGCGCCGCCAGATCAAGCAAAGAACCCCAAAACTGTTGACACTTTGCATGTGCTTGGCTACCCCACCAGAAGGATTGCGGGGGGCATCCGGCCGACGTGACGCATATTCCACTGATCATCCTTACCACACAAGGCGGTGAAACGGTCCGGGCGATCGACCTGCGCGCGCTGACGGTTGACCGGCCCTTGCCCCACTCGCTGCGGATCGTCCTCGAGAACGTGGCCCGCCAGGTGCTCGCGGACGAGGCCGCCGCGACCGCGCTGACCCCTCTTACGGGCTGGCGGCCCGGCGGCGGCGAGATCACGGTTCCGATGCGCGCATCGCGGGTGATCCTGCCCGATTCCAGCGGCCTGCCCGCGCTGATGGACCTGGCAGCAGCCCGCGATGCGGCGGTGGCGCGCGGCCTGCCCCCCGGAACGATAGAGCCCTCGGTGCCGGTGACGCTGGTGGTGGATCATTCGCTGATCGTGGATCGCGCGGGCCACCCCAACGCGCAGGCCTTCAACATCGAGGCCGAGTATCGCCGCAACGCGGAGCGCTACAGCTTCTTCAAATGGGCGGCCCAGGCGTTCGAGCGGCTGTCCATCGTGCCGCCCGGCGCGGGCATCATCCACCAGGTCCACCTGGAACGGCTGGCCCGCCTGGTCGAGACGGTCGCGCTGCCCGGACATGGCCGGATCACCGGCCCCGAATTCGTGCTGGGCTGCGACAGCCACACGCCGATGGTGGGCGGGCTGGGCCTGCTGGCCTGGGGCGTGGGCGGGATCGACGGCGAGGCCGCGATGCTGGGCGCGCCCTACCTGCTGCGCCTGCCGCGCGTGGTGGGCGTGCGCCTGACCGGGCGGCTGCCCGCAGGCGCCACCACCACGGACCTGGTGCTGACGGTGACCGAACGCCTGCGACAGGTGGGCGTCGTGGGCGCCTTCGTCGAATTCTGCGGGCCGGGGCTGGCGGAGCTCACCGTGCCGGATCGCGCGACACTGGCCAACATGGCGCCGGAATACGGGGCGACGGTGGGCCATTTCCCCATTGACGCGCAGACCATCGCCTATCTGCATCAGTCGGGCCGCGAGGCCGATCACATCGCGCTGATCGAGGCCCATGCCCGCGCGACGGGCCTGTTCGTCGAGGATCACGCCGCGATCCCCGATTTCTGCGACCTGGTGGAGATCGACCTGGCCGAGACCGCGCCCAGCGTCGCGGGCCCCCGGCGCCCGCAGGATCGCGTGGCGCTGCCCGCGCTGGCCGACAGCTTCCGTGCCGCCCTTGGCCAGCCGCGCGACAAGGGGGGCTTCGGGCTGGACGCCGCCGCGCAGGCCCGCCACCTGACAGTCGACCTCGGCGCCGAGACCGCCGGGCTGACCCACGGGGCGATCGCCATCGCCGCGATCACCTCCTGCACCAATACCTCCAACCCCTCGGTGATGCTGGCCGCCGGGTTGCTGGCGCGGAACGCGCGGGTGCGCGGGCTGCGCGTGCCCGGCTGGGTCAAGACCTCGATGGCGCCCGGCTCGCGGCTGGTCAGCGACTACCTCGCCGCCGAAGGGCTGATGGCCCCGCTGGAAGAGTTGGGCTTTCACGTTGTGGGCTATGGCTGCACCACCTGTTCGGGCAAGTCGGGCCCGGTGGCGCCCGCGATGGAGGCGGCGGGCAACGACCTGGTGCTGGCCTCGGTCCTGTCGGGCAACCGCAATTTTGAGGGCCGCATCCACAAGAGCTGCCGCGCGAATTACCTCGCCTCGCCGCCGCTGGTGGTGGCCTTCGCGCTGGCCGGACGGGTGGATGTGGATTTCGAGACCGAGCCGCTGGGCACCGATGCGCAGGGCGCGCCGGTCTACCTGCGCGAGATCTGGCCCGACAGCGGCGAGCTGGAGCAGCTGGTGCGCCACAGCCAGCGGCCCGAGCGGTTCGCGCAAAGCTACGCCACGCTTTACGACGGGTCCGAGCAGTGGCGCGCGCTGCCCGCCCCCGAGGGGCCGACCTTCGCCTGGGATCCGGCCTCCACCTACATCCGCCGCCCGCCCTTCTTCGACCTGCCGCCGCCGGTAGCGGGCGACCGGCTGGAGGGGCTGCGCGTGCTGGTGCGCTGCGGCGATTCGCTGACCACCGATCACATCACCCCCAGCGGCGAGATCCTGCCCGACAGCCTGGCGGGGCGCTACCTGGTCGAGCAGGGCGTCGCGCCGGAGGCTTTCAACGCCGTCACCCAGCGCCGGGGCAACCACGAGTTCATGGCCCGGGTCACTTTCGCCAACCAGCGCCTGCAGAACCTGCTGGCCTCCGACCAGGAGGGCGGCCTGACCCGCCGCAGCCCCGATGGCCCGGTGGAGACGATCCACGAGGCCGCCACCGCCTGGGGCCGCGAGGGCGTGCCGCTGATGGTGCTGGCGGGGCGCGACTACGGCATGGGCTCCAGCCGGGACTGGGCGGCGAAGGGGCCGCGCCTGCTGGGCGTGCGGGTGGTGCTGGCGGAGTCCTTCGAGCGCATCCACCGCGCCAACCTGATCGGCATGGGCATCCTGCCGCTGGTCTTCGCCCCCGGCGACAGCGCCGACACGCTGGGGCTGACCGGGTTCGAGAGCTACGACATCTCGGGGCTGGAGGCCGCCCTCGCCGAGGGCGCCCCGGTGCCGGTCCGCGCCGGGGAGATCGCCTTCACCGCCACGCTGGATACCGGATCGCCGCAGGAGCGTGCATTGTTGCGCGACGGCGGCGTGTTTCACAGGCTGCTCAAACGGATCGAGGAGGGCACCGCATGACACCCGAAGACGCAATCGACGCGACGATCGACTACCTCAAGGCGATGGAGCTGCGCGACCTGGACCGCGCGCGCGGCTACCTCGCCGAGCCGGTGAAGATGGTGTTTCCCGGCGGGCGCCGGTTTTCCTCCATCGACGAGATCGTGGCCAATTCCGGCGGGCGCTATGCGCGCGTCTGCAAGACGATCACCGGCCGCCGGGCCTGGCGCGAGGGCAGCGTGACCTGCGTGCTCATCACCGGCACGCTCTACGGCGAGTGGAAGGACGGCGAGGGTTTCGACGGGATCCGCTTCGTGGATTTCTTCGAGCTGGAGGACGGCAAGATCCGCCTTCAGGAGGTCTGGAACGACACCGGCGAACGGGTGCTCGCCCGGCAGGCGGAGGCGGCAGAGTGAGTTTCGAGCTTGTCCTGAAGAATGGCGAGATCGTCTTTCCCGGCGAGGGGCTGCGGCGCGGCTCGATCGGGGTGCGCGACGGCCGGATCGCCGCGATATTCGGGCCGGACGAGCCGGTGGCCGGCGCCCGCGTGATCGACTGCACCGACCGCTGGATCCTGCCCGGTCTGATCGACCCGCATACCCATATCGGCTTTGGCGCCAAGGAGGCCGACTGGGACACCGAGACCCGCACCGCCGTCCTGGGCGGGGTGACCGGGCTGATGAGCTTCTGGCGCTCCGAGGACCTGGGCGCTGCCACCGGCCCCTGGCGCGACGCGGCGCTGGAACGCGCGCAGATGGATTTCGGCTTTCACTTCGGAGTGACGGCCCGGCGCCATGTGGAGGAGCTGGGCGCGCTGTCCGAACGCTTCGGTGTCACCTCGATCAAGGTCTACCTGATGTACAAGGGCGCCACCGGCGCGGCCAAGGGCTTTACCGAAGTGGATGATGCGCTGCTGTTCGCGGCGCTTCGGGCCGGTGCCCGCGTCAGGGGCGGCGTGGTGGGCGTGCATTGCGAGAACACCGAGGTGATCCCGGTGTTCCGCGCGCCGCTCGAGGAGGCGGGCCGCAACGACTTGCCCGCGTGGGACGAGCAATCCCCCGGCTTTCTCGAAACCGAGAACGTGTTCCGGGTCAGCTATTTCGGGGAAAAGGCCGGCTGCCCGGTGAACATCGTGCACATGTCGGCGGTCGAAAGCCTGGACCTCGTGCGCCGCCTGCGCCATCCCGGCCGTCCGCCGATCCACGTGGAGACCTGCATCCACTACCTGTCCTTGACGCGCGACGCCCCGGTGGGGCTCGCGGGCAAGGTCAACCCGCCGCTGCGCAGCCAGGCCGATGTGGACGGGCTGTGGGAGGGCGTGCGCGAGGGCGCGATCAGTACCATCGGCTCCGACCATGTGCCGCGCAAGCACGCCACCAAGGGGCCCGACCTGTGGCAGGCCAGCGCGGGGTTTCCGGGCATCGCCCAGATCCTGCCCGTGGTGCTGGATGAGGGGTATTTCCGGCGCGAGATCCCGCTGGAGACACTGGCCGCCGCCACCAGCCGCAACGTGGCCGCGCTCTACAACCTGCCCGCAAAGGGCTTCATCGCGCCCGGTTTCGACGCGGATTTCGCCATCGTCGACCCGGCGGGCGAAACCGTGATCCGCGCCGATGCGCTGCCCTCGCATTCGGACTACTCGGTCTACGAGGGCAAGACCTGCCGGGGCCGGCTCACCCACACGATCCTGCGCGGCGCGGTCATGGTCGAGGACGGCGCGGCGGTTCCGGGCCGCCCGCAGCCCGGCCGCTACCTGCACCGCGCCCCCTGACGACAAGACAAAGGAGCACGCCACATGACGGAGCGTATCTGGGACAGGTTCCTGACCGAGAAGGACAAGCGCATCTACCAGCTTGCCGGCTACGGCAAGCGCGGGGGCTTCGGAACCCGGCCCGCGCTGTTCATCATCGACGTGCAATACAATTTCTGCGGCGACGAACCCGGCGAAAGCCAGGAGGAGGGCGTCAGGAAATACCGCACCCATTGCGGCGAGGCGGGCTGGAAGGCGGTGCCGCATATCGAGCGCCTGCTGAAGCTGGCCCGCGAAAGGAACCTGCCGGTGTTCTACACCCAGTCAGAGCGCCGGCCCGACATGATCGACAGCGGCGTGCAGGTCGGCAAGAGCCACCGGGGCCGGGAGAAGACCAGCGTCGAGGGCACCCATGCCACGCAGACCGTGGCGCCGCTCGCCCCCCAGCCGCAGGACATCCTGATCGGCAAGCGCAAGCCCTCGGCCTTCTTCGGCACGATCTTCATGAGCCACCTTAACTTTCTCGACGTGGACACGCTGATCCTCACGGGCTGCACCACCTCGGGCTGCCTGCGAGCCACCACGGTCGATGCCTATTCCTTCAACTTCAAGGTGGTGATCCCCGAGGAAACCGCCTTCGACCGGTTCGAGGCCAGCCACGCGATCAACCTGTTCGACCTGAATTGCAAGTATGCCGACGTGATCCCGGTGGACGAGGTCGCCGCCTATATCGAGGGTCTGCCGGTCCGCGAGGCGCCGGGCGGCGGAGCATGACCGACGCCGCCGTCGATGTGCTGGTGATCGGCGCGGGGGCCTGCGGGCTGGCCGCCGCCATCGCCGCGCATGATGCGGGCGCCGAGGTGGCGTTGGTCGAGAAATACGACCGCCTCCAGGGCAACACGACGCTGTCCAGCGGCTCCATCCCCGGCGCGGGCACCAGGTTCCAGCGCGCCGCGGGTGTTGCGGATTCGGCGGCCCGTTTCGCCGCGGACCTGCGCCGCACCGCCGGCCCGCACGAGGCCGAGGACGTGGCCCGTCGGCTGGCCGAGGTCTCGGGCGAGCTGGTCGAATGGCTGGTGGACCGGGCGGGTGTGCCGCTCGGCCTGATCGGGACCTATCGCCATGTGGGCCATTCGGTGCACCGGCTGCACGCACCGCCGGGTCGGCGCGGGGCGGACCTGCTGGACGGGCTGTGGCACGGCGCGCAGGCCCGGGGCATCCCTGTGGCGTTGGGCAACCCGGCGCGCGCGCTGCTGACCGAAGGCGCCGCCGTGACGGGGGCGCTGACGGTGAACAATCGCGGCGAGGAGGCCCGGATCACGGCCAGGGCCACGATCCTCGCCACCAACGGTTTCGGCGCCAACCGCGCGCTGCTTGCGGAACTCTGCCCCGAGACGACGGGGGCGGCCTATGGCGGCGCGCCGGGCAGCGAGGGCGAGGCGCTGGTCTGGGGCCGGGCCCTGGGCGCGCCCCTGGTCAATGCCGGGGCGTTCCAGGGCCACGCGGCGCTGGCCGATCCGCACGGGCGCCTGGTGACATGGACGGTGATCGAGAAGGGCGGGTTCATCGTGAACGCCGCGGGCCGCCGCTTCGGCGACGAGAGCCTGGGCTATTCCGCCTTCGCGGCACTGGAATTGCAGGAGACCGGGCCGTTTCACGCGGTGTTCGACGGGCGCATCGCGGCGCTCGTGGCCGAGGGCCAGGGCGAGTTCGCCGAACTGCTGGCCGATGGCGTCGCGCTGGAGGCGCCCGATGCCCCCGCGCTGGCCGCGCGGATCGGGGTGCCCGCCGAGACCCTTGCGGCCACGCTGGCCGAAGTCGAGGCCGCCCGCCGCGGCGCGCCCGACCGTTTCGGGCGCCGCGAGTGGGGTTCCGCCTCTTGCGCGGGCCCGTTGCAGGCGATCCGGGTGCAGCCGGCGCTGTTTCACACCCAGGGCGGGCTGCGCGTCGATACCCGCGCACGGGTGCTCGGGACCGACGGCGCCCCGATCCCGGGCCTCTACGCCGGTGGCGGCGCCGCGGCCGGTATCAGCGGAAGCGCCGGCAGCGCGGGCTATGTCTCGGGGAACGGGCTGCTCTCGGCCCTGGGGCTTGGCTACATCGCGGGCCGACACGCGGCCGGGCAAATCGGCAAACACGCTGAGGGCTGAGCGGGGCAGAGGGCCGCCCCGGCTTCGCTTGCACAGAGCCGCGCGCGGGTGTGGCCGTGTTCTCGCACCGCTAGAAAACCGCGTGTTCGCCCCGGTCATCGGCCACCTCGCCGCGCAGCATCGCGGCGTAATGCTCGCGCAGCGTGCGGCTGCCGAAGGCTGGCGTGGCCTCCGCGTCGTAGCGCCCGGTCTCCGGGTTCCACAGCAGCATCGACTCGGTGGCGTAATAGCGCCCGATCCGCGCGAACTCCGCCTTGTCCGCCATCCGGGGCGAGACCCGGCCCAGCACGCCCAGCACCCCCGCGATCGCATCCATCATCGCCACTGGCACCCGGCGATAGCGCGGGGTCCGGCCGGTCAGCTCGAACAGCATCTCCCCCATCTCCAGCGGCGTCAGCGCGGGGCCCGGCCCGCCGACGGGCAGGATGCGGTTCCGCGCCTCAGGGTCGGTGACGCAGCCGGCCAGGAACGCGCCTAGGTCGTCATCGTGGATCGGGGTACAGGCGGTCAGCCGCCCGTCGCCGAAGAGCAGGTAGGGCTTGCCGTCGCGCACCCGCGCCACCTGGCCGGAGAGCGACTTGAAGAAGGCGGTGGGGCGCACGATCGTCCAGTCGATGCCCGAGCCTTGCAGGGCCTCCTCGAAGGCCAGCTTGGCGCGCTGGAACTCCAGCAACGGCTTCTGCACGCAGATCGCCGACAGCAGGATCATGTGCCCGATCCCCGCCGCCTCCGCCGCGCGGAGGGCGACAAGCTGCGCGTCATGCTCGACGGCCCAGGCATCGGCGGGCGCCCCGGTCCGCGAGGCGAGGCACGAGACCAGCGTGTCGAAGCGCTCGCCGCGCAACCCGTCGCGGGCGAGCGAGGCCGGGTCCGTCGGGTCGCCCTCGCGCAGTTCCACACCGGGCAGCAGCGCGTCCGCACAGGGCCGGGGCCGCACCATCGCCACCACCTCGTGCCCGGCCGCGCGCAGTGCGCGGGCCGTGGCCCGGCCGATCGTCCCGGTGCCCCCCAGCAGGAAGATGCGCCGGGGTCTCGTATCCGTGTCTTTGCCGTTCATGTTGTCAGGCTACCCGGACAGTCCGCGCGGGCCAAGCCCGCCCGAAACGCAAAAAGGGGCCGCCCGCGGCAGCCCCTTCGATCCGCCCGGGGGCGAAAACCGTCACACGGCGCTCAGCGGCGGATGCCCAGGCGCTTGATGAGGTCCTGGTAACGGGCCTCTTCCTTGCCTTTCAGGTAGTCCAGCAGCTTGCGGCGCTGCGCCACCAGCTTCAGCAGGCCGCGGCGCGAATGGTTGTCCTTCTTGTGGGTCTTGAAGTGCTCGGTCAGCGCCTCGATCCGCGTGGTGAGGATGGCAACCTGCACTTCCGGAGAGCCGGTGTCGCCCTCCTTGGTGGCGAAGTCCTGCATGACTTGCGCCTTCTTCTCGACAGTGATCGACATCGGGGTCTCCTTTCGGGGTTCGTGTTGAAGGCACAAGCCGGGATGTCGTCCAGCAGGGCCCATGGAGAACGCCCGCAAGCCGCGGGCGGATGCGGGCGTATAGGGCGATTCCGGCCGCTTGGAAAGGGGGAAGGGATCGGTCGCGGGTTTCGGCGGGGCTGTGGACAGGTGCGCGCCCGCTCAGGACGGCGCCCGATGCCGCCCGCGCGTCTGCCGCGCGGCGATGGCCCGGCGCAGATCCGCCTGCCGCGACCGGGGCACGGGAACGACAAGGCCGTTGTCCAGCACCAGCCTGACGCGCCCGGCCTCTTTCGCGAGGCGCGAGACGTGGTCCAGGTTGATCCACCAGGACCGGTGGATCTGCATCCCGTCGAACGCCTTCAGGTCGTCCACCGCGTCGCTCATCCGCATCAGCACCAGGTCACTGCCCCGGGGAGTGGTCACCTGGACATAATGGTCCTGCGCCCGCAGGGCGATGATGTCGCGGCCCAGGTCGGGCGGCATGCGGGCGAACAGCCCGCCGGGCGTGTCCGGGCCCGGCGCCTTCGGGGGCCCGTCGCGGTCCGGCACCAGCAGCACCGCGAGGATGGAGATCCCGACCACCGGCGGGCCGACATAGGGGGCGAACCCCCAGAAACCCGCCTGCGGCATCCCCATTCCGGCGGCAAGGTTGGCCGCCGCCACCAGCCCCATCATCGGCACCACGCCGGCCAGCCCCGCCAGCCCGCCCACCAGCGCATCCGGCCAATGCCCGGGCGTCATGGCGAACGCGATCCGGACCAGTGCCCACATCATCAGCCAGGACAGCACGCCGACCACGCCCCAATAGCCGATCCGCCCGGGCAGGCCCAGGTTCTCCAGCGTGTAGAAAGGCCCCGCCACCGCCACCAGCAGGATGATCCCGCCGATCACCAGCCAGGTGTGGCGGTCGCGCAGGTCCTGCGCCATTTCGCGAAGCGCGAAACGCACCATTGTCAGGTTCGCGCGAAAGTCCTGCTGCTTCACGAAACCGCCCTTCACACCGGCACACCGCATTTCTAGCCCCTGTTGTGCCAAGGAAATCCGGCAGCAACAAGACGGGGGCGGAATGGACAGACCGATCGAGGCAAGCGGACTGGTCAAGCGGTTCGGCGCGGTGACCGCGGTGCAGGGGCTGTCGCTGCACCTGGATCCGGGCGAGGTGCTGGGGCTGCTGGGCCCGAACGGGGCAGGCAAGTCCACCGCGCTGTCGCTGATGATGGGCCTGCGCGCGCCCGATGCGGGCGAGGTGCGGATCTTCGGCCATGCCGCCGGCAGCCAGGCGGCACGCGCGCGGATGGGCGTCACGCCGCAGGCGGCGGGGTTCCCCGACCAGCTGACCCCGCGCGAGGTGCTGGCCTACGCCGCCGCCCGGCGCGCGGGCGCCGTGGCTATCGATGACGTGGTCGCCGCCTTCGGTCTCGGCCCTCTGGTGGACCGCCGCATGGCGGGGTTCTCGGGGGGCGAGGTGCGGCGCGTGGCGCTCGCGCTGGCCTTCCTCGGCCGGCCGGGGCTGGTGTTCCTGGACGAGCCCAGCTCGGGGCTGGACACGGGCGCGCAGGAAGCCTTCCGCGCTTTCGCCCGCGCCTATGTGGCGGCCGGCGGCGCTCTGGTCCTCACCTCGCACCACTGGGACGAGATCGAGGCCATCTGCGACCGCATCACCATGATCGACCGGGGCCGCCCGGTGCTGGACGGCCGGCTGCCCGACATCTGCGCCCGGATGCAGGGGCGGCGCATCGGCTTCGCCCTGTCCGAGGGCATGGCGCCCCCCGACTGGATGCGGGCGCAGCGCCATGGCGCGCGCTGGCGGGCGGAAAGCGGCGACAGCGACGCCTGCCTCCGCCGCATGGTGGCCGAGCGGGTCGCCTTCACCGACCTCACGGTAGAGCCCATGCCGCTCAAGGACATCATCGCCCGTATCGGAGAGGAGGACCGCCCATGACCGCCCGCCAACTGACCGCCGAGCTTGCGATCGCGCTGCGCATCCTGGCGCGCCAGCCCGGCTTCTGGGTGCCGACGCTGCTCTTTCCGGCGATGCTCTATGCCTTCTTCGGCGCCGGGCTGGGGGCGGAGGAGGCGGGCCATGCCATGGCCTCCTTCGCGGTCTACGCGGTGCTGGGGGTGGGATTCTACCAGTTCGGGGTGACGGTGGCGCAGGACCGGGCGGACCCGTTCATCCTGTGGCAGCGGCTGCTGCCCGGCTCGGCACTGGCCCCCTGGGTGGCCCGCGTGGCCGTGGGGATGGGCTTTTCGGCGCTGGCCATGGCGCTGGTGCTGGGGCTGGGCCGGGTTCTGGGCGGCGTCGTGCTGAACGATCCCTCGGCCTGGGCCCGGCTGGCGGGGATCACGCTGCTGGCGGCGCTGCCCGCCACGATGATGGGCACGGCGCTCGGCTCCGTCGCCTCGGCCCGCGCGGCGGTGCCGCTGGCGAACCTCGTGTTCCTGCCGCTGGCCTATCTGGGCGGGCTGTGGATGCCGCCGCAGATGCTTCCCGAGGCGGTCGCCGCGATCTCGGTCTGGACGCCCACACGCGCCATGGGAGAGCTGGCCTGGGCGGCGCTGGACGGCCGCGCCTTGCCTGCACGTTACATGGCGCTGCTGGCGGGCTGGACGCTCGCGGCGGCAGCGCTCACCTGGCTGGCGCAGACACGACATCGAAAGACCCGCCTTTACTGAACGGCGGACGGCCCGCGCCCGGGCACGGGCCAGGCCCCGGGGCGGGGCCACCCGTCACCCCCGCAGCGTCGCCGCCTGGTGTGGCAGCAAGGCGATATCCGACAGGCCCAGCGGTCCGGTGCCGCTCACCAGCGCGATCTCGACCCCGTCCAGCAGCACATGGGTCAGCCCCGAATCCTCCTCGTCCGCCAACAGGTCGATCTCGGGCATCCCGCCCAGCGTCGCGTCGTAGAGCACCACCAGCCGGTCCTCCAGCCTGTCGAAATCGAGGATCCGGGCGCCGGGCCCTTCCTGCACCGTCAGCGTGATCTCGTCGGCGCCTTCGCCCCCGGTCACGATATCCGCTGCTCCGGCCAGGATGGTATCCGCCCCCGGCCCGCCGTTCAGATAATCGGCCTCCGCGGGCCCGTCCTCGCGCCCGTCCAGCAGGTCGTCGCCGCGCCCGCCGAACAACGTGTCCGCCCCGGCATCGCCGCGCAGCGTGTCCGCCCCGTCATGGCCATGCAGCGCATCCGCCCCCTCGCCGCCCGCGGCAAGGTCGTTCCCGCCGCCGCCCTGGGCCGAATCGTCACCCGCGCCGCCCTGCAGCGTATCGTTGCCCACATGGCCGTTCAGCGTGTCGTCCCCCGGTCCGCCCTCCAGCAGGTCGTCGCCGCGCCCGCCTTCCAGGATGTCCGCGCCCGCCTCGCCGGCCAGACGGTCGTCCCCATCGGCGCCGGTGATGTTGTCGCCGCCAGCGCCGCCCGAGAGCGTGTCGGCGCCGTCATGGCCGTTCAGCCAGTCGTCCCCGTCGCCGCCCGCCAGCGCGTCGTCCGCTTCCCCGCCGCTGATCGTGGCGGGCCCGTTCTCCGCCGGTCCGTCGCCTGTGCCGGTCTCGCCCGAGGGCGCCGCCGGGTCCTGCGAAAGCAGCGCGACCAGCCCGTTGCCGGAAGTCGCGCCGGACTCTGCGCCCGCCTGTTCGGGATCCTCGTCGAAATCATCCTCCGCGGACGGCCCGCCGCCCGTCTGAAGCGCCGCAACAGACCCGAGCAGGGCCATGCCCATCAAGCCGGCAAGCCACAACATCCTTTGAATCCATCCACCAGGCCCCCGCCGCAGGATCGCCCCGCGCCCTCGTCCGGGCAACGGATTTCATGCCAAATGGTTAATGCCGGCGCCGGCGGTCCGGGATGCGCCCGCTCACTGATCCTGCTCGATTTCCTCGATGATCCGTGTCGCGAAGTCTCCCAGCACCGGGATGAATTCCACCTGGCTCAGCAGAACCACCAGCAACGACACCAGCGCCGTCGCGCCGATCACCGTGCCCAGCCCCACCGCCAGCCCGCGCAGGAACATCATGCCCATCATCCGGGGAACGGAATCGTAGATCCGCACCGCCCGGTGCTCGGACAGCGTCTCCAGCGCCCGGGCGAGCCGTTCCGCCGTCCCGGGGTCGAGCGGCTTGCCGTCGCGGTCCTTCTCCTCGTTCATGCGCAGCCCTCCCGGTCCGGCGCCCAGGGCTCGGGGGGATGCGCATAGGCGACATAGAGCGGATGCCGCGGATGCCCGTCGCGCGTGAGGCCGAGGTGATGCAACTCGCGCCCGAGCCCGCGCAGCAGCCGCGCCACCTCTGCGCCGCGGCCCAGATGCGCGCCATGGGTGCCCCAGGCGGCGATGATCCGGTCCGCGCCGCGACAGGCCTCCAGGATCGCCGCGTCGTTTTCCGGCCCCACCGGGTCGGCGGCGCGGCGCATCGCGCGCGGGTCGGTGTCGCGCCAGGCGAAGATGTTGATGACGGTGAAGGCGCCGAAGCCCAGCGCCCGCGCCCGGCGCTCGCAGCGCTCCACCGTCGGGTCGTTCTGCTCCTCCGTCGCGGTGGAGGGGTTCAGCATCACGAAACAGGCCCGCGCGCCGCCCGTCTCCCAGACCCTGGTCAGCGCGTAGCGGTAGCGTTCGCAATCCGAATAGACCGCGGTGGAAAAGGCGTCGCCCTTCTGGTGCGACCGTTCGATCATGCCCCGTCCGGAACGGCACGGCGTGCCGCCCCGTCCTTCATTGTTCCCCAAATACGCATTCGGGGCCGCGCCACGCGCGCCCCCGCCCTTTCAGATCGACAGGCAGACATATTTCATCTCGAGATAGTCCTCCATCCCGTGATGGCTGCCCTCGCGCCCGAGACCCGATTGCTTGACCCCGCCGAACGGCGCTACCTCGGTCGAGATGATGCCGGTATTCACGCCCACGATCCCGTATTCCAGCGCTTCGGCCACCTTCCAGACCCGGCTCAGGTCCCTGGCGTAGAAATACGAGGCCAGCCCGAAGATCGTGTCGTTGGCCAGTTCGATCACCTCGTCCTCGTCCTCGAAGCGGAACAGCGGCGCCAGCGGGCCGAACGTCTCTTCCGTGGCGAAGGCCATGTCGCGCGTGGCGCCGGTGACGATGGTGGGGGCGAAGAAATTGCCCGGCATCCGGTCGGTCTCGCCGCCCAGGATCACGGTGCCGCCCTTGGACTTGGCGTCGGCGATATGCTCCTGCACCTTGGCGATGGCGTCGGTGGTGATGAGCGGGCCCAGGTCGGTGCCCGCCTCCAGCCCGTCGCCCACCTTCATCTGCGCCACGCGGGCGCGCAGCTTCTCGGCGAAGGCGTCATAGACGCCGGACTGCACGTAGATCCGGTTGGCGCAGACGCAGGTCTGCCCGTTGTTGCGGAACTTGCACATGATCGCGCCTTCCACGGCGGCGTCCAGATCGGCGTCGTCGAACACGATGAAGGGCGCGTTGCCGCCCAGCTCCATCGAACATTTCTTGACCTGGTCGGCGGCCTGCCGCAGCAGGATGCGCCCCACCTCGGTAGAGCCGGTGAAGGTCAGCTTGCGCACCAGCGGGTTCTCGCAGAACTCCTTGCCGATCTCGCTCGACTTCGACGAGGGGATCACCGACAGCACGCCCTTCGGGATGCCCGCCCGCTCGGCCAGCACCGCCAGCGCCAGCGCCGAAAGCGGCGTCTCCGAGGCCGGGCGGGCCACGAAGGCGCAGCCGGCGGCCAGTGCCGGGCCCGCCTTGCGGGTGATCATCGCGTTGGGAAAGTTCCACGGCGTAATCGAGGCCGCCACGCCCACCGGCTGCTTCAGCACCATGATCCGCTTGTCGCGCTGGTGGCCGGGGATCGTCTCGCCATAGACGCGCTTGGCCTCCTCGGCGAAGAACTCGATGAACGAGGCGCCATAGGCGATCTCTCCCTTCGCCTCGGCCAGCGGCTTGCCCTGCTCGGCGGTCAGGATGGTGCCAAGGTCGTCCTGGTGCGCCATCATCAGGTCGAACCAGCGGCGCAGGATCACGGCGCGCTCCTTGCCGGTCATCGCGGCCCAGTCCTTCTGGGCCTTCGCGGCGGCCGCGATCGCCTGCGCGGCCTGCGCGCGCGAGATGTCGGCCACCCGGGCGATCACGTCGCCGCGCGCCGGGTTGGTCACGTCGAAGGAGGCGCCGCCCTCGCCCTCGGCCCATTCGCCGGCCAGGTAGGCCCGCTCGGCCACCAGGTCGGGGTCCTTCAGCAGGGATTTGAGATCGGTGGGCTGGTCGAGCATGGTATCCTCCCGGGGAAATGTGCTGGCGGATACTGACCAACTCCGCCTAGAAATGTCCAGTTCCCACGGGCAGAAGGATATACGGGATGGACATGGACGCGGCCTATTCGAACGCCGATCACGTCAGCGATTCGGCCGATTACCCGCCGCGCTGGAACGCCGAGGCGGCGGCCTTCCGCGCCGCGCTGGGCGCCCGCGCGGCGCTGGATCTGCCCTATGGCGACGGCCCGCGCGCCCGGTTCGACCTGTTCCACCCCGAGGGCGCGGCGCGCGGGCTCGTGGTCTTCGTGCATGGCGGCTACTGGAAGGCCTTCGACAAGTCCACCTGGTCGCACCTGGCCGCGGGCCCGCTGGCGCATGGCTGGGCGGTGGCGATGCCCTCCTACGATCTGTGCCCGGATGTGCGCATCGCCGACATCACCGGCCAGATCGCCCGCGCCGTCACCGCCGCGGCCGCGCACGTGGCCGGCCCGATCCGGCTGGCCGGGCATTCCGCGGGCGGGCACCTGGTGGCGCGGATATGCGCGCCGGGAATGCTGCCAGATCCGGTCGCGGCGCGGCTTGCGCGGGTGGTCCCGATCTCGCCGCTCTCGGATCTCGCGCCGCTCATGCGGACGCAGATGAACGCGGCGCTGCGCATCGACGCGGAAGAGGCCCGCACCGAGAGCCCCCGCCACCAGCCCGCCCCGGCGGTGCCGGTCACAGTCTGGGTGGGAGCGGCGGAACTGCCCGCCTTCCTCGACCAGGCGCGCTGGCTGTCGGAGGCCTGGGGCGTGGAGATGGTGGCCGATCCCGGCCGGCACCATTTCGACGTGATCGAACCGCTGGCCGAACCCGACAGCCCGCTGGTGGCGGCGCTGCTGGCATGAGGCTGCGGCCGCTCACCGGGTTCATGGGCGCCGAGGTGGACGGCGTGGACGCCGCCGCCCCGCTTGACGAGGCGGCCGCCGTCGCACTGCGCGACGCGCTGGCCGTCCACAAGATGCTGGTGCTGCGCGGCCAGCACCTCGATCTGGCCGCGCAGAAGCGCTTCACCGCGATCTTCGGCCCACTGATGCGGCTGCCCTATGTGGCCCCGCTGGAGGAGGACGAGACGGTGATCGCGGTGCTGAAACAGGCCGACGAGCGCGCCGGTGGGGTGTTCGGCGGCGCCTGGCACTCGGATTTCAGCTTCCTGCCCAACCCGCCCGCGGGCTCCGTGCTCAATGCGGTGGAGGTGCCGGAGATGGGCGGCGATACGGTGTGGGCCAGCCAGACGGCGGCCTGGGACAGCCTGCCGGCGGATCTGAAGGCGCTGCTGCAGGGTCGCCGCGCGGTGCATGTGGGCGCACCCTACGGTGTCAAGCATGCCCCGCCCGCGGACACCCGTTCGGGCGCCTCGATCCGCATGGCCCGCGGCGATCCCGAGGCCGATCGAGAGACGCTGCACCCGGCGGTGGTGCGCTGCCCGCATAGCGGGCAGGAGGCGCTGTTTCTGAACCCGGTCTACACCACGCGGCTGGAGGGCATGAGCGCCGAGGAAAGCGCCCCGATCCTGGCCGCGATCTACCATCACGCCACCCGGCCGGATTTTTCCTGCCGGCTGCGCTGGCGCGCGGGCGCTCTCGCGATCTGGGATAATCGCCTCTGCCTGCATTACGCGACCAACGACTATGACGGCCACCGCCGGCTGCTATACCGCACCACCTTCACCGGCCCGCCGCCCGCCTGAGCGGGGCGCTCCGTGCGCCCGGGCGGGCGCTTGTCGCGAGGACGCCCGACAGGGCGGACGCGTGCCCCCGCGGAAAACGCTTGCCGCCGCGCCCGCCGGGCCGCTAAAGCCGGATCAGGGGCGTGGCGATGGCGTCGCCACATCCGCGGCAGACGCCCCGCGATGCGCCCTTTTCCCGTCCTGCACGCCGGGACCTTTTCCGCATAGGGAGGGTCACCATGACCGAACGTCCGCAGTTCACCCGGTTCCGCAACGGCGAGAAGGCCCCGCTGCCCTTCGCCGAGATCGAGTACGAGGCCCGCCTCCGCGGCCTGCGCCGCCTCATGGACGAGATGGGGGTGCACGCCGCCGTGCTCACCTCGATGCACAACATCGCCTATTTCTCGGGCTTTCTCTACTGCGCCTTCGGGCGGCCCTATGCCCTGGTGGTGACCGAAACCGACAGCGTGACCATCAGTGCCGGCATCGACGGCGGCCAGCCCTGGCGGCGCTGCCACGGCGACAACCTGGTCTATACCGACTGGGCGCGCGACAATTTCTGGCGCGCGGTGGCCTCCGTCACCGGCGAGAACCGGGTGATCGGCCACGAGGGCGACCACCTCACCCTCGCCCAGCGCGACCGGATGGAGGATTTCCTGTCGCCGGTGACGATGGTGGACATCGCCCCGGGCACCATGCGCCAGCGGATGCGCAAATCCCCCGCCGAGATCGCCCTGATCCGGCAGGGCGCCGCGGTCGCGGACGCGGGTGGCTACGCCATCCGCGAGGCGATCCGCGAGGGCGTGCGCGAGATCGACGTCGCCATGGCCGGGCGCGACGCGATGGAGCTGGAGATCGCCCGCCGTTTCCCGCAGGCCGAGTATCGCGACACCTGGGTCTGGTTCCAGTCCGGCCCGAATACCGACGGGGCCCACAACCCGGTGACCGGGCGCGCGCTGCGCCCCGGCGATATCCTGTCGCTCAACACCTTCCCGATGATCTCGGGCTATTACACCGCGCTGGAACGCACGCTGTTCCTGGGCGCGCCGGACCCGGCCAGCCTGAAGATCTGGGAGGCCAATGTGGCCGCCCATGAATACGGCATCTCGCAGCTCCGGCCGGGGGTCAGTTGCGCCGAAGTCACCCACGCGGTGAACGAGTTGTTCCTCGAACACGACCTGCTGCAATATCGCAGCTTCGGCTACGGCCACAGCTTCGGCGTGCTGTCGCATTACTACGGCCGCGAGGCCGGGCTGGAACTGCGCGAGGATATCGACACCGTGCTGGAGCCGGGCATGGTGATCTCCATGGAGCCGATGCTGACCATCCCCGAGGGGAGTCCGGGCGCCGGCGGCTACCGCGAGCACGACATCCTTGTCATCACCGCGGATGGCAACGAGAACATCACCGGCTATCCGTACGGCCCCGGCTTCAACATCCTGGGCTGACCCGGCACGCGCGGCCGGGAGCGCGGGAGCGCGCACCTTCTCCCGATGACGGGCGGGCAAGCCGGCGCAAGTCGATCCCCTCCGGCCCGGCGGACACCTTGGGCCGGACGCGGATGCGGTTCTCCGCCATCCTGTCGATCTCGCGCGCGCGGCAGGCATCCCGGCGCGCGGCAGGCATCCCGGCGCGCGGCAGGCATCCCGGTGCGCGGCAGGCATCCCGGCGCGCGCGGCGCGCCCGGCCTGCAACCCCATCGCCGGCGCATTGCCCGGTCGTGCCGCCATGGCACCCGACGCCGGAATGTCCGCCATCCGCGCGACGGGGCTTCGGTCCCGCCACCGGGCGCGTGTCATGCGGCCCGGGCGCCGGTGCCCCGCATCGCATGGCCGGCAAGCGGGCGCGCCCGATTCCTCGAAAGATACTCCGAACGATCCGAAATGACCCTATATCCCTGAAGGCGGCGCGCGGCTCGACAAGGCGCCGCCGCGGCCAAGCGCGCCGTTGCCCCCCGGGGCGTGGACGCGTATCACGGAAAACGGCGCCCGACCCAGGCGCCAGGGAGATGCAGGCATGATCGCACTCGCAAAGCTACTTGTCATAGGATTCCTGGCCCTGACGGTGGTCTATGTCAGCCTGTCCTTCTATTCGAGGGCGGCGCGGCGTGAGAAGCTCGAGGAACGCTGGGCCACGCGCGGCCGCGTGGGCGACCGCGATGCCTTCGTGCGCCGCGGCCTCGAACGCTACGACGGCTCGATCCGCCGCCAGCTGATCCTGGGGGTCTATATCGTGCCGCTGGTCACCATCGCCCTGATCGTCTATTTCACGAATTTCCATTGAAAGGCGCCCCATGAGCTATGTCGTCTGGACCGTCCGCCTGCTGTTCTGGCTGCTCGTGGCCGCCTTCCTGCATTACACGCTGCCCCAGCACGATATCGTCCGGATCACCGACACCTACGAGACCCGGATAGACTACGGCGAGAATTCGCTGTTCTGGGCCTCGCAATCCTCGGGCATGGCTGCCGACGTGCCCGGCCGCGACGTGTTCTTCATCCAGGCCCGCCGGGCCGCCGACCGGGCGATCATCTACCGCAACGAGGACACCGGCTGGGGCTGGCCGCCCTATTTCAAGTTCGACACCGCCAACCTGCAGGCCGACGCGGCCGACCTGCGCTCGAGCCAGGCCGATCCGGTCTGGGTGGTGATGCGACATTATGGCTGGCGTAACGAGCTGATGTCGATCTATCCCAACGCGGTCAGCCTGCGCCCCGCCACCGGCCCCGACGAACGTATCATCCCCTGGTTCAACATCGCGGTCCTCACCGTTCTGGCGGCGATCTGGTGGGCGATCCGGGTGCGCTGGCTTCGCTTCCGCAGGAATCGCCTCGATCCCACCTTCGAGGAGATCGGCGACCGCGCGGACAGTTTCGGCCACCGCGTCGGACGGCTTTTCGGGGGGCGCGGCTGACCCGCGCAGCACGTCCGACCCGCGCAGCACGTCCGGTTCCGGGTATGGCGCCGCCCCCGTCTGGGTCATTCTCGGCCGCAAGAGGCCTGGGCGCGGTGCCTTGCCCTTCATTGTTCCGAAAATACGCAAGACCAGGCATCCGTCCGGGCGCTGGCATCAGCGCGCTGCGCTGTCCGCGTCCTTGCCATAGTAGAAGCCCACCACATGCTCCGCCTGGGCGAAGAACAGCCAGCGCGACACCGCGACACCGGCAAGATGGACCAGCGCCGCGAGCCCCGCGCCGAACTTGCCGAAGGGGGGCAACAGCAACACCAGCGGCAGGACCACCATCAGGATCATCGCGATGACCCGCAACCGGGTGGCATGGCGCCGGCCCACCACATGCATCATCTCGCGGCTGAGGTAGCTGGGGCCGGTATGCGGCGGCTCGAAGGCGCGCAGGCGCTCGCGCGCTCCAAGGCCCGTGGCGGTGCCCATGTCGGTCCCGGAGCCGGCGAGGCGGCGATCCCCGGTGATCCACCAGGCGACTTGCAATGGCAGCGCCGCCACAAGCAGCGCCTGCGCGGCGAGGGTCTGGCTGGCGAAAAGCGCGCCGCCCGCCAGCGACAGCACCAGGAAGAGCGCCGGGGTGAGCGGGCTGTGCCAGCGCGGGACCGGGCGCATCTGCGCGTAGATCATCGCTGTGGTGAAGACCGTGCCCAGTGCCAGCGCCGCGCCGGGCACGCCCAGCGCCGCGAGGCGCGTGTCGAAGAACACCAGCCCGGCCCCGTAGGCCGCCATTACGCCAAGCGTGGCGACCGAGGCCCAGGCCTCGCGGCTGAGCCAGCTGCTGCGCCACTGGGTGAAGGCGCGCAGTGCGCGTTCGGGGTGGCCCAGATGAAAGATGGAGGCCAGCAGCCCGCCCCCCGCCAGCAGGTAGGCCAACGCGAAATAGCCCAGCGCCACCCAGCCCGAGACATCGGGAAAGCCGAGGCCCAGGAAGAAGAGAAAGCCGAAACCCGCGCCCGAGAGCGTGGTGAAGGCGATCAGCGACGGGGCCGGATGCATCAGCCGGGGCCCCCCGGCAGCCGGTCCAGCGCGCGGTCGAGCCAGCCCAGGAAGCCGCGCGGCTCTTCGGCGACGGGGTCCAGCGGCGGTGGGGCGGTGGCTTCCAGCCGGTCGCGCGGGCGCGGCGGCAGGTAGCGGTTGACGGGCCTCGTGCCCTGCTCGGGCATCAGTTCAAGCCCGCCGCGCGCGGCCACCAGCCGCGAGACGGCGCTCTCCGGGTCGGCCAGGTCGCCGAAATGCCGCGCGCCCGCCGGGCAGGTGCGCACGCAGGCGGGTTCGCGATCCTCGGGGGGGAGATGTTCGTTGTAGATCCGGTCAACGCAGAGCGTGCATTTCTTCATCACGCCCTCGGCCGCGTCCATCTCGCGCGCCCCGTAGGGGCAGGCCCAGGCGCAGAGCCCGCAACCGATGCAGGCCGCCTCGTCCACCAGCACGATCCCGTCCTCCGACCGCTTGTAGCTTGCGCCGGTCGGGCAGACGGTGACGCAGGGCGCATCCTCGCAATGCAGGCAGGATTTCGGGAAATGCACCAGTTGCGGCGGGCCGTCGGCGGGGGTCACCTCGTAGGAATGCACGCGGTTGAGGAAGGTGCCCGACGGCTCCGCGCCGTAGGGGTCCTGGTCCGACAGCGGCGCGCCGTAGCCCTGGTTGTTCCAGCCCTTGCAGGCGATCACGCAGGCATGGCAACCCACGCAGGTGTCCAGATCGATCACGAGGCCCAGCTTGCGCCGGGTGGTGGCAGGCAGGTCGGTCACAAGATCCTCCACGTCGTTTCCGGGATTTTCGAAAATCCCGCGCATTTTTCTTCGAAGAGAAATGTACCCCCTGCAGAGTGCAAGTCCGCGCCCGTTGGTCCGCCATCGGGGCCGGGCGCCCCAAGGGTTTTCGAAAACCCTTGCCAATTTTCGTCGACGAAAATTGCGCCGCCCATCCTCAGACCTTCCATTTCAGCTCCGCCGGGCCCTGGCCCACCGGCGAGGCCTGCGCCGCGAAGCCGGGCTGCACCTCCCCGGGCGGGGCGGATTTCTCGATCTTCACGCGCAGGTCGAACCAGGCCGCCTGTCCCGTCACCGGGTCCGAATTCGCCCAGCGCAGCCCGTCGCCGCGCGCGGGCAGCAGCTCGTGGATCAGGTGGTTGAGCAGGAAGCCCCGGCGCGCCTCCGGCGCCGCCTCGTCCAGCGCCCAGGCGCCCTTGCGCTTGCCGATCGCGTTCCAGGTCCAGACCGTCGCACGGTTCTGCGCGGCCATCTCCGCCACCGGCACCGTGATCGAGCCGTGCGGCGAGCTGACCCGCGCCCAGTCGCCCTCGGCCAGCCCGTGCGCCCGCATCACCTCGGGCGGCAGGTAGAGCGGGTTCGTCCCGTGGATCTGCCGCAGCCAGGCGTTCTGCGACCCCCAGGAGTGATACATCGCCATCGGACGCTGGGTCAGCGCGTGCAGCCGGTATTCCTCGGGATCGGCATGGCCGTCGCCCAGCGGCGGATACCAGATCGGCAACGGGTCGAGCGTGGCCCGGATGCGTTCGCGCAGATGCTCGGGCGGCTGGCGCGCGCCATGGCCCTCGGCCGCAAGCTGGAACCGGCGCAGCGGCTCCACGTAGAGCTGGAACAGGTAGGGCTGCGGCGTGTCATACAGCCCCATCGACACCGCCCAGTCCTGGTAGGCCCGGTTCCAGGGACGCATGTAGCGCGCCGCCTGGGGTATCTCGGCCACGAAAACCCCGCCATGCGCGATGTAGCTGTCGAGCTGCGCCGCGTTCGGCGCGCCGCGCCCATGCGTGAGCCCTGCCTCGCCCATCCGCCATCCGGCCAGCGGGCCCACCCCGGGCCGGCGCTCGTGGTTGACCATGTAATCGGCGTAATCGGCGTATCTCGGCGCGCCGTCCGCGTCCGCGAAGCCCGGCAGGCCCAGCCGCGCGCCCAGGTCCAGCAGCACCGACTGGAAGCCGCGCACCTCGCGGTCGGGCTCCACCACGGGCCAGCGGATCGCGTCGGCCGCGGCATCCGCCTCCGAAATCGGGCGGTCCAGCAGGCTGATGCAGTCATGCCGCTCCAGGTAGGTGGTGTCCGGCAGCACCAGGTCCGCATAGGCCACCATCTCCGAGGAATAGGCGTCGGAATAGATGATCCGGGGGATCACGTACTCGCCCTTCGCGTCTGTATCGGTCAGCATCTTCATGGTGCCGGCCGTGTTCATCGACGAGTTCCACGCCATGTTCGCCATGTAGAGGAACAGCGTGTCGATCCGGTAGGGATCGCCGGCATGGGCGTTCGAGATCACCATGTGCATCAGCCCGTGCACGGAAAGCGGGTTCTCCCAGGTGAAGGCCTTGTCGATCCGCTGCGGCCGGCCTTCGGCATCCAGCGCCAGGTCCTCGGGGCCCAGCGGAAAGCCCAGATGCGGGCCCGCCAGCGGCGCGCCGGGGCAGGCCTCGGCGTTGGGGCGGGGATGGGCCTCGGGCGGCTTGGGGTAGGGCGGCTTGAAACGGAAGCCGCCGGGCCGCTCCACCGCGCCCAGCAGGATCTGCAGAAGATGCAGCGCGCGGGCGGTCTGGAACCCGTTGGAATGGGCCGAGATGCCCCGCATCGCGTGAAAGCTCACCGGGCGCGCGGTGATCGTGGCGTGCCGCTCGCCACGGAAATCGGTCCAGGGGTGGTCGATCTCCCAGGCCTCCTCGAAGGCCACCCGCGCCAGCTCGGCGGCAATGCCGCGGATGCGCGCGGCAGGGATGCCGCAGCGCCCGGCCACTGCATCGGGGGAATGTTCGGGCGCGAGGTAGCGTTCGGCCAGCAGGTGCATCACCGGCCGGTGCGTCACCCCGGCCCGGCGCAACTGGCCGGCCAGGTCGGGCCGAACCCCCGGCGCGTCGAAGGCCGCGGGCTTGCCGGTGGCACGGTCCATCACCAGCGGCTTGCCGTCCTCGTCGCGCAGGAACAGCCCGTGCTCGGGCGATTTCGGATCGCAGTCCAGCAGGACCGGCGCGTTGGTCCAGCGCGCCAGGTAGTCCAGGTCGATCCTCCCGGCGCGCAACAGCTCATGCACCAGCGCCAGGATGAACAGCCCGTCGGTGCCCGGCGTGATCCCAACCCAGTCATCGGCCACCGCGTTGTATCCGGTGCGGATCGGATTCACTCCGATCACCCGCGCGCCGCGCGCCTTCAGGCTGCCGATGCCCATCTTGATCGGGTTGCTGTCATGGTCCTCGGCCACGCCGAACAGCATGAACAGCCGCGTGTTCTCCCAGTCGGGCTGGCCGAATTCCCAGAACGCGCCGCCCATCGTGTAGATGCCCGCGGCCGCCATGTTGACCGAGCAGAATCCGCCATGCGCCGCGTAGTTGGGCGTGCCGAACTGCTGCGCCCACCAGGAGGTGAAGCTCTGGCTCTGGTCGCGCCCGGTGAAGAAGGCCAGCTTTTCCGGCGCGGTCTCCCGCAGCGGGGCGAGCCACGCCACCGCCGTTCGCAGCGCCTCGTCCCAGCCGATCTCCTCGAACTCGCCCGACCCGCGGGGGCCGACCCGGCGCAGCGGCTTGCGCAGCCGGGCGGGCGAGTTGTGCTGCATGATCCCGGCCGAGCCCTTGGCGCAGAGCACGCCGCGATTGACCGGGTGGTCGCGATTGCCCTCGATATAGGCGACCTTTCCCGCCTTCAGATGCACGTCGATCCCGCAGCGGCAGGCGCACATGTAGCAGGTCGTCTTCCGGACCTCGTCGAACAGGCGGGGCGAGGTGTCGATCTGCGGCTCGCGGTGCTTCATCGCGTCTCCCGTGGCGGCGCGCCGGCTAGGCTAGGGCAGAACACGCCGCCATGCGAGCGTTTTTCGCACCCGTCCCGCGGCCCGCCGGCAGGTTGACCGGCGCAGTTGCGCCCCGCCGGGGCGGGACGCTCGTTTCAGGGGGGGCATAAAGGGCATATGTCCCCGACGCGCGGCAACGCGCGGCGGGGCGCAACTCAGCTGAAGACGCGGGTCAGCGCCTCGTCCACCGTGGCGGCGATGTGGTCGATATCATCCGCCGTGGCGATCAGCGCGGGGCTGAAACACAAGGTGTTGTTCCGCCCCGGCAGCGAGCGGTTGGTCACGCCGATGATGACGGCCTGCGCGTTGCACTCGGCAACCACCTTCTGCGCCAGCTTCTCGTTCACCGGCTCCTTCGTGGCGCGATCGGCCACCAGCTCGGCCCCGCAGAACAGGCCGGAGCCGCGCACGTCACCGACAACCTCATGTTTCTGCTTGAGTTCTTCCAGCCGCTCCATCAACCTTGCGCCCATGGCGCGCGTGTTGTCGAGCAGCCCCTCCTCCTCGATGATAGCCATGTTCTCGAGCGCGGCCGCGGGCCCCGCGGTGCAGCCCCCGAAGGTCGAGATGTCGCGGAAATAGTCCATCGGGTCGTCAGGGCTTTGCTTGAACATGTCGAACACCGCCTCTGTGGTGACCAGGCAGGCGATGGCCGCGTAGCCCGAGGCCACGCCCTTGGCCATGGTCACCATGTCGGGCTGCACCCCGTAATTCTGGTAGCCGAACCAAGTGCCCGTCCGGCCCAAGCCGCAGACCACCTCGTCGATATGCAGCAGGATGTCATGCTTGCGGCAGATCTCCTGCACCCGCTCCCAGTAGCCCGAAGGCGGTGCGATCACGCCGCCGCCCGCCGTCACCGGCTCCAGGCAGAGCGCGCCCACCGTGTCGGGGCCCTCGCGCAGGATCACCTGCTCGATCTGGTCGGCCGCCCAGAGGCCGTAATGTTCGTCCGGGGCGCCCTCCTGCTCGTGCTTGCGGTATTCCAGGCAATGCGGCACCCGAACGAATCCGGGCAGGAAGGGGCCGTATTGCGCGTTGCGCTCGTCCTGGCCCCCGGCCGAGAGCGCGCCGAGCGTGGTGCCGTGGTAGTCGCGGTCGCGGTAGAGGATCTTGTATTTCTTGCCGCCATAGCGCTTGTGCGCGATCTGGCGGACCATCTTGAAGGCCTTCTCGTTGGCCTCGGAGCCCGAATTGCAGTAGTAGACGCGGCTCATGCCCGGCATCTTCTCGATCAGCCGTTCGGCAAACAGCGCGCCGGGGATCGAGCCCGCCGCACCCGCGAAATAATTCAGCTTCACCAGTTGGTCGCGCACCGCATCGGCGATGCGCTCGCGGCCGTAGCCCACATTCACCGTCCAGACCCCGCCGGAGACCGCGTCCAGGTGTTCCTTGCCGTGCTGGTCCCAGACGGACATGCCGCGGCCCTCGACGATGATCCGCGGCGCGCCGGTCTCGAATGGCTTGTGCTGGATCAGGTGATGCCAGACATGCGCGCGGTCGGCCTCCACGATTCCCGAGATGTCGTTGTCATGCATTCCGTCCATCGGAACCTCCCCTTTCGGCGCGGATCGCCCCGCGAGCGTTTCGCCCAAGCCTAGCGCCACAACCGCCCCGCTGCGAGCAAGAATTTTCGATCGAAAATTCTTGCGATGCGTTGGGAGGGGCAAGGAGAATTTTCGATCGAAAATTCTCCCGCTAGCGACACGGCAGGTGGTCGAACGGCCGTCCGAGCCATGCCTCGTAGCGCCGCCACGCGTCGGAACTGCCGCGGTAGATGCGTTCGCGCACCTGCTGGCCGCTGGCGGTGGAAACGGCGCCCGCGCCCTCGTGCGGCGCGAGGCAGGCTGCGTTCCAGTCCAGCCCGCAGGCGGCGAGCAGCGCGCGGGTCTGCGGCTCCTGCGCTTCGGTCAGCGCCTCATAGGCCAGCGTGAAGATCCGTCCCGGGAAGACCTTGTGCCAATGCGCCATCATCGCGTCATGCAGGCCGGTATAGGCGGCGATATCCGCGAGGTCGTAGGCATAGCCGTTGCCGTTGGAGCCGAAGCGCTGGCGGAACAGCGAAAAGCCCACCGCGCGCGGATCTCGCCGCATATGCACCACGCGCGCCTCGGGCAGGGCGGTCAGGATCGCGCCGATCCAGCGGAAGTTGAGCGGCATCTTGTCGGTGGCCACCGGCCGGCCGTCGGACCGCGCCGCAAGCCCCGCCAGATAGCTGTCCCGGACCCGGCGCAGCGCCTCGGCATCGGGCGGGCCGGGCAGATCGAGCAAGGCCGCCGCGGCCTCAGTCATCAGCGGCAATTCGCCCAGCGCCTGCACCCCTGGGTGACGGGCGAGGATTCGTTCCGCCAGCGTGGTGCCCGAACGTGGCATGCCCAGGATGAAGACCGGCCGGGGCGTGGCTTGGGCGTCCGGCGACAGCGGCTCGGGCGGTGGGTCGAACCGGGCGCGGATCGCGGCGAACACGCCTTCGTCCTGCGCAATGTCATAGCCCAGTTCCGCCTTGCGCAGCCGGTTGGCCTCGGCCCAGTCGGCGAAGGCGTCTGCGCGGCGGTCCAGTTCGTCCAGCGCCTTGGCGCGGGCGAAGAGCAGGCGGGCGCGCTCGGACGGGGCCGTGCAGCGCGCGAGATGCGCCTCCAGCGCGGCAAGCTCGGAATCGTCAGGCGTGAACCGGTGCAGCAGCGCCAAGTCCTGCCGGGCCGGGGCGTTGTCTGGATCAAGTTCCAGCAGGCGGCGAAAGCTGCCGATGGCCGCGTCGCGCTGGCCCAACTCGCGCTGGCACAGGCCCAGGTTGGCCAGCGCCTGCAAGTTGCCCGGATCGTCCGCCACGGCGCGGGCGAAACAGGCGGCGGCCTCGGCATGGTGGCCCGCGTCGCGCAGCAGGGCGCCGAGATTGTTGCGCGCCTCGGCCATCCGCGGCGCGGTGCGAAGCACCTGTTCGTAGGTCGCGATCGCCTCCACCGGGCGGTCCTGCATCTGCAAGGCGAGCCCCAGGTTGTAGCGCGCAACGGCGTTGTCCGGGGCCAGCGCCAGCGCCCGGCGCGCATGCGCCTCCGCCTCCGGTGCCCGGCCCGCCGCGGCGGCGATGCCGCTTGCCAGCGTGGCAAGCGCCACATCCTGGGGATAGGCGTCGGCGAGGCTTTGCGCTTCGGCCCAGGCCTCGGCCAGCCGGCCCGCCTGCGCCTGGGCGGCGAGCCCGGCCAGCAGGTGCGGCGGAGCGGCCCGTGCCGCAGGGCCGAGCGCGGCCAGCCCCTCCAGCGCGCGGCGGTTCGCCGGAAAGCGCGCCAGCACCTCGCGGTAGAGACCCGCCGCCTCGGCCAGCCGGCCCTTGCGGACGGCCTGTGCGGCGCGGCGCAGCGTGGCGTCGGTGGAGGGCCGGGCGGCCATGCTCAGCCCGTATCGCACCAGCGCGCGGCCTTGGCGCGCAGGGCCTGGGCCATCAGCGTCACGTCGATGCCCACCGCCACGAATTGCGCGCCGGCCGCCAGGTGGCCCGGCGTGGCCTCGTCGTTGACGGACATGATGCCGGGCGCTTTGCCGGCGGCCTTGATCCGGCCCAGCGCATCGGCGATCGCCGCCTGAACCTCGGGCGCGCCGGGATTGCCCGGGTGGCCCATGTCGGCGGCCAGGTCGGCGGGGCCGATGAACACCCCGTCCACGCCCTCGACCGCGAGGATGTCGTCGAGCGCTTCCATCCCGGCGCGGGTCTCCACCTGCACCAGCAGGCAGATCTCCTCATTGGCGGTGGTGACGTAATCGGCGATCTCGCCGAAGCGTGAGGCCCGCGCCAGCGCCGCACCCACGCCGCGCATCCCTTGCGGCGGGTAGCGGGTGGCGCGCACCAGGTCAGTGGCCTGCGCGCCCGATTCCACGATCGGGATCAGAAGGGTCTGCGCGCCCGCGTCCAGCACCTGCTTGATCAGCCAGGTCTCGCCCACCGGCAGGCGCACGATCGGGTGCGTGTCCAGCCCCGCCAGCGCCTGCAACTGCGCGGTGATGGTGGGGATGTCGTTCGGCGCATGCTCGCCATCCACCAGCACCCAGTCGAAGCCGGCCCGGCCGGTGATTTCCGCCGCGTAGGGGCTGGCCAGCCCGACCCAGCAGCCGAACTGGCGCTCGCCACGGGCAAGCGCGGCCTTGAAGGGATTGCGGGGTGCGGGCATCAGCGGCTCTCCTCTTGCAGGCGGGCGGCGATCCCGGTGACCGCCTCGAAGGCAGTTTCGAAATCACGCTTCTCCGCGCAGAACTGCCCGGCGGTGAAACGGATGACAAGTCGGCCGTCCACCTTGGTCTGGGTCAGGTAGATGCGGCCGTCATCGTTGATCTCGGTCAGCAGCCGCAGGGTCAGCGCGTCCGGGTCGGTCGCGCCCTCGGGCGCCAGCCGGAAGGTGAAGAGCGACAGGATCGGCTGCGTCACGATCTCGAAGCCCGGCACCTCGGCCAGCCTTTCGGCCAGCGACTGGGTCCAGGCGACGTGGTTGCGGATCATCCCGCGCAGCCCCTCGAGCCCGTAGGCGCGGATCACGAACCAGAGTTTCAGCGCGCGGAAGCGCCGCCCCAGCGGGATCGACCACTCGGAATAGTTGACGATGCCCTCGGCACCGTGGGTCTTGAGGTATTCCGGCTGGATCGCCAGCGTACGGGTCAGATCCTCGGGCGATTTCACGAAATGGGCCGAGCAGTCGAACTGCGCGCCCAGCCACTTGTGCGGGTTGAAGACCACCGAGTCGGCCTCCTCGACCCCGGCCCAGAGCGGGCGGAATTCCTCGCAGAGCATGGCGGTGCCGGCCCAGGCCGCGTCCACATGGACATAGAGGCCGAACTCGCGGGCGAGCGCGCAGACCGCCGCGATGTCGTCGCAGGCGCCCACGCCGGTGGCGCCGGTGCAGGCGATGATGCCCGCCGGTCTCGTCCCGGCGGCCAGGTCGGCCTCGATCGCGGCGCGCAGGGCGGCGATATCCATGCCGCGCAACGCGCCCTGCGGCGGGATGCGCACCAGGTTCTCGGCGCCGATCCCGGCGATCCAGATCGCGCGCTCCACCGACGAATGCGCCTCGGCCGAGGTGTAGAGCCGCAGCCGGGGCTGGCCCGCCAGGCCCTGGCGGTTGCCCTCCCAGCCCAGCGCGCGCTCGCGCATCGTCAGCACGGCGGCGAGGGTGGCGGAACTGGCGCTGTCCTGGATCACGCCCGAGAAACCGCCCGGCAGGCCCAGCGCGTCGCGCAGCCATTCCATCATCCGGGTTTCCATCTCGGTGGCCGAGGGCGAGGTCTGCCAGAGCATGCAGATCGGCGCCACCGTGGCGGTGAGATACTCCGCCAGCACCGAGGCCGGCGCGGCGTTGGAGTTGAAATAGGCGAAGAAGCGCGGATGCTGCCAATGGGTGATGCCCGGCATCACGATATCGTGGAAGTCCTGCCAGATCGCTTCCATCGGTTCGGGCGTCTCGGGCGGGCTGCCGGGCAGGCGCGCGAGCGTGGCGCCGGGGGTCAGCGGTGCGCGCACCGGCTGGTCGCGCAGGCTGCCGTGATACTCGGCCGCCCAGTCGGCCACCTTGCGCCCCCATCCGGGGAAATCCTGCCAGTCCATGCCGCCGCTCCCTGAATTCATTAACATGTGAAATATCTGGCGCCGGGCGGCCTTGTCAAGCCGCCCGGCTGCGAGGAGGCCCGGCGCGCGCGGGACCGCGCGGCCAGGGCCGCCGAAGAGCACAGCCTCAGGGCTTGTTGCGGTCCGGGTGGGCGGCGGCGAAGGCGGGATGCGCCTCGCAGGCGGCCTTGACCGCGCGGATGCGCGGGCAGTCCGAGTAGTCCGCCTCCCAGCGATCGGCGTTGTAGATCTGCGGCATCAGGCAGATATCGGCTAGCCCCGGCGTGTCCCCCGTGCAGAACGGCGCCTGGTCCCAGCGCGACAGCAGCGCCTCGAACGCCTTCATCCCCGGGGTGATGAAGCGCTGCATCCATTGCTGGCGTACCTCTTCGCGGCCGGTGATCTCCACCGCGTAGGCCGCCACCTGCAGGTTGCAGACCGGGTGCACGTCCACCGCAACCGAGTGGGCCAGCGCGCGGGCATGGGCGCGCTCCACCGGGTCCGCGGGAAGCAGGCCCAGGCCGCGCGTCTCGTCGAGATAGTCGAGGATCGCCAGCGACTGGGTGAAGCGCTGCCCGTCGATATCCAGCACCGGCACGAAGCCCTGCGGGTTGCGGGCCATGTGCGCGTCGGTCTTGTGCTGTTTTGTGGGCAGGTCCACCGGGACGGAACGATAGTCGATCCCCGCGAGGTTGAGCGCGATGCGCAGCCGGTAGCTTGCCGAGCTGCGCCAGAAATCGAAGAGCACCGTTTCAGTCATTCCATTCCGTCCCTGATGGTTGTCAGACCTTGTCCAGCTCCTTCGCGTGCAGCCAGTGGGCATGCTGCGGAGCCGTCTTCGTGCGGCTCCATTCCTCCAGCATCTCCCACTTCACGCCGTCGAGCCGGGCCAGCATCTTTTCCTCCTCCGGGTCCGGACATGCAAGCTCTACCCGGTGGCCGCTGGGATCGAAGAAGTAGATGGAATGGAAGATGGAGTGATCGGTCACGCCCAGCACATCCACGCCGTTGGCCTCCAGGTGGTCCTTGAAGGCCAGCAGCGTCTCGCGGTCCTTCACCTTGAAGGCGATGTGCTGGACCCAGGCGGGGGTGTTCGGGTCGCGCCCCATCTCGGGCTTGGTGGGCAGTTCGAAGAAGGCCAGCACGTTGCCGTCCCCCGCATCCAGGAAGATGTGCATGTAGGGGTCGGGCTCGTGGGTGGAGGGCACGTGGTCCTCGGCGATGGCCAGCACGAACTCCATGTTCAGCATCCGGCCATACCACTCCACGGTCTCTTTCGCATCCTTGCAGCGATAGGCGACGTGGTGAATCTTCTCGATCTTCATGGCGTTTCTCCCTTTGCGGCCGCCGCGGCGGCGAGCGTCTGGCGCAAGGTTTCCCTGTCGCCGATCTGGTTCGCCATGATCAGGATCAGGCGGGCGTTCAGCGCGTCGCTCTCGGCCTTGCTCAGCCCCTCGTGGGCGGCCAGCAGATCGGCGTAGAAATCGTCGGCGCCGTCGATATTGGGGGCGAGTGTCAGGGTGGTCATGGGCATCACTCCCGAGCCGTGGCACGGCGCAGCGCGGCGCGCAGGGCGGTTTCGTCGAAGCGGTCCCACCGGGCCGCCACATGCTGGTCGGGGCGGATCAGGTAGACCGCGCCGCCCGCCTGCCCGAGATAGCGCTCGGCCAGCGCGCCGGTGGCGTCGTCCGCGACCCGCAGCGCGACCCGCTCGACCGCGATCGCGTCCTCCTCCAGCGTCTCGGGCGCGTCGGCGTCGATCGTCAGCAGCACGAAGCGGTTGCCCAGCCGGTCCAGCAGGTAGCCCGCGCCCAGCGGTGCGTCGGGGCAGGGGGCGCCGGGCCGGGTGCGCGCCGGGCCGCCCGGCAGCGCGTCGGCGGAATTGAGCGGCGAGCCGTCATAGACGCAGGGCACCGACAGGCGGCCCGAATTCACCAGCGGCCGGGCGAAGGCGTGGTGCTCGCTGAGGTCCAGCACCGCGTCGCGGAAGATCCGGCTGATCTCGGATTTGGGGGTGATGAAATCGGTGGAGCGCGACGAGTTCAGGATGTTCTCGTCGGCGCCGTGGATGCGCTCGGCATCGTAGCTGTCCAGCAGCGCCGCGGGCGCCGCGCCCTCCATCACCAGTTTCAGTTTCCACACCAGGTTGTCGGAATCCTGCAATCCCGAATTGGCGCCGCGCGCGCCGAACGGGCTGACCTGGTGCGCGCTGTCGCCGGCGAAGATCACCCGGTTGTGACGGAACTTCTCCATCCGGCGGCACTGGAAGGTGTAGATCGAGACCCATTCCAGCTCGAAGGGCACGTCCTCGCCCAGCATCTGTTTCAGGCGGGGGATGACCTTTTCGGGCTTCGATTCCTCGGCCTTGTCGATATCCCAGCCCAGTTGCAGGTCGATCCGCCAGACTCCGTCGGGCTGCTTGTGCAGCAGCGCGGACTGGCCCTTGTTGAAGGGGGGATCGAACCAGAACCAGCGTTCGGTGGGGAAATCCGCCTCCATCACCACGTCGGCGATCAGGAAATTGTCCTCGAACACCCGGCCCACGAAATCGAGCCCCATCATCGAGCGGATCGGCGAGCCCGCCCCGTCGCAGGCGATCAGCCAGTCGGTCTGCACGTCGTAGGGCCCTTCGGGCGTGTCCACCCGCAGCGCGACGTGATCGCCCCTGTCGGTGACCTCCAGCACCCTGTTGCCGCCGCGCAGCTCGATCGGGGCGCCCTCGGCCTGCAAGGCGCGCACCCGGTCCACCAGGAACAGCTCGAAATAGTATTGCTGAAGGTTGATGAAGGCCGGGCGGCGGTGGCCTTCCTCGGGCAGCAGGTTGAAATCGTAGACCTTGCGCTCGCCGAAGAACACCTTGCCGAGGTTCCAGACCACGCCCTTGTCCACGAAGGCGTCGCCGCAGCCGAGCCGGTCCAGGATTTCCAGCGGGCGCTTGGCGAAGCAGATCGCGCGGCTGCCGAAGCTGACCTTGTCGTTGTCGTCGAGCACCACCACCTCGACGCCCTGCTGGGCGAGGTCGATGGCGGCGGCAAGACCCACAGGCCCCGCGCCCACGATCATCGTCTTGTGGCGCACCGGCGTCGTGGCGTCCTGGTCGGCCGAGCGTTCGTAGGGGTAGAGCGGCGTCTCGAAGATCTTCTGCTGGCGCTGATCGTCGGGCATGGCAGTCACCTTTCGTGCAGGAAGGGGGCGGCCGGCGATGGAACTCCGGACCCTCGCGGGCGGTTTTCCAGGCAGGCGACATGCGCGGGGCCTTGCCCCGCGGAAAGGAGGGACGCGATGATGGAGCGAACCGATTTCACCGGCCCCGAAACGATCGCACCGCGGATGGACTGGCGATGGATGGTGGCCATCGGCGCGGTGCTGGTGGTGGGGGGCGTGCTTGCCTTCCTCAACCCGTTTCTCGCCTCGCTCACCGTCGAGGTGATCGCGGGGGCGGCGTTCCTCGCAGGGGGCCTGATGCAGCTCTGGATGGCCCTGAGCGGGGGGAACGAGCCGTCTGACCGCTGGCTTTCGGCACTGCTGGGTGCCGCGCTGGCGGTGCTGGGCATCGCGCTGCTGGCCGATCCGCTGGCCGGGCTGGTGTCGCTGACCCTCGCGGTCGGCGTGATGTTCGCGGTGACGGGCGGGCTGCGCCTGGCGCTCGCGTTCCGGCTGCGCCCGGCTGCGGGCTGGGGCTGGATGCTGGGCTCGGGGGTGCTGTCGATCCTGCTGGCGCTGATGATCCTGTTCACCCTGCCGGCCTCCGCGCTGGGGCTGCTGGGCCTCCTGCTGGGTGTGGACCTGGTGACGGCGGGCGCGGTGTCGATCGCGCTTGGCCTGCGCGCGCGGCGGGGCTGAGCCGTGAGGCGCGCCGGGCCCGTCATGCCCGCCCCTCGCGCAGCAGCGCCCACGGGCCGAGCTGGTCCGAGCCGCCGAAGAATGCGCCGTGCAAATAAACGTCTCCAGCCATCATTAAATCCCCACTATTCTTGCAATTTCATTCAGCGCCAGGAACGACCCATATCCGGAGGTTGCGCAGACAGCCAGGATCAAAACAAAAACAAAGTATCTAAACGATGCGTGGGGAAGACTATTCCCTTTTGCTATGCCCATAGAAGTTAAGGCGGCTTCTGAGATAATCGCTAAAGATAGTAGCGCCAAAAATAGGTAAAAAACAAACTCTACTCCGAAAATGCCACTTGCATCAGCGGCAAATTTGAGTGTCGCTAAAATAAATGCAACTTCGATTAACCGGATGGTATTTGCCACCATCCGGCGAAGTTCTTCTGAAAAACCGGCTAGAAACTTTAGCATACACTCATCCCTGCAGCGCCTCCCACATCTCCAGGTCGCGCTGGGCGGTCCAGATCCGGGGGGTGTCGATCCCGCGGGCCTCGTCATAGGCGCGGGCCACGTTGAACGGCAGGCAATGCTCGTAGATCGCGTAGTCCGAGAACTTTGGGTCGCATTCGGCGCGCACCGCGTCCCAGGCCTCCTTGAGCGAGCCGCCGCGCGCGGCGACCCGCGCCGCCGGGCGGTAGGTGCTTTCGACGAAATCGCGGGTGTTGTCGAGCGCGGCATTGACCATCTCGCGGCCCAGCAGCGCGTCGCCCCGGCCGGGCGCGATGGCGTCCACGTCGAAGGCGCGGATCTCGTCCAGCGTGTCGCCCCAATCGGCGAAATGCCCGTCGCCGCAATAGCAGGCCGAGTGGTATTCGACGATGTCGCCGGTGAACATCACGTTGGCGTCGGGCACGTGGATCACGATGTCGCCCGCCGTGTGCGCGCGGCCCAGATGCATGAGGTCGACCCGACGGGTGCCGAGATAGACCGACATGGTGTCCGAGAAGGTGGTGCTGGGCCAGGTCAGGCCGGGGATGCTCTCATGGCCCTGGAACAGGCGGGGAAAGCGCTGGAACTCGCTGTCCCAGTCCTCCTGCCCGCGTTCCACCACCATGGCGCGCGCCATGTCGGACATGATGATCTGGTCGGCACCATAGGCCGAGGCCCCCAGCACGCGCACCGCGTGGTAATGGGTCAGCGCCAGATGGGTGATCGGCTTGTCGGTCACCTCGCGCACCTTCTCGATCACCTTGTTGGCCAGCCGCGGGGTGGCCTGCGCCTCGACGATCATCACCGACTCGTCGCCGATGATGACGCCCGAATTGGGATCGCCCTCGGCGGTGAAAGCCCAGAGCCCCTCGCCCACCTCGGTGAAGCTGATCTGCTTTTCCGCCATGTCGCCTTGCGACGCGAATGCCTTTGCCATGCCTGTGTCCTTTCTGGCGGGGTGGGATGGCTCCCACCCTACGGGTCCGTCTGTAGGGTGGGAGGTCTCCCACCCTGCGTTGTTCACCGGGCGTAGGGATCGTCCAGCGCGGGCAGCACCTGCCCCGCGCAGTCGCCGAAGCCGATGGTGTAGCCGTCGCCATGCGCGACCCCGTGCAGGGTGAGCGTATCGCCATCCTCCAGGAAGCTGCGGGTCTCCCCGGTTTCCAGCGTCACCGGCTCCTTGCCGCCCCAGCCGAGTTCAAGCAGCGAGCCGCGCTGGTGCCGCTCGGCGCCCGAGATGGTGCCCGATCCCAACAGGTCGCCCACGCTCATCGGGCAGCCGCTGGTGGTGTGATGCGCCAGCTGCTGGGCCGAGGAATAATACATCTCGCGATAGTTGGTGCGCGCGATCTCGGAGGCCGCCTTGCCCTCCGGGGCCAGCGTCACCCACAGGTCGAGATCGTAGAGCATCGGGCCCGTGTCGCGCAGATGCGGCAGCAGGTCCACCTCGCGAGGTGGCGTGTCGCAGCGGAACGGCTCCAGCGCCGCGCGGGTCACGATCCAGGGGCTGATCGTGGTGGCGGTGGCCTTGGCCTGGAACGGGCCCAGCGGCTGGTATTCCCAGGCCTGGATGTCGCGGGCGGACCAGTCGTTCAGCAGCACGTAGCCGAAGATCATGGCGTCGGCCTCGTCCACGGTCACCGGCCCGTCCGAGGCCATGCCGACGATCGCGCCCAGCTCCAGCTCCAGGTCGAAACGGGCGCAGGGGGCAAGGCGCGGGGCGGCGTCGTTCGGGCCCTTGATCTGGCCCCAGGGCCGGCGCACCGGCGTGCCCGACACCACCACCGAAGAGGCCCGGCCATTGTAGCCGATGGGCAGGTGCAGCCAGTTCGGCGGCAGCGCGTTCTCCGGCCCTCGGAACATGGTGCCCACATTGGTGGCGTGGTGCCTGCCGGCGTAGAAATCGGTATACTCGGCCACCAGGAAGGGCATGTGCATCTCGGCGCCCTGTTGCGGCACCAGCAGCGGTTCCACCGCCTCGCGCTCGGCCGCTCCCTTTTGCAACAACTGGACCAGCCGGGCACGCAGCGCCGCCCAGGCCTCGGGGCCCTGTTCCATCAGCTCGTTCCAGAACGGCACGTCGAAGACCGGGCCCTCGCCCAGGTCCACCAGCCCCGCCTCCTCGGCGCGGCGCATGTCCAGGATCATGTCCCCGATCGCCACGCCGCAGCGCGGGTCCAGCGTGTCGGTGGAGAAGACCCCGCAGGGCAGGTTGTTCAGGGGAAACGGATGGTCGGCGCCATTGGCGCTGTCCACCCAGCTTTTCATCAGCGGCATGGGGTGTCCTTCTGGTCTTGTTCGGGCGCCGGGGCCGATGCGGCCCCGGCTGCGACGTCCGGTCCGGTCATTTCGTTTCGGGCGTCCCGTCGAACTTCTTCTCCAGGTCCTTCCAGCAGTCGATGTAATCGTCCTGCAAGGGTGCCTCCCGTGCGGCGAAGCGCGTCAGGTGCTGCGGGAAGCGGGTCTCGAACATGAACGACATGGTGTTGTCCAGCTTGTCCGGGCCGAGATCGGCGTTCGACGCACCCTCGAAGGCGTTCCGGTCCGGCCCGTGCGGCAGCATCATGTTGTGCAGCGACATGCCGCCCGGCACGAAACCTTGCGGCTTGGCGTCATACTGGCCGTAGATATTGCCCATCAGCTCGGACATGATGTTCTTGTGATACCAGGGCGGGCGGAACGTGTTCTCGGCCACCATCCAGCGCTCGCGGAACAGCACGAAGTCGATATTCGCGGTGCCGGGCACGCCCGAAGGCGCGGTCAGCACGGTGAAGATCGACGGGTCGGGATGGTCGAACAGGATCGCCCCCACCGGGCAATAGGTGGTCAGATCGTATTTATAGGGCGCGTAATTGCCGTGCCAGGCCACCACGTCGAGCGGGCTCTGCCCGATCTCGGTGCGATGGAACTGGCCGCACCACTTTATGGTGAGGGTCGAGGGCGCCTCGCGATCCTCGTATGCCGCCACGGGGGCCTTGAAGTCGCGCGGATTGGCCAGCGCGTTGGCGCCGATGGGCCCGCGGCCGGGCAGCTCGAACTTCTGGCCGTAATTCTCGCAGACGAAGCCGCGGGCGGGGCCTTCGAGCAATTCCACCCGGTAGACCAGCCCGCGCGGCAGGATCGCGATCTCCCTGGGCTCCAGGTCGATCACGCCCAGCTCGGTGGCGAAGCGCAGCCGGCCTTCCTGCGGCACCACCAGCAACTCGGAATCGGCCGAATAGAAATAGTCGTCGTGCATCGACTCGGTGACAAGGTAGATATGGCTGGCCATGCCCACCTGGGTGTTCACGTCGCCCGCCGTGGTCATCGTGCGCATGCCGGTGAGCCAGGTGAGTTTCTGGTCCGTGTGCGGCACCGGATCCCAGCGATACTGGCCCAGGCTGATCACGTCCGGGTCCACATGGGGCGCGGATTTCCAGTAGGGCAGGTCGATCCTGGTGTAGCGGGCCGAGTGCTTGACCGAGGGCCGGATCCGGTAGGTCCAGGTGCGTTCGGGCGGATGGGCGGTGAAGGCGGTGCCGGAGAGCTGTTCGCCATAGAGGCCGTAATTGCATTTCTGGGGCGAATTCATCCCCTGCGGCAGCGCGCCCGGCAGAGCCTCGGTTTCGAAGTCGTTGCCGAAACCGGGCATGTAGCCCTCATGCGTGCCCACGGGCGTGGCGGCGCGGTGCAGGTCGGACGGGTAGGTCTGGCGATTCATGATACGCGCTCCTCTCCTGAATTTTGGTTGCGTCGTTAACGGTTGATTTTGTAACTAACAAGGGTGGGAGGGTGCGCGTGACCGAAAAAGATGCCTTCGACCTGCAGGATTTCCTGCCCTATCTGCTGAACCAGGCGGCCGAGGAATCGAGCCTCGCCTTCCAGCAGGTCTACAAGCGCCGCTACGGGATGCTGCGCACGGAATGGCGGGTGCTGTTCCACCTCGGGATCTACGGACGGCTGAGTGCGGGCGAGATCGGAGCGCGGGCGAAGATCCACAAGACCAAGATCAGCCGGGCGGTGGCGCGGCTGGAGGCGCGGCGCTTCCTGTCGCGGCAGCGCGATCCGGCGGATCGGCGACGCGAGGTGCTGGAACTGACCACCCAGGGAGAGGCCGCCTATCGGGATCTGCGCGGGGTGGCGCGGGAGTATGACGCCTCGCTTGCGGCCCGCTTCGCCCCGGAGGAGGTGGCCCTGTTGCGGCGGATGCTGCACCGGCTGTCCCGCCCGGGCGCGGCCGAAGGATGAGCGCGGGGCAAGACGCGTCGACGCGTCTTGCAAGGCTTTTCCCGGAAAAGCCACGAGCGGTGACGTCCCCAGGCGTTCTCTAATCGCCTTGGTCAAGTGCTGATCTTGCTGCGGTTCATCCTGCTCGCCGGGCTCTGAGGTTCTCT
>Ga0008833_1000424_pt1 | contig 45408 bp, 40 predicted proteins | sample HotLakConsoUCCLE_FD_62216 | JGI IMG/M metagenome (GOLD analysis project Ga0008833, IMG submission 62216) | Hypersaline microbial mat communities from Hot Lake, Washington, USA - Hot Lake Consortium UCC-LE | ecosystem: Environmental > Aquatic > Non-marine Saline and Alkaline > Hypersaline >... | reverse complement strand
ACACATAACTTATAAGCACCTTTTTCGGGGCGAATCCAGGTTTTTTACCTGTTTTCGCCCCACTTTTTTACCCGCAACCTATTCATTGATAACGGCTTCCAACCCTGGGACAGGCTCTAGATATAGGGATCGTCAGCGGCGCGTATTTTTTGAGTATTTTTTCCCCATGGCTCATTTGGATTTTTGTTTTGCCGCGCGGAGGGCGTTTAAGTCGTTGACTAAGCGTTCGAGTTGTTGGAGCCGTTGGAGAGGGGTTAGCTTGAGGTTCTCGCGGATGAGCGAAACGTCGATGTGGCGTTCGCGCTCGGCGATGTCAGTTATTCTCGTTTTCATTCCGGATTCGCTTTAATATTGCTACCGCTTCGAGATCGCGGGGGCGCCCCATCGCTTCCTTTGCTTTTATAAGTTTGGTGATAGAGAGGATATTGAAGGAGAAATCAGGGAGCGACAAGATTTCGCTTCCCGCTCGAACCGCCTCGTAGCCGCCAATGCCTTTGATCTCGCCGAGGAAATCGATTTGGCCGATGTCGGTTTGCAGGTATAGGTTTTTGAAGCATTGAGTCCCCGCCTGTTCTTCGGTGAAGGGTGGCTTGGCGGGTGACATGCGGTGCTTCGGGTTGTGTGGGGCGAGGGCGCGGGCGAGTTTCTTGATGTTCTCGCGGGACATCTCGCCGCAAAGGTCGAGGTCCTGGGTGACCATGGTGCTGCCGTGGGCGTAGGCCGCCGCACCGCCGACGAGCACGAAGTTCACCCCGGCGTTCGACAAAAGTTCGAGAAGGCGGACAAGTTGGACCACAGCTTTATTTCGAGGCCTCGGTCTCGCTGGTCTTCACCGTGATGACGTCGTGGGGGGAGGACTCCTTTTGGCCCGCCGGGGAGACGCGGATGTAGCGGGCTTTTTCGCGGAGTTCGGCGAGGGTGCGGGCGCCGAGGTAGCCCATGCCGGACTGGATGCCGCCGACCAGTTCGCGGAGGACGCCGGAGAGGGAGCCGGCGGCTTCCTTCAAGGCCTCGATGCCTTCGGCGGCGGCTTTGGTGGCGACGTCCTTGCGGTCGTGGCCGTAGCGGGCGGCGGAGCCCTCCTTCATCGCTTCGCGGCTGCCCATGCCGCGGTACTGTTTGTAGAGCTTGCCGTTGATTTCGATGATGCGGCCGGGGGCTTCGTTGCAGCCGGCCAGCAGGCTGCCGCACATGACGCCGTCCGCCAGGGTGAGCGCCTTGACCATGTCGCCCGATTTGGAGATGCCGCCGTCCGCCAGGATGCGGACGCCGCGGCGGGCGGCCGCCTTGGAGGCGACGTAGAGGGCGGTCATCTGGGGGATGCCGACTCCCGCGACGATGCGGGTGGTGCAGATGGATCCGGGGCCCTGGCCGATCTTGATGGTGTCGGCGCCGGCGTCGGCGAGGAATTCCACGCCCTCCGCGCTGGTCACGTTGCCGGCGATGAGCGTGAGCTCGGGAAAGGCCTCGCGAAGCATGCGCACGGAGTCGCCCACGCCCTTCGAAAAGCCGTGGGCGGTGGAGACGGCGATGGCGTCGACGCCCTCGTCGATCAGTTTGGCCACGTGGGCGAGGATGCGCTCGCCGTCGAGGCTGCCGTCTTCCTTGCGGTGGGCGGAGATGGCGGCGCCGCACATCAGGCGGAAATGGCTGTCGCGGGCCGGTTTGAGGGATTGCTGGGACTCCTCCATGATCCGCTCGATGTCCGAGAGGGTGAAAAGGCCGCGCAGGTGGTCCTGCTCGTCGACGATCAGCAGCTTGTGGATGCCGAGGTGGTGGGTGAAGAACTTGTCGGCGGTCTTGATCGGGTCCTTCGTGATCTCCTTTTGCGCCAGCGTGTAGACCTGGTCGCGGGGCGTCATCGCTTCCGAAACGAGCCGGTCGGCGTAGCGCGCCTTGACCACCCGGCCGGGCAGCAGGCCCAGCAGGCGGCCGGCCTTGTCGACCACGGGAAAGGTGCTGAAGCCGAAGCCGCGGTCGGCGATGAGCTGGATCACCTCGCCGATCTTCTGGTCGGGAGAGGCCTTGATCGGCTCTTGGATGAAGCCGTGGATGTGGTTTTTGACCCGGGCGACCTCCTTGACCTGTTTCTCGTCGCTCATGTTGTAGTGGATCAGGCCCAAGCCGCCGTTGAGCGCCATCTGGATGGCCATCTTCGACTCGGTCACGGTGTCCATGTCCGAGGAAATGATCGGGATCTGCAGCTCGACGGATTCGGAGAGACGGGTGGCCAGGTTGGTCTGGCGGGGCAGGACCTCGGAGTAGAGCGTGGCCAGCGAAATGTCGTCGTAGGTCAGCCCGACCGGCAGGTTGCGCCGGAAGAAGGAGTCGGCATCCTGGTAAAAATCTTCGGTCCGGGAATTGTCGGGCGCTGTCATGGGCCGACTCCAGCAAAAGATTGTCTTTTCTCAAGTAGAAATGACAGTGGCGGGGAATGAGCCGGAACCTCACCTTCCGCCCCTACCGCAGGCGCTTTCGCACGGCCCTGCGGACGGCGCGCGGGACTTGGCGCGAACGCGAGGGCTTCCTGCTGCGGGTCGAAGAGGGCGGACGGGTCGGCTACGGCGAGGTTGCGCCGATTCCGGAATTCGGGAGCGAGACCCTCGGGCAGGCCCGGGCCTGCCTCGAAGCGCTGGCGTCGGATCCCCTTCGAGGGGTCCCCGTCGATCGGCCCTGCTGCGCCTTCGCGCTGAGCTGCGCGACGGCCCCGGCAAGGGCGCCCCGCCGCGACTATGAGCTGGCGGCGCTCCTCCCGGCGGGGGAGGCGGCGGGCGAAGTGCTCGCGGCGAAGGCCCGTGCGGGCTACGACGTCTTCAAGTGGAAGATCGGCCTAAGCGCTCCGGAGACGGAGCTGGCGTGCTTCGAAGGCCTCCTTGCCCGGGCGCCGGAGGGGGCGCGTTTCCGTCTGGATGCGAACGGCGGCCTTTCCGAGGGCGAGGCCCGCCGGTGGATGGAAGGGCTCCGGCGGTGGCCTGGAGCGGTCGAGTTCATCGAGCAGCCCCTGGCGCCCGGACAGGAAACGCGGATGGCCGAACTGGCGTCGGAGACCGGCGTGGCCGTCGCCCTCGACGAGTCCCTCAACGGGCCCGGTGGCGCCGACTGGCTGGTGCCGGGCGCGTGGACGGGACCCCTGGTGATCAAGGCCCCGCTGATGGGGGACCGCGAGGCCTTGCTCCGGCGGCTCCGTCCGGTCGCGCCGCAACTGGTCTTTTCCTCGGTCTTCGAAACGGCGGTGGGACTTGCCAACAGCCTGGCATTGGCGGATGAGTTGGCCACCGTTTCGCGTGCCGTCGGCTTCGACACGATCGCGGCCTTCGACGATTCCTTGAATCCGCTCCCGCCCGGTCCCGGACTGGGGGCGGCGCAGCGAGGCGAGATTGATTTCGACCTATTATGGACCCGGCTCCGCCCTTCGACCTAAACCAACTTCGCCGCGACTGGATCGTCGGAGTGCGCGGCAGCGCCTTCTTCCGGCGGGTCGAGCGTCGAATCGCCGCCATCCGCAAGCAAGGCATGGCCGCGCACACCCGCGGCGTCCTCATCGTCGAGCCGGACCCCTTGAAGTTCGCGGCCGCCTTCTTTGCGGCGGTTCACGAGCGGATGCCGGTCATCCTCGCCAACCCGCGCTGGGGCCGGCTCGAATGGACGGAAACCGCCGATCAGCTGAACCCCGCCGTGCTCTTCGGCCCCTGTCCCCTCGATGGCGCCAAGCGGAAGAAGCGCGTTCCCCGCGTCGCGCCGTCCACCATTCTCATTCCCACCGGCGGGACCAGCGGCGGGGTGCGCTTCGCCATTCACCGGTGGGAGACGCTGGAGGCGGCCTGCGAGGGCTTGACCCGCTTCATCGGGCCCGGCCCGGTCGACAGCTGCTGCGTGCTGCCCCTGTTTCACGTCAGCGGACTGATGCAATTGATGCGTTCCTTCACGACCGGGGGCCGGATCGCCTTCTGCCGCTGCGAGGACTTGCAGGCGGGACGGTTTCCGAAGATGCAGAAAGGCAGCCTCTGCCTCTCCCTCGTGCCGACGCAGCTCCAGCGGCTGATCGGGTCCCGCCGGGCGCTCAGGCGGTTGCTGCTGGCGCGGGCGATTTTTCTCGGAGGCTCGCCCGCCCCGGAGGCCCTGCTGGCGCGGGCGCGGGAGTTGCGGCTTCCGCTTTTTCCGAGTTATGGCATGACCGAGACCGCCGCGATGGTGGCCGCCCTGCCGCCCGACGAATTCCTTTCCGGCAGCAGCGCCGCCGGCCGGCCGCTGGGGCATGTGAAGATCGACATCCTGAGCGAGGGCGGCAAGCCTTGCGGGGTAGGGACCAACGGCCGCATTCGCATCAAGGGACGCTCCATCTTCAAAGGCTACCACGGCCGCGGCCGCACCAGCCCGGAAACCGGGCACTTGACCGACGACGAGGGCTTCATCGACCCGCACGGACGCCTCCATGTGATCGGCCGCCGCGACCGCCTGGTCATCAGTGGCGGCGAAAAAATCGATCCCCAGGAGGTCGAGCAGGCCATCCTCGAGACCGGAGCGGTGGAGCAGGCGCTGGTGCTCGGCTGGCCCGATCCCGAGTGGGGGCGGAAGCTGGTGGCCTTTTATGTGACGGCGGGGGTGGAGAGCGATCCCCGGCGCTGGGAGAGCGAGCTCCGCGCCGAGCTCGCCCACTACAAAGTGCCCAAACTCATGATTCAGGTGAAAATGCTGCCCCTCGACGCGCGCGGGAAAGTCGACCGCCGCTTGATGGAACGGCTGATCCGCAAGGCCCTCGACACGCAGGCGGCCTCCTGAGCGGACCGCGCATAAGAAAGCCTTGTATAGGGTATTAACTTTATTATTAGGAATGCTTTTTTAAAGAAATCACTTGTTAAGCGAAACTAATTCACACAAGGTAGCAGCATCGAAGGAAAGTTTGGTTAGTATAGAGGGTAGTAGTGAGGCCCGGGTGTTTGGTAGGCACCCGGGCCTTTTTCTTTGTCGGCCTTCGGTGGAGGCTTGGGAGGTGCGGATTCTGCCTTGCTTCGAAGAAGGGGTGCTCTCTTTAATGTTTATTTTTCATGACCGTCTCCGTGCGCGGGTTTCCGCAGCTCCGGATCGCTTGTCTTCCGCATGTCGAAAAGTCCTCCAGCCATCCCCAAGTCCACCCTTTCTCCCGAGGCCCGGCTGGGTCTGCTCAAGGTGCTCTGGCGCAGCCGGCTGGGAGATCTGCGCGAGCAAAGCCTGATCCGCCAGGGCAAGGGCTGGTTTCATATCTCCGCGATGGGGCACGAGGCGGTGGCCGCCCTGGCGCTGCACTTGGAGCCGGAGGATTACGCGTTTCCCTACTACCGCGACCGCGCCTTCTGCCTCCAGCGCGGCCTGAGCGACCGGGACATCGCGCTGGCTTTTTACGCCAAGCGCGCGTCATCCAGCGGAGGACGGCAGCTGACCGGCCACTTTAGTTCCCGTCGGCTCAACATTTGGAGCCATCCCTCGCCGGTCGGCGCCCACCTTTTGCCGGCTTGCGGCGCGGCTTGGGGCATGCAGCTCGATGGCAAAAAGAACGTGGTCTACGCCTCGCTCGGCGAGGCGGCCGCGCGGCAGGGTGATTTCTTCGAGGCGGTTTGCTTCGCGAAGGAGCGCAAGCTGCCGGTCGTTTTCGTGGTGGAGGACAACCGCATCGCGATCAGCACCTCGACCCGCCGGACCAACCCGGTCGCGCTCGGGGTGCTCGACCGCGGGGACTGGCTGCGGGTCGACGGGAGCTCGGTCGAGGCGGTCCATGCGGTCGGTGCGGAGGCCGTCGAGCGGGCCCGCTCCGGCGAGGGGCCGGCCTTCGTCTGGTGCGACGTGGAGCGCTTCTCCAACCATTCGAGTGCGGACGACCAGCGGATGTACCGGGCGGCGGACGAGCTGGAGTCGATGCAGGACCGCGATCCGATCGCGCTTTACCGGAGGCAATTGATCGAGGACGGCGTGCTTGACGAGAAGGAGGCCGCTGGGATCGAGGAGAGCCTGCGCGAATCGGTCCGCGAGGCCTACCGCCAGGCGGGCGAGGACGAGGACCCGCGGGCGGAGGAAACCGAAGCGGAGCTCTACGGGCCGGAAACGCCGGCCGAAGCGCCCGCCGTCGAGCTGCCGTCGAGCTGCCGGATGCTCGACGCCGTCAACCGCACCTTCCACTCCGCGCTCGAGGCGCTGCCCGAGGTCGTTTTCTTCGGCGAGGACATCGCCGACCCGAAAGGGGGCGTCTTCAACCTGACCAAGGGGCTGTCCTCGAAGGACCCCTCCCGCGCGGTCAACTCGCCGCTCGCGGAGTCGACCATCATGGGCGTGGCCGTCGGGCTGGCCTCCTACGGCAAGCGCCCCTGCTTCGAGATCCAGTTCGTCGATTTCATTTATCCCGGTTGGAATCAGCTCGTTTCCAACATGGCGACCCTCCGCTGGCGCAGCTTCGGCGATTGGAAGTGCCCCCTCGTGATCTATGCGCCCAGCGGCGGCTACCTGCCGGGCGGCGCGCTTTGGCACAGCCAGTCCGGCGAGGCGAGCTTCGCGCGGATTCCGGGCATCCGGGTGGTCGTGCCCTCCACGCCGGCGGATGCGGCGGGCTTTTTCTGGACCGCGTTGAAAGGGGAGGACCCGACCATCATCCTCCTGCCCAAGCACCTGATGTGGGCCGAGCAAAAGGTGGACGGCCCGGTCGAGCCCCTGCCGCTGGGCCGGGCCCGCGTGGTACGCGAGGGACGCCTGCTCACCCTGGTCACTTGGGGCAACTGCGTGGAGCTGGTCGAGGAGACGCTGGCGGAGATGGACGAAGCCCTCGACGTCGAGCTGATCGATCTCCGTTCGATCGCGCCCTGGGACCGCGCCTGCTTGAGCGACTCGCTGCGCAAGACCGGCCGCCTGCTGGTCGTGCAGGAGGACAATATCAGCGCCAGCGTGGGCCAGATGCTGGTGGCCGAGCTCTGCGGCGAGGCCGATCTGCTCGGCGCGCTGAAGGCGCCCCCGGTGATCGTTTCCAAGGCCGACGTGCATGTCGGCTTCAATCCGGTCTACGAATACACCGCACTGCCCGACGCCGCCCGCATCCGCGCGGCGATCGAGCGCCTGCTCTCCGCCACGCTGGCCGTTTCGCTTGAAGCCGCCGGGCCTTCCGCTTCCGTCCCGGCCGCCCCCGAAATCTCCGACGCACCCGCCATGACCTCCGCTTCCGACGCTTCCGCCTCCAAGACGATCACGGTGCCGATCCTCGGCGAGGGCATCCGCGTGGCCCGCCTGGTCGCGGTGCACAAGAAGGAAGGCGACCGCGTCAAAGCCGACGACCCGCTCTGCGAGGTCGAGACCGACAAGGCGGTCTTCCCGATCGAGTCCGACGTCGACGGCGTGGTGACCGCCTGGCAGGTGAAGGAGGACGACGAGGTTCAGGTCGGCCAGGATCTGGTCGAGCTGCGGCTTACCGGCGTTTCCGCGCCCGCCGCCCCGGCGGAGGCGTCCGCGCCGGTGGCCTACGACCGGATGAAGCAGGCGGCCGGGCTTTCCCTGGAGGCGATCAAGCAACTCGAGGGCATCGTGCCCGCCACCATCGACATGACCTGCCGCTGGGAGGCGGTCCGCGACGCCCGGCTGCGGAGCAAGGAAGCCGGCGGCCCGACCCTTTCGACCGCCACGATGACGGCTTGGGCGGTGGTCAAGGCGATGGCCAAGCACGAGCGTTTCGCGTCCTACATCCGCGGCGGAACCCTGGCCCACGATCCCGAGCGCTTCGATCTCGGCGTGGCCGTGGCCCTGCCTGACGACGTTTTGGAAACGGCCGTGGTCAAAGAGGCCAACCGCCTCGACTGGGCGGCCTTTCCGGAGGTCTTCAACGAAGCTTTGCGGCGCACCCGGCACGGCGAAATCGCCTCCAAAAACCGCGTCTCGCTCACGATTTCAAGCATGGGCGCGTACAACGTGCGTTCGGCCATCCCGGTGGTCGTGCCGCCCTCCGTCGCCACACTCTTTATCGGCGCGCCCTACCAGCTGCCCGACCCGAAATCGAAGAACGGCGGCACGGTCGAGGTGGTCTCTCTGGTGCTGACCTTCGACCACCGCTGGGTCAACGGCGTCGGGGCCGCCGCCTTCCTCTCCGAAGTCCGCAAGGGGATCGAACGCTTCGACGAGGTGTAAAGCAAACGAGGACGCCTACTCGTAGCGGAGGGCGTCGATCGGGTCCAGCCGGGCGGCGCGCAGGGCCGGGTAGATGCCGGAGAGCAGGCCGATGCCGGAGCTGAAGGCGAAGCCGAAGAGCATCGCGGTGACCGGAACCAGCTCGATCGCGCCGCCCTCGGGGATCAGGTGGCTGGCCAGGCGGAGAAGACCGACGCTGGCGGCGAGCCCGAGCAAGCCGCCGAGCACGCTGATGACGAAAGCCTCGGCCAGGAATTGGATGAATATATCGTGGCTGCGTGCGCCGACCGCTTTGCGCACGCCGATTTCGCGGATGCGTTCGCTCACGGAGGCCAGCATCACATTCATGATCCCGATCCCGCCGACCAGCAGGGAAATGCCGGCGATACCGCCGAGCGAGTAGGTGAAGGAGTTCTCCAGCTTCTTCATTTCTTGGAGCCGCTCCTCCTGCGTGCGGATTTCGAAGTCTCGGATGCCGCGGTGGGTCTGGATCAGGGTGTTTTCGACCTGCTCGATCAAGTCGTCGATCTCGCCCACGCGCTCGGCCAGGATTTCCATCCGGTTGATCTCGTCGTCGCCCTTGTAGCGGCTCATCGCGGTGGTCGCGGGGATGTAGTTGAGACGATTTTCCCAAGCCCAGCGGCTTTGTCCCGCCATGCTCTCGTTGACGATCGGGGCGAGCTGACCGATCACGGTGTAGACTTGGCCGCGGATTCGGATTTGTTCGCCGACGGTGTTTTCCTGATCGCGGAAGAGTGTCTCCCGAATGCGGCTGCCGATCACGATGACGGGTGCCTTGGCCCTGATATCGGTTTCCGAAATAAAGCGGCCGTAGGCGATCTCGCGGTCTTGGATGCTGATGAAGTCCGGCGTCACGCCGTGGAGAATGGCCCCCTCGCGGCGGCCCTTCGCGATGAAGCGTTCCCAATACATATCGACGATCGGCGTCAGGTAGGCGGCGAGGGGCGTCGACTGGCGGATCGCCACCACGTCCCGCCAAGTCATGCCGGGCGAGATGCCGGCGATGTGTTGCTGCGACTCGGGCGCCTCGCGCGGATGCACCTCGAGTTTGAGGATGCCGCCGCTGCGCTCGAAAGAGGCGCGCATGTTGCCGAGCATCCCTTGGACGATGCCGACCATCGCGACGAGGGCGGCCACCCCGAGGATGATGCCGCTCATCGAAAGGAAGGAGCGCACCTTGTTGGCCCAGGTCTCGCGGAGGCCGTTGCTGATGCCGGTGGCGATGTCCTCAAGCGGATTCATCGGGAGGAATCCTCCACTACTTTGCCGTCCCGCATGCGGATACGGCGTTGCGCGTAGGCGGCCACGGCGTCGTCGTGCGTGACCAAGGCGAGGGTGATGCCTTCGTCCATCAACGAGGCGAAAAGTTTCATGATGCGTCCGCGGTTTTTCGTATCGAGGTTACCGGTCGGCTCGTCGGCCAGGATCAGGCGGGGCCGGTTGATCAGCGCGCGGGCGATGGCCACCCGCTGGCGCTCGCCGCCGGAGAGCTGGTTGGGCGTATGGGAACGGCGGTGTTCCATGCCGACTCGTTCGAGGGCGGCCATGCCGAGCTTGTGACGGTCGTGGACCTTGCGGCGGCTGTAAACGAGGGGGAGGAGGACGTTGTCGATCACGGAGAGCCGGGGAAGCAAGTTGAAGGCTTGGAAGACGAAACCGATGCGCCCCGCGCGCAGGTCGGCCCGGTGGGCGCCGCCGATGCGGGTCACGTCGTTTCCCTCGAAGCACATCCGCCCGCCGGTCGGGCTGTCCATAAAGCCGAGGATGTGCATGAGGGTGGATTTTCCCGAGCCGGAGGTGCCGATCACAGCGATGAACTCGCGCTCGCGGATCGCCAGGTCGACTCCGTCGAGCGCGTGCACCGCTTCCCCGCCGACCGTGTAGGTGCGGCGGATGCCCTCGAGCTTGAAAATGGCTTCGGGCTCAGTCATCGGCCTCGGTGTACTGCCGCGGACGGCTCAGGGCGACCTCGTCGCCGACTTCCACGCCTTCGGGAATGGCCACATGCTGGAGGTTGTTGATCCCGACCTTCACGATCTGTTTCCGCCAGCCGTCGCCCTCGCGGATGAAGACATAGCTGGTGCCGTCCTCGTCGTTGAATACGGCGGAAAGGAGGACGGAGACGGTGCCTTCGACCGAGTCGATGGGGATGTCGACCGTCGCGCTGATGCCGGGTCGGACGCGGGCGTCGGTCGCCTCGAAGACGACCTCGATGGGGAAGACCCGCACGTTGCCGTCCTTGCGGGCGGAGAGGGCGATCTCGCCGATCTCGCCGATGATCTCGAAATCGGGTATGGCGTCGAAGGTGAGGCGCGCCTCTTGGCCGAGGCGGAGGCGCTCGACATCGACCTCGTTGATGTTGGCCTCCATGTAGAGCTCGTTCAGCTGGGCGACGGTGAGCAGGTCGGTGCCGTTGGAGACCGAGGTGGCCCCGGAGATGACCGCGCCCTCGACCACGTCGAGGAGGGTGATGATGCCGTCGTGGGGCGCGGCGATGACGGTTTTCGACAGGTCCTCTTCGGCGTCCTCGAGCCGGGCCCGGGCGATTTCGAGGTTCAGCTTGGCGAGGTCGTAGTCGGTCTGGGCGTCGAGGAACTCCTGTTCGCCGATGAACTCTTTGGCGAAGAGCTCTTTCAGGCGCTCAAAGTTGCGTTCCGCTTTATCGAGCCTGAGTTGCTCCGCCTCGAAGCTGCGCTCGGCTTCGCGGACGCGGGTCTCGAGGCTGGTCCGGTCGAGTTCGAGCAGGGTCTGGTCGCGCTTCACCTCGTCGCCCTCCTCGATCAGGATGCGTTCGATCCGGCCGCTGATCTCCGATTTGACGATGCTGTTGAGCAGGGGAAGCACCTCGCCCGTGGCGCTGACCACGCTCTCGAGGTCGCGCCGCTCGGCGGTGTCGGTGCGGATCAGCTTTTCGGCCTCGGCACCGGGGCCCTCGCGCAGCCGGAGCAGGCCGTAGATGCCGCCGCCGACAAGGGCGAGCAGGAGAAGGATGGAGAGGAATTTTTTCATTCAGCGTTTTCGATGCCGTCGAGAAGGGGGTGGTTTTGAAGCTCCGGGGGAGCGGCGAGGCGGTCGACCCCTTCCCAGGAGAAGCCGTTGCGCGCCAGGATGGAACCGTCGACGCGGCTCAACCTTACGTAGGCGCGCAGGCCTTCGATGATGGCGGCGAGATGGTTGCTGCGGGCGTCGTCGAGGTCGCGCTGGGCCTCCAGCACCCGGCGGTAGGCGATAATGCCCGAGTTGAAGCGGGCGCGTTCCTGTTCGAAATTCTCCTCGTTCAGGTCGAGGGCCTTGCGGGTGACCTCGATGCGTTTTTTGCCGGCGTTGACCGCGCGCCAGGCGCTGCGGGCGGCCAGGGCCTTTTCCTGTTTGATGTCGTAGAGCCGGATCTTCTCGCGTTCGAGGCTGCGGTCGGCTTGGCGCAGCCGCGCCTCCGCTTCGCGGAAGCCCCAGGGAAAGCGCAGTTCCAAGCCGATCGTCCAGTCGTAACCGGAGGCCTCGACCGCACCGCGGAAGGCTTCATCGCCCGCGGTATCACGGCCCGAGTAGGCGAGTCCGCCGATCAGGTCGAGGTTCGGACGAGTGTCGTCCCGTGCGAGGACGCGGTTGATCCGCTGCACTTCGATGCTCCGTTCCTGGGCCTCCGCGTCGGCGTCGTTGGTCACCGAGTCGGTCACGACGGCGGGCAGGGGCCGCAACTCGGGCAGCTCCGCGGGCAGTTCCGCCACGAAGAGCGGTTGATCGATCGACTCGGTGAAGGAGGTCCCGCCCATCAGGCGGCGCAGTTGATCCTCGGCGTCCTCGATCGCGCGCTCGGCTTGAATCAGGTCTTCGAGCTGGGAGGTCAACTCGGTCTCCGCCTGAAGCACCTCCAGCGGGGTGACCAAGCCGAGCCGCTCGCGCTCGCGGTTCTCCTCCAGCAGGCTTTCGGCGAGTTCGATGCTGGACGCGGCCAGCGCGCGGTCGGCGCGGGCGAAGGCCAGATTCCAGTAGGCGATCTCGGTGTTGAGGATGACGTCGAGGATATCCGAGCGCAGCTCGAAGAGCGAACGTTCCGCGTTCGCCCGGGCCCGCGCGATCGGGGCGAGGTTGACGGTGGCCCAGGCATCGCGGAGCAGGGGCTGGCGGAGTCTGAGCCCGATGTCGGAGCCATAATCCGGATTTCGGGCCGCATTGTTGTTGGAGACGTTGCGGCGGAGGTTCGAATCGAGGGTGACGGTGGCCCCGGACGAAAAGCGTTTATCCGTGCCGACGCGCGCGCTGCGGTTTTCGCTTTCCGGCGTGGGCGCGTCGTCGAGGGTGCTGGTGCGGGCGGCGGCTTGGCTCTCGCTGGTCGAGGCGGAGCCGAAGAGTTCGAAATCGAAGGCGGATTCCTCGATCAGGACATCGTCGGCCGCATTGGCCGGCGCGAAGCGGGCGATCGTGAGGCCCAGGTTGTGATCCAGCGCCCGCTCGATGGCGGATTCCAGCGGCAGCGGAGCGGGTTCGGGGCCGGGGTCGGCTTCCTCCGCGGGAAGCAGCGGCAGCAAGGCGAGGCCGATCAGGGCGATCTTCGGATACGGGCAAGGCATGATTAAAAAAAGCAGAAAGTCGACGGGGCATTCCGAAACGCAACCCCGTAGGTCGGTTCCCCCGCTTTTGAACGAATCGATTGCGAGGGAATGGGGCGGGCTTGCCTGCCGTTCGGATGCTTCCAAATTCTTACGAATTCGGCTACGAAGGAAAATTCCACTTCGGGCGGGGCGTCAGCTTTCGCTGGGAAGCGGGATTTCCACCTCGACGTCGGCTTCGTAGTCGACCCCGGCCAAGCCGAAGCCGAAGAGCTTGAGAAAGTCCTTCTGATAGCCCTCGAAGTCGGAGAGCTCGTTCAGGTTGACGCTGTCGATCCGCGGCCAGATCTCCGCCACGGCGGCCTGCACGTCCTCCGCCATTTCCCAATCGTCCACGCGGATGCGGCCGTCCTCGTCGAGTTGAAGCTCGCCGCCGTAGAGGCGCTCGTTGAAGAGGCGGACCATCTGCTGGATGCAGTCCTCGTGGGTCCCTTTTTGTTTCATCACCTTGAAGAGGATCGAAATGTAGAGGGGAACCACCGGAATGGCCGAGCTGGCCTGGGTGACGACGGCCTTGTTGACCGAAACGTAAGCCTCGCAGCCGTGCGCTTTCGAGATCGCGTCGGCGGCGCGCTCGACGTCTTTTTTGGCCGCGCCGATCGTGCCGTTGGTGTAGACCGGCCAGGTGATTTCCGGGCCGATGTAGGAGTAGGCCACGGTCTTCGCGCCGGGTGCGAGCACGCCGGCTTCGTCGAGAGCGTCCATCCAGAGCTCCCAGTCCTCCCCGCCCATGACCTTGACGGTGTGGTCGATCTCTTCCTGCGTGGCGGGCTCGATCGTCACCTCGGCGACCTCCAATTTGTCGGTGTCGAGGGTGCGGTTGGTGTAGCTTTGACCGATCGGCTTGAGGCAGGACTTGTAGGTTTCGCCGGTCTTCGGATCGGTGCGGCGGGGCGAGGCCAAGCTGTAGACCACAAGGTCGATCTGGCCGAGGTCGGCCTGGATCGTCTCGATCGCCTGCCGCTTGATCTCGTCGGAAAAAGCGTCGCCGTTGATGCTTTTGGCATAGAGCCCGGCCGCGCGGGCTTCCTTTTCGAAGGCCGCGGAGTTGTACCAGCCGGCGCTGGCGGGCTTGCCTTTGATCGAGGGGCGCTCGAAGAAGATTCCCAGGGTGGCGGCGTCGTGAACGAAAGCGGCCGCGATGCGGGAGGAAAGGCCGTAGCCGGTGGAGGCGCCGATGACGAGGACCTTGGCGGGGCCGCCGGACTGCCGGGCCGCGCGGGCGACCTCGATTTCTTCGCGCACCTTGGCGGCGCAGCCTTCGGGGTGGGCGGTGATGCAGACGAATCCACGGATGCGGGGTTGGACGATCATAATGTCTCGGCGTTGGGACGGGTGAAGGTAAAGGCCCGAGACAAAGCATCTGCGGCGGCGCTGGCAACCGGTAAAAACGGAGGGGCGGGCGGCCTGCACAACGGCTGTCGCCGTCGTGCTACGCTGGGTCGCGGGATTTATTGGTTTGGTCGTAGGGTGCCGGTGAGAGCCGGTGCCTTGGGTTGGTGCATTCGGGGGTGGCGCTTGCGGGCGGCCTGCACAACGGAACTGTCGCCGTCGTGCTACGCTGGGTCGCGGGTTTTATTGGTCTGGTCGTAGGGTGCCGGCGGGAGCCGGTGCCTTGGGTTGGTGCATTCGGGGGTGGCGCTTGCGGGCGGCCTGCACAACGGCTGTCGCCGTCGTGCTACGTTGTGCGGACTGCTTCGACTTGCCGGGGGGTCAGCCGCGGCCGATGCCGCTGGCTTCGAAGCCGATCGCGCGGAGCTTTTCGAGGTCGAGGAGGTTGCGGCCGTCGAAGAGGAAGGCGGGCAAGTTCATGCCGTCGTAGATCTTCTTGAAGTCGAGTTGCTTGAACTCGTCCCATTCGGTCAGAATGAGCACCGCGTGGGCGTCCTTGGTGGCTTCGTAGGCGTCTTTGCAGATCTGAATGCGCTCGTCTTTCGGATCGAGCCGGAGGTCGGCGTAGATCTGGGGGGCCTCGACCTTGGGATCGTAGATCGCCAGGTCGGCCTGCTCTTCGAGCAGGTCGCGGCAGACGTAGATGGCGGCGGATTCCCGAGTGTCGTTGGTATCCTTTTTGAAGGCGAAGCCGAGGACAGCGATCCGCTTGTCGGAGACGGTGTTGAACATCGTCGAGACCACCCGGCGGGCGAAGCGGCGTTTCTGGTAGTCGTTCATCTCGATCACCTTGTTCCAGTAGTCGGCGACCTCCGGCAGGCCGAAGTACTCGCAAAGGTAGACGAGGTTGAGGATGTCCTTCTGAAAGCAGGAGCCGCCGAAGCCGACCGAGGACTTGAGGAATTTCGGGCCGATCCGGCTGTCGGTGCCGATCGCGTGGGCGACCTCGTCGACATTCGCCTCGGTCGCTTCGCACAGCGCGGAGATCGCGTTGATCGAGGAGATGCGCTGCGCGAGGAAGGCGTTGGCGGTGAGTTTGGAGAGTTCGGAGGACCAGAGGTTGGTCGTGATGATCCGGTCCCGCGGCACCCAGGCGGCATAGACGTCGACCAGCTTCTGAATGGCGGCCTTGCCCTCGGGCGTCTGGTCGCCGCCGATCAGCACGCGGTCCGGCGCCTGGAGATCGGCCATGGCGGTGCCTTCGGCGAGGAACTCGGGATTGGAAAGGATCTGGAAATTGCGCCCGGCGGCGTTGGACTCGAGGATTCGCTTGACCGACTCCGCAGTGCGGACGGGGAGGGTGGACTTCTCGACCACGATCTTGTCGCCCTCACAGACCTCGGCGATCTTACGGGCGCATTTTTCGATGAAGCGCAAGTCGGCCGCCCGGCCGGCTCCCACCCCGTAGCTCTTGGTCGGGGTGTTGACCGAGATGAAGATCATCTCAGCGGCGCGGATGGCCTCGTCGACCCCGGTCGAGAAAAAGAGGTTCTTGCCCCGCTGCTCCTGCACGATCTCGTCCAGGCCCGGCTCGTAGACCGGGAGCTTGTCGGAATTCCAGGCGTCGATCCGTGCTTGATTGATGTCCACCACGGTGACGCTGTGCTCCGGGCATTTGTGGGCGATCATCGCCATGGTGGGTCCGCCGACGTAACCGGCTCCGATACAACAGATTTTCATGGTCTTGTTTAGCTAATTGAATGGATTGGCCTGACAAGGGTAATCTCAGAACAGAATCGCCTCTAATTTTCGACTTAATCGCTCCGTCACCTTTCCATGGAAGCTCCCCCCCACGCCCGCTACCTGCTTTTTCTAAAGGCGCCGCGGCCCGGTCTGGTCAAGACCCGCTTGGCCGCTGCGCTCGGTGAGGAGGAGGCCTGCCGCGTTTATCGTCGGCTGGTCGACAGGCTGCTGGCAGGCCTTCCGGAGGGCTTCCCACTGGAGCTGCACTTCAGTCCGGCAGACGGTGAGTCCGAGATGCGCGAATGGCTGGGCGATCGTTTTCCGCTCGTCCCCCAGATCGTGAGCGGCCTGGGCGAGCGGCTGGAATACGCGGTCGGGCGTGCCTTCCGGCGCGGGGCAGAGCAGGTCTTTTGCATCGGCGGCGATTGTCCCGGCCTCGGGATGGGTCAACTCCGGGCCGCTTCCGAGCGTCTCTCGGCGGGCGCTGATCTTGCGCTGGGCCCTTGCGAGGACGGCGGCTATTACCTGATCGGTATGCGCCGCTTTTATCCGGAGCTCTTTCGCGGGATTCCTTGGAGCTCGTCCGAGACCCTGCGCGCGACGCTTGATCGGGCGAAGCCGCTCGGGCTTGAGGTCGCGCGGCTGGAAACCCTCTTCGACGTCGATACGATCGAAGACTGGCGGCGGCTCTGCGAGGCGGAGGCTGCGCGGCAGAGGGAGTCAGGGTCCAAGTGAAGGGAGGGCCTCCGATTCCTGTGTAGCCTTGGGCGATCCGTAGGGTGCCGGCGAGAGCCGGTGCCCTGGGCGGGTGCATCCAAGGGGTGGAGCGTTCGGGCGGCCTCGCACAACGGCTGTCGCCGTCGTGCTACCTTGGGGGTCTTTGAGGATTGGGCGATCCGTAGGGTGCCGGCGAGAGCCGGTGCCTTGGGCGGGCGCCTCCCGAGGGGTGGAGCGTTCGGGCGGCCTTGTCTTGGCGGATCGGATTCAGCGCTCGTAGTACTCCCGGTAAAGGCGCTCACTGAAGCGGGCGGCGCTTTCGAGACCGCGGCGGCGTTGCCAGCGGTAGCGGACCATCAGGCGGAAGACCAGACGGACCCGGCGCCGCCAGTGGGTCCGCAACCAGGGGCCGGCGGAGACGCGGCAGGGCTGATTCAGAAAGACGAAGCCGCCACGGCCGCGCAGGCGCCAGCTGGACTCCACGTCCTCCATCAGGGGCTGGGCGGGCATCAGCGCTTCGCGCCGCGCGGTTTCGCGGTGGAAGAACTGGATCTGGTCGCCGAAGGCGGTCCGCGTGAGCAGGGCGCGAAGGTCGTTCAGGCACTCGATCAGGAGGAGGGGGGCGGTCGGCGCGTCGAAGCGCTGGCCGAAGGCTCCCCCGATCATCGCCGGGTCGTGCCGGACGGCCCGGTCGAGCAGGGCGAGGGCGTCCGGCCGGAGTTCGGCGTCGGCGTGCAGGACGAGCACCCAGTCCGTATTCAAAACCTCGATACCATGCGCGATCTGGTTGCCCCGGCCGGGACGCTCCGTTTCGACCAGGCGGACCGCCGGTCCGGCGGCGCGGGCGATCTCGCAACTGCGGTCGCTCGATCCGCCGTCGGCGACCACCACTTCCGCCGCCGCCAGGCTCTGGACCCGAATGCTCTCCAAGGCGACGGCCAAGCCGTCCTCCGCGTTCAGGGTCGGCACGACGATCCCGAAGCTCGGCGATGGCCCGGCGTCGTCGCGCCGCCTGGCCCGCAGACAGGCCAGGCGGGTGCTCCACAGCTCGTAGGCGCAGGCCAGCGCGAAAGGGAGCCAGAAGAGAAGACTCTGGGCCGGGCCGAGCCCCCAGACGCCTTCGGAGGCCTGGTTCGCCCAGACGAAAAAATAGGCCCCCGCGCTGATCGAAAGCAGAAGCCAAGGCAGGGAGGGCCGCAAGGCCACGAAGGGCAGGAGCCAGGCCAGGTACCAAAAATGGACGGTCGGCGAAAGCAGCAGGAGGGCGCCCAGCACCCAGCGGAACTGCGCGTCCACGGGGCACGAGCCGCGGATCCGCCAGCGCCAGGCCAAGACGGCGAGAAAGGCGGCCGCCACCAGAAGGTTGGCCGAGCCGCGGGGCAGGCCGAGCGCGGCGTGCAGCAGACCGTGGACCGGACCGTTGAAGCCGCGGCTGCCGCCGAACTCGGCCAGGCCCCTGAGTAGCTCGGGCAGCGAGGGCAGAAAGCAAAGCGCGGGCAGCAGCAAGACGGCTGCGGCGGGAAGGACGGAGCCTAGGGCGCCTTTGAGCGAGAGCCTCTCCCGGGCGGGAAGCAAAAGGGGCAGCAGCGGCAGGCAGACCCATTTGATCCCCGCCCCGAGGGCGCAGAGCCCGAGGCGGAGGGAGGGCCGGGCGGGCAGGAGGGACCAGGCGAGCGCCGCGACCATGAGCGAATCGAAATGGGCCTCCCCCGCGAAAGCCACGAGGACGACGGGGTTGAACGCGTAGAAGCCGGCGTAGGCGGGGGACAGCCCGGCGCGCCGCAGCAGGCGGAGGACCGCGCCGAGGGTGAGCAGGTCGGCGAGGACGAAGGCCAGCTTGAAGGCGAGGGGATGATAGGCGAGCGCGCCGATGGCGGCAAAGCTCCAGAGGGCCAGCGGCGGGTAGGCGGTGGGCTTGTCCCGGTGGTTCATCCGCTCCCAGTAGCCGTCCCGCCAGTCGGTCCAGCGTTCGGAATCCGCCGTCGCCTCGTAGGGGCTTTCGCCCTGGGCGACGAGTTTCCCCTCCCAGAGGTAGCGGTTGAGGTCGTCAGAGGGCTCGACCGGAAACAAGACGGCGCGCGCGAGGATCGCCGGTATCCAGATGATGAATACAAGCTCCCGGCGGCTGCGCGCTTCCGGTTGGAGAAAGACGGCGGCGAAGCCGAAGAATCCGATCGCGGCGAAGCCGATCGGCCGCCAGATCGACGGGCTGTCGAAGCTCGGAGTGGCCAGGGCGTAGCCGAGACCGGCGGCCAGCAGACCGGCCAGCGCCGTCAGCCATGCCGCCCGCCGCGGACTCATGAGGCGGCGGCGACGCGGAGTTCCCGCAGGCTGCTGAAGCCGACCAGGGAAAAGCCGAGCACGTAGAGGAGGATGAAGGGCATCAGCGCGTAATTGGCCGTCAGGGCGAGCACCGCGGCGGTGACCATGCAGTAGAGCGCGAAGCCGAGCTCGAAGCTGGGCAGCCAGTTCCGTTTGACGGCGTAGTGCTTGATCGAGCTCTGCCCGGATTTCGGCGTGCGGACGAAGGTGCGGTCGTTGCCGAAGAGGCCCTCGACCACGGCCTTCGAGTTGGAAAGACAGATTCCGAAGCCGACGACTAGAAGGAAGGGCAGGTGAACGACCCGGCGGCGCCAGTCACCCGGATGGCCGTAGTACTGGCAGACCGCGTAACCGATGGTGGGTCCGAGGGCCGCCGGGACGAGCAGCGCGATGAAAAGCCAGGACTGGTAGAGCGGGATCTCCCGACCGAGGAAGCAAAGCATCAGCGGAAGCACCAGCAGGGCGAGCAACGCCATCTGGAAGTGCAGCGCGTAGTGGGTCAGGTGGACGGTGGCCTGGAGCTTGGTGAAGAGGGGAAGCCGCGAGCCCCAGACGCGGGGCAGGACCTTGCGGGCGGTTTGGATGGAACCTTTGGCCCAGCGGTGCTGCTGGCTCTTGAATGCGCTGTAGCTGGTGGGAAGCTCGGCCGGGACCAGCAGGTCGGGCATGTAGCGGAAGCGCCAGCCTTTCAATTGGGCGCGGTAGGAGAGGTCGAGGTCCTCGGTCACCGTGTCGTGTTCCCAGCCCCCCGCGTCCTCGATCGCGCTCCGGCGCCAGACGCCGGCGGTGCCGCAGAAGTTCATGAAGAGTCCGTTGCGGTTGCGTGCGGTCTGCTCCACCACGAAGTGCCCGTCGATGCCGACGGCCTGGGCCCGCGTCAGCCAGGACTGCCGCTGGTTCAGGTGGTCCCAGCGCGCCTGCACGAGGGCGCAGCCCGGGTCGGCCAGCAGGACGGGAAGGCTGCGTTTGAGGAAGTCGGGCGGCGGGGCGAAATCGCCGTCGAAGATGGCGATGAACTCGCCCTCGCAGACGGCCATGCCGGCCTCCAGCGCGCCCGCCTTGTAGCCGGTGCGGTTGCTGCGCCGGAAGACTTCGACCCGGTGACCCGCGCTCCGCAGTTCCTCGGCCACGCGGTCGACCAGTTCGCGGGTCTCGTCGTCGGAGTCGTCCAACACCTGGATCTCGTGAAGCGCCTTCGGGTAGTCGATGGCCGCGACCGAGCGCATCACCCGCTCGGCCACGTTGAGCTCGTTGTAGAGCGGAATCTGGGTCGTGACGACGGGCAGTTCGGACGCTGCGGAGGGGCCGGGGAAGGGGGGCGCGGCGGTCGCGCTCCGGCGCTTGCGGAGAAAGAGGGCGATGACCAAACAGGCGTTCAGGCCGTAGGCCAGAAGCATCAGGCTGCAAAGGGTGTAGAGGAGGAAGACTGCCGAGCTGAACCAGGTCATAAAAGATCGCGGATAGGCGGAGCGGGTCGGCCTGTCCAGCTAATCATGTTCCATTCCGTTTGGACAGCAGCAGTCTGTCGACGGGCGAGAGTTCCTCCTTTTCCCGCATTCGGACGGGGGAGGCGGAGATTTTGTCGTAGATGATATCGCCATCGCCGCCGTAGCGGCCGAAGGCGAGAACCCCGGTCGGGCAGGACTGCACGCAGGCGGAGCAGCGCACGCACTCGGGGTCCTCCATCGGGACGCCCTTGTTGGCGAAGTTCATCACATCGATTCCTTGGTGGCAGACCGTGGTGCAGATATTGCAGGAGATGCACTTCTTTTTCTCGGCGAAGATCCGGAAGCGGGAGAAGCGCGCGTAGATGTGCATGAGGGCGGCGAGTGGGCAGGCGAAGCGGCACCAGACCCGGCCGGAGAAGTGGAAGTAGAGCCCGTAGCCGATGGCGCCGGCCAGCCAAAGGTCGACCAGCACCTTGTAACTGAGCAGCTCGTTGCCGTCCACCAGCCCCGCCACCGCCCGGTCGAAGCCCTGCCAGGGCGTCGCCCAGCCGATAATGCGGAGGACCAGGAGGATCAGGGCGATGGCGAGGATGGCCTGCCCGACCAGGTTCATCCGGTTCCAGAAGGGGCCGTGGGGCATCTTGTGACGGTGGCGGTCGCCGAGGGTTTCGGCCATCGCCCCGCAGGAGCAGATCCAACCGCAGTAGGCGCCCTTGCCCCAGCGCCGGATGATCAGGGGGATGAGGACGAAGGTCTGGATGAAGCCGAGGACGATCCAGCCCCAGATAGGCGCTTCGGTGAAGATGTTGTAGATGAAGAGCGGCCAAGCCAGAATGAAGCCGAAGGCGCGCCAATACTGGTTCGGCTCGCCGCCCTGTCCGTCCGAGAGAAAGGTATGGCCGAACCAGTCCCAGAAGCCGCCGCCGGTGAACCAGCCGTTGTGATACATCCAAGGGAAGAGGATATAGGGAAGGATGAAGAGCGGGATCACCTGAATCGCCATCAGGGTCGAGGTCTGGACCGTGATGTAGGGGGTCTTCCGGTGGCGGATGCGGCGGACGCCGAAGATCAGGATGACCGCGCTGTAGAGGAAGGCGAAAACGAAGCCGGGGTCGTTCTTCGCGGCCGTCAGGCTGGTGTGGAGGAGGCCGTTTGCGTCGCCCAGCAGGGGCAGGTTGAAGGGGAACCAGTCGTTTTTGTCGAAGATCTGCCAGAGGTTGGTGCCCTCGATCCCGAGGAAGGGCTTGTAGGCCTTCAGGTGGTAGAGGAAGGTGACCAGCCCGAGAAAGCCGATCAGCCCGAGCCAGACCTTGGGCGTCCAGTCGCCGCTCACGCGAATGCCCGACTTGCGGAAAAAGTCGAGTGGCGGCTCGCGGCCGATCATCGTGAAGACGTAGTCGTTCTCCAGCGCGAAGTCCTCGCCGTCGCCGCCGCAGAGGACGACCTCGTCCTCGTGGATCTCCTGCACGTTCGAGTTGAGGTGAAGCGTCAGGGTCCCCTCGTTTTCGAGCCGCTTGAGCTTCTCGACGTTGTCCGGCTTGGGCCGGGAGAAGTCCTTTTTCCGGTAGCTCAGGTCCACCTGCGCACCGGCTTCGCCGAGCGCGACGGCCGCCTCCAGGGCGGAATCGCCGCCGCCCACGACCAGCACCCGCTTTCCCTCGAATTCGGCGGCGTCGTGCAGTCGGTTGGAGACCTTGTCGAGGTTTTCGCCCGGCACGTTCAGTTTGCGGAAGTTGCCGGTCCGGCCGATCGCGATGACCACGCGTTGGGCTTGCACCGGCTCGCCCTCGGCCAGCTGGAGCTGGAGGCGCCCGCCTTTCCGCTCGATGTGATCGACCCGCGCCCGGGTGGTTTCGATATCAAACTCCTCCTTCTGCGCCCTGAGCTCCTCGAGCAGGTCCTCTTTGACGTCCGATTTGAACTCCAGTTCGCCCGCCTGCCGCATTTCGGTGGGGTAGGTGTAGATCGGCTTTCTCCGGGGGAAGTTTTGGATCGTCGAAAAGCTCTCGTCCGCCTCGAAAAGCTTGAAGTTCAGGCCCGCTTTCTTCGCCTCGATCGCGGCGGAGAGACCGGAGACCCCGGCACCGACGATCGCGAGGTCCAGGCCGCCGCCGGCGCCTTTTTTAAAGTCGGGCTCCCCGAGGATCGCCATCACCGCCTTCGCACCGGTATCGGCGGAAAACTTGAGCAGCGGCACGCCGGTCAGGTCGCCGACCACGCGGACGCCCTTTAGGTTGGTCGTGCCGTCGTCGTTGACTTCCGGACTCTTTTCGACGCCGCCCGACGGCCATTTGCCGTGCAGCCAGTGGGTGTAGCGGGCGAGCGGATTCTTCATACGGCGGACGGTTTATTCGGCGGCGTTGAGCGACCAGTCGTAGGGAATCCAGTCGATCGCGTAGTCCTTCGGAAGGGCCTCTTCGCGGTAGCGGTTCAGGTAGGTCGCCGGGTGCTCGCCGGGAAAGTCGCCGTCATACCACTGGAGCAGCTCCGAATAGGCCACGCGCTTGGCGGCGTGGTCGACCTGGGCGGCCCGATCGCTCCGGGCGAAGTCCCGGGTCTGCTCCTCCAGTTGCGCGTCGAGGCGCGCGGCGACGAAGGGCTCGGCGCGGAGGGGCGGGCAGCTTTCGCTCGCGCAGTTGACCGCGAAGTGGATGCGCGGGTCGAAGTAGTCCTTCAACAGGATGCCCTTCTCCACGTCGTCCAAGCTGAGGCGCCGGTCGCCCTGGCGGATGAAGTCGTCCTTGAAGATCGAAAAGGGGAGCGCGCCGATGTCCTTGACCGACTCCAGCGGCCAATGATCGAAGACCGCCTGGAGCATGGCGGCGTTGTAGAGGTTGATGTAAAAGGCCTTTTGGGCGGGCTCGGGGAGGGCCGGCAGGTCGACGGCGGCCCAGTCTTCGAGCACGGCCTCGAGGGCGGCGAGGTCCGCTTCGTCGGCCGCCCAGGCCTCGTAGCGGATGCCGGTTTCCGTGGCGTAGGTGTCGAGAAGACGCGCGTACTCGTCGTAGTCGACCGCGGCGGAGGCGAGCGACGCGGCGAGAAGGAAGGTCGCACCGAGCCGGGCGGGGCGGAATCGTCCGAGGTCGGCGAGGCGGGAGTTTGAATGGCGCGGGCGCATGAAGGTCACTGGGGCTGGGCGAGTTCGCGGGAGTTTTCCGGAACGGCGAAAGAGCGGTAGCAGTCGTCCGGCGTGCCGCCCACCGATCCGCCGAAGGTTTGGAGGATGGTGTAGCAGGGCTTTGCGCGGACCTCGGCCATGCCCGGCTCGCTCAGCCGGAAGTCCTCGCCCGGCATCTTGGAGGGCGTCTTGGGTCCGTGGGCTTGAAAAGTGAAGGTGCCGTCCACCATGGTTTCTCCGCCGTAGACGATCTTCACCTCCGCCCGGACGAGGTCCTTCATCCCCCAGCTTCGGAGCTTATGGGCGGTTTGGCTGCGCTCGGCGATCGCTTCCGCCGTCAGTGGCTTCGGCTCGGCGGCCAGCAGCGGAAATGGCAGGACCAGACCGAGGAAAAGAAGCCGGCGGAAAAGTCGCATGAGGTTGGGACGCTTCGAGGCCGCGACTTATTCCCGTGGTTCTCCTTTGGGCTCAATAGGCTGTCGGCTCAGGGGGTCGCTCGTTTCCCTCGGCATCGCTCACCAGTTCTTTCCGGAAGCGGTCCTGGCCAACCACCGTGGTGCTGGCAGCGCGGGGCAGGTCTTCGGCGGCGCGCGCTTCGGCGATCGCGTCCGCGTAGGTCTTTTCCAAGTTGCCAGCCGAGGACATGCCGTTTCCCGCGAGACCGACGACCCAGTCATTGTCGATATCGACCGTTACCACGCCGAGATATCCTTCCGCCTGCCTCGAACTTGCCAGCGCGCCCTCCGGAATCGCCCCGTGGAGATTCGGCCCGACCGCGAAGCCATAGATCGTTTCTCCGCTCTCGGGGGCGGTGAATTCGATCCGCTCGATTCCGCTGCCCGGCTCCACCCGGACCGCGTCGATCAGCGCGCCCTCTTCGTCCACATTCAAAACAAGGGCGTGACCGCTCTCCGGTGGCGCGGGCGGGGTCCATTCACCGGCGGGGGAAGCCGCCGGGGGCGCGCCCGAGTCGCAGCCGGCCAGGACGAGCAAAAACAAAAGGCCGAGGGCGGCCGTTGAAATCGGATGGAAGTGTCTCATGGCGGTGTGGCGCCGCGGCCCCGGCCGCGGTCCTACTTTTGCTTCAGGTTGATGAAGTGGTCCCATTCGCTGTCGTACTCCTGCCCGATCAGCGAGCTGACGAAGGGACGCCAGCGCGGGCGCTCGGGCTTGCGGATCAGGTGCATGTTCGCTTGGTGGGGGAGGCGGTTGGCCTTGCGCGAGTTGCACTTGATGCAGGAGGTCACGATGTTTTCCCAAGAGGTGCGGCCGCCGCGGTCGCGCGGGATCACGTGATCCATGTTGAGCTGGTGCTCGTCGAAGTCGTTGCCGCAGTACTGGCAGCGGTAGTTGTCGCGCTCGAAGAGGTTCTGGCGGGTGAACTTCACCTCCTGCACCGGCAGCTGGTCGTAACTGCGGAGGAGCAGGACCTTGGGCACGCGGATGCGCATACGCACGGTCTGGACGTAGGCCTCGGAATCGCCGGGGGCTTCCTCTTCGGACAGGGCGAGCCAAGCTTCCGAGGACATCAAACGAAAGGAACCATCGCCGGTGTGGATGACCTGGGCGTGGTCCTGCAGCAGGAGGCTGAAGGCGCGAGGGACGGTCACGATGTTCACCGCCTGCCAGAGGCGGTTCAAAACGAGCGTCCGATACTTGAGTCCCGTTCCCATCTGGGACCTACGGTTGTAGGGTGGAAGCGGATACTGTCAACCCAAAGGAGGCTCCCGCTTCGTTACGGCGGCGTGAAAACTGCGGAGGGACCACCCCTGGCCCGTTCCTCTCGACGAGGACCGGGCCGGTCCCCTCCTTTTCCGGCGGCTGCCGGACAAGCGGGGAGCCGGGAGCGAGCGCCTTTTTAGAACGGGGGCTCTTCGTCCAGGACCTCGTCCGACGGGTCGTACTGCGGCGGCTCGTCGTCCGCCGGGGCGCCGCCCGCGCCGGCCGGCTCGATCTTCCAGGCGGCGAGGTTGACGAAGTAGCGGCCCTTCCACTCCCGGCCGCGGATGTCGAAGCTGACCTTGACCCGCTCGCCCTTCTTGAGCTTGTCGACCAAGGCGACCTTGTCCTTCAGGCACTCGAAGGAGAGGTCCTGGGGAAAGCGGTCCTCCTCGGTGGTCAGGATGAACTCCCGCTTGTTGAAGCCGGACCCGAAGGTCTGCTCCTCGAAGATTTCTTTGACGCTGCCGGTGATCTCAAAAGACATGACAAGTAGCAAAAAGCGCCCACCGCCCCAGTGCAAAGCTTTTGTCACCCGCCCGAAGAACATTGACAGCCCCCCGCTTTCCACTCCATCTCAGGAGTCTTTGGAACGGGGCGTAGCGCAGCCTGGCTAGCGCATCTGCTTTGGGAGCAGAGGGTCGCAGGTTCGAATCCTGTCGCCCCGACCAAAACGAAGTTTTGTCGCTTGGCGACAGAGGTTCGAAGCTGCGAGAGAGCAGGTTCGACGCAGTGTTTTCAGGAACGGATGTTCCGCCCGGAAAACACGAAGAGGGCGGGCGGGGAACTGCGGTGCCGGTTTAACCCGCCTGGGGCGACGCCCGGCGGATTTGCCCGTCCGCCTTCCGAGTTGGGACTTTTCAGCGTCGCAATCAGGGAATCTGCCGATGGCGAGCGGAGGGGGCGTTGAACTGCTGGGAAAGCCGTGGTGCCGGTGGCCGCTTCAACGCTTCGGGAAACCGGTGATCTCGTTGTATCCCGTCGTTCGAGTTCTCCGGTCCAAACTTCATGCTGCTAAACAACCGAGTTCGGAGGGCGGGCTCCGGAAAGGACGGCGGCGACGTTCCGGGCGCAGACGAGGCGCGCCTGTTTGCGGCTTTCCGTAGTCCCGCCGCCGATATGGGGAGTGAAGACCACCCGCGGATGCTCGACCAGGCCGGGGTGGAGGTGCGGCTCGTTTTCGGCGACGTCCATGCCGGCCCCCAGGATATGTCCGGAAGCGATCGCATCCGCCAAGTCCGTCTCATTGACCACCGGACCGCGGGCGAGGTTGATCACTATGCTGCCCTCGGGCAGCAGGGCGAGCGTTTCCCGGTCGATCAGGTGATGCGTCTCGTCGGTCAGCGGAACGTGCAAGCTGACCACCTGCGATTCGCGTAGGAGTGTTTCCAGAGGGCGTTGGCGGGGGTCGTTTTTATCGAATGCGTCGTAAAAAAGAACGCGCATGCCGAAAGCCTCGGCACGCTTCGCGACCGCCTGGCCGATTTGGCCGAAGCCCAGGATTCCGATCGTTTTACCGCTCAGGAGCAAGCGGCCCCGGGGGCCCGGCTGGAAGCCGTCTTCCGCCCATCGCCCGGAGCGGCAGTAGGCGTCCGCCTCGGTGATTCGCCGGGCGACGCTAAGCAGCAGCCCGAGGGCGTGATCGGCTGCGGATTCGCTGAAAACTCCAGGCACGTTCGTCCCGACGACCCCGTATTCCTCGAGGGCTTCCAGGTCGAAGTTGTTGTAGCCGATGGCCACGTTCGCGACGATCTTGAGATGGGGTGCGGCAGCCAGCAGCTCGCGGTCCACCCTCAGTTCGTGCTGATTGATGATGGCGTCCAGTTCGGGGGCCAATTTTAGCACTTCTTCGCGGGGCATCAGCGGTCCTCCGTCCGGTCCCATCAGGATCTCGGCAAGACCGTCCAGTGGGGCGAGGTGATCGCGCGGAACTTTATTCGTAATCAAAACTTTCATAGGATGGGATGGTTAGCGAATGACGCGTCCGGAGGCGTTCCCGCCCATGAGGCGTTCGGCTTCGGCGCGAGTAGTGAAATTGAAATCCCCTTCAATGGAATGGGCGAGGCAGGAGGCGGCCGTGGCGAAGCGGATGGCGGTGGCGGGGTCGCTCAAGTCCGGCGTGTTGAGGGCGAAGATCAAGCCGGCGGCAAAGCTATCGCCGCCGCCCACGCGGTCGATGATGTTGCGGATCTCGTAGGGCCGGTAGTTTCCTGCCGTTTCCGGTGCAAAGTGTGGTTCGTCCGATTCAGCATCGTAGAGCATCGCACCCGAATTGTTGTGGGACGCGGAAAGACTTTCCCGCAGCGTGATGGCGACGCGCCGGACGTTCGGAAATTCCGCAACGATCTTGCGGGCCACGTCCGGGTAGCGTGCGGTGTCGAGCCTGCCGGCATGCACGTCGCTGCCTCTGGCCTCGATGCCGAGCACGTCGGAGGCGTCTTCTTCATTGGCGACGACCAGATCGACGAAGGGCAGAATCTCCCGCATCGAGCGCGCGGCCAAGTCCCTCGGTTGCAGGCCTGATTCCCAGCGCCAGAGCTTTTTGCGGAAGTTCAGGTCGCAGGACACGGTGATCCCGGCCGCTTTTGCGCTGCGCGCAGCCGTAAGGGTCGACTCGAAGGCCGGGTGGGACAAAGCCGGCGTGATGCCGGTGGTGTGGAGCCAGCCTGCGCCGGCAAGGGCCGCCCGCCAATCGTAGCTTTCCGGTTCGGCGGCAGCCAGCGCGCTTTGGTCGCGGTCGTAGATGACGGTGCTGGGGCGCTGATTGGCTCCTTTCTCAACAAAATAGAGGCCGAGGCGTCCGTCGCGGAAGACGATATGGTCGGTATCGACGCCGAGACCGCGCAGGGTGTTGCGGCAGGCCTCGCCGATCGGGTTGGGCGGCAGGGCGGTGACGAAGCGTGCCGGGGCGCCGAAACAGGAGAGCGAGACGGCCACGTTCGCCTCGGCCCCCGCGAAGGTGATTTCAAGCGGGCCGGGCATGGCTTGGACGAAGCGCTTATGGCCGGGCGGGCAGATCCGCCCCATAATTTCGCCGAAGGTAACGATGGTAGTCTTCATCAAGCTTTTCAGGTTTTGAGTATTACCGCCTTCGGCTGTTTTCCGGCATGCGATTGAATCCTCGATAGCTGCGCGACGGTCTGGCGGGCGTTTTCGCCGATAGCGGACCAGGCCCGATCCCCGATCAGGTTCCGGGGGGCGATCCAAGAGCCGCCGACGGCGGGGATGTCCGGGCAGGCGAGGTAGTCGGCGAGGTTGTCCGCGTCGAGTCCTCCGAGGGGAATGTAGCGGAGTTCGAGGTGGGCATAGGGCGCGGCCATCGATTTCAGGTAGTTGAGGCCGCCCGCAGCTTCGGCGGGAAAGAACTTGAGGGTGCGGCAGCCGAGTTCCACCGCGGTTTCGATATCGCTGGGCGTTAGGATGCCCGGAGCGAAGGGCAGCTTGTGAGCGGCCGCCGCCCGAACGACCCTGGGGTTCAATCCGGGCGCGACGGCGAAGGCGGCACCCGCGTCGGCGGCTTCTTCCACCTGATCGGCTGTCAAAACCGTACCGAGCCCCACCTGCATTTCCGGGCATGCCGCGCGAATGGCCTTTAGCGAGGCAAAGGCTGAGGGCGTTCGCAGGGTCAACTCGATTGCGGTGACGCCGGCTGCCAGCAGCGTTTCCGCCAGGGGCGCGGCGTTTGCCGCGTCGTCGACGACCACTACGGCAATGATGGGCGGAGTCTTTGGAAAAGGAGCGAGGGGCTGTTTCGGCTTCATGTATTTCGGACCTCGATTCTCTGGTGAAGCGCTACCACTCGGCCAGTGAGCCGTCTTTGCGGTAGAGGCGCGGGGTGTCCCAGACGCCGTCGAAGAGGAGCGCGGACAGTTTCGACTCATCGATCTCCACTCCCAGTCCCGGACCTTCGGGAAGGAGGGCGTAGCCGTTCTCGACACGGATGGGTTCGGCGAGCAGGCTTTCGCCGAGGGTGAGGTGTTCCTGGCAGAAGAAATTCGGTATGCAGGCGTCCAATTGCAGGCAGGCGGCGAGGGCGACCGGGCCCAGCGGGCAGTGGGGGGCCACCGCAATGTCGTGGATTTCGGCCATGGCCGCGATCTTGCGTGCCTCGAAGATGCCTCCGCAGTGGGAGAGGTCGGGCTGAATGAGGTGGACCGCCTGGGCCTGCAAGAGGTCCGCGTAGTCCCAGCGGGTGAAAAGGCGTTCGCCGGCGGCGATCGGAATGACCGTACTCTCGCGCAGTTCGCGGAGCGCCCTCGGGTTGGTGGGGAGGACGGGTTCCTCGATAAAAAGGGGGCGGAAAGGTTCCAGCTCGCGGCAAAGCCGCTTGGCCACCGAGGGCGAGCAACGGCCGTGGAAATCCAAAGCCATGTCGGTCTCCGGACCGAGGACTTCTCGCAGCCCTGCCACCGTCTCGACCACGCGGTCGAAAAAAAGCGGGTTTTCCAAGGGTTCGCAGGCGGGAACGGGGACGAACTTGTAGGCGGTGAACTCGCGATTCCCGAGTTCGCGCGCTACGTCCGCGACGTAATCTCCGGTACTCGCCACATTCAGCCAACCGTAGAGCCGTATGCGTTCGCGGACAGGGCCTCCCAGCAATTCGTGAATCGGGACGCCGAGGGCCTTGCCTTTGATGTCCCAGAGCGCCTGCTCGATTCCGGAGAGAGCGGAGCTGAGGATCGGGCCACCGCGATAGAAGTCGCCCCGGTAGATATCCTGCCAAATCGCTTCGATCGCCGTTGGATCGCGGCCGAGGAGCCGACGCCCGATTTCCTCAATCGCCTTTTCCACGGTCAGGGCCCGGGCCTCCAGAACCGGTTCGCCCCATCCGACGATACCGGCGTCGGTCTCGATCCGGAGCAGGAGCCAACGTGGACGGAGGTGGAAGGTCTGCAGGGCGGAAATTTTCATCGCTCTTATGAAAACACACATCCTACTCACGCTCTGCTTGCCTGCCGCGCTGTCGCTGTCCCAGGGTCTCGACGCGGCGAAATTTTTAATGGATAGTTTTGCCGTCGCCGATCCGGCGGACCGCACCCAAGGCGAATACCGTGAAGGCCTCCCGTTGATTCACGGCGACAATGCCGCCGTCCACGGCGGCTCCATGGTCGGGTTTACGGCCGAAGATGCCTGGGCGGGCAACAGCCAGCTCCCCCGGGCGGTTGCGCGGGGTCCGGCCTCCGCGACCACTCCACAGGAGGGGGGCGCGGTTGAGTTTCGCGGCTTTGACGATCAGATGGACGCTTCGTTTATCGTGGAATAAAGGCCTATCAACAGCCGGGAACGATTTACTTTTCCGGGACGCTCGAAGCGGGCGCACTGGACGCCGATGCGCTGTCGCTGATCGCCTTTTCGAGCCTTTCCGCGGATGACCGGTCCCGTGAAATTCTCGCGAACCGGGGAAATCTCGGAATCGCATTCGGCTTCAAGGGAAATGGGAGCGGTGGAATGGACCTGATCGTCCGCTACCGCGATGCGACCATTACGCATGTCGATTCCGTCTTGGTTGCCGGAATCGAAGGCGGCCGGACCTATAAGGTGGTGGGGAAGGTTCAATGGGACGTCGCTCACCCGGGGCCGACCCGCGACCGGCTTGACATTTGGGTGGATCCGACGAGCGGAGAGGAGCCGCAATCGAGTGACTTCTCCTCGCTTGGAATGATTGGAGACCGGGGGAGTTTCAAAGCGCTGCACCTGCTGCAAAAGCAATTCGGGGCCGATTCTTCCGAAGCCGTATACATGGACGAAGCGCGCTTGGCATCTTCCTGGGCGGAGCTCGTCTCCACCGAGTAATGAGTCCCTGCGGAGCTTCATACGACGCTCTGGAGGCGGCCTTATCCCGACCGAAAGAACGATTCATGGCGGGAATTCATTCGAAATGGCAGCTTTACGCAACTCTCATGGTTTTCTTTTCCCGCACCGGCGGGTAGCTTGCATATAACGAAAAACCGCCCTTTCTGGTAACGCCTCGAAATTTACTAGCAACCCCAATAACCCTAAATCCAAGTCTCATGAAATTGCTGAAACCCCATCTTCTCGTTTCTTCCGCCGCAGTCGCTTTCGCCTCCGGCTTGGGGGCCACGACTTTCCTCAGTGACAGCTTCGTGACCGTTCCCGCCGGTAGCCAAGATAAGACCCAGGGCGAATACCGCGAAAATAACGGATTGAATGCCGCGGCAAACGCGGATGTCGCCGGGGGAAGTATTATCGGGTTTACAGCGGGCAACCCCTGGGGCGGTAACAGCGGTCTTCCGCGGACGGTGACGACCGGTTTGAACTCCACCTCGATTCCCTCCTCGGGCGGGTCGGTGGAGTTCCGCGGGTCCGACGACAATCTGGATCGCTACGTTTATCGTCAGTTCTCCAATGCCGGAGGGGGAGTCACCTACTTTTCCGGCACGCTGCAAGCAAGCATGCTGGACGACGATGCCATTTCATTAATTGGCTTCTTGCCGGCTGCCGAAGGTCCGCGTTCTGTTGATCTCCTTAACAATACAGGCAACATCGGGGTCGCATTCGGCTTCAAAGGCGATGGAAACGGCGGCATGGACTTAATCGCCCGCTACCGCGACGAGTCGATCACCAATGTCGATTCCGTTTTACAGGCGGGCATCAGCGCGGGGCAGTCCTACACGGTGGTCGGAAGAATCGAGTGGAACATTCCCGCCTCTCTCGGTGGCAGCCGGGATCAGCTTGACATTTGGGTCGATCCTCAGAGTCCGACTTTCGGAGGCTTTCCCCCGGCCGCCCTTTCCACTCTTGGGTTTATCGGCGAACCGACTTCGACTATCGCGAGCGTGTTGGCTCAACGAAATTTCGGAACGGGATTAACCGACGCCGTCTTCATGGACGAAGTGCGTGTGACTTCGGCGTTTTCCGACCTTGCGGTGATCCCGGAGCCAAGTCAGGCCGGGCTTCTCGTAGCGTTCATGGGACTGGCGTGCTCGGTCCTGATTCGCCGCCGAATTCGCTAAGGAATTTTAGCAGGGGCGAGTCAAGTCGATGGTTTGCCTGCCTTCCGCTTCCCGCGCTCTGGGCCGACCGACCGAACGTCCTTTTCATCCTACTCGACGACCTGAACGACTGGACCGGTTTTGCCCAAGGGCACCGAAGCGCCCTGACGCCGAATATGGATCGGCTGGCTTCGGAAGGCGTTGCGTTTCTCGACACCCATGCCAGTTCGCCGCTCTGCGGGCCGTCCCGCGCCGCCTTTCTCTCCGGGATCAGCGCGGCGACTTCCGGTTTTTACGATAACACGAGCAGGTTTACGAACCATCCCGCTCTGGTGAACAACGAGCATCTGGTGCAGTTCTTCGACCGGCTTGGATACGAGACGCTTGGAGCGGGAAAGGTTTTTCACCATGCATACCCGGAATACTGGGACGAATACTTGGAGCGTGGTCCAAGGATGTATGAGGCAGGCGAAGGCTGCAATCATGGCAGTGGATGCAAAAGAAAAGCCCGTCGTCGGTGCGTGGATGATGTTCGGGCATCCGGCGATCGCCGAAGTTTTCGCCGGCGAGGCGATTGATTTCGTCTGCGTCGACATGGAGCATACCGATACCGGGCTCGCCGATTTGGCGAACATCGCGCGGGCCTTGAAAGGCAGCGGCAAGGATCTTTTCGTCCGGCTTCCCGCCTGCGATGCGGTGGCGTCGAAGAAGGCGCTCGATCTCGGAGCGACCGGCATCATCGTGCCCTCGGTCAACGACCGTGCGACCGCGGAGAAGGCCGTGGCCATCGCGAAGTTCCCTCCCGAGGGCATTCGAGGTGCCTCGCTGTGCCGTGCTACCGATTACGGGCGGGATTTTCAGGACTATTTTGCGCGGCACAACCGCGAGGTCAAAGTGGTGGTCATGTTGGAGCACATCGACGCCGTCGCGTGCGTGGACGAAATCCTTTCGGTGCCGGGGATTACCGCCAGCTTTATCGGCCCTTACGATCTATCCGCCTCGATGGGTCTCGCCGGCCAACTCGATCACCCGAAGGTGGTGGAGGCGCGCGACGCCTTCCTGGAGGCTTCGAAGCGTAACGGCGTCCTGCCCGGATTCCACATTGTCCCGAATCGCCCCGAGCTCGTCTCGCAAGCGGTCGAGCAGGGCTACCGCTTTCTCGCGCTCAGCCTCGATCAGGAGTTTCTCAAGGAAGGGCTTCGGCGCATGCTTGGCGGGCTTTCGCGCTAAGCGCTCCCGGCCCAGCGCCTCCGGTTGGCTCGGGGCGACGTCCTCTCCGCTGGCGGGGGGGCGGGCGGAATCCGGCTGCCGAGGCAGCCGCGCCGACTGAGGCAAATCGTATCGATGACGCCCGTGCGGTGCGGGTAGCGTCCCGTCAGAAGCGCCGCCCTGGCGGAGGCGCAGAGCGGGGAGGCCGAATAATGTTGGGTCAGGCAGACGCCTTCATGGACGAGGGCGTCGAGCTGCGGGGTCTCCGAGGCACCGAAGTTGAAGCAGCCGAAATCGCCGTAGCCCATGTCGTCGGCCAGGATCTGGATGATATTGGGTGGGTCGATCGAGCGCATGCGAAGGGAAGGCTTTCGGGTATGTCCCGGAGGCGGACGGGGGCAAGGGGATTAGTCCGGACCCGCGGGTCCATCCCATCGAACGGCCCGTGGAGGCGCTTTGCAAGCCAACGGCGGCTGCATGCGGCGCGGCTTGCACCGGCCGGGGCTTCGGTTTAGCTTCCGGACATGTCCTTTTGGTTCAAGGCCGCCCTTTGCGTGCTGGTGGTGGAGCTGCTCGGCAATGCCAGCGGCCTGGTCACCCTGCTCTCGGTAGATGGCTGGTATGACGCGCTGCGGAGGCCGCCGGGCACGCCGCCCGACCAGGTCTTCGGTCCGGTCTGGCTGGTCGTCTATGCCATGATGGGTCTCGCCCTCGCCCTTGTCTGGGACTGCTCCGCCGACACTGGCTTGAAACGCCGCGCGCTCCGCTGGTTCGCTCTCCAGTTCGGGTTGAACCTGCTCTGGACGCCGGTCTTCTTCGGATTGCAGCGGATCGACCTGGCCTTTTTCGTGATCCTTCCCCTGCTTTTCGCCATCGGCATGACGATCCGGGCCGTCGGGTCGCTCAGCCGCGCGGCCGCCGTCCTGCTCTTGCCCTATTTGGGCTGGGTCGCCTACGCCAGCTATTTGAATGCGGGATTCTGGATCCTGAACCGTTAGGCGGGGGTTTAGACCATGAAGAAGACGCCGGCACCGGCGGCGCCGAGGGCGATGGCGATGTGTTGGCGGAGGGCGGGGCCTACTTGCGCCTGCGGCGGGAGTTGCGTTTGCGGGCGGGGGCTTCTCCGGGTGCGCCGGGCTTGGCCTTGCGGGCGGTCTTTTTGGCGGCGGGGGCCTTCTGCGGCGCGGGCTGGCGGGCCGGCTTGGCTCCGCCTTTGCGGGCTTGGCGGCGGGACTTGCGGAGCTCGTAGAGCTCCTTCGCGTTGCGGGGGGCGCTCCGCTGGTGGGCGGCGGTTTTCTCGACCGTCGGGACGACGCGGAAGTCGATCTGGCGCTTGAAGCGGTCGACCCGCTCGACCTGCACGTCGATGTATTGGCCGAGCGAATACGTGCGCTTCTTGCGGCGGCCGAAGAGGGATTGGCCGTCGTTGCTGAGGAGGTAGAAGTCGTCGTCGAGGGTGGAGATGTGGACCATGCCGTAGGCTTGGGAATCGACCAGCTCGACGAACATGCCGTGGTTCTTCACGTCGGCGATGACGGCGCGGAAGCTGGACTTCTGTTCCTTCTTGAGCTCGCGCTCGAAGTATTCGAGGAGCTTGGTTTTGACGGACTCGCGCTCGGCGTCGACGCTGTTGCGTTCGGTCACGCAGAGGTGTTCGGCGACGGATTCGAGCTTGCCTTGGGTGTAGCGGACGTCGGGCTGCTTCGGCGCGGTGTCGGCGCCGATCTTGTGCAGGTAGCTGTCGAAGACGCGGTGGACGACGAGGTCGGAGTAGCGGCGGATCGGCGAGGTGAAGTGGGTGTAGTCATTCTTCGCCAGGCCGTAGTGGCCGTCGGCGCTGGCCCGGTATTGGGCTTGTTTGAGGCTGCGGAGCACATGGACCTTGAGGGTGTAGCCCTGGGGGTGGTCTTTCAGCTGGGCGAGGAGCTTGGACATCTCGCGGGTGTTGCCGAGGTTGCCGCAGCGGATGCCGAAGGCGATCATGGTCTCGCGCAACTCCTGCAGCTTCTCGTCGTCCGGCTCGTCGTGCACCCGGTAGATGCAGGGGAACTTGTTGTGGTGCATGACGCGGGCGACCTGCTCGTTGGCGGCCAGCATGAACTCCTCGATCAGCTGGTGGCTCTCGTCGTTCTCCTGCTTCTCAATGCGGTCGGCGTAGCCCTGCTCGTCGACGTAGATTTTAATCTCCGTCATGTCCAGGTCGAGTGAGCCGGAGCGGAAGCGCTTTTTCCGCAGTTGCGAGGCGATCTCCCAGAGCTTGCGGATGTGGGCGTGCAGGAGCTTCATTTCGCCGCGGCTGAGCTCGTCGAGGGAGCGGCCGGTGGAGCCGGTCTGGTGCTTCGGCGGGAGCGGGGTTTTGCGGATCTCGTCGAAGTCGTCCTTCGTCATGAAGGCGTAGGCCTGACGGTAGGTCAGGCGCTTGTTGCTGCGGATGACGGTATTGGCGTATTCGACCTTCTCGACCGCGGCCTTGGGCCCGTAGGTGATGAAGACGGACTTGGTCAGGCGGTCTTCGCCCTCGACCAGCGAGCAGAGCCCGTTGGAGAGCGCGTGGGGCAGCATGGGAATGACGGTGCCGACGAGGTAGGTGCTGTTGCCCCGTTTCTGGGCCTCGATATCGAGGGGACTGCCGGGCTTCACGTAGGCGGAGACGTCGGCGATATGGATGCCGATGCGGACTTTGCCGCCGTCCAGTTCCTCGAGGGAAAGGGCGTCGTCGAAGTCCTTGGCGTCGTCCGGATCGATGGTGAAAGTGAAGACCTCGCGGATGTCCTTGCGGCCGGCCCGGTCGCCGTCGCGGACGTGGTCGGGAATGTTGTCGGTCTGCCGCTCGACCTCGGCGGTAAACCGGGGATGGAGGTCGTACTTGTGAAGGATCGCCTTGAACTCGGCGTCCGGCTCGTGGGTCTGGCCGAGGACCTCGATGATTTCGGCCTCCGGATTGAGGTGGCGCTGCTGCCATTCGACCAGCTTGACGATGACCTTATCGCCCTCCTTGGGGATCGGGCGGAGGCCGGAGTTGCGCGGGTCCGGGACGAGGAAGTCCTGGATGATGCGCGGGTCGTCCGGGATCACGTAGGTCGCGTGACGGCCCTTCTTCAGGGTGCCGGGGAAGGTCTCGTGGGCGCGCTCGAGGATGCGGATGATGCGGACGTTCGGTTTCGCGTTGGGGTCGGGCTTTTGGCGGCCGCGGCCGCGATGGGGGCGGGGCGGGCCGTCGTTGATGCGGGCGAGGACCTGGTCGCCGTGGAGGGCGATGCCGGTGTCTTCGGCCGCGACGGGGTAGCCCTGGCCCTGGGGATCGTCCTTGGGAATGAGGACGCCGGAGCCGCTCTGGCGGAAAATGATTTTGCCGCTGACGAGGTCGGCGTCGCGCGGGATGCAGAGGCGGTCCTTCTTGAGCCGGGCGATCTCGCCCTGGCGGAGCATCTCGTCGATGAGACGGTGGGCTTTGCGCGAGTTGTCCTTATCGAGCTTGAGGACGGCGAGTATTTCCTCGCGGCGAAGGGGCACGTAGTCGGGCGCTTGGAGGAGGGAGAGGAGTGAATCACGAAGAGACATTGGGGAAAGCCTGCCGAAGTTCTCGTGGATTGCCAGCTTCCTCTCGAATCCGTCTTCGGCCGGCGTCCGCCCCTGCGTTGCGGTTAAGAAAAAGATGGAAATCGGCCGCCCGCTGGTCGAGCATCCGCGAAATGCCCCGCGTTTACCTATCTCCCCCGGAGATCCGCCCGGACGACCACCGCGCGCTCGAGTCCGTGCTGGCCTCGAACTGGGTGGCGCCGGTGGGTCCCGACCTCGGCCGTTTCGAAGCGGCGCTTTGCGAGCGGACGGGGCGGCGCGCGGCGGTGGCGGTCAGCTCCGGCACGGCGGCCCTGCATCTGGCGCTGCAGGTGCTCGGGGTGGGGCCGGGCGACACGGTCCTCTGTCCGAGCCTGACCTTTGCGGCGAGTGCGAACCCGGTGTGCTACTGCGGGGCGGAGCCGGTCTTCGTGGACTCGGAGCCGGAGACCTGGAACATCGACCCCGATCTTCTGGCCGAGGCTCTGGAAGCCCTTTCGGCCGAAGGCCGTCGGCCGAGGGCGTTGATCCTCGTCCAGATCTACGGGCAGTGCGCGAAAATGGAGCCCATCCTCGAGCTGTGCGAGCGTTTCGGCCTCCCGCTGATCGAGGACGCGGCCGAGGCGCTCGGCGCGAGCTACCGGGGCCGCCCGGCCGGCTCCTTCGGGCGGATGTCTTTTTTCTCCTTCAACGGGAACAAGATCATCACCACCTCCGGAGGCGGCATGCTCCTGTCCGACGATGCGGAAGCGATCGAGCGGGCGCGTTACCTGGCCACGCAGGCGCGCGAACCGGTGGCCCACTACGAGCACCGGGAGGTCGGCTACAACTACCGGCTGAGCAATGTCCTGGCCGCTTTGGGCCTCAGTCAGTTGAGCGATCTCGACCGGCGGATCGCGTCGCGTCGTCGTCATTTCGAAGCCTACCGGGAAGCGCTCGGCGGCCTGCCGGGGCTGGACTTCATGCCGATCGCCGAAGAGGGCGAAGCGAACTACTGGCTCAGCTGCCTGACGGTCGACCCGGCTCGGGCGGGGGTCTCGCGGGACGAGCTGATCGCCGCGCTCGCGGAGGCCGACATCGAGGCGCGGCCCCTGTGGAAGCCGCTGCACCTGCAGCCGGTGTTCCGGGATTGCCGGGTCTTCGGGGGCGGAGTCGCGGAGGGCCTGTTCGAGAACGGGCTCTGCCTGCCGAGCGGGAGCTCGCTACGGGAGGTCGATCGGGACCGGGTGGCGGACTTGATCCGGCGGTGCGTGCACGCCGCGGGAAAGTGAGGAGCGAGGAACCATGGCGACGAACGTTTTCATCCGCTACCTGAACCTGAGGACGCTCTCGCTGGGTCTCTTCTACGGCGTGATCTGTGCGCTCAGCTATCTGCTGGCCTACGAGATGCGTTTCGATTTCAACGTGCCGCCGGAACACGCCCTGGACCGGGTGAATACCATCTGGTGGGTGGTGGCGCTCCAGCTGATGCTGCTCGCGGCGGCGGGCCAGCTCGATTGCGTGCTTTCCTACTTCCGGCTGCCCGACGCCATGCGCCTCTTTGGCGGCCTGCTCACGGCCAGTTTCGTGCTGGTGGCGATCTGGTACCTCTACGACGGCCGCAACGTGCCTCCCCGCGCGGTGATTCTAGCGGATTTCCTGCTCTCCTTCCTCTTGATCGCCGGTTTTCGGATCGGCATGCGGGTGCGGTCGAGCCGCGGCTTGGAGGACTGGCTGGCGGGACGGGAGGAAGCGGAGAACGTGCTCATCGCCGGGGCCGGCGAAGTGGGGGCGGCCCTCTGCGCCGAGCTGATGAACAAGGCCCGGCTGGGGATGCGGCCGGTCGCCTTCCTCGACGATTCGCCGAGAAAGATCGGGCGCTACGTCCACGGTCTTCCGGTGGCCGACGCGGTGGACGAGCTCGACAAGGTGGCCAGGCGCTACGCCGCCTCGAAGGTCGTGATCGCCTTTCCCTCCGCCTCGGTCAAACGCATCCGGACGGTGGCCGAGCGGGCCCGCGAGGCCGGACTAGCCGCCGACATCGTGCCGGCTCTGAGCGACTTGGTGAGCGGGCGCGCTCAGATGACGCAGTTGCGCCCGGTCCAGCTGGAGGACCTGCTGGGCCGCGATCCGGTCGACCTGAATTCGGGCGACATCCGCGCGATGATCGAGGGCCGCCGGGTCCTCGTAACCGGTGCGGGCGGAAGCATCGGGCGCGAGTTGGTCGACCAGATCGCCGGCTACGCCCCGTCGCGCCTGCTTTGCCTCGACCAGGCGGAGATGGCGATTTTCGATCTGCTGCAAACCGAGCTGGTCGCGAGGGTCAAGGTGCCGACCGAGACAAGGGTGCTCGACGTCGCGAACGAACCGGAGCTGCGGCGTTGCCTGGAGGCCTTCCGGCCGGAAGTGGTTTTCCACGCCGCCGCGCACAAGCATGTGAACCTGATGGAGTCCCAGCCGGGCGAGGCCCTCCGCAACAATTTCCTCGCGAGCCGAGCCCTCGCGCGCCTCGCTTCGGCGCTGGGGGTCGAGCGCTTCGTCCTGATCTCCACCGACAAGGCGATCAACCCGACCAGTGTGATGGGGGCCAGCAAGCGGCTGGCGGAGCTCGCCATCCAAGCCTGCCAGCACCTGCCCGGCAATCGGACCAAGTTCATGGCCGTGCGCTTCGGCAACGTGCTCGGTTCTTCCGGGAGCGTGGTGCCGATCTTCCGGCGCCAGATCGCCGCCGGGGGGCCCTTGACGGTGACCGATCCGGAAGTCACGCGGTTCTTCATGACCGTCGAGGAAGCCGTCGGTCTCGTGCTGCAGAGCGCCACGCAGGGCGAGGGCGGGGAGATTTTCGTCCTGGATATGGGAGAACCGGTCAAGATCGTCGACGTGGCCCGTCAAATGATCACGCTCAGCGGTCTGCAGGAGGGCGAGGACATCGACATCGTTTTCACCGGCCTGCGTCCGGGGGAGAAACTCTACGAGGAAGTGCAGCACCTGAGCGAATCCCTCCACGCGACCAGCCACCCGCGCGTGCTGCGCTTCGTGGCGGAGAGCGCCGATCCCGGGCGGGTGGACGAGGCGGCGGCCGAGCTCGGTCGCTTGATGGAGGGCGGCGATCCGACGGCGATCAAGCGCGGGATGCAGAAATATGTTGCTGAATACCGCCCCTATCTCGATTAATAAGAAAGATGGTTGCCTTTGGAAAGGATGACGGATCGGCGCGCCCGGAGAAGGTATTCCTGACGAGCGCCTACCCGTTGGGGCGCGAGAACTTCGGGCCGACCTGGCTGACGGAGCATAGCGGTCCGCTGGAGGGCTTCGAGTTGGTGGACGATCCCGAGTCCGCCGACATCATCATCTTCGTGGAAAACCACCCCGCGCTCGATCCTTACTTTTTCTCCGTCAGGTCGCACGAGCTGAACCGCCGCTTTCCGGAAAAGTGCGTCCTTCACCACGATACGGACCGTTCCGTCACGACCATGCGCACGGTTTCGCCCAGCGTCGAGCACTGGCAGTTCGACCCGAAGCACAAGGCCACTTACCATTACATCGCGCGCTTTTGCGAAAACCCCTACTTGACCGAGATCGATCGTTTCGACGCCGAGCGCAAGTACCTCTTTTCCTTCGACGGCTCCACCCGGACGAATCCGATGCGCCGGAAGATCATGGAGCTCGACCGCCCCGACACCTTCCTGGTGGACCGCGGCCAATCGAAGGCTTGGGAGATGACCTCCTCGGAGCTCGTGCCCTATCAGCGCGCCTTCGTCGAGGGCATTTTAGCGAGCCACTTCGTGCTTTGTCCCTCAGGTGTCGGGCCGGCGTCCTTCCGGCTTTTCGAGGCGATGCAACTGGCGCGTCCACCGGTCATCATCGCGGACCGCTGGGTGCCGATCGAGGGGCCGGACTGGGAGTCGGTCGCGGTCTTCGTGCCCGAATCCGAGGTGATGCGGATTCCGGAAATCCTGGAAGCCCGGCGGGACGAGGCCGAGGCCATGGGCCGCCGCGCACGGGCCGCATGGGAGCGCTATTTCTCTCCCGAAGTTTCCCTGCAGCGCCTCTGCGAAGCCTCGAGCAAGCTGGTCCGCCATCCCTATGGCACGAGGGAGTACCTCGGCGATGCCTGCCAGTTTCTAGCGCCCTACCATCTGCGCGGGCTCCTGCGCTACTTCACCAAGCAGCGGAAAAAGCTCTGGAACTGGAAGGCCAATTGGCAGCGCACCCCGGCCGGATCCTAGTGGTTCGCGGAATGGAGGGCGGCGCTCCGGGCCGCCCCGTCGCCGTGAAGGCGGCGGAACGCGGTGTCGTTTTGGGTTGTCGGGTCGGGGGTGGCTGGTTCCGGCTTCTGGACGAAGCCGGGGCGATCCGGGAGGATCGCCCTCCGGGGGGCGGTGCCGTTTGGGGGCGGTCCGTTGGTTAGACCACCACGCCGGCGTCTTGGGGGCGGTCGCGGTCGATTAGCGTGTTGGGGGAGCCGGGTTGGGGGCGCGGGAAGACCTCCATGCGCTTTCGGTAATGGAGGATGGCGGCCTGCAGGAGGATTCGGGGCATGCTGTTGACCGCCGTGTCCAAGGGGTGCAGCAGGGCGTGGCGGCGGACCGCGGCGGCGGTCAGCGGGTGAGCCCGTCCCTGCATCCAAGTCTTCATCACGCAGTCGCCGCCTCGGTGCAGGTCGACCCCGAGGAAGATTTCCTCTTCGGCGATGCGGAAGCTGAAGTGGTAGCATCCGGCCCGGTCGTTGAAGGGCGAAACGTGGAATTCCTTCGGACTGCTGGCCCGCCATCGGCCCGGTCGGTCGCGCCGCAGATCGGTCAGCGGGTAGACGTGGCGGTCGCCGAAGGTGTTGTTGACCTCGGCCACGGCGGCGCGCAGTTCGCCGTTACGCATCCGGAGGTGGAAATTGACGGGATTGAAGGCATAGCCGAGGTAGCGGGGCGAGGTGACCAGCAGCGTGCGCTCGCCCGGCGCGGCGGGGGGAAGGAATTCGTCGAGTTGGCGGTCGATCGGCTCCGGCTTCCCGCGCAGGAAGTCGCGGTCGTTGAGCCGGAGCAGGGCGGGCCGGTTGTAGCCGAAGAAAGGCAAGCGCCGGGGGAGCTCCGGGAGTTCGGCCAGGTCGAACCCGAAAAAGGTCACCGGATAGCTGAAGGCGTGGCGAAGCGGCGTCAGCCGTTGGTGGGTGACTTCTCCCCGGTAGAGTCTGGAGCGCAGGTTCACAGTTCGATGCCGAATCCTTTGGCGACGTTGACGGCGGATCGCACGGCGTCCTCGTGGAAGCCGTAGCCGAAGTAGCTGCCGCAGAACCAGGTGCGGTTCCGCCCGTTCATGGCTTCGAGCCGGGGCTGCGAGTCGATGGCCGCGAAATCGTAGAGCGGGTGGGTGAGGGTGGTTTCGTCGAGTGTGTGCTCCGCGGGGATCTCGCGCTCGGGGTTCAAGGTGACGATGTAGGCGTGTTTCGTGGACAGGTTTTGCAGCCGGTTCATGTAGTAACTGACCGAGACGGGCCGGTCGGCGGACTGTCCGGCCTCGCGGTTGAAGTTCCAAGAGGACCAAAGCTTCCGACGGGGGGGCAGGAAGGAGGCGTCGCGGTGGAGAACGACGCGGTTGGGCTGGTAGCGCCAGGCGCCGAGCTGCGCCCGCTCCGCCTCGCTCGGGTCGGCCAGGAGCGCGAGCGCCTCGTCGGCATGCGCGCCAATGACGACCTGGTCGAATGCGAGCCGCTCGCCCTCCCGGGTTTCGAGCTCGACCCCCTCGCCGGTTCTGCGGATGGAGCGGGGCGCGGCATTCAGCCGGGGCTCGACGGGAAAGGCGGCCCGCATGGCCTCGACGTAGCGTCGGCTCCCGCCCGGAACGAAGCGCCACTGCGGGCGGTTGGTCAGGCGGAGAAGACCGTGGTTTTCGAGAAAGTGGAGGTAGGGCTCGGCCGGGAAGCGCTCCATCTCGGCGACCGGCGAGGACCAGATGGCCGCCCCCATCGGGTAGAAGTAGTTTTCCTGAAAGGCCCGGCTGAAGCGGCGCTCGCGCAGGTAGTCGCCAAGGACCTTGCCTGCGAGTTTTCCCTCCATCAGGTCGCGGTAGCCGAATTTGGCGAAACGGCGCAGGTCGCGGATGAGCGCGAGGTGGCCGGGGCGGAAGAGATAGGAAGGGCCGGGGACGAGCGTCGAAAGTCCGTTCCCCGAGTAGCCGTAGCCGGTTTGCCGGTCGTAGTAGCTGAAGGTCATCGAACTGTCTTCCAGCGCCACCCCGAGCTGCTCGAGCACTCGGCTGAACAGGGGGTAGTTCCGGTGGTTCATGACGATGAAGCCGGTATCGACCGGCTGGCCCGCATCGGGACCGTCCGGCACGGTGAGCGTGCGGGTGTGGCCGCCGAGGTAGGCGTTCCGTTCGAAAAGCTCGACCCGATGCTTCCGGGCGAGCAGCCAAGCGGCGGTCAGGCCGGCGACGCCGCAACCGACGACGGCGATCTTTTGCGGGGTGAAAACGGTCATATTCGGATTCCCAAAGGAGAGCGCGGAAGTCCCATCCGGGGAGCTAGCGGCCGGTCTTTTCTTTGGCGAAGCGGTAGTGCATGACAAACCATTCTTCCCCGTTCTGATAGGCGAAAAGCTCGGAGCAGGCCATGTAAAAGATGCGCCAGCGCTGGCACCAGAGTTTGGCGTCGTCGCCGTAGGTCTGGCGGAAGATGCGCAGGACCTCTTCCTGCCGCGCGTCCTGCCGGGCCAGCCAGGCTTCGAGCGTGCGGCTGTAGTGCTTCCCATTGACGGGCCAGCGCGCCTCCTCCCGGAAGCCCTCGGCCGCCGTCGGGAGCAGCTCGGTGGAGGGCATGATTCCTCCGGTGAAGAAGTAGCGCGACATCCAGTCCCTCGGACCTTTCGGCTCGAACAGGTAAGTGTGCCCGCGGTGGGCGAAGATATGGACGAAGACTTTTCCCTCCGGGACGAGCCATTCCCCGATGCGTCGGAAGAGCGCGCGGTGGTTGCGGACGTGTTCGAACATCTCGACCGAAACCACCCGGTCGAAGCCGCCGTCGGAGACGAAGTCGTTGATGTCGCAGGTCCGCACCTCCAGGTTTTCGATGCCGCGCAGCTCACACTGCTTTTCGATGTGGGCCCGCTGGGAATTGGAATTACTCAGGGCGAGGATTCGGCTGGACGGGTAGTTTTCGGCCATCCAAAGGCTGAGCGAGCCCCAGCCGCAGCCGAGCTCGAGGACGCGCTGGCCGTCCCGGAGTTCGGCGCGCTCGCAGGTCAGCCGGAGCATGGCGGCTTCCGAATCGTCGAGCCCGTCCACCCCCTCGGGCCAGTAGCCGCTGCTGTACTTCAAGTGCCGGCCGAGCACGGCGGTGAAGTAGTCCGCGGGGATCTCGTAATGCTGCTCGTTGGCGGCGTCCGTGTCCTCGGCGAGGGGGCGTTGCTCCAGTTCGCGGACCCAGTCGGCGGCGTCCTTCGGGTCTTGGGAGATGGTGCGCAGGCGTGCCCGCAGGAGACGGCGGATCCCGCTTCGGATCAGTCCGTCACTGAGGAATCCGCTTTCGGCCAGTTGAATGGGAATACTCATGGGAATGGCTTTATCTAACGATCATTAAAAGACGATCCTTACAGCGGTTTCAAAGCTGTAAGTTCTGGCCAGGTCGGACGCTTTGTTCTTAGCATGCGCCCATGCGAGCTTACCTGACCCTCTTCTCCCTTCCCATCCTGCTACTTGCGGGATGTGTGTCCAGCAACGATATGCACACCCAGAGCATCCCGAACGACGACTACTTGGCGGCTCTCGAGCGGACCGATCCCTCCCGCTACGACCTGCCGCCGCCTGGGTCGGCGGAAGAAGCGGAAATGCTCCGGCGGGTGCGGGACCTTTTCGGAAACTACACGCGCGAGAACCTCGCCGCGATGGTGCCGCAGGTCTATGCCGAGGAGGTTTATTTCCGCGACGCCTTCAAACGGCTGACGAGCGCGGAAGCGATCCGCGACTATTTGGTCGAAGGGATGAAGCCCCTCAAGGGGGCGGAATTCGTGTTTCACGACATCGTCCGGAGCGGAGGCGACTTCTACATCGACTGGACGATGCGGCTCGACTTCAAGAGCACCCCGCCCGGCACCTGGGAAGAATCGATCGGCATGACCAAGATGCGCTTCAACTCGGAGGGCAAAGTCATCTTCCACCAGGACTACTGGGACCCGACCGACATCGTCTACCGCCGTATCCCCATCGCCAAGCAGCTGATCGCCTTCGTCAAAGGCAAGATGTGACGGAAGGCCGGGACGCGGAAAACCGAAAACCGGAGGGGCCTCAAGCGGAGGGCGAAGTCGGGGCTTGCCATGGCCCCCGGAAGCCCCTTTCTTCCCTCCCTTCCCCGAGGAGAAGTGCCAGAGTGGCCGAATGGGACTGACTCGAAATCAGTTGTGCCGGAAACGGTACCGGGGGTTCGAATCCCTCCTTCTCCGCCATTTTGGTTCAAATACGAACCTTTGATACCAGATTTTTGATTTCTGGAATACCTTCTGAATGAAGAAGTTATGTAAAAGTCAAATTCGAGCTTGTACCACGAAGTTCGTATT
>Ga0008833_1000421_pt1 | contig 45831 bp, 40 predicted proteins | sample HotLakConsoUCCLE_FD_62216 | JGI IMG/M metagenome (GOLD analysis project Ga0008833, IMG submission 62216) | Hypersaline microbial mat communities from Hot Lake, Washington, USA - Hot Lake Consortium UCC-LE | ecosystem: Environmental > Aquatic > Non-marine Saline and Alkaline > Hypersaline >... | reverse complement strand
CCGCTGGCCCGAGACGGCTGCGCAACTTGAGGGCTGCGCCGCCTCTGGCCAGCTACCCGCGCGAAAGGGGGGTCAAAGTTGGACGCCGATCGGGGGTCAATCTTCAACGCCGATTGACAGACCCGGTGATTTCGATCCGAAAGGAGAGACCGGCGCAGCGCTGGACGGGATGGCGGCACGATCTCCTCCAGATGCCCATCACACCCGATCCTCGTGCAAGAGGACCCAATCGCGATCCCTGAGTTTTCCATCGGTGCGGTCTCACGCCGACTACATCGGCTGCAGACCAGCCCAATCGTGTCAGTAGTCACGGTGACCCGCTCCGGCTCGATGAGCCACGCGTGCCGACTTCCGTCTGGCCCGTCGACGCGCCGCACCAGCCCGTCGGCCTCAAGCCGCCGCATAACGATCGGGTATATCGTGTCCGGGTCGGTCCCGTACCGGATATCTGCCTGCCCCAAAGTTCGGAAGAGCCAGTCCCGGTACCAGCTCGACACATGCGCCTTGGTAATACGCTCGAACCCGATCGGCGGGTTGTGCAGAGTGACAGGGATCGGAGCGAGCCCGCGACGACTGTCCGGTGCCGGGAGCGCCCCGGTTCGTCTCACCCCGACCTGCTGTTGCGCCGCGAACCAGTTCAGCCCGTAGCGACCACTTGCGGTGGCGATCGCGCTGACAAGATACGGGTGAGCGACAGACCCTTGTCGGCGCATCCGCTGAACCACCCCGGACAAGAAGCCCACAAGCAGGTCCGGGTCTAAATCGGGTGCGCCCGGAAGTTCGTTGCGAATTTCGCTCGCAAGCCGCCCGGCTGAAGCGCGCAAGAGATCTGCGGAGATGTCGGCGACGGCGACCCCATTAACCTCAAGCGTATGGCTGAAATGGGCCCGGTAGCTCAGGTCGACGAAATATTCCCAGCCGAGCCGCTGCTTCATGTGGTCCAAGAAAATCGGATCTGTAATCATAATCTCGTCCCGGATCAGATCCTGGTATAGGCGTCGCCAGGTCTGTTCCTTCGGGATGAACAGCGCAGTGAACGCGTCCCCGCCCAGCGTGTCGAGCAGGTGGTTCGGAACGGTTTCAATCACCTCTTTGAAGGTCATCCCACCCGTTTGCGTAGCTCGAAGAGCCGTGTAGAGGGATTTCTGGTAGACCGAGAGGGCATTTCGGGTCTCCGCCACCGCGGCCCGGTGCGCAGCGTCCTGAACAGAATCTGAAAACACAAGGAAACGCGGTTTTGCGTCCGGGAACTCCTCGTTCTGGGCCGAGGTGTAAAGCGTGCCCGTTATCCCGGTCGTAAGTCTGGCCGCCCGCATTCCGAAGAGGAGCAGGCCACGCGCCTGACCACACGCGGGGCACGACCGGTCTATCCGTCCATTCGTGTCGGACGGATCATACATCCAGACCGGGGTAGCCGGACCTGTTTCGAGGTTGTCGTGATCACATGGGGTGAAGGCGATCGAGTCCGAGTCGAGCACCCCCTTGTAGATCTTTCCGCCGCCACCGCTCGCTGGAACCATCCGGTCGATCGACTCGTGGTAAAAGAGCCGAATGCGTTCACCGCCGTTCTCGTCGAAGAACTCCTCATACAGCTGCTCGAGTGGTGCCCAGCAGGTGGTTGAGCTGGGGTTCAGCCGGCCCACATGGGCGGTCGCGCCACACCGGTTACAGTTCACAACCGGAAGCTTTTCACGCAGAGACTGGCGGTCAAGGTCGAGAGCGTGGAACAGGTCCATCTCCGAGCGGACCCCACCCGCCTCCAGCCGGGGCAGGTTCGTGACCATCCGGGACATTTCACGGATCCAGAGCTGGAGCCGGACGTTGAACAGCGGACGCAGGCTTTCAGCGGAGCCGGACCGGGCCCAGGCCACCAGCGCCACCACCAATTCGGCGAGCGCGCGATGGTCCGCCTCAGCCCAATCCCGGATGATCTTGACCTGCGCCAGTCCCGCGGCAATCGCTTCGAGCGAGGCCGGACCTTTATGCTCAGCAATGATCTTGAGGGTCCGCTGACACAAGACGTGGTCCTTCAGCTGCTCGCCAAGCGAGATTCGCCAAGCCGGATCTGATGGGTCCTCGTCCTCTATGAATGTGAGGTCCGGGTCTGTCCGATCCGGGAAGATACAGATGGCAAGCCGCCGCGCCGCGCCTGCCTGGTCCAGCTCCTCTGCCTCGCGCAGGGCCGAGTGAATATCGGTCGGAATGGGAAGTTCGAAGTATTCCGGATCGTCGAATACCTCGCTCGGGGTCTTCCGGGTCTCTGTGACCACCGCCCCCTCATCGAAGGTCTCCCCGAAGATCGTTTCCGCATAGCTTCTGAGTTCGGTTTTCGCATCCTCGCCGGACCCGAGCGTGGCGGAGGAACCAACACAGATCAGGTGTTCTTTCGGTGTCTTGAGCCGGTATTTCAGGCGCCGCAACAGAAGGGCGAGGTCAGCGCCTTGCGCCCCATCAAACGTGTGCATCTCGTCGACCACGAGGAACCGGAGCGTCTCGGGGTCATTCTGCGCCCACAGCGGCTTGTCCCGGCCGCGCAGCAGCAGGTAGTCGAGCATCTTGTAGTTCGTCAGCAGAATGTCGGGCGGGTTCTTCCGCATCGTCTCGCGATGGGTGATCACGCTGTCTGCTGTCACCTCATGGGCCGGGTTCTGCGGTTCCGCGTCCGCGTAGATCCCTGCACGCACCCCCTCCAGCGACCCGATATCCGTGATCGCAGCTGCGATCCGGCGCGCCTGGTCGGTCGCCAGCGCGTTCATCGGGTAGATCAGGATCGCCTTGATCCCGGGCTTCCCCTTGTTCCGCCGACAGTGGTCCAGAATCGGCCATAGATAGGATTCCGTCTTCCCCGAGCCGGTCCCGGTCGCCACCAGTGTTGATCTCAGCGCTGCCCCGCTCAGCCGGGCGAAGGCGTCCGTCTGGTGCTGATAAGGGGCGAAGCGCAGCGGCACCTCTGGGAAGGGCTGGACCCAATTCCCGTCTGCCGCCCCGTCGATCTGGCGGAACGGCATGTCGACCGAGATCCACGGGCCCTTCAGGAAGTTTCCGGGCTCGGCGATGAACCGGTCCACCATCCCCTCGAAGGCGGGGCTGGTGCTGTTCAGCGTCGTGTGGACCAGCTCGCGCAGGCTGTCCTGTACATGGCGGGCGAGAAGGATCGGGTTCATTCAGCGGCCTCTGCAGACTTCAATCGCTCGAAATGGACCCAGGCGCGACGATAATCCTCGATCCGGTCGCATTGGGTGAAGGGGCCGGTGAAGTGGCGGGTGACGGTGCGGGGGCCGTGGGGCATCGTGTCGTCGATGGCCGTGCAGGTCAGGTCCGACGGATTCTCGGCGAGGACCCGCTCCCAAGCGGCGCGGCCGGGGCTTTTGCCGCGGTCGTCCAGCCAGCCGACACCGGGCAGGCCCTTGGAGCAGGTCCAGACGATCCGGCCGTTCTGGTCATACCAGGTGCCCGCCTCGTTCTCCTGAAGGACCGGGAAGTAGATACGATAGATCTCGATCAACTGATCGAGGGTCAGGCCGAGCGCCTGCGCGACCAGCACGTCGATCTCGACCAGCGCCATGCGGCGGGCGAACTCGGTCCGGAGGCCTGCGGTCCGGTCCCAGGTGGCCGGGCCTTCGACCGGGCCTTCGAGGTGAAGGCGGGGGTCAGGGGAGGACCACGGGAGGACGTCCAGCGATGGCGCCACTGAATTCCATAGTTCTGAGTATGCGGCGGTAAGACATGAAAGTCTTAGGAGGCGGTGTTTTGCTGCTGACCCCGGATCGACCCAAGGCATCCGAGCCATATGAGATTCTCGGACATCGGAAGTGCTCGATGCCTTGATCAGATAGTCGAAAGGTAGCGAACTTGAAGTCACTGCCAGTGAAAGGCGGTTTTGATCGTGTGCGAACGAAACACTCTCGATGCCGTCAACATGGGTGGTGTACGGTGGAATGAGTGCTGAGATAAGACTTCGTTCGCTATTCAAATTGATCATTCGACGGAAAGCCACCCGAAAAAAGTCAGCGTGGCTTTTGGTTGGATCCCACCGGCAACGGGTCAACCGGCGACGATAGTCGCTCAGCTCCAACGCGGGGCCATAGTTCGTGCGCGGCAGATAGTCCTCGGGCGCAGCGGTCAGGTCGATGACCAGATAATCCGCGTTCGTCCGCGAAACCGCTTTCGGCGTTTTGTAAAGCGGATTCGCAACATGAACCAATGGTCCCTGTAGGACCATCTGATCCGCCGGGCGGAAGGCCGTTTCGCGACGGATTGTCCCGTCTTTCTGGGCACCGGTTTCATGCCAGTGGGCGGACATCTGCCACAGCGGCACCTCGACCGTCCGCTCCCCCGTCGCCGTGCTCACAGTGCGCTCAATCTTCGGGATCGCCGCGTCCAGTTTCGGGAACCGCGCCATCTGGCGGAAGACGTCGAGGGTCCGGGCCGAATACGGCTGAATAAACCGCGCCTCTTCAACCGGGACCGTCTCCTCTTCTGAGAGTGCGTGGATCACCGCCAGCGCATCGCGGTCGATCCGCATCACGCGGTCACGGTGTCCGCGGGTGTCCCACTTGCCGTCCTTACCCTTGATGCCCGGGATTTCACCTAGACCGTCTTGATCGCCGTAGGAGTCGTCAATCTGTCTGGCGAGGAACGCGAAACTGAACTGTTCAAAATTCACCTCGGCGGGTGTTCCCCGATAGATGTTCAGGCTGAACCGGACGTGATCGACCACCTCTGCGAAGTTCTTGGTGGTAATCTTGTTGCTGTGGTCGAAATGCTTCGCGATCCGCGAATACCAGTGCCGCCGGAACGCCCCCGATTTTGGGTCTCCCAGATGACCGTCCTGATGGATCAGCGCCGCATATCCCTCAGGCGCAACCAGCCGGAACGACAGGTCGATGAAGCAGCGGTAGAGGTTGTTTGACCCGCCCCCGGCGAAGGGGTTCATCACCTCGGACGAGGTCACCTCCATCGCCCCCCGGGTCGACACGAATTCTCGCAAGAATCGCAGCTGGTCCTTGTCCCTCGTTAGCGCATTAGTCAGAACCTTACGGACTTCTGATGCTGATAGCCCGGCATAGAGCGGATCGATATCCGCCAGCACCAGCCCCTCGTTCCACGAGGGCTTGGCCCAGGGCGGGTTTCCGACGAGCACATCGAACCCGCCGCGCGCCTTCATCACATCGGCGAAGATCAGGTCGAAATGCACGAACCGCTCGCGCGCGGCCACCTCGACCGCAACGGTGAGCCAGTCGAACGTTTCGATCAGCGCCTCGACATTGGTCTCGCGGAACAGGCTGTCCTGTCGCTTTTCGGCGGCCTTGAACAGATCCCGCGCCGGGGCGTCCGGCTCCAGCTGATCAAGGAAGTCCGGCGCCGGGTCAGAGAACTCCGCCACGCTGGGGGCAGCCAGCGACCCGTCGGGTGTAAAGCCGCCCTCGAGGATCATCGCCATGCCCTGCAGGAACTCCGCCCTCCCGGGCAGCAGATGCGCCTTGTCCAGCGGCCAGAGCCAGAGCGCGCACCACGCGTCCATCGCCGTCTTGAGCCGCTTGTAGGGCAGCGTGTTGGCGGCATGGTCGGCCCCGGTCAGGCGGGCGTTCAGATGCTCCTTGCCGTGGAAGTCGAGCCCCTTGTTGCCGGGCATGACCGTGCCGGGCCAGAGCGTGATCTCGTCATTCGCCGCCGCGCGCGTCTTGGCGAGATCCTCGGCGACCTGGTCGAACAGCGCCTCGGCGACGCGGCTGAGCTTCTGGACCAGCTTGACCTCGTGGGGTTCGAGCTTCTTGAAGAACCCGCCCTTGCGCCAGTCCTTGATCTGATCTTGCGCGTCACTCGCGAAGGGCTTGATCGATTTGTCCTTGTCGAAATTCGCCATGTCCTTGGCGGGGAGAAGGAATTGCCAGACATGGTTTTCGGGCAGGCGGTTGCGCCAACCGATCTCGTCCGGTTTGGCGTTGAGCCAGAGGTCCTTCTGGGAGCTGGCATTGAGCAAGACCGGTTTATAGGCAGCCCGCCGCGCCCCGATCAGGGAGTTCCCGGCATGGAGCTGATCCCCGAACCACGGTGAGAAGTCGCTCGCATGAAGACTGTTCAACCATAGAGAGATTGCGCCCAGCTCCACCGCGATCGGGTTGAGGTCGACCCCGAAGCAGTTCCGGTCGGCGATATAGGCCCGGACCTTCTGCTTCTCGACCACGATCCGGTCCTGCGGGATGGTCTTGCCCGTCTCCTTCTGCTTCCGTTCCAGGTAGAGGTCGGCGAGCTGGTTCGTGGTTTCGACAAGGAAGGCCGCAGACCCCATGGCCGGCTCAAGGATTTTCAGGTCCAGAAGGTCGTCGGCGGTCAGGTCCCGGCACCGCTCCATGAGCGCGTGCTTTACCAGCAGCCGTGCGAGCGGTTCCGGCGTGAATAGGAGGCGGATTTCTCTCGGTCCCGGCCGGCGAGGCGGTAAATGAAATTACCCTTCGGATAGACCCGAGCTTCCGGGCCATTGAAGACGATCTCGTCCTGCTCGAATTCCCCGATCCGGCTGCGCGGGACGAACCAGCTTGGGGCGAGCGGGTCCACTTTGTCGCGGCGGAAAACCTCCTCTTCGGCCTCATCACCGTCTTCAAGGATCTCCTCTTCAAGGTCCTCGTCCGTCTCGACCGTGTCTTCATCGTCGTCCGCCCCGGCGGACCGCCCCTTGCGCGGTTTCAGCTCGATCAGGTCCGTCTTGGCGACGACCCCGGTGAAGGAGATCAGGGTCTCATAGACCGCGCCGAGCTGGCCGATCCCGAGCTTAGCGTAGGAGATCCGGCCGGTGCTCTTACCGGTGGACCGGAGCGACAGCAGCCGGATCACCTTTTGGATTGCCTCATTCCGGAGCGGGAGGGCGTTCAGAATAGGGGTGCTTTTCGGGTCCAGCAGCGAAACCTTGACCGCTGGCAGGCGCAAGCCGGTCCCCTTCTCCGCATCCGCGAGATCCAGCCCGGTGTAGAGAAGGTTCAGGGTCTGCTGGAGGCTTTCCCACAAGAAAGTTCCGTCGCGATCCACTGTGGTCCTGAGCGGTACGGATTCGAGGTCGCGCAACGTTTCAAGCGAATACCCGGTCGCATAGATCGGATTCTTCAGGTCCAGCAGGTTCAGGCGAGGGTTCGCCTCCGCGTAGAACAGGAACAGGAGCCGGTACATGTAGCGCAGGCACTCGCGCGACAGTTCCGGCCCGTCGATCCAGACCCCCTTGTGCGTCCCACCGGTGACGTCGAGGACTTCCTGACCCAGAAGCTCGATCGCGTCCCGGACTGTCCGTTTAAGAGATGTGGTGACCGCGTTGGCGTTCCGCTGCGCTTCCTCTTCAAGCCGGTCCGAGATAGGCGCGCCCTGGTCCGGAACGCGCGCTTCGCGAGAGATCAGGCAGGCCATGACTGTCAACGTGTCCCGCTCAGCCCGGGTGAATATCTCCTGTAGATCGAACCGGAGGACGGACCGGGCAGGCCATTTACGTTTGTCGATCAGAACGATCTGAGAGAGGCCTATCACGATGACATGGCGCGGTCCGTCGGGCAGCTCGAATACCCCCTCAGCAAGGAGGGACTCGATGCTCCGGTCCAGGAGGGCCGCCTGATCGGTGTCCGGCGGGAACTGATCAGCGGTAAAGCTCGCTCCTAGCGGGTCCGTCGCCTCATCTTCAGCATCCGGGAGCGGTGCCTCGATAACCCACAGCGCGTTTCGACCTATTGCGTCCGCGGCTTTTGCCACAATCGGGATGACCGGTGCGCCATCAAGTGCTGTGATCACCGCCTCTCGCTTCCAGGTATAGCCGAGAGCGGCCAAGAGCGCGTTCTGGGCATCCCGGACAAGTTCTCGCCGCCGGTTCTGATCCGAGGTGTTCCGGACCTGCCGCAGCGTTTCGACCGCGGGGGACGCTACCCGCGTCAGCCGCTCCACAGGATGGGAATTCTTTTCAAGCCCGGACCAGCGTGCAGTGATGTCCTGAAGTTCCTCTTTCAGCACATCTGACAGGGTTCCTGACGGGAAGAATTCTGCTTCGTTCTCAATTCCGATCAGATCCATCCGGTCACCCCACAAATACCGCTTTGACGTCCACATATGGATTGGGGTCATCCACCATATGCCGAGTCCGCTCGAACCATTCCGTCCAGTCTTGGAACATGCGCTCGATCCTCTGTTCTCTCGAACGCCTGATCGTAAGGCGACGCTTTTCCGCCGGAGTCAGCTCAGCGTCGCTGTCAGCCACGTCGCCGAGATCCAGCGCAAGCTGCGTCCGGAACCGTCCTTCAAGCTTCGCGAGGCGGTCAAGGACCTCGTCGAGGTCTTGCTGGATCCGCGCCCCTTGCTCCCGTCGGAGCTCGACGAGATGGGTCTGAAACCGATCAACGGCCAACGAGATCGCGGACTGTGCTTGCCCGAGATCTTCGACCGCTCGTCCCGGAGTGTCCTCCGCCAGCCGCATCTGCGTTATGAAGTCAGGGACTTCTTCGATCCGGACCGTACCGTCTGATCCTCGGATGACGACCGCCCATCGGTCAACGACTGGGGCCCCATTCGCGTTCGGTATAGCCCCGTGCATGACCACAGCCACCTCGCCTGCTGCGAGACGACTCAGCGGGGCGACCGGGGCGGAATGCTCAGGGAAAAAGGTGCTGGCCCGGTCCGCAAACCATTCGAGGATCGGGTGTACGTCCCAGAGATACTGAACGGTCGGCCAAGACCGCTCCTGCATCTTCGCTTGATCGATCGCTTGATTGATGACCTGAGCTTGGTCCGTCAGCTCGATCCGGTCCCCGGAACCGACCGCTTCTTCCGGCATGTACCGGCCATCCACGGCCCCCTCGCTGGCGTACCCGAACCCATCCCGCGCTCGCATGTCGTCAGGAATGACTATCCTGATTGTGCGATCTTCCCTAGAGATCGCCGGAAGAGAAGCGAACACCCGCTCCTCTGGGCGGGACAGCCTTTCCACCATCTTGGATGCATAGGTGAAGGTGTCTGGAAAAAGCCGCGGCGGGGCCTGCTTCGAACTAGTTTCGGCGTCAGGCTCTGGCGCAACCGGTGTCGCATAATCCCCAAAAAGAGCGGCGAACTCGTCATCAAGCGACATGTGAGCCTCGGCTTCCAAAGCGCGGTCATCCATCTCCGCATCAAAAGCCTCGGCGCCGATCCCCGATGCGATCGCCTCGGCTACGACCGCCTCCTCCTCTTCCGCGTCGCCTTTTCCGAGAAAGACCGCCGGATCTCCCACACCAGACTGCGCAGCCTCGTCCTTCTCGACGAGCTTCTCAAGCACCCACATCTGGCGCACTTTCGGGTGCGAACTCTCCCCAACGAAATAAGTGATGAGCGGGGCGCGGTCTTGCCCGTACCGGTCGATACGACCGTTCCGTTGTTGGAACCGCAGAAGGGACCAAGGGAGGTCAAAATGGATCAACCGGTGACACTGAAAATGCAGGTTCAGGCCTTCGGAGGCCATGTCAGAGGCGATTAGAATACGAATAGGGGATTTTTCCTGCCCGAATGCTTCGATAACCTCTTGGGTCCGGACATCCGCCTCGACGCTGCCCCCGTCCACTCGGGCCACCTGCTCCTCAGGCAGGCCCATGTCCTCCCGTAACCGCCCGGCGAGCCAAGAAACGGTGGCGATCCGCTCTGTAAAGATGACGATGCGGTCTCGAGCAGCTTTCCCGGTCCATCGTATCTCGCGCAGCATGCGCAGGAGATCTTGATACTTGCTGAACGCGTCCGTTTCTATAGCGGCAACCTGATCGGCAAGCTCCCGGAGCCGATCCCGATCTTCCTCGGTGCCTCGGGCGGTCCCATTCTCTATACCCCGGATGCGCCTTTCAAGCGTTTCAAAACAGGCGGCGGGGCTTGAGAAGATTGCCTTGGCCAGCGTGGTGCGAAACAAGTCAATCGCTCTGCCTCGGGTCGATTGCTCATCGATATCCAGATGAAGATCGGCGATCGATTGGTAGGCCACCTCTTCTTCGATGCTCAGTGGAAAGTTCCGGCGGATCAGTTTGCGCTCGGGAACCTGCTGGCCAATGTCCGCCGCGACCTTTTTGTCCGACCGGAATCGGCGAACTACGAGATCTTCGATATCGGTCCGATGCAGTCGAGTGGGGTCCGGCACCCGCGTCGGATCAAGCATCTCGATCAGACTTGCGAAGCTTTCTTGCGACCCATCATGTGGGGTGGCAGTAAGCAAGAGCAGAGAGTCGGTGCGCCGGGACAATAGCTGTGCTAATTCTGCGCGTTGCGAGTTTGAGCCCGCCGCTGCTTTCCGGGCGGCCGCGTTATGCGCTTCATCAATAATGATAAGGTCCCAGTAAGAGTGCTTGATCGCATCCCTGATCTGGGCGTCCCGTTTGAGCGTATCGATGGAGACAATAGATCGGTCAAACTGATCGAACACATTGTAATGGGCCGGGATCCGATTTCGCATCCGCCGGATTGCGGCGCTGTCGAGCCGGGAGAGCGGGATCGAAAACCGGGTCCAGAACTCCTTCTGAAACTGGGTCAGCATGGCCCGCGTCGTGACCACAAGGATCCGGTCGGCCCGGCCACGCAGGGCGAGTTCGGAGGCGATCAGGCCCGCCTCTAGGGTCTTACCGAGACCGACGTCATCCGCGATAAGGAGGCGAACCCGGTCCTGTGCGAGGGCACGTTCGACCGGCAGGTGCTGGAACGACAGATCATCGATCGCCGCACGCCCCAAGGTAAGAGGACGGCGGGTCGTCGTCGGTGTGTTCCGAAACGACGCCTCCAAGTGTAACTTTGTGTCAAACAGACCCGGGGATGCGTCGGGCAAGAGTTGGACCGCGCCGGGGTCAAGAACCCGTGCGCCTTCTTCCAAGTCCCAGACGAACCGGCCCTCCTTGTCCCGCACAAGGCCCGAAAGTCCACGGCAGTGGACCTCACGGAATCCGCGCTTGAGGGTCGAAGTGCTCAGCACCTTCCATGTGGCGGAGCGTAGACTGATGACGGCGCCCGGCTGCGGCACGACATTCATTTAGGAGGCCCCCAACACATTATCTCTATTCAACAGCACGATCTGCTGGTCCTGCGGTCTTCGTGCGGCGGGGTCGGTATCAAGCCCCAGCCTCTTAAGCGCGTAGAACAACAGCGCGCGGCGGACCACGATCTGCGCGTGGCCCGCCTCCATGCCGTAATCCATTTCTATCGCGCGGCGCTGGTTGTCAGAGAGGTCCGGATGCGGCCCAATCTCGAGCAAGACGTCTGTGCGCCAAGCGTCATCGGAGCTAGGGTCCGACGTAACAGGCCCTTGGTCCCCGACCTCCACGATGCGAGAGAGCAGGAAATCCTTGAAAACCTGGTCATTCTGGCAAAACGCGCGGGCATGCCAACGGAAGCCGTCAAAGGCAAGAGCATGGGGCTCAATCCAGCGCGCGTTTGGCTCAGGGCGCGACATCGACTGATAGGTCACCTGTAAGGCGGCCGGCAAACGGATCGCCGCGAGAACATCGCGCAGCGTTTCAGGCGCCACGCCTCGGGCAGGTGTCGGCGTTGCTCCAAAGCCCGGAAAGACGCTGATCCAGCTTTGCTCCGCGCTCACCAGCCCCTGATCGACGGCCCGCAGCTGCGCGAAGTACTCCTCCGCATCAGGCTTGAGATATTTGGGCTTGAATTGTTTGCCGCGCAGGTAGGTGCGCAGGCTCTTGTCATAGACGAGGTTCCGCTTGGCCTGATCGATATAGGCGTTCAGGTCCAGCGATGCCTGCTGTGTTGAAACCCCGAACGCGTCCATCAAATCCCCTCGGTTTATCCGCCCCTGCCAGAACAGGCGAAACTCGATGAACTCATATCGACGTTCGACACCCCAGTTCAGCTGCTTGCCCTTCTTGCGAGTCACTTAGTGCCCTCATATATATGTCGTAAAGCTACACGCGTCCAGTTTTTAGATTGACTCACAAATCAGACCGTATGACCCTTGCAGTGTCAGGATGTCGATTCGTGACAAGCCCGTCACGTTATTAGACGTATCACAAACTTGGGGGCTCGCCCCAGCATTACCCTCCCGCACCGCTCACTGGAAGGGAAAAGGAGCTTTTGCATGACGAAACTTCGTACGCTCACCGCATCCTTGTTGATCAGCACCTGCCTGACAGCAGGCGCCGTCGCACAAGAAAGCTCTCCGCTGGACGCAGAAATTGCAGCGATCGACAGCCAGATTTCCGAAGTCGATGCGACGATCTCCCGCTATGACGGGGGATTGATCCGTATGCTGGCCGAGAGCCGCCGCGAAGCTCTGCTTCTGTTGCGCACGGTCGTGGAGGCACGACAGGCGGCGGAAGCCGCTGGCGCAATGATCGAGGTCACCGTACCGGCGGTAGAGCCAGATCCAGAGCGCGCCGAGCAGCTTCTAGGAGAAATGGCCGCACAGCAGGATCGTGTAGAAACCGCGGAGCGAGAAGCGGCCTCGGCAGGGGGATTGATCCAAGCGGTTGCCCTCAGCCGTGTGGAAACGGAAAAGCTCACGCTCGCTCAACTGCAAATGGCCTATCTGCAGGCCCGTTACGGCATCGCCTTCCCGGTGACACCGACCGTGACGAATTCAGCGCCGACCATATCCGACCCAACTTCGCCCGCTGCCATGACCCAAGGCGAAGAGGTCTCCGAGACCGCACTACCTTGGGCCGACCCGGACCACCCGGACATTGACTACAGCCTCACGCCCTTCGAGCAGGCGCATAATGAAGGGGACCGGATCGCAGGCTGGTGGGTGATCAATGAAGAGCGTGCAGCAATCGACGACAGCCCGTCGGTGGTGGCCATCAACTACTCTGCCTATGACGCGCGCAGCTTTGGTGGTCTCACGGCCCTACTCGCGCAATGCCGTGAGGGCGAGACGTCGGTTGTGTTCGTCCAGGACGATTTCTTGATCAGTGCCATGCGCCGGGATTCGTTCGACATCACCTACCGGATCGACAGCAATCCTGCGCAATCGACGCGCTGGAATGAGCTGACCAATAACAAGGGGGCCGGGCTGTTCGGCTCTGGCTCAGAGGGGTTCCTGCGCGGCCTTTATGATGCCGAGAGCTTTTTCATCCGGCTCACGGACGGCAATGGCCAACGCCACGATGCAGAATTTGATCTTGCCGGAATTCAAGAAACGATTGAAGCCGTCGCCGGCGCCTGCGGGTGGTCGACGCTAGATCTCTCGCCAGACGACTACCGCGCGATCCAGACTCTCCTGAACGCGGGCGGGTTTGATGCAGGCACCCCGGACGGCGTTTGGGGCAATGGATCACGCAATGCGATGCGGGCGTTCCAAGAACAAAGCGGCCTGCCCATCACCGGCGCAGCCGATCGCACAACCCTCGAAGCCCTTGGTGTCCAGGCCGGCGAATAGCAACCTTGCCCTACACGGCCCCGGCTGCAAATCATCCGTGTCGTGAAGCGTTGGCTAACTGGCGGCTTCAAAGGGCGAGGGTCTTCCCTGCGGGATCATCCGTTTATGTCTCGTCACCTCTGCTCAAAACAGGTCTGCCCTATGCGCCGTCTTCTCGCCCTCCTTCTGTTTTCGTTTGTTGCCGCCCCGCAGGCCCATGCCGATCGCTTGACCGGCGTTGCCAGCGTTATCGACGGCGACACATTGGAAATCCGGGGACAGCGCATCCGGTTGCATGGGATCGATGCTCCGGAAAGCCGGCAGCTTTGCGCCACGGCTGAGGGTCAGCGCTGGCGGTGCGGACAACAAGCGGCACTGTCTCTCGCCGACAGGATCGGCCATCGGCAGGTCAGCTGCACCGTGCGTTATATCGACCGCTATGGCCGCTTCATTGCGGTCTGTCATCAAGACGGTACCGATCTGAACGGCTGGCTTGTGCGTGAAGGGTGGGCCGTCGCTTATCGCCGATACAGCCGCGACTATATCCGCGATGAGACCGAGGCCAGATCCGCACGGCGCAATATCTGGTCCGGACGCTTTGACATGCCGTGAGACTGGCGCCGCGCGCAACGTGGTGGATGACGACGGGCGAGGCTGTCAGCTCGCGATCTTGCTGATCACCGCAACCGCCATACGCATCATCAATGTTGCAATAGTATATTTTCGTATGTATTCTGGGTGAAGATTGTCAAGGGTCCTTGCCATGCGTTTCGAATTCAAAAACCTTCCTCTGGCGGCCTTTTTAGCTCTCGCCTTGACCGGCCCAACAGTTCCGACGCAAGCCCGCGCCCAAACCTATCAGATCGATTGCGCCATCCTGCTGTGTTTGTCCGGTGGGTGGCCGGCCTCGACGCCATGCGCACGCGCTCGCGCCGAGTTCATCCGGCGCATAACACCTTGGCCGGTGGAGCCGCCGCTGCAGATTTGGCGCTGCCCGATGGGTGCGTCTTACGATGGGCCTGCCAGGTCGCGCCCCACGGACCGGATCTTCGATGCCCTGTATGGTGGTTCAGGAACCCCATCAAACTCTTCAGCCCCGCTCCTTGATCAGGCCGCCACAGCAAGCGGCACGCTCGGGTTCAGAGGCTCCAACGCGGCCTGGGACAGCCTCGTAAGGGCTGATTACGCCCTCCAGCTCGTAGAAGACCGCGCCGACATCGATATCAGCGGGCCGGAGTTCAATTTCGTGCGGTCCATCCGCGTCTTTGATGTACAGTATGCACGACAACACGAGTCCGGTCGCGATGGGGATTGCACCCGAAACGCGACCGTGGTCCTCGGCGCCTACGGGACCCAAGGCGATTTCTCGTGGCAGCGATCTTCCATAGCGGCCCTACCCTCGGCTCATTTGGGCCTTGAACGCTGGGACCATAACTGCCCAAGTATCTATCATCGATCCGTCTTCGTCGATTGGCACGACTACGAAGGCAACTACGGGTTCGAGCAGGTGAACTACTGACCTGACGCCACGATGCCGTTCGTGGGGAGAAGGTTTTTCAAACTTGTACGAGACCTCTTCGCGCTCGGGGCCGCCCACAAGCTGTTTGCCCTTTCGGCAAACACAGCGGGATCGCTCTCCTCACCTCTTGTCGCCTCTTCGGATCCGTGTCAGTGCGTCGAAATCGATTTCCTGCTTTTGATTCTTACTGAGATCTGGCTGAACTCTCGACACCGGCCGCGGCCCGTCTATGCCCCACAACACAGCGAGTGAACCTGTACTCCAGCGATACACCCTACCAACAATGCTGCTTTCATCCGACCCGATCAGATCTGCGATCGCGACGCCCTCACCTTTATCATCGTTCACTGTTTACGGACTTCCTGCACTGTGGCGCTGCATTTGCAGCATGATGCCTTAAGGCGCTCGCTTGCATCGCATGCCGCACTTGGTGGATGTTGACTGACTGTTCTTCCTTGAGGTAGCTGGTCTCACGTGGGAACTCCCAAAGGGGGCGCCTTCCAAAGTTTCCTTTCTCTCAAATTTTGTGGTCGGGCTCCGTGGCGGCTTCGACGATCGCCAAAACCTTGAACGGGTCAAATCCAACGGCACGGGACAAAGCGATGAACTCAACGACGTCAATCCGGCGTTCGCCGCTTTCGACTCGAGCCACGAACGACTGGTGATGTCTGAGTTTGAGCGCCAATTCTTTCTGGCTGAGTCCCGCTTTGATCCGCGCGTCGACCAACGCTTGGCAGAGTGCCACCTGTCCCGTGCTTCTGATTGTCTTTGCCACGCGTCACATACCTTTTGTGACGTCGCTAGCCGATGAAATCTGTTATCTAAAAAGTAGATATTTGAGGGTGTTATCGGCGTCTGGTTTCCATGGGCTGCAAGTCTGATGCTCCCGAGGTTGCCCATCAATCCCCTACCAATTGCAGAAATCGGCCATAGTCCTCGCTGACTTCGCGCGCTTCCTCGAAGGCGCGGGCCCGTTCACCGTCGAGGCAACGGAAGTAGCTTTGGATATCCTGGATGTAGTCTTCGAAATCGCCACGGATGATGTCCGCATAGTCCCGCGCGGCCTGCGAATTGCTTGGCAGGAAAGGACGGGATGGCGCGAAGCAGGATTCCGCCAAAACCGGCCCGGGAACGCAGATCAGAAGGGCTATAGCTTGCAATGGGAGCAGGCGTGTCAACCTTGGGTTTCTCAAACCTGTTATCTCCTTGATCGCGGACACTAGCCGTGACTAGTGTTTGCGTGACCAAACTACAGCTAAAGCACGATATTACATCTTGCGGTTGATAGTATACTATCGTAACTCTGGGCTTCAAGTGGGAATGCCTGGGGTCGCGCCATTGGAGAAAGCGTGAGCCGGGCCATGAACTGGGACATCGAAGCACCAAATGTGGTTACGGAAGCCAGATTCCGCGAGCTCGTGGAAAGCGGCTATAGCGCAGAAATCCTGTGCCAGGAGTCCGCACATAAGAAAGGCCCCAGCTATTACGGGGTCTGGATCATGCGCGTTGTCTCTGATGATGGCGTGGAAAAGCTCCTCGTCACCGCCCGCACGCGGACGACCTACAACGACATCAAGATCCGCGAGTTCAAGACGATCTCCGGCGTGGTATCTTTCTTCATTGGCCTTGGTTTTGCGCATGTCGACCTGCCGCTTGAAGCGGGGACAAGCCGGAGCCACAAGCTCGCCCCATCAGACAAGGGCGCTGGCAACTAACCTTGTCTGTCTCTGGCTACTCGCCGCGCCAGCCTCAGCGCAAATGGTCCTGGTCATGGAGAGCGACGGCTCTCTGACGCCTTCCCAATCCCAAAATAGCTTCGCGCGCAATTACAATGACGGCATCGGTCAGGGATCGGCAGCCGATGAACTTGCGATTTTCGGCAGCTCTGAAACTGTGCCACAGCGTGAAGCGATGCGTTTTGCAGCCCGTGTCGGTCCGGCACTCCTGCCCCGCGCCGATGTCCTAAACGCCATAGAGACCACGGCCCTGCGCTATGCCAGCCACCCCGGCCTAAGGCGCGCGGAGCTTTCCGTCACGGACTGGCTGAGCCTCTACCGCGCCAATATCGAAGTGGAGAGCGCCTATCAGCAGGATGCGATCTCACACGCGGGCGCCATTGGCCTTGGTCAGCTTATGCCCAACACCGCACGCGACCTCGGCGTCGACCCGCGCGATCCTCAACAGAACCTCGACGGTTCCGCGCGCTACCTCGCGATGATGCTGGAGCGCTTCGGCGATCCGCATCTGGCGCTGGCGGCCTACAACGCCGGCCCGGATGCGGTCCGCCAGTATGGCGCCATCCCCCCTTACAGAGAAACCCAGAACCACGTGGCCCGCGTCATGGCCGTCGTGGCCCGATTGGAAGGATCAAATTAATGAAACAGATTTCAAACCTCTTTGTCGCCTCGCTGGCGCTATTCCTGCTGATTGCCGAACCCGCCCTCGCCCAGAGCATTGATCTCTCCCCGATCCAGAGCCTGTTACAGGGCATCGTCGATGCGCTGACCGGACCACTTGGCGTTGTCATCGCGACGCTGGCCGTTCTCGGGGTCTTTCTCAGCTGGTTCTTCAACATCATCGATCTGCGCCAGGCACTCTGGGTCCTCGTGGGCATCGCTGGTGTCGCGGCTGCCCCCACCATCGTTGCCGCGGTCTTTGCCGGTGGCTGAGCGCGCGCCTCTCTTTCTCGGCCTCGTGCGCCCGCCGAAGCTTCTGGGCCTGCCCATAATGTACGCGATGGTCTGGCTTTTCGGTTCGGTGCTCTTGTTCGTCTGGGTCCAGCACATCGCAGTGCTGGCTGTCGCCGCCCTACTCTATCCGGTGCTGTGGAAGGCCGCGGATTGGGATCCGCGCTTTATCGACGTAATGATGACCGCGTTGCAGGAGACGCCACCCACCCGCAACCGTAGCATCCATGGCGGGGACAGCTATGCCCCGTGATGACGCCCGTGATGCTGCGCTCGATCCCCGCACGATGACGCCGGAGTGGTATGCGCGCGAGACCCGCCTCGCGCATATGCTGCCCTATGTGAGCCTCGTCGACGACCAGACCGTTCGGACCCGGGTGAACGAGCTCTTCCGCTGCATTCGACTCGAGGGGATCAACAGCTATACGACCGACGATGTCTATCTCGACAAAGTGACGGCGCTCTTTGCCCGGATCATCGCGCAGCTGGGGCCGGAATTCAGCTATTACGTCCACAAGGTCTCCAAGGCCATCAAACCGGATCTGGACCCAATTCCTGAGGACAGCTTCGCGGGCGAGATCGACCGGCTCTGGCGCGCGAAACTCGAGACCAGCGGTCTCCGCGACATGACGCTGACGCTCACCATCATTCACCGCCCACCCCCCAAAAGCCTCCTGCCGTTCCTCAGCCGCAGCGCGCCGGAGCGCCTGAGAGAGGAGACCCGCAAACGCCTGCAGCGCCTGAGCGAGGCCGTGAACGTCTTCCTCTCGGGCCTCACCGAACTCAAGCCGCGCCTGCTGTCAGCCGCAGCGGGGGAATTGGTGGGGTTTCTGGGCGCGCTCAACACGGGAACCGAGCTGCCACTTTATCCGGCAAACACCTACGGCTTTTTGTCCTTCAACGTCGCCAATACCCGCGTGACGTTTCACGGAGACCATTTCGAGCTCTCGGAAGGCGTGGTGGGCCATCGCTACGGCAAGAGTTTCACCATCGGGGAATACTCGGAAGGCACCTCCTGCACCATGTTCGACATGCTGAACCTGCCGGTCGACATGATCGTCACCCATTCCTTCACGCCGATCAATTCGAACCTCATGGCGGGCCGTATCAAGCGGCAAAAGCGCCAGATGCAGGCCAGCCAGGACGCGGCCCTCTCGCTCCTGGAAGCCCTCGACATCGCCGCCGATGATCTGGAGGCCAAGCGCCAAAGCTTCGGCGAGCATCATATGGTCGTGACGCTCTTTTGCGACACGCTCGAAGAGCTGCAGTCGCTCAGCGCGGAGATCGTGAATGCCGCCGCGACCGAAGGCGTGAAGATGATCGGCGAGCGGGTCGCCGCCAAGGCGCATTACCTCAGCCAGCATCCCGGCAACCAGCCCAAGCGCGTCCGCGCCAGCGCCGTCACCAATCGCAACTTCGCGGATTTCGCGGCCTTCCACCGGACACAGCTCGGCAAACCCGCAGCACTTACCCCCTGGGGCCGGGTTATCACCTATCTGCCCACGCCGGAGCAGAGCGCCTACCGGTTTTCTTATCACGAACAAGGCTTGCCCGACAAAGAACCGACCAGCGGCCATACCCTGATCATGGGACGGCCCGGGTCGGGCAAATCGGTGCTGTCGGCCTTCCTGATGACCCAGGCCCGTCGAGCAGGGGCGCGGATCTTCGTCTTCGACTACCGCCTCGGAATGGAGATGGCGGTCCGCGCCAATGGCGGGCGCTACGCCTCCCTGAAAGCCGGCCAGCCCACGGGTCTCAACCCGCTGTGGACCGAGACAGATCCGCGCGGCACCGCCTGGCTCTCGGACTGGCTCGCGACCCTGCTCTACCGCGCCGACAAGCCGCTGACGCCGGTACAGACCAACCGCATCCAGGAAGTCGTGCGCCAGAACGCGCAGGCCGCAAGCCCTGCCTTGCGGAACTGGCGGGACTTCGCATCGCTTTTTGTGTCCACCGATGATGGCGGCGATCTGCACCACCGCCTGCTCGAGTGGACTGAAGACGGCCGCTATGGCTGGATCTTCGGACAGAGCCTCGAGGACACGTTCTCGCTCAAAGGCGATGTGGTGGGCTTCGATCTGACCGGCATTCTCGACAGCGAGGCCGACAAGGAGCGGATGGCGGTCCTCTCCTATCTCTTCCGCAGGGTCGAACGCGAGATCGAGGACCGCCGCCCCACCATCATCGTGATCGACGAAGCCTGGAAGGCACTCGATAACGCGTATTTCGCCGAACGGCTGTCGAACTGGCTGGTGACCGCACGCAAGCAGAACACGGTTGCCGTGATGATGACGCAATACGCAAGCCAGCTCGAACGCACCCGCACCGGCAAGACCATCGTCGAAGCAGTGCCGACGCAGATCCTGCTCCCCAACATCCGCGCGCAGCCTGCGGATTACGCCATGCTGAACCTCACGGAGAAGGAGCTCGACGTCCTTCTCAACACCGGCAGCAACAGCCGGTTGGCGCTGATCCGCGACGATCAGGGCTCGATCGTCGTCGATGCCGATCTGAGCGCCCTTGGGCCCAATCTCTCCATCCTCGGCGGCATGGAGAAAGGTGAGGCGCTCGTCGGCGCCGATTACCGCGACCGCCCGGACTTCTGGAGGCTCTTATGATCCGTATTCTCTTGTCCCTGACAGCACTCGGCCTGCTCGCCTCCTGTGCGCAAAATCGCGAGCCGCGGGCCAACTGCTTTTCCTTCATGGCCACGACAAGCACTGGGGGCCCGGCGGGCACGACAGCCCCGGACTGCACCTTCGCACCGCTCGGCGCGCCGGAGGGCGGCATTGACGTCTAGGCTCCCCCACCTCCTCGTGTTTTGCCTGCTGCCGGGTCTCGTCGCCGCCCAGGGCGTACCCACCGATGACAGCGGGCTGACCGCGCGCGACATCGTCCAGACGGGCGACCGCGAGGCTGACCTAGCCCTGCAAGCGGACAAGCTTGCCGTGCGCGAACTCATTGCCGAGATCGAACGGGAGCAACTCGCCACCCTGCAACGGATCCTCGACGCCCAGACCAGTTTCGGCGGCCAAGGCTTGCCAGCCATGGTCTCGGAGCTGGAAGGCGGCAGCGGCGATCCAGATCGCTCCGTCGAGGCGGTCTATGGCACGGGCGAGATCGATCCCAACCCCGGTGGTGCGCAGATGTTCGGAGACGCCTCCGAAAACATCGAGCAGCTCATCATCCGCGTGGCTCAGGAGACCAGCGGCTTTGCCGGTGTGACCCGCGCAGGCCTCTCCCCCGTCCAATGGCGCGCGTTGCTGCAAGCGCTGATCTGGCAGGAAAGCCGGTTTACGATTGGGGCACGGTCTCCCGTCGGCGCCTATGGTCTCACCCAGATCATGCCGGGCACCGCCAGCGATCTGGGCATCAACCCGGAATATTACGACAGCCCTTATCTGCAGGTGCATGGCGGCGCGCGCTATCTCGCGACCCAGCTCAACACATTCGATGGCAACATCATCAACGCGCTAGCAGCCTACAATGCCGGACCCGGCCGGGTCTTCGAGTATGGCGGCGTGCCCCCCTTCCGCGAAACCCAGCATTACGTGCAGGTCATCCCGGAGCGCTACAATCTCTATCTGAGCCGGATCGGCGGGATCGAGGCCCTCGGCACGATCGACCCGGGCGATCTCGCCAATGCCAATCTCTCCCTCACGGGACATGGCGCGGCCTTTTATGGCAGCAACTCGCCTGTCGCGATCCGCCAGGCCGCGCTCCGCATCTCCGACATCGTCACGCGGATTTCCGAGACCGAGGATGTGCAGGAGAGCGTCGCGCTCAACACCTATGCCCGCGCCGAACTCGTGCGTCTGGTGGCTGCCCGCATCCGGCTTCAGGCGGCACGCACACGCGTGCTCTCCGCCGAAGAGCTGGCCCAGGCCAGCGCCCGCATGGCCGAAGGCGCGTTCATGGATTTTACGATCAGGGAGATTGAATGATGGGACATCTGCTCTTGAGGACAGCTTTGGCCACGACACTTGGCGTTGGTTTGCAGTTCAGCGCCCTACCCCCTGCCGCCGCACAAGGTGTACCGGTCGTCGACACCCAGAACATCGCGCAAAACATCCAGCAGCTCCAGCAGATGATCGAAGATGAGATCCTGCAGAATGAGCAGCTGACGCAGCTTCGCGAGCAGCTTGCCACCCTCACGGAGCAACTCGCCGAGTTGCAGCGCACCTACGAGGCGCTGACCCGTCTCGCCGTGCTTCCCGAAATCATCCGCACGGAAATGGAAGAAGAGCTCAATGGCCTGCTCGACCAGGAGTTCGGGGACATCCTCGCCACGATTGAGGCGATCAAGACGGGGGATTTCTCCGGCCTGTCCGGTTCTGGCGCAGGCGAGATCGAAACCCAGATGGACCGCGTTCTGGCCGACCTCGGCTTTGACGAGGACACCCTCTCGGAAATGGCCACGAGCGGAAATCCCGGAGCCAACCGCGTGGCGACGCAAGCCACGACCGGCGCGCTCGTCTCGGCCGCGGCCCAGAACAGCTACGAGGATGCAGGCCAGTCGCTCGAACGGGTCGACCGCCTCGTCGGGCTGATCGACGACATGGACGAGCTCAAGGAGAGCATCGATCTCAACACACGCGTGACAGCTGAATTGGCCATCGCCCTCGTGGCGATTTGGCAACTGGAAGCGATTCAAACCGTGGGTGATGGCACGGGCGGCGTGATCGATGCCGCCACCATCGCCGAAGAGCAGCGCTTCATGGATTTCACCCTGCCCGAGTTGCGTGCGGAATGACCCGAGGTGTGATGCGTGGCGAGTGAACAGGAAATCATCGAGGAAGAACTGGTCTATGGCGCGCTGCGCCGCGAACGGTTCTGGCAACGCCTTGGCCTGATCGGACTTGTCTTCGGCATCATCGGTTGCCTGAGTGCCGCAGCCGTCGCCATCCTCGATGTCGATCCCCCGCCTGTCGTTGTGCCCTATGATCCCGCCACCGGCTTTGCGCTTCCCGAGGCCTCGGTGGGCGCGACCTCGGTGACCGCGAACCAGGCGATCATCGAGGCGGAGGTCTTTCGCTACGTGACCGACCGCGAAGTCTACAACCAGCTCGACAACGACTTGCGCATCCGCAGCGTCCTGCGCCGCTCGGACGGGGCGGCCGAAAGCGGGCTGCGCCAGCTCTGGAACAGTGCGAATGCGGACTATCCCCCCACCGTCTATGGGCCGAACGCCCGGCTTGAGGTGGAGATCCTCAGCATTACCCAGATCGGGACCAACCGCGCCACGGTGCGCCTGCGCAAGCGCCTGACTTCACTGGGCGGCACCCAGACCGGGCTCTTCACCGCCACGCTCCTCTTCGAGTTTCGCCCCGAGACCCGCCGCTCCATCGACGAGGTTTGGACCAACCCCTTCGGCTTCACCGTGCTCGAATATTCCATCCGCTCCGACAGATTGGAGAATTGACCCGTGTCTCGTTTGTGCCTGCCCCTCCTCTGTCTTGCCCTTCTCCCGGGCCTCGCCTTCGCCGAGGCAATCCCGCGCGGCGGCCCGCACGACAGCCGCGTGCGGCTGGCCACCTACCAGGAGGGCCAGGTCTACCGCCTCAGCGTCTCGCTCACCCATGTCACCACCGTCGAGTTCGGCGAGGGGGAGAGCATCCGTTCGATCATCGCGGGCGACACGGAAGGCTTCGAGATCGACGGCGTGCCGGGCGGGCAGGCCTTCGCGATCAAGCCCGTCGCGCGGGGCGTCCACACCAACGTGACGGTCTATACGAACCGGCGCAGCTACTATTTCAACGTGGAGGAAGCCGCGAGCCCAACCTTCTACGTGGTGCAGTTCCGCTATCCGGAGGATGCGGCGCGCCCGGCCCGCGTCATCGCGGCGCAAGCGCCGAACTACAATTACGGTGCCAGCGCGCGGACCGAGTTCACGCCAACCCGCATCTGGGATGACGGGACGTTCACGTATTTCGCGTTTCCACGGAATGCGCCTGTGCCCGCGATCTTCCGCTACGCGGGCGGCCGTGAACGCACGGTCAACACGCAAACCCCTGAGGACGGCGTGATCCGCGTCAGCGGCGTGAACCGCCAATGGGTCCTGCGACTTGGCGAAGAGGTGGTCTGCATCGAGGCGATCCCGCCCGCGGAGGCCGCCTCATGAGCGATACCGAGAACACCGAGCTGGAAAAACGCCTGGCCGCCCTTGAGAAAGGCAGTGCCCGCGCGCCCACGGCAGCGCCGCGCCGGTCCCCCATTCTCGCGCTGGTCGTGGTCCTCGTCATCGGCGCAGGTGGTGCCCTGCTTTATCTCCTCTCACAGCCCGACGAAGAGGAAGCCTTGCCGACGGCCACCCCGGACGTCTTCCAAAACGAGGGGGACGGCTTTGGTGCCCTCGAGACCTTGCCCCCGCCCGAGCCCGAGGTTGTGTTTGTCGAACCGGATCCAGTCGAGCCCAATGCCGAGCTTCTTGCGCAGATCACCGCCTTGCAGGCCCAGATCGAGGAATTGCGCAACGCCCCCGAACCGGTCGTCGAGGAAGACACCGCCGCCGCAGAGGCAATCGACGCGCTAACCACTCAGATCGCGGCGCTGCAAGCCGCCTCGGAAGCCGCACAGCAACGTTTCCAGGACGAACTGACGGCGCGGGATCGCAGCCTTGAGCAACTCCGCATGGATCTGGAACTGGCCCAACTCGAGGCCAGCCGACCGCAACCCGCCCCAACGGGCCCCACGGAAGATGAGCTACGCGCACGCGAGCAAGAGCGACTGCGCCGCGAGGAAGAAGCCCGGCGCATGGCCGAGCTGGAGCGCCGCGCAGCAGAGGAACGCGCCTTCCAGGAGCGGCGCATCACCTCGCCCACCATCGCCTTCGGCGGCCCGACCGGCGCCGCCGAGACGGAGCTTGCCGCACGCAGCTTTGGCGAGGTGACGGATTTCGTGCTGAACGGCGCGCTGCCCTCGACGGTGACCCAGGCCGAAGTGATCGCCAATCCCTCCAACACGATCATCCAGGGCACCATGATCCAGGCCGTCATGGAAACTGCCCTCGACAGCTCGCTCCCCGGCCAGACCCGGGCCATGGTCTCCGAGGATGTCTTTAGCGTCGATGGCACGCGCCTCCTGATCCCCCGCGGCTCGCGCCTTATCGGGCGCTACCTTGCCAGCGTCGATATCGCGCAGCGCCGCGTCACCATCGCCTGGGACCGGATCATCCTGCCCGACAACCAGACCGTCCAGATCAGCTCCTTCGGGGGCGATGAACTGGGCCGCTCCGGTGTCACAGGTTTCGTGGACACGCGCTTTGCCGAGCGTTTCGGATCGGCCGCCCTGATCTCGCTGATTTCCGCAGCACCTGGTGCCGCCGCCTCCGAGGTCCAGGATGAGACTGCCGCCGACGTTCTCGAAGACGTTGGCGATGATCTGGCAGATGCCACAGACAGCGTCATTGGCGATTACCTCTCCATCGGCCCCGTCATCTATGTCGACCAGGGCGCCCGCGTCACGGTCATGGTCGACCGCGATCTGGAGATATTCTGAGCCCATGTCGCTGAGCTATCTTGAAACCTCCCTCGACCGGATCGACGCCGCCGCCCGCGACGATGTCATCGAGATCTGCATCAACCCCGACGGGACCTGTTGGGGCGAATTCCAGGGCGATCACTTCATGCGCGCGCTGGACCAGAGGCTGACCGGCGTTCAGGTCAGGGACCTCGGCAACCAGATCGCCTCATCGGCCAATACCACGATGAGCAAGGACCGCCCCATCGTCTCGGTTTCGATCACCTACAAGGGGCGCCCGATCCGCGCACAGGTCATCACCCCGCCCGCCGTGCTCTCGGCCATGTCGATCAGCCTGCGGTTCTTCTCGAGCCTGCCACTCGAGGGTATTGCGCTCGATTTCCTCTACGGAAAGGAACGCAAGCTCGAAGACCTGCGCGTCGAAAAGAAGCGCGCCTTGCGCGCCGTGGTGGCCGCGGGTTTGATCGATGATGCGCTGGCCTTCTGTGTCGAGAACAAGCTCAACATGATCGTCTCGGGTGGCACCTCCACCGGCAAGACCGTGGCCGCGCGCAAGATCCTCTCTCATGTCCCCGCCGAGGAGCGCATCGTCACCATCGAGGAAGCGGCCGAGCTTCTGCCGACCCAGCCCAATGCCGTGACCCTCATCGCCAATCGCGACGCGGAATTCCAGACCGCCGATGTGCTGCTCACCGCAACGCTGCGTATGCGCCCCGACCGGATCATCCTCGGCGAGGTGCGCGGCAAGGAGGCCATGACCTTCCTCGAGGCGATCAACACCGGCCATGGCGGCTCCATGACCACGCTCCATGCCGAAACCCCGCAGCTTGCCGTGCAGCGGCTCGCGATCGCGGCGCTCAAGACCGAGATCCCCATGACCTATGCGGACATGATCCAGTACATCGAGAACTCCATCGACGTGATCATCCAGGCCGGTCGCCATGACGGCAAACGCGGCATCACCGAATTCTACCTGCCCGGCGCAACTGAGATTGGAACTTCCCCATGAAGACCTTTGAATACGATATCCTGTCCTTTCCCATGACTCGTAAGACCAGCCTTGCCGACATGCGAACCTGCCTGAACCAGAAGGGCGCAGACGGGTGGGAGGTGGTGTCGATCAGCTCCTCGGAATTCGCCAATATCGGGCACACCGTCTTTCTGAAGCGGGAAACCACGCCTCTCGGAGCCGCCGCATGAGGCATGCGCAGCGCTCATTTGCTCTGACCGCTCTCACCTTGGCCCTCGGTCTGAGTGCTGCCCCCGCCGTTGCCGAGCGCAATCTCGTACCGACCCTCGAGCGCAGCTTTGACATCTGCCCGGACCGACCCGCCGAGCCCCTCTGGATGCAGGAAATCCCGCTGCGCCAAGTCTATCAGCGCGTCCTCGTCCAGGACATCTACCGCGCCCAGAGCCTTGAGCGCATCGTCGAAACAGGCCGCTGCGACTGCGCGACCCGGTTCCCCTCCTGGGAGGCAGCGGAGTCGGTGTTTCGGGAGCGATACGCCAGCGCCGAACGATGGGAGATGCTGCAAGCGTCAGAAGGCTACAACCGTCGCGCCAACGCCGCTCGCCCTGCCGCCAAGGTCCTCTGCGACGCTGCGGGCAATTAGTAAGGCTGATTCCCGATGAGTGTCGTCACCTACTTCGTTGAAACCTCCCAAACCTATCTCGACACCGCCGCTGAGACCCAGTTTGGTGCGGTTGCGGCAACGGTCGGCACGCTCCTGGTTTTGGGGACAACGCTGGTGGTGATCCTCGTCGGCATCAACATGATCTATCAATATCGGGCCATGGATGGGCACACGGCCTTCTGGCTCGCGGTCAAGATCGGGCTCATCGGGATATTCGCGACCAATTGGGTGCAGTTCAACGCGTTCTCGTCTGCCATTCTCTATGGGATCGACAGTATCGCGGGCGCGCTTGTAGCTTCCGTCGGCGGCGGCAGCCCGGGCCCTTCAGGCACCTTCGCTGAAGAATTCGACCGGCTGATCGCGGAGCTGGGCGACTATCTGAACGCTGCCGGGTCCGAGCTGAACTGGATGGCTGGCGCCATGCTCGACATCGTCGGTGTGCTTCTGCTCTCGATCCTCGGCGGACTGGCCGCCTTCATCCTCGTGGCCTCCCGACTGATGATCGCGCTTCTGATCGGGATCGCCCCGGTGATGATTTTCCTGACCCTCTTCGAGGTGACCAAGGATTATTTCGCGCGCTGGTTATCCGCGTTCATCTCCTTCGCGATCTACCCTATCGTGATCGCGGGGGTCTTCGCGACCATTACCGGGGTGGCCTCGGCCCTCATCGGCGAGTTGGGTGATCCTGAAGGGGCCTCCAACATTGGTGCCCTTCTCCCCTTCTTCATGATGGTCCTCATGGCCAAAGGCTTCATTATCGCAACACCCTTCATCGTCCGCGCGATCTCCGGCAACATCATGATGCCTGCCCTCTCCGGCGGCCTCGGTGGCGGATACAGCTTCGCTCGCGCCGCCATGGGAAGCCAGCAAGCCTACAACCGCTACCTGATCGGCGGGGCCAGTGGTGCGGAATACGCAGCCCTCAGGGCGCGGCAGTTCTTTGGCGCGCAGCAGATGCCGGCACGTCCAGGCATGGGTTCGGACGGTCCCCAAGGCGGGTCAGGATCGTCTGAGACAGGATCACAGATGCTGGCACAGCTCGCCAGGCTTGGGCGGTTGGGGCGACGGTGATGATTCCGCCAATACCACACATCATGCACCCAGCTATTGATCTGCCGCTCTCAGGATCGCTTGCCAATCCTGCCCTGCCCCCAGCACCCGCAAGATCACCAGATGATCCCGCTCGATCCGATAGATTATCAGATGCTCAGCACTCGGATGGATACGAACAGGCGGATCGAACTCCGGGCGTTCACGCGCCATCTCTGGCATGAACAGCAACCTGTCAAAGGTATCTTCCAGGATGTCCGAGTAACGATCGGCTTGCTCGATCGACCACTGCTGCAAGGTGTACAGCCAGATATCTTCCAGATCGCTTTGGGCCGCAGGCGTCAGCCGGTAGGCCGTCAGGTCACTTGCGGGCATGTTGCTCCCGCATGCGCGCCTTGAAAGCCTTGAAGTCGAACGGCTCTGGCTCCCCGCTCTGCACGCCCTCGTCGATGGCTTTCTGCAAAACCTCGACTGCCTGCGCGCGTTCCTGATCTCGGCGAATGAGGTGGCGCACATAGTCGCTCGTGTTGCTGAAGCTCCCATCTTTCAGGCGTGCTTCGACCCAAATCTTCATGGGATCGGGGAGAGAAACGTTCATCGTAGCCATGGGTCCACTTCTTTCGCTGCAGTGGAAATTGTAACCTTATGACAAGGTATGTCAATATGAATGGCAAATACTGCCAACTAGACTATGCTTCTTTGGCGACTTCCGCATGCTCGACGCGGCCGGACCTACGCCGAGGGGAGACCCCATCCAGCCCACCACCTCATCGTCTCACAGGCTCTGTTTCAAGGTCGACTCCAACGCGTCCAGCCCATCGACTGCGGCCTTTACCTGTTCCTCATCTCCTTCATTTGTCGGTTCGGTTGCAGACAACGGCCCCACAAAACTCATCTCTATCTGCCGCTGCTCCTCTGCGGCAACCGCTTGCACCGCGGCCGAGGACTTCTTCAGAGTGCCGTCAGCTCGCGACGGCGGCTGTTCCACCTCGTCCCGTACATGATCCACGTTTTCAGAAGTGGCTTCATTGTCAGCTCCACCCGTCGACCGCGGCGCCATCGGCATGGCGCGCACACTCAGCGGCAGCGTGCCCTGCGACCCCCCTCCCCCAGGCTTCGGAAACGGCAACTCGCCCGTCTGCGCCGCATGGATCGCCTTGAACAGCCGATCGTCAAAATACTGGATCCGTTTGGCCCGGACCGGCATTTGGGCATCGATGACCATGACGATCTCGTCGAGCGGCAGGCGGCGCGCCTCATCTTCGGGCAACAGCGAACTTTCTTCGGTCCGTGTGGATTGGCTGCGCCCTTCAAAGGGGTTCTTGCCGATGGACTGGGATCGCGTGATGACGGTCTTCGTGGTCTTACCGACCGCCTTGCTCAGCTCCTCGACGGTCTTCTCATCCGAGGGCGTCAGGTAGAGCTTCACGCCGGCATTGCCCTGCAGGGCGCGGCGCGTGTTCTCGCCGTAGATTTCATCGAGAGCGGGGATGGTTTGCGTTACTACGGCCAAGTGACCACGATAGGTGCGCAGGGTCTCGATGCTTTCAACCACGATGGGCATCTTGCCGAGACGATTGAACTCGTCGAGCATGATCATCACCGGCCAGGGCTCGTCAGGGCCGGGTTCCTTTTCCTGCAAGGCCGAGAGAAGGTCGGAAAAGAACAGCCGGATCAGCGGCGCGAGCGGCTTCACCATCAGCGGCTGGACCACGAGATAGACCGAAAAGGGCTTCTTGCGGATCGTGCGGAAATCAAAATCCGACACCGCCGTCGCCTCATCGATGGCCGGGTTCTGCCATTGATCGAGCCCCGAGGTCATCAGGAGCGAGACATAAGAGGTCAGTGTGTCGTTGTTGGTCGACGCCAGCCGCGTGAAGATCAGCTTGGCGGCCCTGTTATCCACCTCGTGGCCGCGCGCGAAGTATTCCTTCTGCTTGTTCCCACCGGAGGCCGCGATGCGATAGATCTCGCCCAAGGTGGGACGCTTGCGCTGGAACGCCAACAGGCCTGCCGCCACAAAGAGATCGATCCCGCCCTTGAGCAGCCCCTGCACCCGGTCGTTGTCGCTTTGCAGGAAGAGCGTCGCCAGGAGCTGCAATTCCATCTGCTGACGCGCGGGATCGTTCAGCTCGAAGATGCGCAGGAGCGGATTATAACGATGCGTGCGCTTGCCCTCCCAGTCGGTAGGCGCAAAGCGATAGACCTTGTCGCCCTGGGCTGCGCGGTGGCGGGCCGTGGCCTCGAAACACTCGCCCTTCACATCGAGCGTCACGGCGGAGCCTTGCCAGGTCAGCAGGTTCGGAATGACAAAGCCCGTGGTCTTGCCACGGCCCGTGGGGGCCACGATCAGCGCGTGGGGGAAAACCTTCGAGCAAATGTAATTGGCGCGGGAGCCTGGCGGCCCCAGCTTGCCGAGGATGAACCCGGTGCCGGGCGCGCCGAAAAACCCATTGGCCTTCATCTCACGCCCACTTTGCCAATGGGTCTGGCCAAAGCGTGTCAGGGCGGACCCTGAGAGGGCGAGGCTCAGCATCAGGCCGGCGGCGGCGAAGCTGCCGATGATCAGGTGAATAAGTTGGGCGTCCTCCGGGCGGCGATCGAGGATCGCCAGATAGTTCTGCGCGATATAAGCAAAGTCGATCTCTGCCCCGAAGCCGAGATCCTGGTAGGTCAGCACCGCCGAGGCGATGGTATAGCCCATGGCCCCGGTCACCAGCGTCACCAGCAAGACCCCTGTTGCGATCCGCGCTTTCCCCATGGAGGCGCTCAATGGACCTGACCCCGCTCGGTCTCGCCATCCACGTCTGTGGCGCGGTGTTTTTCGTATTCGGTGTCGGCAAGATCATCGACCACCTGACGCAAGGCCTCCGTGTTGACCGTCGCGGTATCCGATTGCAGGTAGACCTTGGCGACATAGAGTCGGTCGAGACGGTCCTCGAGAACCTTTTCCAGCGCATCGGCATCGCCGGATGTGAGCCGGTCGAGTTGGCGGTCATCCAGCACCCGCGCGATCTCGCCGCGGAAGGCGTCCCGCTCCGCCTCGGTCTCGAAGGGCGCGGACAACTCCCCCGCCCGCTCATGGTCCACGACACGCGTAATCTCGTCTGCGAGGCGGTCTGTACGGTCAGACTGCGGCGCAGTTTCACCGCGGGCTGCGAGGACGTCATCGCGCGTGCCAGCCCCAAGCCGGTCGCGCATCTCGTTTTCGCGGCGGACCTGATTGATGGCCTCCGTGTCCCGGATCTCGACGACGGCCGCATAGGTCGCGCCGAGCCCGCGGGCGAGGTGGGACGGCATGTCCGGATAGCGCGCGCGCAAGTCATCCGTGACTGCATCTGCAACGAGTGTACGGAGGTCGCGTCCCGCCATGATCCGGTCGACCTCGCGGACAATCTCACTGGCACGGGCCGCATCGGTGATGGTCTCCCTATAGGGTTCAGACCGGTCGATCACATCGCCGGGACGTGCGAGCAACTCCGGGTGTGCCTCGAGATACGCGCGCTGCTCCGTCTCGATCCGGCGCTCCGCCCGTGAGACAACCTCCCAGTCCCGGTCCTCGATCTGCTGCGCAGTCAGGCCGTCTGCGCGCATCTCCTGACGCATTGTCCCTTCCATCGCCCGGACCGCGTCCCGGTGATAATGGAACCGCTCGCTGACCGGTTCCGCTTCCATGACGCCATCCCGGCGCAGCACGTTCTCGCGCTCCAACAGCGTGCCAAGTTCTACATGCACATCGTTGAGAATGTCGCGCGCCTGTTCCAGATCGGCGCGGCGTTCAAGGTTCAGATCGCGCGCCTCAGCCACCTTGGAGAGATCATTGGCGATCCATTGATGCTCGAGCGCTGCATTTGAGGCGCCCGTCTCGATCCGGGCCACCACTTCCGATGTGCTGATCCCCGTGCCCCGTAGTGCTACGTCAATGCGCGACCGCAGGTCCGGCTCGGCCAGACGCGCGAGTTGGCTGGTGTCGATATTGGCTTCGGAATAAATCCCGCCTTCCGAGGGGGTCTCTGACAGCGTGGATGATCGCAAACCGAGAGGCTGCATGTGCTGGACCTGCTTCTGGATCGCGTTGAGGCTTTTCTCCAGCACGGGACGTTCCGCGTCAGGCTTCTCGGCGATCATGCCCTGCACCCGCGCGAGCTTCTCCGCATAGAGGCTTCTCAGATCCTCGAAACTTTGATCCTCGGCCATATACACATCTCCTGTTCGGTCCACCTGCCCGCCATGCGCCAGCACCTCGCCCGCGCGGAAGAGTGCCGCGGCAATGTCTTCGCGGGCCTCTCTGGAGGCTTCCGCAGCAAGCGAATGATAGACGGTTCTGGTATTGGCAATCTCCGCCAGCGTCCGGGTCAAATCGGTCCCCACACGTTCCCGCTCGCGGGGTGCGCGCCCCTCCTCTTTCGCGGCGTAGACCTCGCTGGTTCGGGCTGGGTAATGCACAACCCCGCGATCCACCCGCCGCGTGGCTTCGAGACGCACGCCGTACTTCTCCGCCTCCTCGACCATGGCGAGGCGGAAATCGTCATAGTTGAAGCGATGATTGCGCCCGAGGAAGAAGACCTCGCCTTCCTGTGCGCGGCGGTTCAGCACCAGATGCGCATGGGGATGATCGCGGTCCTCATGCACCGCGATGATGTAATCGAAATGACCCGCGTCGGTCTGGAAGAACCGCTCGGCCACATCCGTCGCGATGTCGCGCACATCCTCGCCGCGCGTGCCGATCGGGAAGGACATGAGCATATGGGTGGTCTGGCCAAGCTTGGGCTTGAAGCCACCCTCCCACCGCTTGGCAAAGCGCTCCGTCAGATCCTTGATCTCGCGCGCCTCGAGCCTGCTCTTGCCATCGAGGAACCCGCTCGAGTCGACGATATGGGTGGACTTGGTGGTGAGGTAGTCGAGCTGGCTCATCAGCTGCGACTTCGTATGCGTGCCCCCGCCCCGGATCGCCTTGAAGACCGCCGGCCGGTGCCCCGCCGCCGCGCGCATGAGCTGGGTCTGCTTGGCTACGTGCAGCCCTTGCATCGAGCCCCGGACGCGGCTCCAGCCATCCCGGAAGACCTCGCCCGTGACGGCATGGACGGCATCATTCAGCCGCATGGGCAAACTCCCTCAGCGCGGCCGTGGCCTGCAGCTGCATCCCATCGCGACGGCGGCCCAGGAGCAGATCGATCTCGTCAGCGGAATCCAGGATGAACCGCGCCAGCCCGCGCATCTGCGCGAGGCGCAATTCGGTGAACTCCGGGCCAGCCCCCTGCTCCCGCCGGTTGGCCTGCGTCATCTGCTTGGCGATCTGCGCGACCCCATTGCCAACCTCGTGCAGCGAGGCGCGGTAGCGCGCCATCTCGGCTGCCATCTGCGCATCCGGAACGAACACCCCGCCTGCCGCCTGGATGAGCCGCCGCAGCCCCTCGGCCCGGCTCTCGATCCCCGCCTTCGCCAACACCTCGTCGAGCACCGCAAGCTCCGCAGCCGTGACCTTCACACTGACCGCGGAGACCGGAATTGCGGCATCCGTCTGGCGCTCGGCATCGGCTTTGAGCGTGTACTGGATCGCCCGCACCGACACGCCAAACCGTTCCGCCAAGGCCGATGTGGTCACGCCTTCCGCAGCCTCGCGAACGATCTCCATGCGTTCCGCATCTGAGAGACGTTTTGAACGCGACATGCGAAGAAAGACCCCCTATTTCCTGCCAGCTTCATACACGGCTGCCTCACCATACGAAACTATATCTACACGTCAATAATATACTGATGTCGCACAAGGTCCCGGCAGCCTTGGTGTCCGCTTCCCCCGCGGCCCGCAGGGACGCGGCTCTGCCGCCCTCACCACCGGGCGACCCACCTGTCCAATGGGTCCCCTTCTCCAGCACCGCCCGAGGGTCTGGCCGAACGCCACGTGTTCGGACGGAACCGCGGGCGGGCGCAAACCCCTCCGACAGGGCGGACAGGCAGGGTCAAGGAGGGCCAGATTTGGGACCCCAAATCTCTGCCGCAAAAACCGGGAGGCCCTGGCCGATAGGTTTTTGTGGATGGCCCCCTTGAGGCTGACTGGCCGGTCTGTCGCGGCCTGATCATTCCGGGCGGAGTGCGTTCGTTGAACGCGCAAGGATCGGCATCCCTGGAACAGGGATCGGGCCGCCCCAAGATCGTGCTGGGGCGGCCCATCCTCGTCAGAGGATTTAGTCCTGGGGATCTTTCGCGCTCGGTGGGAACATCACCAGCTCCGAGACCGCGACGGGAAAGTCGAGCTTGAGGCTGAAGAACTCCGAGCCGTCCCCGTTGCGAGTGTTGCGGAACATCGCACCCACGCGCTGAAAACGGGTGCGCTCCTGGCCATCGGTATCGGTGAACTTGACGGGAACGGTGGCGACGTAGTGGTTGGTCATTTGGGTTACTCCTTGTTGCGATGGGGATCACCCAGCACGGGGGCAAGAGGCCCGGTCGCAAGTGCAAATGCGGAGGGTCCGCGGCTCCGCCGTGGAAGCCGTATTTGTGCTTGCCGAAGCGTGAGCTGAGGGCACGATTGGGCCGACCCCGTGCGATCCACATCTATGAGCAAAAAGGAGTGATCCGGATGACCCCTGCCATCACGCCGCAGCCACCTTCCGCGTCCTAGTTCCGCCGATCCTGGCCGGGGTGCTGATGGAGCCCGCCCGCGTGGATGCGATGTTCCGAAACACCCCCCGAGGGTTGTGCGGGTCTTCAGCCTCATGTGCGACGTCTCGACCCCTCGGTCTTGCGCTGCTGACGATGTGCGAGGTGCGCACCATCCCCAGCCCGTACCGATGCGGATGGGCCCCACCCTGACGGGCTGGGTAGAGGGATGACGGTGCTGGCTGCCACAGACTGCCGATCACGCGTGACCGACCGCACGCGCCATGAGACATGACGAAAGGGCCGCGCCAAGCGCGACCCCCTCTCTTTAATCCTGCGACGCCTTCTTCGCCGGGTCAGCCACCCGCATGACCGTCAGACCTTTCGCTTCCGCCTTCTGCCCGAGGTTCAGCGCGACACCGTTGCCGCCGAAGAGGACAACCCCCGTCGCCGCGAACTTGTCGTCCAGCATTTCGTCGTTGCACTTGAACGGTGCCGCCCGCCCATGTGCAGACCAGCGCGGATCGAAGCGCGCCTGTGCTATCCCGCGTGCGCGCGCCCACCGGGCCGCGATCATCTCCGCCCCGTGCTTGCCACCCTTGTGGCAGAGGAATATCTCCTGGTTGCGGTTCTGCTTGATCCGTTCGCGAACCTTGTCGAGCGTGTTGAAGATCACATCAACATCGGTCCAGTCGGTGGCGCCTGAGACGATCAGGGGCACCCCCTCAACTTTGGATTTCTCGGCGGTTTCCCGGTCGTGCTGCTCGAGGAGCTGCCGTGCCTCGAAGACCGCCCCGGTCTCTTGCGCCCGGACGCTTGCGCGCGACCCGGCTGCCGGGATGAAGGCGTGGCCGGTCTCGATTTCGTAGCATTCCGCCGCTGCCTCACTCATCACTTCGATCGCGCCGACGATCTCGCGCAGCTGCAGAAAGCGCGCCTGCGCTTCTTCGAGCGCGGTCTCGGCGATCTCTGATCCGTCGTGGGATTTTGCCAGCGCGCCGATCTTGTCGGCGGTGCGGTCGACCTGCTTGCCAAGCGCCACCTTGCGCCGCTGCAGGATCGTGGCGAGCCCATGGGCCAGCGGTTCGATCTCTGCTTCAAGCCCGGTCCCGCGCAGCTGCCCGAGCAGAGCCTCGAAGCTCTCGCGGATGATGCGGTCGGTCAGGATGTGATCTTCCGGGATCGGCAGCTGCGCGTCCTTCTCGGTCAGCCCGAAAAGTTCGATGGTCTCATAGGTGTTTGCGGTGTCGTAAGCCATGTTTGGTCTCCAATGTTCGGTTCCAAGGCCACCACGTGAGTGTGGGGGCATGGCCGAATGCCTGGTTTCCGAATCTGCCCGGGTCAGGGACGGCGCAGCCGCCGGCTTGCCGGGCGCAAAAGTTTTCCGAGCGCAGCAGCTGACACATGCGCGCGCTCACGCACCGGACCGCCCTACGCCACAGGCCCCGCCCTCGCCGAAAAGTTTTGCGATCCTTGACGCGGGCTGATTTGGGGGCCATCCGGAGGATATGCTTCCGCACTCATGTGTGTGTGTTTAGACGGTAGGTTTGCCCGACCCGAGCAGGCAAACGGACCGACCGGACGCGGGAGACGGATGAAGTGGCGGGATCGTTTTGGCCTCGGGCCAAAACAGACCAGAGCGCAATCCGGCGGAGCGGCCGGGGAGGGACGTGCTCGCGAGGCGGGCAAACCGGGATGCCGGGTGCAACGCCGCGGTGAGGCCGCATGGCCGAATGCGCGACGGACCGAAGGGCCGTTCTCCCCTGCGACACGCGAAGCCGAGCTGGGGAGGCCGCAAGGCTTAAGCCAATGTTGAAGTGCAGGCGACCACGCCGCCAGCTATACAAAGTATCTACTGCAGCATGCGACATGATGGTTAGGAAAGCGGCCTTTCGATGTGCCTGCTCGACGCTCACTGTACTCTTCTGTCACAACTGGGTGCTGTCGAAAGGACCCAGGTCAATATTCGCGAACGCCTCTATTGCCTGCTTGAGGTCCTTGCCAGCGCGAACCCTTTCCTTGAGATTTTCGAGCGTCTCGCCGCTTTCTGCTGCAGCCACATGCGGGCGTACCTCATCGAACGCCCGATGGGTCGCCCTTCGAGGCAAGGCTCCCCCCGACATCGAAAATGCTGCCATCTCTGCATCTCGAAGCCCTCGTCGAACGCAGACATGAGCGAGGAGGAGGGGGCCCGCACCCTCCACCGTATTCGGCTCAGATCCTCCTGGCGTGAATATCTGCATCATACGAGAAGGCAAACCCATCACGTGCGCCAGGTCGGGAATCATGCGAATGACAAACTTGCGTGCGTCAGGCGAGAACTCCGCCGAAGCCCCATTCGACGATATCGTCTGCTGGATTTCTTTCAGTGGCGCGCCGTCCATCCATTGTCGCAGAGTCGCCTCAAGCTTGGGAACCGCGTACCTCGCTTTCTCTTCATCCGATGCCAGGTCTCCATAGGTCTTCCCAAAGAGATCTTCGAAGGTCGAGGGCTTAATCATTCGGAAAAGGTGGCCCGGATTGGCCTCCATCCATGAGAACATCCACTCGCAGATCCCGACCACCGTGCTTGCCATGTCATCTTGGGCGTCGGCAAGCGCGTCAGACAAAGCTTTGAGCACGTCCTCTGGGAGACCCACCATGGAGGCGAGGTCTCGGTATCTCTGATCCAGCACGACAGCATCTTCATCGGCGCCGGACATGACAGACAGGGCGGCCTCCGTACGGCTCGCGACCCACTGTTCGTCACCCGCCTTACGCTTTAGGAAAGCCGTGAGGCTCCGGGACAGATCGACCCGAGGCGAGCCTCCGTCTTCGCCATCTGAGGGCGTTTCCATTAGACGGCTGACGACATACCGTTCCAGATCTCCGGCGTCCTCCGCCTTGTGATGGACACGGTCCATGACGGCTTCGAATGGATCCTCGAGCACCAAGCACTGATCGGACTGGCTGAAGACCTCCCGGAGCTGCGTCCATTGCTCACCAATTGTTCCCTCTTCATCTGACAGGGGAACAACCTTTCCAGGAACAATCAGCACGATACCCGACGCGCTTTGACCCGCGCGCCCTGCCCGCCCAGCGGCATTCAGCAACGCAGCGGCATCGAGAAGATCGCGACGGTTCGTTTCACGATCAAAGCGGCTGTCTTCAGCGATGATCACCAAATCGGCAGGAAGATTCATCCCCTGCGCCAAGGTCGGGGTCGCTGCGAGTACCCGCAGGCCGTCGTCCCTACCGTAAAGCCTCTCCGCCAAATCTCTTTCGTAGGGAAGCAAAAGGCCGTGGTGCGCCGTGGCAGCGCTTTGCAGAAGACCGTTCTCGACGGCGAGATATACATCGCCCGCGTCGCCCATTTCATCGACTGCCGTCTCGTATAGGTCCTTTTCGGCTGTAGTGAGTTCGGTCGGTGGAGCGTCGATGAGCGCAGATGCCTTTTTGGCGATCGACCATGCGTTCGGGATTGACTGGGAGAAGACGAGGGTCCGGAGTCCAGCCTTTGATGCCGATGCCGCGATGTGCGACGCAAGCTCGCCCGAGTTTGGGGTTAGGCTCCAGTAGTTGTTCGCCGTCAGCAGAACTTGATGATCCAAGAGCGAGAGCAGGGCGTAATCGTCGCGTTTCATCGAGGCCCATGTCTGTTTCAGACTGAACAGTCCTAATGGGGACGCGTGTAGATCCCTCTTGAGCCCTACAGGCGGAAATTTTGTCGTCTTATTCCTCCACGCCTCCCCAATTTTCTGCTTCAGATGTTCGATTTCGTTTGCCTGATAGACGACGCAGCCCCGCAACTGCCGGGTTGGTTTCCAAACGTCGTCAAGGGGGATTGATCGACGCCCTTTCAGTTCTCCCCCAGTCAGCTCCCCAAGCCATTCAGCGATTTCTGCCGTGTTCTTCATCATCGCCGATAGGAGGACGAGGTCAGCCTCCGGGGCGACTCGCGTGAAGCGGATCAGGCATAGCATTGCGTCGATGGCCCGCCGATCCCCGTCAGTCTTCGGATGAATCAAATGGCATTCGTCGAAGATCAGCAATCCGACATCCGCGAAGCTATCAGGCTCGATGTGACTTGCGTAGAGGCATGCCTCCGGGGTCATGACGAGTATATCAGGCAGCTCTTCGAGCAGCGTGCCTTCCTCAAACTCCTCCGCTCGCTGCCCCTTAACGTTGGTGTTCGGGAAGGCGGCCCGCAGATCCCGGGCCGTCTGATCGACCAGCGCATGGGTCGGCGCGAGGAAAACCACCTTCAGGTTTCGCAGGAGAGCTGCGTGGATCTTCAGTTGAGCGGTAGTCGATTTACCTGCGCCTGTCGGAAAGCCAACAGCACAGGATGTACCCGGTTGGAGGTAGCCTGCCCTAATTGCGGCAAGATGGTTAGTCCAGAGGTATGGCCTCTTCTTCGCGATTCGTGCCATCGAATGATACCATCGGTCCGCAGGCACACCGTCCGGCGGGTTGATATTAATGACTGCCGCCTCGAGAAGTGCCGAACTCGCCGTTTCGAGAAGCCGCGCCAGGTGGAACGGACCTGGAAACGAGGCGATCGGCATCGGCGGCAAGCCTTCGATTGCAAGGGCATCGTCTGGTTTCGCTGACCTGGCGACGCCACGAAAGATCGCGGCAGGTCGGTCCCGATCCGCGTCCGGAATGCCTCCCAAAACAGCCGCGAGGGCACGGACGCCTTCGAGAAGTCGATGGTACAACGCATTCGCGGCTCGCGTGCCATCGACGCCTTCGCCTGCGACCAACTCGGTGACCGGACGTCGCTCCTGGTTGAGGATTGTCCCAATCATTCCACGCGCTAACCAGCCGAGGTTCAGTACGAGTTCGTGCTGAAGCCGATCTTCCGCCGGTGACCGAAGCGCCCGCGCGACCTCGGTGGCGTCGGCAGACGAGCCTGCGATCAAAAAAAGCAGCATTGCGGAGACGTCGGAACTGATCGCGTCCGCTGTGAATGTAGTAGTCCTCGAAGCCAAGCCGAGAAGAGCTTCGGCCTGGTGAACAAGTTGATGCGCGGACGCTGCCACGAAGCTTGCAGCGCGACGGTTTTCGCGCTCAGGACTCGTCGTAACCAACACCTCATTGGTCGCGGCAAGCTTACGCGCGAATGCGATGGTCTCGCTGATGTCGCCCGCAGGGGTCTCGCTATCGCGCAATGCGATGCGGGCCGACACGATCGCAGCAAACGCTTGCGACAGTTGTTCCGGCAACCGATCTCGATCGAGGCCGGGAAGGTCTGGGGCGGATCGGATCAGATCGGCCGTCCTCTCGTCATACATTGATGGCGGCCTCCTCGGCATCGATGATGGCGGTTGCCCTGACGGCGATACTTTCGAACCAGGGCCGGAGATTCTTAACTTGGAAGGCCTCCGCCCGGCGACGGTGGATCGCGCCGGAGACTGCCGCCTCGTAGCCCTTGTAGAGAGCCTTGAGGCCTTTCTCCGAAACGTGCGTGTCGTCGATCGTTACCGCAACCCTGTAGGCCCGCTTCTCGGTCCATAAGATGGCGGCTACAACAGCATCAGGATTCGGATGCCCGCCACCCGCGAGCAGCGTTGACACCCCATCGACGAGTTCCGCATCTCGTCTGCCCGTCTCAAAGTCTCGAAACTCGGGCCAAACCCGATCCCGGACCATTGTTCGAGCGTTCCCCGTTGCCTTCTCCTCAGAGATCACGACTCGCGCGATCTCCGTGTCGTCGAACTCAACCAAGAGCCCATCGAGGCCCTTGTCCGCATGTCGCATGTGTGGCGACCGGATCATGCCCGGCCTCCCTGCGCGGTGCGCGGCAATCCACGAGATCACTTGGAAAATCCAACCATCACGATGGGCCGGATCACCACTTGGGCCAAGCTTGAGTAGGTTCCGCGCACTTTCATAGCCGCCCATTGGGTAGTTGATGTCAACCAAACCGTCCTCGCGCAGAATGCGCTCGGCAACTCTGGCTTGGCCGATGGCCACGCGAGCAAGCAGCCCGGCCAACGCATTTTCGTCTTCGACCGTCCATGTAGACCCGGACCATAGATCGCCCTCTCGGATCGGTGTCAGCGTAATTACCATAGTGATCAGTCATTCTGTTCGGGGTCGAGTATTGCCCAGAGGACATCGATGCGGTGGATGTTAATGGATTTTCATAGCCTGGTTAACATTACGCGGAGAATGGGTCCCAAACACCAGGATTGCAACGATCGCAGGAAGCCTCGGTCAATTCGCAACTGAAATAGAAAAAATCAGATATTTAATATCGTTGCGTCGCAGTATTGGACCTCTCATTGAGTGGCAGCTTTGGGCAGGTATAGCGCTTCAGTCCAGATCGACACCGCCGAGGCGCGGCACATGGACATGTGTTGGTACAAGAAATGCAGCGGCCGCGCCGGCCAAAGCGCCGAAGAGATGCGCCTCCCACGAGACGCCGGGTTGGCCCGGAAAAACGCTCCAGAGAAGGGAGCCATAGAGGACACCGACCACCAGTGCCGCGCCCAGCGTGATCGCGGAGCGATCCACGAAACCGCGCACAACGAGGAAGCCGAACCAGCCGAAGACCAGCCCTGACGCACCAATATGGATGGCGGAGCTTCCGAATAGCCACACGAGACCGCCGCCGAGGCCGATCACCACGGCGTTCACCGACAGCAAGGCTCGCGTGGTCGTTGCCACCAGCAGCCAACCCATCACCAGGAGCGGCGGCGTATTGGCCATCAGGTGCGCGAAACTTCCATGCAGGAGGGGCATGGCGATGACCCCATCCAATCCGCTTACGTGCCGGGGGATCAGGCCGAAGGCCGGGTTCAAGCCGTAACCGATAATCCAATTGACGACCTGAACCGCCCAGAGCAGCGCGACAAAGGCGGCAAGCGTTGCGGCGCGCCGCAAGAAAGCGCGCATGTGATCCCGGTTCATCATGTTGGCGACAGTAGGCACCCCCACAGTTCCTTCAACGGCTTTCGCGCGCTGCACAGGGTGCCACCTCCGGGAAAAGGGGTTCGCGGCGGCCAACTTGGTCACAGCCCAAGCCAAGAAAATGGCCTCGATCTTACACGGTGTTCCCCGGGCGAAAGGGCTGGGGTTCACGCTCGGGGCGCTTCAGGGCTTCGGCGTATTTGCGGGCATTGTCATCGATCGTGCTGTGCCACAGCTTCGAGACGAACGCGCGGGCGTCTTGGACTGTCATGTCTTTCAGCGATGAGGACAGCGCCATGAAGAGCTCATCCTCACTGATCGCAGCGGCACGGTGCATGGCTTCCGCGTAGAATTCGGGATCGTTCAGAACCTGCTCGCTTAGCGGCATCCGCGCGAGGTTCTCTTCCGGGATCGCCATGAAGATGGTGTCCTGCAGGTCGTTCAGATACGCACGCCGCGATGTGGACACCGGCTTTCCCGCCGCCTTGGCCTCCAGATATCCCTGCCTGGTCTTGTCGAACTTCGACTTGGCAAATGACATGATGACATCGCGCTTTCGGGCGGGTAGCGGAAATCCGGTGCAGCGCTCGATATGAGCAAGGAGGTCTGCAACCTCTGCCTCAACATCAAAGTTGTCAAACCATGGAACCGTCCCTGATCTAGCCGCCACGCGCCCGCCCTCGATATTACGTTAATATATTATTGTATCGCATTTGCACCAGATCGCAAGCGGGTGGCGTCCTTGACGCAAACAGACATGGAAAAAGGGGAACCGTGATCCCACGGCTCCCCTTTCGGTTCAGATCGTCTCCCCCCCGCGCGCCGATTAGGCGACCAAGGAGAGCCCCGCGCCTGCGTCCTGCGGCTGCTCACCGCTGTCGATGAACGGGATGATCGAGAAGGTCTGCCCGCCGCGCTGTTCTTCGTTCTGCACGGCGTTGACGCGCAGATCGCCATCGGGCGTGTTAATCAGCAGCGACAGGTAGTCGTTGCCCGTGCGGCTGCTTTTGGCCATCCAGGCCGAGCCGACGCGGATCGGCGTGCCCCGCGGCGAGCTGACCTCGATCCGGTAGTCAGGGTGGGTCTCCTCGGTCTTGTAGCTGTTCTCGATCAGCATGAACTCCAGATCGAACATCATGTTGGCGATGTAGCCGGTGAAGGCGTTGTCGGCGTCCATGGCGGTGAGTTCGCCCGAGATCGAGCCGGATTTCATCAGGCCGTTGGAGACCAGCGGGATGATCTCGAATGCACCGCTCTGGGCGGCGCGCGCCTCTTTCGTCTGCACCGCGTTGACCCGGAACGGGCCAAGGCCCACGTCGATCTGCATCGAAATGTAGGGGTTGCCGCTGGCATTGCCGGTCTCGCTCCAGGCCGTGCCGATGCGCACCTTGCGACCCGACTTGTTGACCGCCGTCACGTCAAAATCCGGGCTGCGTTCGGACATCTTGGCCCGTGCCTCCAGCTGGATGGCGATATCAAAGCGCGTCCCGTGGATCATGCCGGTATACTGAGCGGCTGCGGTCTCGACATTGCGGGTGAGGGTTCCTGCGAACATGGGATGGTTCCTTTTGGATTGGCCGGTGCCTGACGTTCTTGCCAACGCATCCGGGATTGCTTTCTCGACCCCTTGAGGGATCACAAATCAGAAAGCTTGCTCTCCCTTTCTGCCCTGCCTGCAGCTCATCGCTGAGGGCTGATTGGATGTGCCACCTCTCCATCGGGTGCTACGCCCCTCCCCTGCCCGTCTGGTCTTGATTGGCTGCCCGGATTTTCTGCGGCGTCCTCCGATCGCGCGATGAAGAACTCCGCCTCTTTGCCGTTCATCCGTTGCCCTTCCCGGTCGGTCAGGCCGATGCAGGTGCCGTTCGGCAGATAGGTGATGAGGTACTGACCGAGCCGGTCCTTGTGCACAACGTAGCCGGTATTGGCCCAGTGCACGGTCTGACCGGCATCGACCGCGGCCTTGATGTCATCGAGTGTCATGCGAACCTCCTCAAGAAGAATGGTGGGGAAACGACGAACGAAGCCCGGTCGTCCAACCGGGTTTCCGCGCTGCATTCGTTTGGCAATAGCCAGGGCCTGTCAGGCGCTTTGCGCCGCTTGCGTCGCGCGCGCCGCCATCCAATCATTCAGGCCGAGAACCGTTCTTCCGGCGACGACCTCGGAGGCCCAGGCAACCCTTGGGTCGCCGCAGGGCTCATCGCCGGCATGCCGGTCGATGTGGCCATTGGCCATCCATGGCTCAGGTTGTATCCGTCGCAGCCAGTCCGCCATGCTCGGGATACGGCCCTGACAGTCTTCGCGGATATGCTGCTCGCCGATCCAGCGCACGGGAATGTCCCGACCTGCGCTATTGGTCAGGGTCAGGCCGAAGACACGTTCGGCTTCAAACAGGCCTTGTGCATGATGGCGCATGGCTCGGTGCGTGAAGAGCGCGAGGTGCTCTTTCGAGGCATCGAACCAGTCGTGGACAGCCTGATAGTCAGACGGCACCCCGCCGAATTTCCGGGCAGAGCTTTCGGCGTGATGAAGCGGATGGGCCATCTCAGAGACCCTCGACATAGCTGTGCCAGCATTCGACATAGCGGTCCGCGTGATCGAGGGTGATGCTGTCGTTGCGCAAGTCCCAGGTCAGCGTGCCGTAGCCGCCCTCGTTGTTTTCGAACCCCGGGTGATGGTGATAGGCGAGCGACCAGGCGAAATCACCGACCTCTGTCGCAAGCGCCTCCGGCAGTTTGACCTCCGCAGGCTGCACCGTCACATCCTCGACATTGCCGGAGTCGCCATAGCCTTCGTATTCAGCGGTGACCTCACTGATACCAAGCGCGCGCAATTGCGCGATCAGCTCCGCTCTGGATGCCTTCAAGGTGGTTTCACGCTCCGCGCGCCACTGAGCCGCCAGTGCGGCATAGTCGATCTGGGGATTCGTCATGGGTCTGTCCTCTTGTCTGAAATTGGGGGGAACCGGGCGTGGCATTGGTCTGCGCGCCCGGAAAGCGCAGACCGGCCAAATCCCGTTCCGCGACGCCCGACCGAAAGCCCGCTTTGACTTTTCAGGCGGCTTGTTCTGACGTCATGGCGGCTTCCTGCCCCACGATCCGGGCCAGAATGCGGCCCGTGTCGATCCCGTCCCCATGCGGCAGGAACACCCGCAACTGGAAGGCGATGATCTCCGTGAAACACCCCATTGCCTTGAGACCCTCGATCATGCCCCGATCCGCACCAGTGAGCTCGAGGCGCATCTCGCCTGCGACCCGGCGACGGGTCAGGGTGAGACCCCGGCCCAGGTCGACCGGCGCGGTGGTGCCGAGGGCGGCGGTCAGCATCTCTTGCGGCGTTTGCGGATTGGAGACGAGGAAGCAGGCGCGCAGCGCGGCCGCCCCTTCTTCGCTCAGCGTGCGTCCGATCATGGCCGTCGCCCCGTCCGGCGTGACCCGGTAGATGCGCTCATTGGTGGTCGGAATGTCCTTCCAGATCGGCAACAGCAGCCCGGTCAGCAGGTAGAGCTTGGTCGTGGTGGTTTTCGGCAAGGACGCAGCCTCGGCATCCCAAAGCCGTGAGAACTCAGGCTTGCCGATCTCTTCCCAGGCCGAGGACCCGAACCGCGTCTCCTCGAGATAGCTCGACCCGTTTGGCCGCACCGCCTTGCGCATTAGCGTGACGATGTCCTCGTCATACATCTGCATGGGGCGCGCCGAGATGAGCGCCGCGCGGCCGGAGGCGCGATTGACCATCGGCAGCTTGTCGGGATTGCGCGACAGGGCGTCATCTGCCGACGGTACATGGACTGGGTCGGTGACCTCGAGCCCGATGATCCGCGTCACCGCACCGGATTTCGGGCAGGTCCAGAGATCCTCAGTGGAGACCTGTTCGATCTTTTCGCCGCGCAGGGTTTCGACGCCGAGATCGAGCGTGCCCGCCGCGCGCGCCCGTTCAGTCTGATCGGCAATCCGGCGCATGAACTCGGCAAAGAGCGCGTTCTGCATGTGGATGGGCAGCGCCAGAACCCGGTTCAGAAACCGCTGGATCGGCGGAAGCTCTTCGAGCAGCACCCCGTCCTTGTCGATCAGCCGCAGGGCTGTCCAGTCAGTGAAACTCTCATAGCTCATCGCTTCGGCGCGCCCGGCGGCAAGATCGGCGAAATACCCACGCAGCGCCGCCCGTGCGATCGGGCTTTCGAGATTGTCCTCCTCGCGGAACATGCCCTGCGAGCCGGTCTCGCGCTGGCCCTTGGTCAGGGCACCAAGCTGGTCAAGGCGCTTAGCTATAGTCGAGGTGAAACGCTTCTCGCCATGCACATCGGAGGTGCAGACCCGGAAGAACGGCGCGCTGACCTGGGCCGAGCGATGCGTGCGGCCGAGCCCCTGGATGGCCGCATCCGCACGCCAGCCGGGCTCCAGCAGGTAGTGCCGCCGCCGTTTCTGGTTCTTCGCCGTTTGCGCCGCGTGATAGGAGCGCCCCGTCCCGCCCGCGTCAGAAAAGATCAGGATATCCTTCTCACCGTCCATGAAGGCATAGGTCATTTGTCAACCTGTCTTGTTATGAGTAAGGCGTTGATCTGCAAAGAGCCTTCCGATCAGGAAGCAAAGATGACGTATTCTTTGGTATCGGGAACGTCCGGTG
>Ga0008833_1000409_pt1 | contig 47004 bp, 49 predicted proteins | sample HotLakConsoUCCLE_FD_62216 | JGI IMG/M metagenome (GOLD analysis project Ga0008833, IMG submission 62216) | Hypersaline microbial mat communities from Hot Lake, Washington, USA - Hot Lake Consortium UCC-LE | ecosystem: Environmental > Aquatic > Non-marine Saline and Alkaline > Hypersaline >... | reverse complement strand
GCGCAAGGTCGAAGAGCTTCTGGACCGGCAGGTGAACCCTTCTGTCGCGGCGCATGGCGGGCATATCTCGGCCGAAAGGGTCGACGGCGGCACCCTCCATCTGCGCATGTCCGGCGGCTGCCAGGGCTGTGCGGCCTCCTCCGCGACGCTGCGGCAGGGGGTCGAGCGGATGCTCCGCGCCGCCTTGCCGCAGATCGGCGAAATCATCGACGTGACCGACCATGCCGCGGGAGACAGCCCCTTCTACGCCCGCCAGAACGGGCCGTCGCCGGTCCTGGACCGGCCGATCCCGCAAGGTGTGATCCGTTTGGAGGACGGGCATGTCACGGTCGATCCCGACTATCTCGCGCCCCGTCTGGGTCTCACGCCGGAAACGTTGCGCGACGGCTTTCGCAACGGCGAGGTCGTCGGCGTGACCGAGGCCGGCGAGGGCGCGGATGCCGGCAAGACACGGATCGTCCTGCGCGGTTCGACCCGGGCATGGGCGGCAGAGATCGACGCCACGGGTGCGGCCCGCGAGATTCCGCCCCCTCGCGTGATAGAGGCATCAGCCAGCGAACAGGACCTTTCGAACCGCGTCCGGGCGCATCTGGAAGGTCTCGCAGAGGACGCGGCCCCGGTCACCTACGGCGCCCTTGCGCGCGCGCTCGGGCTCTGGACGCCGGGCTCGGTGGGAAAGATCACGCGCGCTCTGGAAACGACCATGCGGGAAGACGCCGCCGCCGGCCGCCCCTTCATCGCCGCGCGCGCTGTCAGCCGTGGGCGGGGAACCCTGCCCGGAAGCGGCTTCTTCGATCTCGCCCGCGCCCTCTCGCGCGGACCGCGGGACGGCCAGAGCGAAGAGGGGTTTCACCTTGGCGAACTGCATCGGCTTTCCGAGATGATCACCCATCGGGCAGCTGAGAGAACGCCCTCGGAACACTAGGGGGCGACTTCATCGGGGGGGATTCCGTTTCGGGTGAGTCTTGCTTCGAAACCGAAAACCGATGCGATCTTCAGCGGACAAACATTGAGCGACGCGCAATGGGCGCGGATCGAGCCGCATGGCCCGGGAAAGAAGGACGACCGGGGCCGGGGCGGGACCGGTATCCGGCTGTTGGTCGACGCGGTGCTCTGGCTGGCGCGGACGGCGTCGCCCCTGGCGCGATCTTCCGAGTCCCGGATGGAGCGAACCAATCCGATCGCGGCGATGAAGGTCACGCGAAGCTCGCGGCCGATCCGGGAGCCATGTTTCAGATCGCGGCGCGCACCGCGCTCAGAAACTGCCGCGTGCGTTCGCTTCGCGGCGCGGCGAAGATATCGGCCGGCGCCCCCTGCTCCTCGATCCGTCCGTCGCAGAAGAAGCAAACCCGGTCCGAGATGTCCCGCGCGAATTCCATCTGGTGAGTGACCATCAGCATCGTCAGGTTGTGCTCGGTCGCCAGCTTGCGGATGACACCCGTCACCTCGCCCGTCACCTCGGGATCGAGCGCCGACGTCACCTCGTCGAAGAGCATCACGCGCGGCCGCATCGCCAGCGCCCGAGCGATCGCCACGCGCTGCTGCTGGCCGCCCGACAGCGCCGTCGGATAGCTGTCGCGCTTGTCGGCGAGACCGACCATCTCGAGCAGGTCTTCCGCCCGTGCCCGTGCCTCCGCCTTCGGCAGTCCCAGCGCGTAGACCGGCCCCTCCATGCAGTTCTCCAGCGCCGTCATGTGCGGGAAGAGATTGAATTGTTGAAAGCACATGCCGATCTGGCCGCGAATGCTCCGCTGGTGGCGCTCGTCGGCCGGGACGAGCCTGCCGCCGCGCTCCATGTGCGTCAGCGCCTCGCCGCCGACCTCGATGACCCCTTCGTCGATCCGTTCCAGCGTCATGAGTGCGCGCAGAACCGTCGTCTTGCCGGAGCCCGATGGTCCGATGATCGAGACCATCTCGCCCTCCGTCACGTCGAGATCGAGCTTGTCGAGCACCGTAAGCGCGCCGTAGCGCTTCGTCACGCCGATGAACCGGACGACCGGGTCGGGTCCGGTCGGGCGGGCGCCTGCCGCCGGAGATTCCTTGTCTGGCTGATCCATCGCTCCGCTTCACGCCATCCTGAACCTGACTGACATTCGTCACGTTGGATACATCATGAGCAGATCGCAAGCAATTTCCGCAATTTCCGCAGGTCAGAACGCGCAATACGGTGCCAAGATGTATTTTTCTCTGGACTTCGAGCGGCAATACGGGAACCTCAATGCACGGCGCAGCCCCGCGCCGCAATGTCCGAAGAACAGCGCAGGGAGATCCCGACATGACCCGTTTCCGCCACTTCGCAGGCGCGCTCAAGATCGCCGCTCTCACGTTCGGCCTCGCAGGCACGGCCCAAGCCCAGACCGACCTGATCGAGAAGTACCGCGCCGAGGGCGTCACCGTCGGCATCGCCGGTTACGCGCCCTACGGCTACAAGCAGCCCGACGGCAGCTTCACCGGTGAACAGGTCGAGGTCGTCAAGCATGTGCTCGCCGAGATGGGCATCGACGACATCGAGTATGTCGCGATGGACTTCGGCGCCCTCATTCCCTCGATGGTCGCCGGGCGTGTCGACCTTGCCGCGGCGGGCATCTACATCCGTCCCGAGCGCTGCGAGCAGGTGCTGTTCGCCGAGCCCACGTTCGGGCAGGGCGCGGCCTATGTCGTCAAGGCGGGCAACCCGAAGAACCTGCGGAACTTCAAGGATATCGCCGCAACCGAGGGTGCGACGCTCGCGGTTCTCGCAGGCGGCACCGAGGAAACGCTCGCCAAGCGCGACGGTGTGCCCGACGACAAGCTCCTGAAGGTCGGCGACAAGGCGGCCGGTATCTCGGCGGTGCTGTCGGGCAGGGCGGACGGCTTCGCGCTCTCGGCTTTCGCGATCGCGGATATCGTGCGCACCGCCGGGGAGCTCATCAGCGTGGAAAGCTCGGGCTCGATCACCGAGATCGCGGGCGAAATCTACAAGGGCCACGGTGCCATCGCCTTTCCAAAGGGCCAGAGCGAGGAGGAACTCGCCGCGCAGATGGCCTTCCGCGACGCCTTCGACGCGATCCAGGCCGAATACATGGCCGATGGCTACCTCGAAATGGCCAGTTCCTGGGGCTTCACGGCGGATGACGGTCCGGCCTTGACCATGGCCGAACTCTGCGCCGAAGGGCTCTGAGCAACGCGCGCCGGGCCTGGCGCCCGGCGCTTCTTCCCGACCCGGCGGAGCACGCATGTCGATACCGGCCCTCATAGCCGTGCTGATCGCCACGATGGCGCTCGGCCTGATGTATTTCCGCGCCACGCCCTTTTCCGCGAACCCCGAGGTATTCATCGACGGGGCGCTCGTCACCCTGCAGATCCTCGGCACCTCGGCCGTGCTCACACTGGTGGTCGCCTTCGCGGCGGGTCTTGGCCGGCTTGCCCCGTGGTGGCCGGTGCGCTGGCTCAGCACTGTCTATGTCGAGATCTTTCGCGGCACCTCGGCGCTGGTGCAGCTGTTCTGGCTGTTCTACGTGCTGCCGCTCTTCGGTCCGACCATCGCGCCCTTCACCGCCGGCGTGATCGGCGTATCGCTCAATGTCGGCGCCTATGCGGCGGTCGTCGTCGAGGCCTCGGTCCGCGCGGTTCCGAAGGCGCAGCGCGAGGCGGCCATAGCGCTCAACCTGTCGCCCTTCGACAGGACGCGACGGATCATCCTGCCCCAGGCGATCCGGATGATGATCCCGCCCTTCGGCAACCTCGCGATCCAGCTCTTCAAGCTCACGGCGCTGGTGTCGTTCATAGGTCTCTCGGACCTGACGTATACCGCCTATCAGCTCAACCAGACGACCTACCGGACCGTCGAGGTGTTCACCATCATCCTGTTCATGTATTTCGCCTTCGGCCTCGCCATCACCATCGGCATGAAGCTTCTCGAGAGGCGCTTCGCGCGCGGCGTCATCAGGGTGCCCGCGCGATGATCTGGGACTGGGCCTACGCCTTCGACATCCTTCCCCAAATGGCCGAGGCCTCGCTCGTCACGCTGCGTATCACTGTGATGGGTTTTGCAGTCGCCGCCGTGGCGGGCCTTCTCTGGGCGGTACTGGCGATGCTCGAGATTCCGGTGATCAGCTTCGCGGTGCGGCTGTTCGTGGAGTTCATGCGCAGCACACCGCTCCTGATCCAGCTCTTCGCAGTCTACTACTTCCTGCCGATGCAGGGGATCATCCTGTCGGCCACCGTCACCGGCGTCCTCGTGCTCGGGCTGCACTACTCGGCCTATTGCGCGGAGGTCTACCGCGCAGGGCTCGAGGCGGTGGACCGTGGCCAGTGGGAGGCGGCGCGCGCGATCAACCTGTCGGTCCCGCTCACCTTCCGCCGCATCATCCTGCCGCAGGCGATCCCCCCGGTGATCCTGCCGCTCGGCAACTACTTCGTCGCCATGTTCAAGGAAACGCCCGTGCTTCTGGCCATCACCGTCATCGAGCTTGTCGCGACCGCCCGCATCATCGGCAACGACACCTTCCGGTATACCGAACCGATCACGCTGGCCGGCGTCTTCTTCCTCGTCCTCAGTCTCGCCGCCGCGCAACTGATGCGCTGGCTCAACCGCCGCCTGGAACTGCCGGGGGACGTGGCATGAACACTGCGGGGCCGGCGGAGAACGGGCGCGGCGAACGCCCGAGATCGGAAGAGATCTACCGCGAGATCCGCGCCCGGATCTGCTCGAATCGCGTATCGCCGGGCGACGTCCTCCACGAGGAGACCCTGGCGAAGGAGTTTTCCGTCAGCCGCTCTCCGGTGCGCCGGGCGCTCGCGAAACTGGAGCATGAGGGGCTGGTGGAAATCCGCCATGGCGTCGGCGCACGTGTCACGACCATCGACCGCGACGAGCTTGCCGAAGTCTACGAATTGCGAATGGTGCTCGCCATGCAGTCCGGTCCATATCTGGCAATGCCCTTCGACGAGGGCTTCGTGGACAACCTGGCGGCACGCCGCCGCGCCTTCCGTTCCCTGCGTCCCGGCGATGTGCAGGGCTTTGCCGACGTCAACGTGGCCTATTACACCGAAGTCACCGAGCGCACGCGCAACCGCTTCATGCGCGAGATACAGCTCAGCCTGTTCTTCCAGACCTCCCGGATGTGGCTCATCATGCTGCCGCGGATGCACTGGGAGCCGATCATCGCCGCCGTCTGCGGCGAGATAGACGAATTGATCCGGGTGGCTGAAGACCAGGACCCGACCGGGTTCGGGCTGGTGATGCGGAATCACATCTTCATGTCCCGCCGCCGGCTTTTCGAGGCCGATGAGGCCGCAGCGCCGCCGGGGAAGGAAACGCGATGACACGCCATGCCGCCGGACCGTGCAGAGATGCGGGGAGTGCAAGACCATGTCCGTTCTGAGACCCACGGAGATATTCGTGCGCGTGACCTGGCTGGGCATCGTCCGGGACCGGTCGCGGGGCCTCGCTTCGGAGCCTCGGGAGGCGGTCGAAGCCACCTACGAAGGGTTCGCCGGCGAGACCCATGCCGGGCTGACCCGTGCTGCCTGCACCCGTACACGCCTGCAATACCCGGTCGGCACCGAGATCAGGAACGTCCGCCAGATCAGCATCGTCTCGGCGGAGGAACTGGCCGAGATCGCCGCCGCGCTCGGGCTTCCCGAGCTCGATCCGCGATTGCTGGGCGCTTCGATGGTTGTCGAGGGCGCGCCGCAGTTCACCCGTGTGCCGCCCTCCTCGCGCCTTGTCTTCGAAACCGGCGCGGGACTCGTCATCGACATGGAAAATGCCCCCTGCCGATTCCCCGCCGAGGCGATCGAGGCGGCCCACCCGGGTCACGGCATGCGCTTTCCGGCCCACGCCCGCGGCAAGCGCGGCGTCACGGCCTGGGTGGAATGCCCCGGCAAGATCGGGCTCGGCGACACCGCGCGGCTCCATGTGCCGCCGCTCGCACCGTATGCCCCGCTGCTTGGTTCGACCCGGAGCAGCTCGAACGTCATCTGAAGGGCGCGCAGTCACCTGTCGCGGCGGCCCTTCACACCGGGGCGTTCACGCTTGTCGGCGAGCATTGTCTGGTTTTGAAACTCCGAATCGCACCAGGCCCGAAGGCTGAGCCTCCCTAGGCGGAACGGCGCGAAAGGCCCAAGGCCGCCACCGCCCAGACCACGAGCGCCACACCCGCCGCGCCGGCGAGAAACAGCGCAAAGGCGCCCGACAGACCGCCACCGGCGACGCCCGCGCCGAGGAGCGGAGCACCGGTGACGATGGCCGCGCCGAGCGTGACGGAGAACCACGCCGCCATGGCGAGTGCCGCGACGCCATTGGCCGCCCTCAGCCCCGCGTCACGGCCCCGGAAGGCCCGCATCGTCGCCGCCCTGAACCGGGCGACGTCGTGCTGCATCGCCAGAAGGGCCGGCACGACGAGCAGGACAAGCACCATCCCGAAGCCGAGCCCGTAGACCAGCGTGATGACCGTGGGCTTCAGAAACTGCGCCTGCTGCGAGGTCTCGTAAAGCAGCGGAGTGAGGCCCAGCACCGTCGTCGCTGTGGTGAGGAACACAGGCCGCAACCGGTCCGCCGCGCCGTCGATGATCGCCGGGATGAGCCCCCTCTCCTCGGCATACTCGTCCACCGTCGTCACCAGCACGATCGAATCGTTGATGATGATGCCCACCATCCCGATCAGGCCTACGATGGAAAACATGCTGAGCGGCACATCCCAGGCAGCATGGCCGTAGATCGTGCCGACTAGGCCGAAAGGAACGATCGCCATGACGACGAAGGGCCGCGTCCAGCTCGAGAACACCCAGGCGAGCGTGAGGAATATGCCCGTTAGGCTCAGAAGAAGGCCGAGGAGGGCATCGCTCAGAAACTCGCGCTCCTGTTCGGCGAGACCGGAGAGCTCGGTGGCGACGCCGAATTGCACCTCGATCTCGGGCAGGATGCTTCCCCGGAGATCATCCATGATCTCCTGGGCGCGGGCGGGGTCGTCTTCCGAAACATCCCCGGTGACCGAAACGAGGCGAACGCCGTTCTCGCGCCGGATCGTCGAGAAGCCGGTGCGGCTTTCCACCGTCACCACGTCCGCGAGCGGCACGTAGACCCCGTCGCCCGCCCGGATCTGCGTTCGGTCGATGAAGTCGGCCGTCAGTTCCCCGTCTGGCAGTTCGACCCTGATCGTCGCCGAGCGCGGCCCTTCCGGGAAGGTCGCCGCCTCGATGCCGTTCAGCCGGTCGCGCAGCACCCGGCCGAGCTCGTCTATGGTCAGCCCCAGCGCCTGGCCCTGCGCGGTGAGTTCGAGGATGAGTTCCTCCTTGTCGTAGGCAAGGCTGTCCTCCACCGCCGAAACCTCGCCATATGCCGAAATCCGGTCCTTCAGCGCTTCGGCGGCGGCCTTCAGCGTCTCGGTGTCGGCGCCGAAGATCTCGACGTCGAGACTGTCGCCACCGGGCCCCGAACCCCAGCGGCGGAACGAGATCGTCTCGAGCATCGGGTGGCGGACGATGGCCTCCTGCAGGTCGGCGACGAAGGCGAAGGAGGAATAGGGTCTGAGGTCGGCGTCGATCAGCTCGATGGCGATCGAACCGAGCTGGAAGCTCTCCTTCTGATCGGCCCCCGAAAGACCCCGCCCGGCGTTTCCGCCTATCTGGGCGACGACGTAGTCTATGGGGTTCCGCCCGTGCTCGGCCTCGTAGGCCGCGCCGAGCTCCTCGACACTGGCCTGGAGGCTGCGCATCTGCGCCATCGTGTCTTCGCGCGTGCCCCCCGGCGCCATGGCGAAATTGCCCGACACCGACCCCTGCTCGGGCGAGTTGAAGAAGCGCCACTGCACGTCGCCGGTGATGAGAAGCGCCATCTGCGAGGCGAGGATCGCCGTCACCCCGGCCAGCACGGCATAGCGGGCCCGGATCACACCGGCCATGAACGGGCGGAAGAGCCGCTCGCGCACCCAGCGGAAACCCTTGTTCACCTGTCGCGAGGGCCAGTCGTACCAATGCTCCTTGGCGGTGTGGGCGAGCGCATGGGCCATGTGGTTCGGCAGGATGAGGAAGCATTCCACCAGCGAAGCGATGAGCACGACGATCACGGTGAACGGTATGTCGGCGATGAGGTCGCCGAACCGGCCGCCGATGGCCACGAGGCCGAAGAACGCGATGACCGTCGTGATCGTCGCCGAGAAGACCGGCAGGAACATCCGCCGCGCGGCGCGCTCGGCGGCGGTCTTTGGGTCTTCGCCCAGCCGGCGCGCACGGAAATCGGCGTGTTCGCCGACCACGATCGCGTCGTCGACGACGATGCCGAGGGTGATGATGAGGGCGAAGAGCGAGATCATGTTGAGGGTGATGCCGGCGGCATACATCAGCGCGAGCGCCGCCGTCATCGCCACCGGAATGCCGGCGGCGACCCAGAAGGCGGTGCGGCTGTTCAGAAACAGGAACAGAAGCGCCACGACGAGGCCGAGGCCCATCAGCCCGTTGTCGAGCAGGATGTCGAGACGCTGCGAGATGTATTCCGCCCGCCCCCTGATGAGGTCGATCCGGGTGCCTCCGGGCAGCCCCGCCTCCATCTCGGCGGCGACCTCCTCGACCTTGCGCTGGATCTCGATGGCGTCGCCCCTCGGCGACCGGTCGACCCGGATCGACACCGCCGGGTTGTCGCCGACGAAATAGGCGCGGTCGCGATCGGGGCCTCCGACCAATATGCTTGCCACGTCGCCGACGGTGAGATTGCCGCCGCCGGGTTCGGGGCGCAGCACGATCCCCGCGATCTCGTCGGCCGACCGCTTGGCGACCCCGGTGCGCACGCGGGCCGAGCCCGAAACGTCGCCGGCCGGGCTCGCTTCCGCCTCCCCGGCGATCGCCGAGGCGATCTCGCGCATGGTGATGTCGTTCTCGATGAGGCTGAGCGACGTGACCTCGACCACGATCTCGGGTGCGGCGAAGCCCCGGATCGTGGTGCGCGTGACGCCCTCCGCGTAGAGCCGGGTGACGAACTCGTCCGCGAAGCGGCCCAGCTGGTCCACGCCGACGGGTCCGGTGATGACGACGTCGGTAACCCGGTCGCGCCAGACGCCCCTGCGCACCTCGGGGTCCTCCGCCTCTTCGGGCAGGTTCGTCACCGTATCGACCGCCGCGGCCACGTCTTCGGCGGCGCGCCCCATGTCCCAGCCCGGCTCGAACTCGAGCTGGATCGACGCGCGGCCCTCGCGCGACACCGCCGCGCTGCTCTCCACCCCCTCGACGGCGAGAAGCGTCGGTTCGAGAAGCTGGACGATGCCGGCGTCGACATCCTCCGCCCCGGCACCGTCCCAGCGGACGCTGACCGTGACCCTGTCGACCACCACGTCGGGGAAGAACTGGGCGCGCATGTTCGGGAACGACACCGCGCCGAGCACCACGAGCACGACGAGAAGCAGGTTCGCCGCCGTGCGGTGGCGCGCGAAGTAGCTCAGGATGCCGCCGGCGACGGGTCCGGTCGCGCGCACCATCTAGCTGCCCATCCGCGCTTCGATGCGGCTGACCACATCCGCGGGCACCTCGTCGCCCTCAAGCTCGGTGAGCACCCGCGCCTTGGCTTCCGCCGGCATCCGGTTGTTGCTCTCGACGAAGGCGACGAGCCTCGCCCGGCGCTCGGGGTCGAGCCGGACCATCTCGGGCGGGGCCGGTGCCTCCTCCGCGCCCGGGCGCGTGGGTCGCACGCGGATGCCGGGGCCGAGAAGCGGGGTGCGGGAGGCCACCACCTCGCGGCCCGAAAGTCCCGGGGCGCGGACGAGCACGTCGTCGCCCTGCCGGCGCAGCAACTCGACTTCGGCGACCTCCAGACGATCCTCCTCGCCGAGCATGAGGACCGTCCCGGCGGAATCCACCGCCGCGGCGGGCAGGCGCGCGACGCGCTCGAGCGGCGGCTCCTCCACGATCACGGTCACGAAATCGCCGGGCCGGAAGCCGGGGGCGGCGTCGAGCCGCGCGAAGAGCAGCCGCCCGGTCTGGCCTTCGGCCACCGAGGCGCTCTCGCGGCTGACCCGGCCCGAGGCGCGCAGATCGACCCCGCCGACGTCGATGATCGCCGTGACCGGCGCGCCGATGAGTTCACCCGCCGCCGAGATCAGCCGCGCGTATTGCGCGGTCGAGACCCGGAACGAGACCTCGAGGGCCGAGGGGTCGATGATGTCGCCCAGCCGCTCGCGCTCGGAGACGAGCCTGCCGGGCACCAGCGAGACGTCGGCGAGAACCCCCGCGAACGGCGCGCGAAGCTCGGTGTCGGCCAACCGGCGCGCGGCTTCGGCCAGGGCGATCTCGCGGCGCTGGAGCATGGTGCGCGCCTGATCGACCCTGGCCTTCGCCGTGGCCTCAGCCTGCCGCCGCGCGAGCACGGCCTGTCGGGCCGCGGAAGCGGCGAGTTCGGCGGTTTCCACCGCAGCCTCGGTGCCGACGCCCCGGTCCGTGAGGTCGCGCTGGCGCGCGAGTGCGCGTTCGCGCAGCGCGGCCTGGTCCTCGGCGGCGGCAAGCTCGTCGCGGGCGAGCACGACCGCGCGCTCGGCCTCAGCGAGATCCGCTTTCGCTTCGGAGAGATCGGCCTCGGCGGTGTCGAGTGCCGACTGCGCATCGCGCGGATCGATGCGCAGGAGAAGGTCGCCCTCCCCGACCGCGCCGCCACTTTCGAACCGCTCGTCGAGCCAGATGACCGACCCAGACGCAGAAGCCCGCAATTCGAGCGTCCGCCGGCTCTGCACCTCGCCGAAGGTTTCGAGTTCGGGGGTGATGGTGCGCGGCTCGATCTCGACGACATTGGCCGCGAAGACGCGCTCGCGGGCCGGGCGCGCGTCCGGCTCTTCGGCCATGCGGGTCTGGACCGCGCCGAACACCGTGGCCCCGGCATAGGCGAAAAGACCCAGCGTGGCGGCGAGGAGGAAAAGCCCGATTATGGACCGGGTCAGAAAGCGCATGGAAACCATCCGTTCAACCAGCCCTTTAACCTAGGCCCGGTCGTCAATAATCAATTGCCGTAACTCTAACGTGTGCCGAGACTACTTCCGTCGCAAGTGCTCGTCGAGCCGCGGCATGATCTCCACGAAGTTGCAGGGGCGGTGCCGGTAGTCGAGCTGCAACGCCAGGATTTCGTCCCAGGCGTCGCGGCAGGCCGAGGGGCTTCCGGGCAGCGCGAAGAGATAGGTGCCGCCCGCGACGCCCCCGCAGGCGCGCGACTGCACCGCCGAGGTGCCGATCTTCGCGAGCGAGACATGGGTGAAGACCGTCCCGAAGGCCTCGATCTCCTTTTCGTAGACGTCGCGGTGCGCCTCGACCGTCACGTCGCGGCCCGTGAGGCCCGTCCCGCCGGTCGAGAGGATCACGTCGATGCTGGCGTCGGCGATCCAGTCGCGCAGCCTCGCGGCGATCCCGGCGCGGTCGTCGATGACGATGTCGCGGGCGGCGAGCCGGTGGCCTGCCTTCGTGAGACGGTCGACCAGGGTGTCGCCGGAGCGGTCGTCGCCCGGCGTGCGGGTGTCCGACACCGTCAGCACGGCGATGCCGACGGGAATGAACTCCCTCGCTTCGTCGATCCGGCTCACATCTCGAACCAGTTCGGTTCGGGGCCGAGATTGACCACGCGGGTCGCCCCGATCGTGTCCTCCCGCCCCCAGCTGTCGTGGATGTGCCCGCAGAGCGCGAGCCTCGGCTGGACGCGTTCGATGGCGTCGTGGATCGCGACCGACCCCGCCGACTTGCCGGCGGAGGTGCGGTCCACCACCCCCTTCGGCGGCGAGTGGAACACCATGATGTCGGCGGCCTCGCAAGCCGCGAGAAGCGCGGCCGCATCCGGCTCGGAAAGGTCGCAGGACCAGTCGCCGAACGGCGTCACCGGCACGCCGTAGCCCAGCCCGAAGACCGCAAGCCCTCCGAATATCGTGCCCTGCCCGTGCAGCACGACCGTCCCGGCCGCCGCGGCATCGGCGAGTTCCCCGGCCGTCTCGGCATTGCCCGGCACCGCGATCATCGGTGCCCCGAGCCCCGCGAGAAGCCCAATCGCCTCGGGCAGTCCCTTGCGCATGTTGCAGAAATCGCCCGCCCCGATGACGAGATCGGCCCCGGCACTCGCCGCGACGATGGCCTCGGCGCGGGGCCGCGAATGGTGCAGGTCGGAAAACGCGAGAATCCTCATGTCAGCCTTGCCTTCAGGTCGAGCAGGTCCGCCCAGGCCTCGCGCTTGGCCGAAGGGGTGCGCAGGAGGTAGGCGGGGTGGAACATCGGCATCACCGGCTTGCCCAGCGCCTCGGCCCAGTTGCCCCGAAGCCGCGTGATGCCGCGCCGGCCCAGAAGCGCCGCGCAGGCGTGATTGCCCATGGCGATCAGGAAGTCGGGTGCCGCGAGGTCCACATGGCGCTCGACGAAGGGCAGGAGCATGGCGACCTCGTCGGGCTTGGGGTCGCGGTTCTGCGGCGGCCGCCACGGCAGAACGTTCGTGATGTAGAGCGCAGTCTCGAGGTCGGGACTGTCGCGCCTGAGCCCGATGGCCGCGAACATCGCGTCGAGAAGCCGGCCTGCGCGCCCGACGAAGGGCCTGCCGGCAAGATCCTCGTCGCGTCCCGGAGCCTCGCCGACGATCATCACCCGCGCGCCCGGCCGGCCGTCGGCGAAGACGAGGTTGCGCGCGCCGCGCCGCAACTCGCAATGCTCGAACGACGCGAGCGCGGCCGCCAGCGCGTCGAGGTCCCCGGCCGCCCCGGCGAGCGCCTTCGCCTCCGACACCGGATCGACCGAGACAGGGACAGCCCCGGCAGGCGCGGCCGAAACTGTCTCTTTCGGCTTCGGCGCGGTCTTTTCCAGCGCGTAGCGGTTCACCGGCGCATCCCCGATCGCCTCGGTCGCCCCGAGTTCGATCTGCCATTCGAGATCTGCAAGTGTCGCCGCCCGGTCCATGCCCAAGACATAGGCGCGCCGGGGGCCCCGGTAAACCTTGTCGCATCGCCCCGGCCTGCCTATAACCGCGGCCCGAATACCCCCGGAGAGACCATGGCACTCAGAGGACCGCATCTTCTCGGGATAGAGCCCCTCGCGCCGGACGAGATCACCGCGATCCTCGATCTCGCCGAAGACTACGTGACCCTCAATCGCCAGCCCGACAAGCACGGCGACGCGCTCGCCGGCCTCACCCAGATCAACATGTTCTTCGAGGCTTCGACCCGCACCCAGGCGAGCTTCGAGATCGCCGGCCAGCGCCTCGGCGCGGACGTGATGAACATGGCCATGCAGGCAAGCTCGGTGAAGAAGGGCGAGACCCTCATCGACACCGCGATGACGCTGAACGCGATGCACCCCGACCTTCTCGTCGTCCGCCACCCGCATTCGGGGGCGGTGAACCTTCTCGCCGAGAAGGTGACCTGCGCGGTGCTGAACGCCGGCGACGGCCGACACGAACACCCGACCCAGGCGCTGCTCGACGCGCTGACGATCCGCCGCTCGAAGGGTCGCCTCCACCGGCTGACGGTGGCGATCTGCGGCGACATCGCCCATTCCCGCGTGGCGCGCTCGAACATCCTCCTGCTCGGCAAGATGGAAAGCCGCATCCGCCTCGTCGGCCCGCCCACGCTCATTCCCGCCGGGGCCGCCGACTGGGGCGTGGAGGTGACCGACAGCATGGACGAGGGGCTCGCCGACGCCGACGTCGTCATGATGCTGAGGCTCCAGAAAGAGCGGATGGACGGCGGCTTCATTCCCTCCGAGCGGGAGTATTATCACCGCTTCGGGCTCGACGCGGAGAAGCTGGGGCGCGCCAAGCCCGACGCCATCGTGATGCATCCCGGCCCGATGAACCGGGGCGTCGAGATCGACGGCACGCTCGCCGACGACATCAACCGCTCGGTGATCCAGGACCAGGTCGAGATGGGGGTGGCGGTGCGCATGGCCGCGATGGACCTTCTCGCCCGCGCCCGTCGTGCCCGGCCCCGCGAGGTGATGGCATGACCCGCGCCCCCGGCCCCCGTGCCTCCGGCGGGGATATTTCCACCAGGATGAAGGAGCGGGAGGCATGAGCCGGATCGAGATCAGACCCGGAGACGTCGCCGTGCTCGAATGGGACGGACCGGAGCCCGAGGGGGCGGAGGTGCTGGCCGACCTCGGCGCGGAGGCGGATGCGGCGAAGGTCGACATCTTCCCGGCCGTAAAGATCGCGCCCGTGGGGTTGGATACTTTTCTCGTCGAAGGCCACGGGGTCGATCCCGAGGCGGTCGCCGCGCACAAGGCGGCACTCGACGCGGTCTCGGGCATCGTCGTGGTCATTCCCGCCCATGCTTTCGAAGGGCGCAGCGCGCGTCTCGAGGTCGCCCCACCCGCGCGACATGTCGCGACGCTGAGGGAGGCGGGCGCTTCGCCTGCCATGGCCCCGTCGCTGGCAAGCGAGGGCGCGAAGGGCACCCTCGGCGGCGGGTCCGCGAAGGCGCCGAAGAGCGACGCCCGGATCAGTGGAATGGTGGCGCTCGTCGTGCTGCTGTTCCTCGCCATCTTCGTGATCGTCTTCGTGCTGATGGCGGGCTGAGCCATGCGGCACCTCTTCCTCCACGCCCGGCTCATCGACCCCGGCGGCGGCACCGACCGGGAGGGCCACCTTCTCGTCGAGGACGGCCGCATCGTGGATGTCATCCGTGACGGCACGCCGGAGGTTTCGGGCGCCGAGGTGACGGACTGCGCCGGTCTCTGCCTCGCGCCCGGCATCGTCGATCTCGGCGTGAAGGTCTCCGAACCCGGCGAGCGCCACAAGGAGAGCTTCCGCTCGGCCGGCGAGGCCGCCGCGCGCGGCGGGGTGACGACCATGGTCACCCGCCCCGACACCGAGCCCGCCATCGACACTCCGGAGGTGCTCGAGTTCGTCCGCCGCCGCGCCAACGAGGCCGCCCCGGTGCGGGTTCTGCCGATGGCCGCGCTCACGAAAGGCCGGGCGGGCCGGGAGATGGTCGAGATCGGGTTTCTGAGGGACGCAGGGGCCGCCGCCTTCACCGATTGCGACCGGGTGGTCGAGAACACCAAGGTGCTCTCCCGCGCCCTGACCTACGCCCGCTCCCTCGGCGCCCTCGTCATCGGCCACCCCCAGGACCCCGGGCTGTCGGCGGGAGCCGCCGCCACGAGCGGAAAGTTCGCCTCGCTGAAGGGCCTCCCCTCGGTCTCGCCCATGGCCGAGCGCATCGGCCTCGACCGAGACCTCGGCCTCGTCGAGATGACCGGGGCGGCGTACCATGCCGACCAGATCACCACGGCCAGGGCCCTCCGCCGTCTCTCCCGCGCAAGGGAGGCCGGGCTCGACGTGACCGCGGGCGTGTCGATCCACCACCTCACGCTCAACGAGTTCGACGTCGGCGACTACCGCACCTTCTTCAAGGTGAAGCCGCCCCTGAGGTCCGAGGACGACCGGGTGGCGGCGGTCGAGGCCGTCGCCTCGGGCCTCATCGACGTCATCTCGTCGATGCACACGCCGCAATCGGAGGAGGAAAAGCGCCGGCCCTTCGAGGAGGCCGCCTCGGGCGCGGTCGGTCTCGAAACCCTCCTGCCGGCGGCGCTGAGGCTCTACCACGGGGGCGACATGAGCCTGCCGACCCTCTTTCGCGCCCTCTCGCTCAACCCGTCGCGCCGCCTCGGGCTCGACACCGGGCGGCTGGAAAAGGGCGCGCCGGCCGATCTCGTGCTCTTCGACCCGGGCGCGCCCTTCGTGCTCGACCGCTGGACGCTCGCCTCGAAGTCGAAGAACACGCCCTTCGACGGCGCGAGGCTCGAGGGAAAGGTGAAGGGCACCTGGGTGCGCGGCGTGCGGGTGTTCGGCTAATGGAGCCGGGAACGCTTCCCGGCCTCGCGGCCCTCGCGCTGGCGAGCTATCTTCTCGGGACCGTGCCGTTCGGCCTCCTCGTCTCGCGCGCGATGGGTCTCGGCGACCCCCGCGACATCGGCTCGGGCAACATCGGCGCGACGAACGTGCTGCGCACCGGCTCGAAGACCGCCGGGGGGCTGACACTTCTGCTGGACGCCCTGAAGGGCCTCTTTCCGGTGCTGGCGGGCCGGGCGCTTTTCGCCGAGGGCGGGGCGGAACTGGCCGGTCTCGCGGCCTTTCTCGGCCACCTCTTCCCGGTCTGGCTGCGGTTTCGGGGCGGCAAGGGGGTGGCGACGTTCTTTGGCGTGCTCTTCGGGCTCGCCTGGCCGCTCGGTCTTGTCGCCGCGGGCACATGGCTCGCCACCGCATGGGCGACCCGCATGTCTTCGGCGGCGGCCCTCGCCGCCTCGGCGCTGGCGCCCGTCGCCGGGCTTCTTCTCGCGCCTTCGGAGACCTTCTATCTCCTCGCCCTCCTCGCGGTCCTGATCTGGGTCCGCCACCGCGCCAACATCTCGCGCATCGTCGCCGGCCGCGAACCGAGGATCGGCGGCGCGAAGAAGGAGCAGGGGCCGTGACCTTCGCCGAGGCGGTCCGCACAGCGTTCCGGAAATACGCGGTCGTCTCGGGACGGGCCACGCGCCCGGAATTCTGGTGGTGGGCGCTCTTCATCGTTCTCGGCAACTTCGCCTTCGCAGCCCTCGACGGCGCGATCTTCGGGCCGGGCGACACGCGCGTCTTCGGCGCCGTCTTCGGTCTTGCGACGCTTCTGCCCACCCTCGCGGTCGGAGGCCGCCGTCTCCACGACCGCGACATGACGGCCTGGTGGCTCCTGCTCTGGCTCGTCCCCGTCGCGGGCGGTCTGATCGTGCTCGTTCTCTGCGCGCTCAAGGGCACCAGGGGCCCGAACCGCTTCGGCCCCGACCCGCACGGACGCGGCTTTTCTCCCTCGCGCAGTGCGGAGGTCGACAGGACCCCGTGAGCGCCGACCCCGAGTTCCTCGCGAAATTCGACGCGCTTCCCACCGGCGGCTACGGCGGCACGGCGTTCGGTGCCCGCTGGCGCGTGACGAAGACGGTCATGGCAGGCGGGCGCTCCCAGAAGCTCGAGGCGGAGGAGCTTGGCGGGACGGGATACGTCTCGATGAACCTCTACCGGCTCGCGGACGGCACCGCGATCCTCAAGCCCTGCGAGATGCCGGTCGAGGACGTGCGCGCATTCCTCTTCGAACTCAAGGCCGACTGAGACCGCCTCAGTAGCTGTATTCGGCGAACACCCGGGTGACGTCGCCCGCCCAGTCGGTCTCGTAGCGGCGGATGAGTTCGTCGGCGGGCACCTCGCCGCTCTCGACGCTGTCCTTGAGCGCGGAGAGAAAATGCGTCTCGTCGGGCACCAGCCCTCCCGCGCCGGGCCGCGCCCGGGCCCGGAGACCGGCTTCGGCGATCGCGACCGTCTCGCGCGCGAGATCGGCCATGGCGATGGACCCGACCTTGGCATGGAGCCCCTCGACCGACGCCGCGACCCGCAAGGCCTCGCGGGTCTCCGCGTCCCATCCCTTCGCGATGTCCCAGGCCGCGTCCAGCGCGCCCTCGTCATAAAGGAGCCCGACCCAGAACGCCGGCAGCGCGCAGAGCCTGCGCCACGGCCCGCCATCGGCCCCGCGCATCTCGATGAACCGCTTGATCCGCGCCTCGGGAAAGATCGTGGTGAGGTGGTCGGCCCAGTCCGACAGGGTCGGCACCTCGCCCGGCAGGGCGGGCAGTTCACCGCGCAGGAAATCGCGGAACGACTGGCCGAGCGCGTCGATGTAGCGCCCGTCGCGGTAGACGAAGTACATCGGCACGTCGAGCGCGTACTGAATCCAGGCCTCGAACCCGAAACCGTCCTCGAAGACGAAGGGCAGCATTCCCGTCCGCGACGCGTCGAGATCGCGCCAGATCCGCGCCCGCCATGACTTGTGGCCGTTGAGGCGGCCCTCGAAGAACGGCGAATTCGCGAAGAGCGCCGTCGCCACCGGTTGCAGCGCCAGCGCCACCCTGAGCTTCTTCACCATGTCGGCCTCGGAGCCGAAGTCGAGGTTCACCTGCACCGTGCAGGTGCGGTACATCATCGACTTTCCCATGGTCCCCACCCGGTCCATGTAGTCGGTCATCAGCCGGTAGCGGCCCTTCGGCATCACCGGCATTTCGTCGTGGGTCCAGTGCGGCGCGGCCCCGAGGCCGATGAAGCCCACCCCTATCTCGTCGGCCACCGATTTCACTTCGACGAGATGCTCGTTCACCTCGTCGCAGGTCTGGTGGATGGTCTCGAGCGGAGCGCCGGACAGTTCAAGCTGCCCGCCCGGCTCGAGCGACACGTTCGCGCCGTCCTTTTCCAGCCCGATGATTTGTCCGCCCTCGAGGACCGGCGCCCAGCCGAAACGGTTTGCGAGGCCCTCGAGCACGGCCTTGACCGACCGGTCACCCTCATAGGGCAGGGGCTTCAGCGTTTCCTTGCAATAGCCGAATTTCTCGTGCTCGGTGCCGATCCGCCAATCCTCCGGCGGCTTGCAGCCGGCCTCGAACCAGGCCGCGAGGTCTTCGGGCTTCTCGACGGGTCCGCCGCCTGACTGGGGAATGGACATGGGCGCAATCCGTCCGTTTCGGGTCGCGCCTTAAACGCCCGCTCGGACCGGGAAGTCAATGTGCGGCGATGCGCCGGGGGTCGCGCGCCCATATGGCGATGCGTCCCGGCGTCTGATCTTCGACGGCGCGCAGCATCGCGCCCGTATCGAGACCGGGAAGGCTGCCGAAGACATCGAAGAGAACCTCGGCGCGCTCGGCGTCGACCGGGATCGCGAGCGGCGGAGCGCCGTCGCTCCGCAACACCCATGCGGACCCCGACGATCCGGTTAGAAGATCGACCGCCGTGAGATCGGCGACGGCGATCACCCCGCCCTCCACGGGTCCGAAATAGGTGAGCCTGCCCTCGTCGAGTCCGACGATGCCGGCCCCCCCTCCGCCGCGGCGGAACCGCGCACGCTGAAATCCCGCGAAGACGAGAAGCGCGCCGCCCACGACGAGCACCGTACCGATGATCGGTGCCGCTCCCGCCCCGGTGAGCCCGAGCCAGGCGCCGAACGCCGCGGCACCCGCACCGACGAGGCTTTCGCGCCAGCGGTTGGCGGCGCGCAAGATTTCCGGCCGAATGAAGCTCACGCTGGCCTCCTGTTCCGCGATGAGCCTACCGAACCCGCGCCGCGCCGGCAACGAAGCGCGCCGCCCCTGCACCGTCATCTTCCCGGAAATACTTTGGGGGGCCCGAAGGGCGGGGGCAAAGCCCCCTCCGACCCTGCCTGCATCACCAGTCCCCGAGCCGGGTCTGCCAGAGCGTGAGAGCGGCCACCGCAGCGGTGTCGGCGCGCAGGATACGCGGCCCGAGGCTCACGCAATGCGCGAAGGGCGCCGCGTGGAGTCGCGCGCGCTCGGCCTCCGAAAAGCCGCCCTCGGGGCCGACGAGCACCGCCCATGGCCCCCGGTTTTCCGGCAGGTCCGCAGGTCCGCCCGCCAGTGCCTCGTCGCAGAACATCAGGCGCCGCTCCCGGGGCCAGTCGTCGAGCACCCGCCCGAGGGGCCGAAGCTCTCCCACCTCCGGCACGAAGGTCCCGCCGCATTGCTCGGCGGCCTCCACCGCATGGGCCTGCAACCGCGCGCGGTTCACCCGGCCCGCGTTGGTGAAGTCGGTCGCCACCGGCAGCACGCGCCGCACGCCCATCTCCGCGGCCTTCTCGACGATGAAATCGGTCCGCTCCTTCTTGATCGGCGCGAACAGAAGCCAGAGGTCCGGCGGCAGCGCGAGCGGCGCCGTGCGCTCCGCGATGTGCAGCACGCCGCCGCGCTTGCCCGCCTCCTTCACCGTCGCCGCGTATTCGCCCGAAGCGCCGTCGAATACCGCCAGCCCGTCGCCGGGAGCCAGCCGCATCACCCCGAAGAGGTAATGCGCCTGCTCGCGCGTCAGAGAGACCGATTGCCCCTCCCCGAGAGGCTCCTCTAGATAGAGCCGAACCTTTGCCATGGGGCAGCGATGACCGAAACCGACAGCCAGATCAACGGCGGGGTCGCCGACGCGGCGCCGGGCAACTGGGTCGACCGCCTCGCGCCGGCATGGTCACGGCCCTATCTCAGGCTCTCGCGCGCCGACCGGCCCATCGGCACCTGGCTTCTCCTCATCCCCTGCTGGTGGGGGCTCCTGCTGGCCATGGGCCATACCGGCACCGCAAGCTGGCACGACGCCTGGATCGGTCTCGGCTGCGCGCTGGGCGCCTGGCTCATGCGCGGTGCGGGCTGCACCTGGAACGACATCACCGAGCGCGAGTTCGACGGGGCGGTCGAGCGCACGAAGTCGCGCCCGATCCCGTCGGGGCAGGTGACGGCCCGCCAGGCGCTCGGCTGGGCCGTTCTCCAGTCGCTTCTCGCGTTCCTCATTCTCCTCACCTTTCATCCCGTTGCCATCGCACTCGGCATCGGCTCGCTGGCCCTCGTCGCGATCTACCCTTTCGCCAAGCGCTTCACCTGGTGGCCGCAGGTGTTTCTCGGCCTCGCCTTCAACTGGGGCGCGCTTCTGGCATGGGCCGCGCATACCGGTTCGCTCTCGCTCGCCCCCCTCGCGCTCTATGCCGCCGGCATCGCCTGGACGCTGTTCTACGATACGATCTACGCCCATCAGGACAAGGAGGACGACGCGCTCATCGGTGTCAAATCCACCGCCCGGCTTTTCGGCGCCGACACGCACCGCTGGCTCAGGTGGTTCCTCGTGGCCACCCTCACGCTCTTTCTCCTCGCCATCGTGCTCGCCGCCCCGGGCAACATCCTGACCATCACCATCGCGATCTGCGGCGTCTGGGCGATGGGCTGGCACCTCGCCTGGCAGCTCCGCTCGCTCGACCCCGACGACAGCGCCACCTGCCTGCGCCTCTTCCGCTCGAACCGCGACGCCGGGCTGATTCCCGCCGCCCTTCTCGCCCTCGCCCTCCTCGCCTGATTGCGCGCAGGGCGGCCCGCGCGTAACGTCGCAAAAACATCAGAGCAGCCCGACCCGATGCGTCTCAGAACCGTCTTCCTGCCATTCTTCGTGATCGCCCTCGCGGCGGCCGGCGCGCTCTATGCCGGCATTCTCGCCGCCGGGCGGATCGAGGAGGCGGCGCAAACCGACATTTCCCGGGCGCTCGACCTCGAAGACCTCGACTGGGCGGAAGTTTCGGTCGACGGGCTTCTCGTTTCGCTGTCCGGCACCGCGCCAGACGAGGCGACGCGGTTTCGCGCCCTGTCGACCGCGACGCGCATCGTCGACGACGCGCGCATTCTCGACGAGATGGAGGTGCTGGCGCCCGAAGACATCGAGGCGCCCGAGTTCTCGATCTCGTTTCTGCGAAACGACGCGGAGATCTCGTTTTTCGGGCTCATTCCCGAAGAGGTCGATCGCGATGCCATCCGGGCCGCGGTCGCGGCCTCCGCCCCCGACGCGGAAGTCTCCGACCTTCTGCAGACAGCGGATTTCCCGACGCCGGAGGGCTGGCAGGAAGCGCTCGATTTCGCCGTCAAGGTGCTCGCGGACCTGCCGCGGTCGAAAATCTCCGCCTCCGCCAGCGAGGTCGCGATCACCGCGATCACCGACAGCCGCGCGGCCCGCGCGCAGACCGAGACCCGGCTCAACGTCGCCGCACCGTCCGACATCCGGCTCGTTCTCGACATCTCCGCGCCACGCCCGGTGATCTCTCCCTTCACGCTACGGGCCGTCCTCGACGACCAGGGGCTGAGGTTCGATGCCTGCACCGCAGATACCGAAGCGGGGCGCGACGAGATCGTCGCCGCCGCGCGGTCCTCGGGCCTCCGGGGCCAGGCGAATTGCTCCGTCGGCCTCGGAGCGCCCTCGTCGCGCTGGGCCGAGGCGGTCACCACCGGTCTCGGCTCGCTGGTCGCGCTCGGCGGCGGCAAGATCACGTTCTCGGACGCCGACGTGACGCTCGTGGGCCTCGCGGGCACCGGCCAGGGCCAGTTCGACCGCGTCGTGGGCGAGCTCGAGAACGCCCTGCCCCCGGCCTTCACCCTGCACGGCGTGCTGCCCGCCGACGAGGCCGACCCCGCGGCCGTGCCGGAGTTCAGCGCCACCCGCTCGCCAGAGGGCGTCGTCGAGCTGCGCGGCCGGCTGCCCGACGCGCTGACCCGCACCACCGTCGAAAGCTATGCGAAGTCCCGCTTCGGGGTGGAAAACCTCGTGCCGGCCACGCGTCTCGACGGCACCCTGCCCGAAGGCTGGCCCGTGCGCGTTCTCGCCGGGCTCGAGGCGCTTTCGGAACTCGAGAGCGGCGCGGTGACCGTCCGCCCCGACTTCCTCGACGTGCGCGGCAAGACCGGCAACCCCGATGGCGCGGCCGAGATCGCGCGGCTCTTGTCGGAGCAACTCGGCGAGGGAGAGGACTTCGGCATCGACGTGGCCTATGTCGAGGCGCTCGACCCGCTGGCGGCACTCCCCACTCCCGAGGAATGCCTCCGCAAGATCGAGACGGTCCAACGGGAAATGCCGAAGATCACTTTCGAGCCGTCGTCCTCGGACATAGAGCCCGCGGGCCTCGAGACGGTGGCGAAAATCGCCGAGATTCTCCGGGAATGCCAGACCGTCAGGATCGAGATCGCCGGGCATACCGACAGCCAGGGGCGCGAGAGCATGAACCTCGACCTTTCCCAGGCCCGGGCCGATGCGGTGCTGACGGCAATCATGGAAAAGCGCGTGCTGACCGGCAACCTCACAGCGAAGGGCTATGGCGAGGAACAGCCCATCGCCGAGAACGACACCGAGGAAGGGCGGGAGGCGAACCGGCGGATCGAGTTTCGCACGATTCTGCCCGAACCCACGGATGACGGCGGTGAGGCCGAAGAGGGCGACGTTGCTGCCGACGGCGAGACAGCCACGGCCGAGGAGACCAGCGAATGAACCGGACGGAATTCATCGTCGTGACTGCGGCCATCCTCTTCGTCGCCTTTCTGCTCGGCTGGTTCGCCCACTGGCTCGTCTCCCGGCTGACCCGGGTGACGCGTTCGGACATGGACGAGCTCGACAAGATGGCCCAGGCACTGCACGAGGCCGAGGAGACCCGGGATCACGCGATCATCTATCAGGAGCAGCGCGAGGCGGAACTGACGAATCAGCTCCACCAGGTCGAGGCGGAACTGAAAGCCGCGATGGAAGGGTTGCGCGACGCCCGCCGCGAAGCCGAAGAGTTGCGCGCCTTCGTCGACCGCGTGAACCAGGCGCCCTGACCCCGAGACCACGACGCGGCGTGGCGGTGCCTTAGTCGCGGATCTCCTGACCGACATGCGGTCGAATGCGCGCGATGCGGTTCCGACACGATGCCGACCTTGCGCGGATGGCGCCGCAGCGGCGTCACCAGCGGTCCAGAGCGGCCTCGTCCGTGTCCTTGGCCGCGACCCAGGTCTCGCCGTCGGCCCCGCGTTCCTTCTTCCAGAACGGCGCTCGGGACTTGAGGTAATCCATCAGAAACTCGGCCGCCGCGAAGGCGTCCCCGCGGTGCCGCGCCGCGGTGGCGACCATCATGATGACCTCGCCGGGCCCGAGGTCTCCGTGGCGGTGGATGACGAGCGCGTCGGACAGCGAGAACCGTTCGATCGCCGTTTCGGTGTGGGCGGCAAGGGCCTTTTCGGTCATGCCCGGGTAGTGCTCGATGGTCATTCCCGAAAGCGTTCCACCCTCGTCCCGGACAAGCCCCGAGAAGGTCACCACGGCCCCCGCCCCCTCGACACGCGCGGTGAAGGCATTGGCCTCGGCACCCGGGTCGAAGGGTTCTGGCTGTACGCGAACGTCCATCTCAGCCTCCGGTCATCGGAGGGAAGAAGGCGACCTCGCGAACCCCCGAGAGCGGCGCGTCAAAGCCCGAAAGCTCCTGGTCGAGAGCGACGCGGATCGCCGTCACGTCTTGGAAAGCGTAGGCATAACGCTCTTCACGCGCCTTGAGTTCGTCCACGAGGTCGGCGACCGTTTCCGCCGAGGTCTCGACGGTTTCGCGCGGCAGACCGACCCGCTCGCGCAGCCAGGCGAAATAGAGCACTTCGATCACGGCCCAGGATCCTTCAGCAGTGGAACCGATTTTCGGAAATAGTCGAGGCCGGTCAGCAACGTGAGCGCCGCCGCGACCCAGAGCAGCGCGACGCCGATGTACCACGACCAGATCATGCCCTGATACTTCCAGACGAGGCCAAGCTCGTCGGGTATGTCGCCGGCAAGCACCCCTGCGACCATCTCCCGGTCCATCCCGAAACTCTGCATGCCGAAGTAATGCTCGAAGGCTCCGGTGGAGAAAAGGACGGCGATGGCGACCATCTGCGCTGTCGTCTTCCACTTGGCGAGCACGGTGACCTTGAGAGTTCCCGCGGCCTCACCGAGAAATTCCCTCAGGCCCGACACGAAAACCTCGCGGAACAGGATGACGGTGGCGGGCAGCAGGATCCAGGGGTCCATCCCGTCGGGCTTGTAGACGCCCGACAGCCCGGTGATGACCAGAAGGGCAATCACCACCATCGCCTTGTCGGCGATCGGGTCGAGCATGGCACCGAAGCGGCTCTCTTGCTTCCAGCTGCGCGCGAGAAAGCCGTCGAGCCAGTCGGTCACCGCCGCGCCGACGAAGAGCACGAGCGCGAACCAGTCGGCCCAGGGCCGGGTGAAGTAGAGAAACATCACCACCACGCCCGGCGCCGCGAGAAGCCGGATCACCGTGAGGATGTTGGGGATGTTCCAGGTCATGGCCCGAGTCCTATCCCACCGGCTCCGAGGCTGGAAGGGGCGCGCGCCGATGTCCGAACGCCCGCGGCTGATATCTGGGCAGCAAGCGGGCTCGGGTCAGCCCCTTTCGTGAAAAAAATCGTAGATCGCCTCGGCGAGCGTGTCGGAGATGCCGTCGACGGCCTTGAGGTCCGCGAGATTCGCGCGGCTGACGGCCTTGGCCGACCCGAAATGCGCGAGGAGGGCCCGCTTGCGGGTCGCGCCGACGCCGGGCACGTCGTCGAGCGGCGTCGCCCCGACCGCCTTCGACCGTTTCGCGCGGTGGGCTCCGATGGCGAAGCGGTGGGCCTCGTCGCGCATCCGCTGGACGAAGTAGAGCACCGGGTCGCCGCGCTGGAGCGCGAAGGGGCGCTGTCCGGTGCGGTGAAACTCCTCCTTGCCGGCGTCGCGGTCCACCCCCTTGGCGACACCGACCATGGGAATGTCCTCGACCCCGTATTCCGCCATGATCCCGCGCACCGCCGAGACCTGCCCCGCGCCGCCGTCGATCAGGAGAAGGTCGGGCCAGAGGCCGCGCGAGCGGTCCGGGTCTTCCTTCCGGAGGCGTTTGAAGCGCCGGGTCAGCACCTCCTTCATCATCCCGAAGTCGTCGCCCGGGGTAAGATCGTCGGCGCGGATGTTGAACTTTCGGTAGTGGTTCTTCTCGAAGCCTTCGGGCCCGGCCACGATCATCGCGCCGACGGCGTGGGCGCCCTGTATATGGGAATTGTCGTAGACCTCGATGCGGCGGGGCGGGGCGACGAGATCGAACGCCTCCGCGAGGCCCTTCAGGAGCTTCGCCTGCGTTGCCGTCTCGGACATCTTGCGCGCCAGGCTCTCGCGCGCGTTGCGCAGGGCTCCTGCGACGAGCTCGGCCTTCTCCCCGCGCCGCGGCACGGCAAGCTCGACCCTGCGGCCCGCCTGCTCGGAAAGGGCGGCGGAGAGAAGCTCGGGGTCTTCCACGGGGTCCGACAGCAGGATGAGACGCGGCGGGTCTTTGCCGTCGTAGAATTGAACGATGAATGCCTCCAGGACCTCCGCCGGCCCCGCGCCCGCCCCGGTGCGGGGGTAATAGTCGCGGTTGCCCCAGTTCTGGTTGGCGCGGATGAAGAACACCTGCACGCAGGCCTGGCCGCTCTCCATGTGAAGCGCGACGACATCGGCCTCGGCTGTGGACCTGGGGTTGATGCCCTGCGCGGACTGGACCTGCGTGAGGGCCCGGATCCGGTCGCGCAGCGCTGCGGCGCGCTCGAATTCCATGGCCTCCGAGGCCGCCCGCATCTCGTCGGCCAGCGTCGCCTGCACGCGGGTGGACTTGCCCTGCAGGAAACGCTCTGCGTCGCGCACGAGGCCGGCGTAATCCGCCTCGGCGATGTAGCCGACGCAGGGCGCGCTGCAGCGCTTGATCTGGTAGAGCAGGCACGGCCGGGTGCGACTTTCGAAGGTGGCGTCCGAGCAGTTTCTGAGCAGGAACACCTTCTGGAGCTGGTTGAGCGTGCGGTTGACGGCACCCGCGCTGGCGAACGGGCCGTAGTAGTTCCCCTTCTCGGTCTTCTTGCCGCGGTGCTTCTTGATCTGGGGAAAGCAGTGCTCGCCGGAGACGAGGATGTTGGGGAACGACTTGTCGTCGCGCAGAAGGACATTGTAGCGGGGCTTCAGCTGCTTGATCAGGTTCTGTTCGAGCAGGAGCGCTTCGGTCTCGGTCTTCGTCGTGAGAAACATCATCGACGCGGTTTCCGAGATCATCCGGGCGATGCGGGGAGAGTGGCCGGCGGGCCGGGCATAGCTCGACACCCGCGCCTTGAGGTTCTTCGCCTTGCCGACGTAGAGCACGGCACCCTTCTCATCGAGCATGCGATAGACCCCCGGGGCTGTTCCGAGGTCCTTCAGGCCGGCGAGGATGGCGTCATGCCCACGGCGGGCAGGGATGGAGGCGTCGTTCATCGCACTTCGATTCTAGGGGTTCGGCTGCACTCTATCGGGGCCGGGAACAAGGTAAAACCTGTCCCCGTTTTCTGTGGATAACCATGCGGACAACTCCAAGCGAGGAGTGATTTTCCCTTTGTTTCAGACGCCTTCCTCAGCCTGCCTATTTTTTAGGCGCCATCACAAGTCATTGAAATCATGGTATTTTTTTCTGTTACGCTTACAAATCACTGAAAACAATAAAGGATTCTTTACAGAAATGTGAACGGGTCGGGGCCGGTGCAGAAGTCAAGCGCCCCGGTGCCGCGAAGGGGATTTTCCGCCTATTCCAGGCCGAGCACATCCGGGGTCTCCCACGCAAGATGCTGGCCCCCGTCGACGCAGATGAGCTGGCCCGTCACCGCCCGCGCGTCGACGAGATATCCGAGCGCGTGGGTGATGTCGTCGGGGTTGGCCCCGCGCCCGGTGATGGAGGCGCTGCGCTGCGCGCGGAAATGCTCCTCGCGCTGGCGGATGCCCTGCATCGTGGGCCCCGGACCGATGGCGTTCACGCGCACCCGCCCCGCGAGTCCCTGCGCCGAGGTGCGCGTGAAGGCCCAGAGACCCATTTTGGCGATGGTGTAGCTGACGAAATCCGGCGTGAGCTTTCGCACGCGCTGGTCAAGCATGTTGACGATGAGCGCTTCGGCAAGCGGCTCCCCGTTCTCGTCGAGGCTCGGTTCGGGGGCCTGCCCGGCGAAGAACTGGGTCAGCACGAAGGGCGCGCGCAGGTTCGAGCCGATCGCCCGGTCCCAGCTCTGCCGGGTCGCGGTGGCGATGTCGTCGGGCTCGAAGATCGAGGCGTTGTTGACGAGAAGGCTCAGCGGCCCGCCCAGGGCCTCGACTGCCCTCGGCCCGAGACCCTGCGTCTCCTCCTCGTCGAGAAGGTCCGCCTGAAGCGCGGCGGCGCGGCGGCCCATCGCCTCGAGATCGGCGACGACTTCGGCGGCCTTGTCGGCCGACCCGTTGTAGTGGACCGCGACGTCGAACCCCCGCGAGCCGAGATAGAGCGCCATGGCGCGCCCGAGACGAATCGCGCCCCCGGTGACGAGTGCTCGCCTTGTCTGCATGGGGTTTACCTCAGGAATGAACGACTATCCATAGATAGGCGGCGTAGGCCACAATCAACGCCAGACCCCAGGGGCGGGTCATGTTCAGGCGCTTCGAGAGAACGAAGGGCGCGAGCACGATCGAGGCTGCGAGCATCACCCAGAGATCGAAGGTCAGAAACTGCGCCTCGACGGGAATCGTTCCGAAGAAGCTTGCGACACCGATGATGCCGAGCAGGTTGAACATGTTCGAGCCGATGACGTTGCCGAGGGCGACGTCGGCCTGCCGGCGCAGGGCGGCCATGACGGTCGTGGCGAGTTCCGGCAACGAGGTGCCGACGGCCACCAGTGTAAGCCCGATGACGGTTTCGGTAACACCGAACGCGCGGGCTATCGTCGTCGAGGCGTCGACGAGAATATCGGCGCCGAGGGGCAGACCTAAGAGGCCGAGCAGGAGAAAGACGCCGATCTTCCACCACGGCATGGACGGGTCCACGCCGTCGAGTTCGTCCTGTATCCGGGCATCGCCGTTCTCGCGCCGGTGCGCCAGCGCCTCGCGGCCCTGGTCTGCGAGGGTCAGGGCAAGGACCGCGACGAGAACGAGGCCGTGGACCCAGGTGATCGGGCCGGCAAAGCAGATCGCGATGAAGAGCGCCGACGCCCCGATCATCAAGAGGTAGCTCTTGCGCGTGTCGCAGTCGGAGGTGTCGAGCCCCGAGATCAGGGCCGGCAGGCCCAGCACGAGCAGGATGTTCGCGGTGTTGGAACCGACCACGTTTCCGAGGGCGAGGCCGGGCAACCCGTCCCTGAGCGCGCTGATCGAGATCAGAAGTTCGGGCGCCGACGTGCCGAAAGCCACGATGGTGAGGCTCACGATGAGCGCGGGGATGCCGACGCGAAGCGAAAGGTTCACCGCGCCCCGCACAAGCGCGTCGCCGGCCAGCAGCAGGATCACGAGGCCGAGCCCGGCGGCAAGAAACTCCATCAGGTCCCTTGCTCACAGCTGCATGGGCCCTTGCCGATGCGGTAGCGCCCGCACTTCTTGCATTTCGCGGACTTCAGCCGCCTGGCGCCGGGAATGCGCAAACGGCCCATCAGGGCGAGGATCAGCATGCCGATCAGGAAGAGGCTGACGATCTTGACCATGGGTGTGTCTAGAGACCGTAGCGCGCGTAGTGCGCGCGGCTCTCGACCTCGGCCACCGCCCCCGAGACGAGACTTGCGCCGAGGCGGGAGAAGATCGGGCGGCGTTGCTGGTAGACCGCAAAGCGCACGCGCTTGCCGAAAAGCTCCTTCATCTTCGGCACGACATGGCCGACCCCGTCGGCAAGACCGACCTCCCGGGCCTTCTCGCCGACCCAGACATCGCCTGTGAAGAGGTCTTCATCCGCGAGCTTGCCTTCCCGGCGACGTTTGACATGGGCGATGAAACTGTCGTGGATCTGTTCCTGGAGCCGCTTCAGCCGGGCCACGTCGTCTTCCTTCTCGGGACGGAAGGGGTCGAGCATCGACTTCGAGCGGCCGGCGGTGTGCACGCGCCGCTCGATCCCGTGGCGGGCGATGAAATCCTGAAAGCCGAAGCTCGCCGAGATGACCCCGATCGAGCCCACGACCGAATTCTCGTCGACCCAGATCTCGTCGGCCGCCGCAGCCAGCCAGTAGCCGCCCGAGGCCGCCACGTCCTCGACGAAGGCATAGACCTTCACGTTCTTCTCCTCGGCGAGCCGGCGGATGCGCGCCGCGATGAGCGAGGATTGCGACGGCGAGCCTCCGGGAGAATTTATGACGAGCGCCACGGCCTTGGGCTTGCCGCGGGCGAACGCCTTCTCGATCAGGGAGGCCGTGTTCTGGTCGTTCAGGGCCTGCATCCGCCCACCCGAGGCGATGATGCCCTGCAGGCGCACGACCGCCACGAACGGGTCGCGCGGCATGAAGGGAAGAAATCTGAACATGGAGTGGGATGTAGGCGGTGGCGGGTGGGTCAGCAAGGCGATTGGAGAAGTTACTCCATGCTGTCTTGCGCCGGCGTCACGTCTTCAGCCGGTATCCGGTCCGGAAGATCCACCAGATCACGCCCAGACAGAGCACGGTGAAGAGCGTGATCGCTGCGAGACTGGCCGCGACGGGCACGTCAGACATGCCGTAGAACGACCAGCGGAAGCCCGAGACGAGGTAGAGGACCGGGTTAAAGAGGCTGATCGTCTGCCAGGTCGGAGGCAGCATCGAGATCGAGTAGAACGAGCCTCCGAGAAAGACGAGCGGCGTGATGACGAGAAGCGGCACGAGTTGAAGCTGCTCGAAGCTCTTCGAGACGATCCCGATGATGAAGCCGAAAAGTGCGAAGGAAATGCAGGTGAGCACGAGAAACGCGATCATCGGCACGGGATGCGCGATGCGGATGTCCACGAAGAAGAACGACGTGGCGAGGATGATGAGCCCTATGGCCAGCGCCTTCGTTGCCGCGGCCCCGACGAAGCCGACGACGATCTCGACGAAGCTGATCGGTGCGGAGAGATGTTCGTAGATCGTGCCGATGAACTTCGGGAAATAGATGCCGAAGGAGGCGTTCTGCACCGACTGGGTGAGCACGGTGAGCATGATGAGGCCCGGCACGATGAAGGCGCCGTAACTCGTGCCCTCCACCTCCTCGATCCGGCTGCCGATCGCGGTGCCGAAGACGACGAAGTAGAGCGAGGTGGAGACCACCGGCGAGACGATGGATTGCCAGACGGTGCGGAAGGTCCGCGACATCTCGAACCGGAAGATGGCGGCGACGGCGTGGAAGTTCATGCCGCGTCCTCCCGCACGAGACTGACGAAGATCTCCTCGAGCGAGGATTGCCTCGTCGAGAGGTCGGCGAGGTGAAGCCCGGCTGCGGCGATGTCGTTGAGAAGCCGCGTGATGCCGGTGCGCTCGCCGCGCGTGTCGTAGCTGTAGACGAGCGTCGTCGGCCCCTCGTGTTCGAGGCCGTAGCCCGCGAGACTTTCGGGAATTGCGGCGATGGGCGTCGCAAGTTCGATACGGAGGGTCTTGCGCCCCATCCGCTCCATCAGCCGGGCCTTCTCCTCCACAAGCAAAATCTCGCCCTTGGCGATGACACCGACACGGTCGGCGATGGCCTCGGCCTCCTCGATGTAATGGGTGGTGAGGATGATCGTGACCCCGTCGGCCTTCAGCCGCCTGACCGTCTCCCACATCTCCCGGCGCAGTTCCACGTCGACCCCGGCGGTGGGCTCGTCGAGAAACAGCACGCGCGGCTCGTGGGAGAGGGCCTTGGCGATCAGCACCCGCCGCTTCATGCCGCCGGAGAGTTCGACGAGCCGCGCGTTGCGCTTGTCCCAGAGCGACAGCTCCTTCAGCACCGCCTCGATATGGGCGGGGTTTTTCGGCAGCCCGAAGAGACCCCGCGAGAAGCTCACCGTGTTCCAGACCGTCTCGAAGGGCTCGATGTTCACTTCCTGGGGCACGAGGCCGACGAGACGCCGCGCGGCGCGGAAGTCGGTAACCACGTCGTGTCCGCCAACGGTCACCTTGCCCTCGCTCGGCCTCGAGATACCGCAGGTGATCGAGATGAGAGTAGTCTTGCCCGCCCCATTCGGGCCGAGCAACGCGAGTATCTCGCCTTCCTCGATGTCGAGGGAAACGGATTTCAGGGCCTCGAAACCTCCGTCGTAGGTCTTCGAAAGGCGGTCTATCGACACGATGGGTGACATGGGGTTCTCCGTGCGCGGGAACCTAGGAGCCTTGTGCGGAAAGCGAAAGGGTCAACCGGAAACTTGCGCGGTCTTTCGCAGCCGATCGATTGCGGCGAGCTCGCCGACGAGCGTCGCCATCTCGCCGAGGGGAACCATGTTCGGCCCGTCGGAGGGCGCATTGTCGGGGTCGGGATGGCTTTCGATGAAGACGCCCGCGACGCCGACCGCGACCGCGGCGCGCGCCAGCGGTGCGACGAAGCGGCACTCGCCGCCCGAGGCGGTCCCCTGCCCGCCGGGCTGCTGCACGGAATGCGTCGCGTCGAAGACGACCGGGCATCCCGTCTCGGCCATCATCGGCAATGCGCGCATGTCCGAGACGAGCGCGTTGTATCCGAAGCTCGTTCCCCGCTCGGTCAGGAGAACCCGGTCGTTGCCGGCCGCGCGCAGCTTCCCGGCGACATGAACCATGTCCCACGGTGCAAGGAACTGGCCCTTCTTGACGTTCACCGGCAGGCCGGTGCGGGCAGCGGCGACGAGAAGATCGGTCTGACGACAGAGGAAGGCCGGGATCTGGAGGAGGTCGACCACCGCGGCGGCGGCGGCGCAGTCTTCGGGGGAGTGCACATCGGTCGTCACCGGGCAGCCAGTGGCTGCACGGACGGCGGCGAGGATGGCGAGCCCTGCGTCGCGCCCCGGGCCGCGAGGGGCGGCGTGGCTCGTGCGGTTGGCCTTGTCGAAGCTGGCCTTGAAGACGAACCCGAGGCCCTCGGCGGCGGCGATGTTCCCGAGGGTGCCGGCGATGTCGACCGCCATCGCCTCCGTCTCGAGCTGGCAGGGGCCGGCGATCAGGACCAGCGGGAGGTCGTTGCCGATTCTCACGCCTCTGATCTCGACCGTCTTCATGGCCGATCCTCCGCGGCGAGGATGGCCTCGACCAGCGGAATGTCCCCCGGTGAATTGACCTCCCAGAAATCCCGCCCGCGCGCCTCGACCTCGATGCAGCACACACCGATGCCGTTTTCGAGAAAACGGAGCTGTTCGAGGCCTTCCGCCCGCTCGGCCCGGCCGGGGGGCAGGGCGGCAAAGCGGCTGAGTGCTGTCGGCCGGTAGGCGTAGACGCCGACGTGATAGAGCACCGGCGTGGTCTCGTCCGCGCCGAAAGGCAGCACCTCCTTCGAAAAGTAGAGCGCCCTGCCCTTGCTGTCGGTGACCGCCGTGGTCGCCCCGACACGCCCTGCCGCGCGGTCGGCACGGAAGCGCGCGAGCTGGCTGGCCGTCGCGGTCAGAACCGGCGTCGCGACATCGATGGTCGGATCGGCGTTCATCGCCTTGACGAGGGCGGCGATGAACCAGGGCGGTGTCAGCGGGGCGTCGCCCTGGAGGTTGACGACGATCCCGGGGGCTTCGCCGAGGCCCGCGACCGCCTCTGCGACGCGCTCGGTGCCGTTGGCGCAGTCGGGCGAGGTCATCATCCGGTCCGCGCCCGCCGCTTCGGCCTCGGCGGCGATGCGCGCATCATCGGTGGCGACGAGAACGTGGCCCCCGTCCATCGCCGCCCGCCCGGCGGCGACGGTGCGCGACAGAAGGCTCCGGCCTGCGATGCGCGCCAGGGGCTTTCCGGGAAACCGTTCGGACGCCCACCGCGCCGGTATGACGATGATGCAAGGCTTCATGGGCGGGAGTTACCGGCAGTCCGGACGCGGCGGCAAGCTCTACTCGCGCGACGTTCCGGCTTCCTCGTCCGGCGGCTGATAGAGCGGCACGCCGAGCCGCACCGCCGCGCGGCCGATCATGTGCGACCCGATGGGCGCGGTGAGCAGCACGAACAGCACGATGAGGACGATCCGAACGGTCACGCCCGCGTCCCAGAACCAGACCGCCGAGGCGGCGAGGATGAGACCGGCGGACAGGGTGCCGATCTTCGTCGAGGCGTGCATCCGGATCAGCACGTCGGGCATGCGCACGAGGCCCAGAGACCCGATGGCTCCGAGCGCCCCGCCAAGAAGGAGCAGGATGCCGACCACGATTTCGCTCATTCGCCGTCCTCCTTCTTGTCCTCGGTCTGCCGCGCCTGGGCGCGTTCCGCGAACCGCGCGAGCGCCACCGTGGCGAGAAAGGCCACTAGAGCGAGGGCGAGCGCCACGTCCAGGAAGGCCACCTCGTCGAAACGGATCGCGGCGACCCCGCAGAAGGCCACGATGTTCACCGTCATCATGTCAAGGGCCACCACCCGGTCGGGCAGACTCGGACCCCGGATGAGGCGCACCAGCGCGAGGCCCGTGGCGAGCAGAACAAGGCCGGTGCCAAGGTCGAGCGCGAGGCTCAGGAAGTCGCTCATTCGTCCCCCTCCACCGCGTCGATCACCCAGCGCTCCATGCCGGATTTCAGGCTTCGCAGCAGCGCCTCGGGATCGTCGGCGAACATGGCATGTATCTTGAGCGTCTTGCGGTCGTCGGTCACGTCGAGGCTGAGGGTGCCGGGGGTGAGCGAGATGAGATTCGTCACGAGAAGAATGCCCGCGTCGGTCTTCACGTCGAGCGGCATCTCGAGAATGGCCGGACGCGCCCGGTGGCGGGGGGTCAGCACGTCCCAGGCGACTTCGATGCTCGAGACGACGAGTTCGTAATGGAACATCACCACGAGCTTCGCCCAGGCCCAGACCCGGAAGAAGTAGCTCGAGGAACCGGTGAGAGGCTGGACGACCCAGAGGGCCGCGAAGCCCAGCGCGAAGCCCGAACCGAGGTTGAAAAGCGACAGCTCACCAAGCAGCGCGGACCAGATCACCGCAAGCACGATATTGGTGGCGAACACGTTCATTCGGCCGCTCCCGCAACCGGCGCCGCGCCCGAGACGGCGCCCACAGCCTCGATATAGGCCGAAGGGTCGAGAAGTTGCGCCGCGGCGTCTTCGGCGAAGGCGACGAAGGGCTCGGGAAAGAGGCCGATCGCGACGGTGATCGCAGCGAGGCCCGCGATCGGCAGGAGCATCGCCGCGCGGTCGCGGGACGACAGGCTCGAGAGCCGCGGCTCCCGGCCTTCGGGGTGCGGCTCCCAGAACGCCTGTGCCCAGATCTTCGTCATCGAATAGATCGTGAGAAGGCCGACGAGGAGCGCAACGCCCGCGATGATCCAGCCTTCGACCTCGAGGGCGGCCTTCACGAGGATGAACTTCGCCCAGAAGCCCGACAGCGGCGGGAAGCCCGCCAGCGAGAAGGCGGGAATGAGAAACAGCGCGGCGAGAAGCGGCGCCGTCTTGTAGAGCCCGCCGATGCGTTGAAGCTCGGTGCCGCCCGCGATGCGGCTGGCCACCCCGGCGATGAGAAAGAGGTTCGCCTTAACGACGATGTGGTGGACGAGGTAGAACACCGCGCCGACGAGGGCGAGCGGCGTCAGCAGCGCCAGTCCGAGGATCATGTAGCCGATCTGGCTGACGATGTGGAACGACAGGATCTTGCGGAAATCGGTCTGCGCAGCGGCCCCGAGCACCCCGGTCACCATGGTGAGCCCCGCGACCCAGAGCAGGATCGTGTGGGTGAAGGCGATGTCATGATCGAAGATGAGGGTGAACATGCGGATGAGCGCGTAGACACCGACTTTCGTCAGGAGCCCCGCGAAGACCGCCGACACCGCGAAGGCGGGCGTGTGATAGGAGGCCGGTAGCCAGAAGAAGAGCGGAAAGAGCGCCGCCTTCACTCCGAACGCGATCATGAACGCCGTCGCGACGACCGTCAGGAGCCCCTGGTCGGCAGCGTCGACCGCCGAGGCGAGGTCGGCCATGTTGAGCGTGCCGGTCATGCCGTAGAGCAGACCTATGCCGGTGAGAAACAGGATCGTCGAGACGAGGTTGAGCGCGACGTACTTCACCCCGCCGTCGATCTGCTCTGCCCGGCCCCCGAGAATGAGAAGGCCGAAGGACGAGATCAGCATGACCTCGAACCAGACATAGAGGTTGAAGAGGTCACCGGTGAGAAACGCCCCCGTGACCCCGGCGATGAGCACCTGGAAAAGCGCATGGTAGCCCTGTGCCTCCATGCCCTCGTCGACATCCGCCAGCGCATAGGCCGAGACGGCCAGCGCGATGATGGCTGTGATGACGACCATGACACCCGAAAGAAGGTCGGCGACAAGGGTGATGCCGAAGGGCGCGGGCCAGCCGCCCATCTGCCCCGCGACCACGCCGTCGGCGAGAACCCGCGCCATGAGCACCAGCGACGCGGCGAGCAACACCGCCGAGCCCCCGATGGAGACCCACCGGCCGAGATGACTGCGGCGCACAAGAAACGCCAGGGTCGCGGTGATGAACGGAATTGCGATGGGCAGGGCGAGAAACCAGCTCACTTCTTTTCCTCGCGCGGTTCGGCAAGCCGCATCTCGTCGGCCTCGAGGGTGCCGAGCGTCGTCCAGGCCCGTTTGACGAGGGCGATCGTGAAGGCCAAGAGGCCGAAGCCGATGACGATGGCGGTCAGCACCAGCGCCTGTGGCAGCGGGTTGGCGACCAGCCCGCCGGGCGCCTCGGCACCCACCGCGATGAGCGCGGGCGCCCCCTCGGTGAGCCGGCCGGCGGTGAAGATGGTGAGGTTCGCCGCGTTGGAAATCAGGACGAGGCCGAGGATGAACCGGAACATGTGCCCCGAAAGCATCAGGTAGACCGCGGCCGCCACCAGCGCGCCGATGGTGATCGCCAGAAGCGCTTCCATCAGGTGTCTTCCTCCATCGCGAAGACGAGGGAGAGCACCGAGCCGAGGACGGCGACATAGACGCCGATGTCGAAGACCAGAACGGTCGACAGCGGCAGGCCCTTGTCGTCTTCGGTGGCGCCGATGAAGAGCCACTGGCCGGTGAAGAAGTCATCGCCGAAGAGAGCGGCGGCGAGTCCGGCGGCAAGGGCGATCAGAAGCCCCGAGACTGCGATGGTTTCCGGGGTGAGGCGCAGGGCGGCACGCGCATCCTTCGTGCCCCACGCGATGGCGTAGAGCACGAAGCCCGTGGCCCCGATCAGCCCGCCGATGAAGCCCCCGCCGGGCTCGTTGTGCCCCCTCAGGAGCATGAAGAGCGACACCAGCAGCAAAAGCCCCGCAAGGTACCGGGTGCCGGCGCGGAGGATGACCGAGTTCATTTCCGCTCTCCCTTCGCCGGTCTGAGGAGTGCCACGGCGGAAAGTGCCGCGACGACGACCACGGCGACCTCACCGAACGTGTCGAGGGCGCGGAAATCGACGAGAATGACGTTGACGATGTTGCGCCCGAAGGCTTCAGGCCAGCTCGCAATCTCGAAATAGTCCGAGAGCCGGCGATCGATCGGTGTGGTCAGCACCGCGAGGAGCGTCAGGCCGACGACGGTGCCCATCGCCACAGCGAGGGCCGCATGGCCGGGCCGGAAGCGTCCGTCGGCACTCTCGAGGCGCGGCAGCCGCAGCATGACGACCGCCACGAGAACCACCACCAGCACCTCGACCATGAGTTGCGTGATCGCGACGTCCGGCGCGCCGAAGACGATGAAGACAAGTGCCGTGCCGATGCCGACGACCCCGAGGGCGGCGATCGCGGTGATCCTCGATCGCGTGAAGGCCGCCAGAGCGGCCCCGGCTAGGATAAGGCCCGCAAGGGCGAGGTCGGTTCCGGAGATCGCGCCGAAGGCGGGGTCGAGGTTCGGCAGGCCGCGGGAGATCATGGCAGCGGCGAGTCCTCCGGCGATGGTGGCGAAGGTAATGGCGAGGTAATCCGTCATCCGCCCGGTCTGGATGACCCGGGTGACACGACCGGCGAAGACCTTCAGCCAGGTCATGAACCCGTCCCAGCCACGGTCGAGGCTCGGAATGGCGTCGAAGACCCGCGCGATAGCGGCGCGCAGACGGCCGTGGGCGGCGTAGAAGACAAGCCCGAGGCCGAAGGTGGCGATGGAGAGGGCGAGCGGCAGGTTGACCCCGGCCCAGAGCTTGAGCTCCTTGACCTCGTTCTCGGACCCGGTGAGCGAGATCACCATGGGCGCGACGAGGGCGCGCTCGAGAAGACCCGGGTAGAGGCCGAAGAGCGCACCGAAGGCGGCGAGAATGACGGGGCCTGCGAGCATCGGCCAGCGAACCTCGTGCGGCGTGCGCGGCAGCGCGCCTCGCGCCGGCCGCCAGAACGGCCGGAACGCGACGATGCCGGCGACCGCGAACATCAACGCGTTGGCCAGAAGCACGGCCCCCGCGATAATCGTCGGCTCCGAAGCGACCGCCAGCGCGCCGGCGTATTTCAGTTCCTTGCCGATGAAGCCAAGAAGCGGCGGGAAGCCCGCCATCGACATGGCCGCCACGGCGGCCGCGGCGGCGGTGACCGGCATCGCGCGCCCGAGACCGCCCAGCACCTCCGCCTCGCGGGTGCCAGTGGCGTGATCGACGCTGCCGATGACGAGAAAAAGCGCGGCCTTGTAAAGCGAGTGAACGATCAGGAAGGTCGCGAAGGCGGTCATCGCGTAGCCGGATTCCTGGCCGAGAAACAGCGTCAGCGTGCCGAGCGCCATGAGGGTGGTATAGGCGAGCGCCTGCTTGAGGTCGGTCTGGCGCAGGGCGAGCACGCTCGCGAAGACCGCCGTCACCGCCCCGAAGATGGTCAGCGTCCAGAGCCACACGTCGGTGCCGGCCATCGCCGGGTGGACCCGGGCCATGATGTAGACACCGGCCTTCACCATGGTCGCGGAGTGCAGGAACGCGCTCACCGGCGTCGGCGCGGCCATGGCGTTCGGCAGCCAGAAATGGAACGGCACCTGGGCGGACTTGGTGAAGGCTCCCAGAAGCAGGAGGATCAGGATGCCGAGATAGAGGGCGTGGTCGTGGATCGCCGTGCCCTGGTCGATGATCTCCGAGATCCGCGTCGTGCCGGCGGCGAAGCCGAGAAGAATGAGACCGGCGAGAAAGGCGAGCGCGCCCGCCCCGGTCAGGAACAGCGCCTGCAATGCGTTGCGCCGCCCCTTTTCGGTTTCGTGGGAGAACCCGATCAGCAGGTAGGAGGTGATCGTCGTCAGCTCCCAGAAGACGAAGAGCAGGATGAGGTCGTCGGCGAGGACGAGACCGAGCATCGCCACCATGAAGGACACGAGGTAGAGCGCGAAACGGCCGTATTGCGGGTGGCCGGCGAGATAGGCGTTCGAGAAAAGCAGCACCAGCGCGCCGATGCCGCTGATGAGCAGGCCGAAAGTCAGGCTGAGCCCATCGACCATGAAGGCAAGGCCGATGCCGAGCGAGGGCACCCAGTCGATGCTCCAGACGAGGCGCTCGCCCGCTGAAATCTCGGGCAGGAAACCGAGGAACCACGCAAAGAGTGCGGCGGCGAAGGCGACCGGCGCGATGCCGATGAGGCCATTGCCGCGTGGGGGCGTCGACCCCAGGCCTTGCTCCGGCGCTGCCCCGGCCATCAGCGCCGGTTCCGGGGGCGCAGGTCCAACCTGACGATGGGGCCCCGGTCACCAGCGGGCGCCACCGGCGTTCGAAGCCGTGCCGATCTGTCTGGTAAGGTAATTGCCCGGGGCAAGGCGCGCATCCTGTTCAAAGTTTCTGGCGATATAACCCCTTATTGCGATTGTTCCAATCGAACTTGACGGCTATTTTGATAGAAATCATCTATCGAGAAACGCCGATGCCGACCTTGCAGCAAATCCGCTACCTCGTGGCGCTGTCGAACAGCCTGCATTACCGGAAGGCGGCCGAAGCCTGCCGCGTCACCCAGCCCACCCTTTCGGCACAATTGAAGGATCTCGAGCGGAAGCTCGGCGTCAGCCTCGTCGAGCAGTCGCGGCCGAAGGTCATCCTGACCGCTGCGGGACGCGCCGTCGCGGAAAGGGGGCGGCGGATGCTGGGCGACCTCGAGGAAATCCACGCCATCGCCGCGTCGGGACGGGGCATGTTCGAGACGACGATCCGGATCGGCGTCGTGCAGTCGCTCGGCTCGTATTTCCTGCCGCTCATCGTTCCGGACCTCCACGCGTCCCATCCGAGGCTCGGCGTCTACCTGCGGGAGGGCCTGCCGGACATGTTGCTGCAGGCCCTCGAAACCGGCACGCTCGATCTTCTGTTCTTCCCGCTCCCGGTGGCGCGGGGCGAACTGGAAAGCGTGCCGTTGTTCCGCGAACCGATCGAGGTGGTCGCCCCGCACGATCACCGTCTCGCCCGCGAGGCCGTGATCGACCCCGAGATGCTGCGCGGCGAGACGATCCTGTCGCTCGAGCCGGGACACAAGCTGCACGAGCAGGTCCGCACCCTCTGCGCCGATTATGGTGCCAGGCTGTCGGGCGACTACAGCGGCACCAGCCTCGACACCCTGCGCCAGATGGTGGCGATGGGCATGGGAGTGTCCTTGATGCCGGCGCTCTACGTGAAGTCGGAAGTCGCGCCGCAGGACGTGGTCGTCGCCCGCCGGTTCCGAACCCGCGCGCCGGCGCGCACCATCGGCATGGTCTGGCGACGCGGCACCGCCCGGGCGGGAGAGTACCGTCGTCTTGCCGGAGAGATCTGCGCGATCATGCGGCACGCTGCGCCCGAGGTGGTGATCCTCGGGCGCAGCGTGCCGCCGGCTCAGTCGTAGGTGAGGTCGGTCGCCTTGCCGCGGAACACCGTATAGGCCAGCACCGAATAGGCGACGATGACCGGAATGACGAACACCGCGCCGACGAGGATGATGAGCAGGCTCTCGGGAGCCGCGGCGGCGTCGTAGAGCGTGAGCCGGTCGGGCACGACGTAGGGATAGAACGAGTAGGCCAGTCCCGCGAATGCGAGGGCGAAAAGGAACACAGTGGCCACGAAAGGCACCATCGCGTAAGCGTCGTCCTTCGCCGGCAGGCGTGACAGCATGTAGATGAGAAGCCCCGCGATCGCCGCGAAGGTGAGCGGCAGCGGCGCGAGCAGCAGGATTTCGGGAAAGCCGAACCAGCGCTCGAAAATGCGCTCCGAGGCGAGGGGCGAGGCGATCGAGATCGCCGCGACCCCTCCGAGCATCCCCCATATCCCGCCGCGCGCCCAGGAAACGGCCTTCTTCTGCAGGGCGCCTTCCGTCTTGTAGATCAACCACGTCGCACCGATGAAGCTGTAGCCGACCGTGAGAAAGACCGCCGTGAGGGCGGAGAAGACGAGGGTGCCGATGCTCCATTCGAGGCCCGTGATGTACATCCCGAGCATGAAGCCCTGGGCGAGCGCGGTCATGAGCGAGCCGGCGAAGAAGGCCCGGTCCCAGCTCGCCTTGTGGCCGGCCGGCGCCTTCACCCGGAACTCGAAGGCGACACCCCTGAGGATGAGCCCGACGAGCATGATCGCGACGGGCAGATAGAGCGTCGACAGGATTATCCCGTGGGCGGTGGGAAACGCCACCAGCAGGAGCCCGATCGCGAGCACGAGCCAGGTCTCGTTGGCGTCCCAGAACGGGCCGATCGAGGCGATCATCCGGTCGCGGTCGTTCACACCGACGAGCGGGGCGAGAAGACCCACGCCGAGGTCGAACCCGTCGAGGATCACGTAGACGAGGATCGAGATGCCCATGAGGCCGGCGAAGGCGAGCGGCAGCCAGACCTCTGGGTCGCCGAAGAGCGTCAGCATGTGCCCGTCACTCCGCTGCGTGCACGGTGGCCGCCGGGGAGGGCGGCGTTTCCGGCGTGGGAAGCGGTTTGCCGGCGGCGGCGCGGCGCGCGAGATGCACCAGCACGGCGACATATGCCAGCGTCAGCGCGGCGTAGACCGCGAGATAGGTCACGAGGGTCGACAGCACCATGCCCGAGGGAACGTCGGCCACGGCCATCTCGGTGGTCATCACGCCGGTCACGAGCCAGGGCTGACGGCCGATCTCTGTGACGTACCAGCCCGCCAGCGTCGCGAGCCACCCCGAAAAACTCATCGCGGCGACCGCGACGAGGAGCCAGCCGGGCAGGCCCTCGACACCGCGTCGGGTCTCGAACCAGCGCCCCGTTCCCGCCCCGCGCCGCGCCATGAGCGCGACCGAGAGCCAGGAGAGCGCAAGCATCGCCATGCCTGTGCCCACCATGATGCGGAAGGCATAGAACACGGGCGCCACGGGCGGGTGCATCACCTCGCCATCTTCGGTGACGAAGTCGTTCAGGCCCGGCACGACACCCTCCGGCTTGTGCTTGAGAATGAGGCTCGCCCCCGAGGGAATGCCGACTTCGAAACTGTTCGAGCGGGTCGCCTCGTCGGGCAGGGCGAAGAGCAGGAGGGGCACATTGCCCTGCGTCTCCCAGTTGCCCTCCATCGCCGCGACCTTCGCGGGCTGGTGTTCCAGCGTGTTGATGCCGTGGAGGTCGCCCGCGAGGATCTGCACAGGGATGAGAAGCGCACCCATCATGAGGCCGAACCGCAGCGTCGTGCGCACCTCGTCCGAGCGGTCGCCGAAGAGCCAGCGCAGAGCCGACAGACCTGCGATGAGGAACGCGACCGTGAGGCCGGAGGCGAGCAGCATGTGCGTGAGGCGGTAGGGCAGCGAGGGGTTGAACACGATCGCCCACCAGTCGGTCGCGAATGCCACGCCGTCGCGCAGCTCGTACCCCGCCGGCGTGTGCATCCAGGAGTTCAGGACGATGATCCAGAACGCCGACATGGTCGTGCCGAAGGCCACAAGAAATGTCGCCAGCGTATGCAGCCAGCCCGGCACCTTTCGGAAGCCGAAGAGCATGATCCCGAGGAACGCCGCCTCGAGGAAGAAGGCTGTGAGTATCTCGTAGGCCAGGAGCGGGCCGGCGATGTTGCCGACATGTTCCATGAAGCCCGGCCAGTTGGTGCCGAACTGGAACGACATGGTGATGCCCGAAACCACACCCATGGCGAAGGACAGTGCGAAGACCTTCACCCAGAAGCGGTAGGCCTCCATCCATCGCGCCTCGCCGGTGCGGTTGAAGCGCAGCTTGAAGAACAGGAGAACCCAGCCGAGCGCGATGGTGATCGTCGGAAACAGGATGTGAAACGAAATGTTCGCACCGAACTGGATTCGCGACAGAAGAAGCGTGTCCATCATGGGACGAAATCCTTCCTGAGAAGACGGCCGCGCACCCTTCCCGTCGCGCGGCTTGAACCGTTGATGGGGAGGTATGCCCCTGACCTTCCTCAGCAAGTCCGAAGCGCCGCCATATGGTCGCACCCGGACGGCTTGCCGCACCCTGCCCGCGCGGTCCTCGAAAACCGGCCCGGAACAGGCGGTCCCGATGTGTCCGCCTCGTCATCCCGAAGCTCTGACGACCCGCCGTTGCCCTCACGAGCGCACCGCGCCCGGTCGGGATGGAGATGGTGCAGCTACCGGATGCCCCGGGCGCCCCGCGCAAGGTGTCGCCCCGCGCAGCGGGCGCGAACCTTCAGGGACACCAGGGGCATGGAGCGCGTTGGGCCCGGTGGTCTCAGGGAGCGCCCGTCGCGTCGCGTGCCCTGAGAAACTCCCTGACATCGATGACATCCCGTTCGTCCATTGAGACGTAGACGAGCGCCATGTTGGTCCGCTCGCTCACCATCTCGCCCGGAAACGGCAGGTAACTCAGCTCGCGGCTGCCGAAACCGGGGCTCGCGGTGCCGACCTGCCATTCGGTCCTGAGTTCCACGTCGACGAGCTTCAGCGCCCTGTCCCCGCCCGTGCCCGGACGCTCGAAGGGAACGCCCGCGAGGCGAAGCCAGGCCGTCTTGTCGCTCGCCTGCACGAACCCCTCGATGAACTGGGTCGCGAGCACTTGCAGGTCGGCGGCCTCGTCCTCGGGCTTGAGGTGCGAGTGGAGGTGGTCGTGGGCGTGGTTGTGGCCGATCGCGCCGTTCACGATGTCATGTGGCATTGGACCACCGCTTTCCCTCGAATTCGCCATGGGGGATCGTCACGGGCTTGTCGATATGGGCCTTGTGCTTGCCGAGGTTGCCCGAGGCCACGAGCGAACCGAGCACGTCGACGATGACCCGCGTGCCCATCAGCGCAGTGATCTCCGACTGGTCGTAGGGTGGCGAGACCTCAACCAGTTCCATCCCGCAGATGCCCTCGGCGGCCACGTTCGAGGCAAGCGCCAGCGCCTCGCGGGGCAAAAATCCGCCAGGCTCGGGCCAGCCGGTGCCGGGCACGAAGCCGCAGTCGATGCTGTCGATGTCGAAGGACATGTAGACCATGTCGACCCCGTCCCAGGCCATTTCGAGGGCCATCTCGGCGGTGCGGTCGATGCCCATCCGCTCCATGTCCGACATGGTGATGATGTTGGTCTCGCGCTCGCGGGCGACCTTCACCGCCTCGCGCGGCACCTGCCAGCCGCCGATGCCGACCTGCACGAGGTTCTTCGCCGGCACGTTCGGCAGGTTCGTCGAGTGGAACCACGGCGTCGTGTGCATCCGCTCGTCGAGGTCCTTCTCCTGGATGTCGGCGTGGCGGTCGAAATGGACGATGCCGATCTTCTTCGAGGTGCACTGGGCGATGCCGCGCACGCAGGGAAAGCCGATGGAATGGTCGCCCCCGATCATCACCGGCAGGCTTCCCGACGAGAACACGTGGGAGACCGCGCGGCTGATCTGGTCGAAGCTCTTCTCGATATTGGCCGGAATGGTGAACACGTCGCCGGCGTCGCAAAGCGTCATCTGCTCGCGCAGGTCGATGCCCATCTCGTAGTTGTAAGGGGTGTAGAGTGCGGAGATCTTCCGCACGCCCTGGGGGCCGAAGCGCGTGCCCGGGCGGTAGGTCGTGCCCCCGTCGAACGGAATGCCGAGGACGGTCGCGTCGTAGTCGCCCACCTCGGTCACATCCTCGGTGTAGGGCGCCTTCAGGAACGTGTTGATGCCGGCGTAATGCGGCAACTCGCCCCGTGCAAAGGTCGGGATCGAGCGGTCCTCGATGCTGTCGGCGCCGGTCAGGCCCATGCGAAGCGCCCATCTGCGCTCCTCCTCCCAGCGGCCCTCGGGGATATCGGCCTCGGCCTGCATCGACCGCCATCCGAGAAGCTTCGTGAGGTCGGGGTGGTGGTGCCGGCGGCGCTCGGCGGTGAGGTCACGGGGGTGATGCGACCGGCTGCGGTCAGGCGGGGCGAAGAACATGGGTCTCTTCCTTGATGCGTTGATAGGGGATGCCGCCGTCGCGGGCGTCGAAATCGTAGGTGATGGTCGCGCCGTAGGCATTGGGGTCGGTCGGGTCCCAGCGCGGCTTGTCGAAGACGAGCACCCGGTCGCCGAGCTTGAAGCCCTCTTCGAGGTCATGGGTCACCATGAAGATCGTCATGCCGGTCTCCGCTCGAAGTTCGGACAGAAAGTCGTGCATGGAGAGCCGCGTGCCGGGGTCGAGAGCGCCGAAGGGTTCGTCGAGAAGGAGAATGCGCGGCCTCGCCGCTAGGGCCTGCCCGATGGCGAGGCGCTGCTGCATGCCGCCCGAGAGCGTGGCCGGATACTGGCCCGCCACATGGTCGAGCCCGATCCGGGCGAGGGTTTCGTCGGCCCTGGCCAGCGCCGCCCGTCGCGCCGCGCCGCCGGACCGGCCCCACCGGGTGCGGAAACTCTCCCCGGCAACGATGTTTTCCCTGACCGTCATGTGCGGGAAAACCGAGTAGCGCTGGAACACCACGCCCCGGTCAAGGCCCGGCTCGGTCGCGGGGTCCGCTCCCGCGACCCGGATCTCGCCTCGCGTCGGCCGCTCCTGCGCCAGAAGAAGTCGCAGGAATGTCGACTTCCCGCAGCCCGACGCCCCGACGATCGAGACGAAATCGCCCTCCTCGACCTCGACATTGACCCGTTCGAGGATCGGGCGGTTGCCGTAGGTCTGGAAGATGTCCCGCGCGGTGACGAAGCTCATGGTCGCCGCGCCCCGCGCATCATCGGCCCGGAAATATCCCGGGGGAGGCCCGCAAGGGCCGGGGGCAGCGCCCCCTTCTTCGCCGGGTCGCCTCTCACAACCCCGCCTCCGTCCAGGGAAAGAGCCGCCGTGAAAGCCGGCGCAGGGCCGCGTCCATCAGGAAGGCCAGAAGCGTGATCCAGAGGACGTAGACGAGGATCACGTCCATCGCGAGAAAGCGCCGGACGAGGAAGATGCGGTAGCCGAGGCCCTGCTCGGCGGCGATGGCCTCGGAGGCGATGAGAAAGAGCCATGCCGGCCCGAGCGAAAGCCGGACCGCCTGTATGAGGCGCGGCAGGATCTGGGGGAGAGCGACCCGCAACGCGATGACCAGCGACGACGCCCCGAGGGTCTCGGCCTTCACGATCATCTCGCGGGGGATCTCGATCACCCGCTGCGAGAGATCGCGAATGAGAAACGGCAGGATGCCGACGATGATCAGCACGACCTTCGAGAGCTCTCCGAGACCGAAGACGATGAAGAGGATCGGCAGGACCGCCAGCGGCGGGATCATCGACACGACGGCGACGAAGCCCGCGAGCGTCGCGCGCACATGGGGCAGGAGGCCGATGAGAAGCCCGATGATCGTGGCCAGCACCGCCGAGATGCCCACCCCGAGAAGGAGCCGGGTGAGGCTGGCGGCGGTGTCGTGCCACAAGAGGATGCGTTCCGACCGCCGGTCGGCCTCGGTGAAGAGCCGCTCGGCGGTCGCCGCGATGGTCGAGGGGGCCGGCAGGAGCTTGTCGGCGGGGTTTTCCGCCAGCCTGATCTCCGATCCGATCGCATAGGCGATGAACACCAGCGCGAACGGCAGGGAGACGAGCGCGGCGCGCAGCACCGCGCCCGGCCGGCGGTTGATGAGCCGCATGGGCCCTGCCCCTCCCCGTCCGGCCTTGCTCAGAGTGCGCCGTCCGCCGCCATCTGCATGTAGGTCGTGTCGTAGCGGAACCGGACGTTGTTCGCGTCGCCCGTGACCGAGCCGTCGGGGTACTCGACGCCGACGAAATCGGCCGAGGGCGCGCCCTCGCCGAGAATGCCCTTGTCGAAGAGGAATTCCGCGACGCTGACCATCGTCTCGGGCAGTTCGGGGCTCTGGGTGAAGGCCACCGCGGCGGCGGGGTCGTAGAACATCTCGGTCGAGGCGAGTTGCGCCTTGTAGCCGTCGAGGTCGGTACCGGATGCCTCGGCCATGGCGGTCAGCGCGTCCTCATCGCCTGCGGCCATGAGGGCCATGACCTCGTACCACGCCCCCACGAGCGCCTTGCCGAAGTCGGGATTCGCCTCGAGGGTCTCGGTGTTGACCACCATGAGGTCGATGATCTCGCCGGGAATGTCGGAGCTGTCGAAGAGCTTCGTCGCTGCGGGGTCTTCGAGAATCGTCGAGACCAGCGGGTTCCACGTCACCACCGCCTCCACGTCGTCCGTCGCGAAGGCGGCGATCATGTCGGCGTCGGAGGTGTTGATGACGGCGGAAAGTTCGGCCTCCCGAAGACCGACGGAATCGAGCGCCCGGGCGAGAAGATAATGAGAGACCGAAAGCTCGACGAGGTTGACCGGCTTGCCCGCGAGGTCTTCGAGCGTGCCCTCACCCTTCAGGATCACCGCGTCGTTGCCGTTCGAGAAGTCGCCGACGATGAGCGCGGTCGTGTCGACGCCACCGCCTGCGGGGATCGACAGCGTGTCCATGTTCGTCGCCGAGACGCCGTCGAACGCACCGGCGGTGTATTGATTGATCGATTCGACGTAGTCGTTGATCTGAACGATCTCGACGTCGATGCCGTATTTCTCGGCCCATTTGTCCATGATGCCGGAGTCTTCGAGATAGCCCCAGGGCATCCAGCCGACATAGATCGACCAGGC
>Ga0008833_1000406_pt1 | contig 47291 bp, 48 predicted proteins | sample HotLakConsoUCCLE_FD_62216 | JGI IMG/M metagenome (GOLD analysis project Ga0008833, IMG submission 62216) | Hypersaline microbial mat communities from Hot Lake, Washington, USA - Hot Lake Consortium UCC-LE | ecosystem: Environmental > Aquatic > Non-marine Saline and Alkaline > Hypersaline >... | reverse complement strand
ACAGCCGCCCGCCGTGGTCTACTTCAACCAAATCGGAACCGATCAGCAGGTGCAGGCCGTAGCTTAACTCAGACGGAAATCTGTCCAAGAGTCGGGGAGTAGCTCACTCCACGGTCCACTGGACGAGCCCGATGAGATTGTTGAGATCGTGCGCCACTCCTCCGGCAAGCTGGGCCACGGTGGCGCGCTGCTGGGCGCGCTGCAATTCCTCGCGCAGCGCCGCTTGCCTTTCCTGCTCCCGTCGCCGGCGCGCCTGCTCTTCCGTGATGTCGAAACTCACCCCCGACAGGGCCGTGGGGCGGCCCTCGGCGTCCCGTTCGCTGATCCCCGCATGCACCTGGAGCCAGATCCACTCTCCGTCGCGGATGCGGCGCCGGTAGGTGAGGATGTCGCGTTCGACCCGGCCGGCTTCCAGCGCCTCGACCGCGCTGCGGACCTGGGCGACATCCTCGGGATGGACCGTGCGCAGCCAACTGTCGCAGGAGATGGCCCGCTCGTTCTCCGGGTGGCCCGCCAGTGCGGCCCAGTTCGCGTCGAATTCCGAGCGGCTGGCGCGCATGTCCCGCCGCCAGGTATAGGCCTGCGCGGCCGAAAGAACGACCTTGAGCTGTTCTTCGGTCTGTTTCAGGCGGGTGACGTCGACCAGCACACCTTCCCAGACGATCGATCCGTCATCCAGCGGCCGCGGCACCGATTCGGCGCGGACCCATCGCGTCTCGCCGTGCACCACGACGCGGGTCTCGCCCGAGAAAGCGCGCCTTTCGGCAAAGGCGCGGGCATTCTCGGCCACCCAGCCCGGCCGGTCATCGGGATGCACCCGGGAAAACCCGGTGGACGGATCGCCGGCCGCCTCCTCATGGGTCAGGTCAAGCATGTCGAGGAAACGCTTGCTGAGAAAGGCGAAATCCGCCATCTGCGCGCCCGGCGCGAGCACCATCGTGTAGGCACCTGCCGGCATGTTCTCCGTCAGCGCATAGGCCGTGATCTCGTTCTTTCGCCGTTCCGCATCCAGCGCGGATTCGGTGGCACGGATCGCGGTGACATCCTGAAGCGTGACGATCGCGAGATCCCCGTGCAACGTGAAGCCGATCAGCACGTCGCGCGGGCGCCCCGCCTTGTCCAGCAGCCGGTATTCCTCGGGCGGTGCGATGCGGCCGGTTCGTTGCCGCGTGTCGATCTGTGCCCACCATTGGTCCATCACCTGACGGCGCAGCAGCGGGTCCGGGTAAGCGCGGGCCGCCCAGTCCTCCGGGGTCGGGATGTCCTCCAGCGTGTAGCCGAAGGTGTCGCGGAAGGCCGCATTCGCGAAACGCACCTTTCCCTCGCCCGAAAGCTCATGCACGGCCGCGGGAACGGGGAGGTTGTCGAGCAGCGTCCAGGGATCGAGCACAGGATCCGCGGCGGCCCGGTCGGGGGCGGCAGGGTCTGTCCTTTGGGGATTGTCTGCCATGCCGGGATACCCGAAAAGCTGATCCAACTGTCCGGGCGGCCGTGTCACCGGGGCCGCGCCGGCAAGAATCCGGGGGCTCTCATTAACGTCCGATCCTGACGGGCGCAACCTGTCTTGCCGGCCGCTCGGCCCACCGGAGCGAAATCGCAACTTTTTCAGGCAGCGCCCGAATTGTCATATGGCTGTTACAAAAATGTTTCAAACGCTTCACACCCCGGCGCTAGGCAGCCACGGAGGCCGGGCTGTCGCGGCCTTCCAGAAAACCAGGAGATTCCATGTCCTACCTCAAGCTTTCCGCTTCGGCCTTCGCCATCGTGGCCGTTTCGGCCACCGCAGCCGCAGCGCGCGATGAGATCCGCCGTGTCGGCTCGTCCACCGTGTTCCCCTACACGCAGGCCGTGGCCGAGCAGTTCGCCAACAACACCGGTTTCCCGTCGCCCATCGTCGAATCGACCGGCACCGGCGGCGGCATGCAGATTTTCTGCGGTGGCATCGGCGAAGAGTTCGCCGACATCACCGGCGCGTCGCGCCGCATGAAGGCCTCCGAGTACCAGCTGTGCATCGATGGTGGCGTGACCGACATCACCGAGGCGCGCATCGGCTCCGACGGCCTGTCGATCGCCATCTCGCGCGAAAACGACTTCGCCTGGGACCTGACGCTGGAAGAGATCTACCTGGCGCTCGGCGCGCAGGTGCCGGTCGACGGTGAGTGGGCCGACAACCCCTACACGACCTGGAACGAGATCAACCCCGACCTGCCGGAAGTCGAGATCGAAGTTCTCGGCCCCCCGCCGACCTCGGGCACCCGTGACGCCTTCGTCGAACTGGCGATGTGGGAAGGCTGCATGAAGCTCGAGTATGTCGCTGAGAACCATGACGAGGACTGGGTCGAAGAGAACTGCTCGCGCATGCGCACCGACGGCCCCTTCATCGAGGCCGGCGAGAACGACAACCTGATCGTGCAGCGCCTGCAGGCCAACAGCGACGTGATGGGCATCTTCGGCTACTCCTTCCTGTTCGAGAACCAGGACACGCTGAAGGCCGTCACGATCGAAGGCGTCGAGCCCATGTCGGAAACCATCGCCGACGGCTCCTACCCGATCTCGCGTCCGCTGTTCTTCTACATCAAGAACGCGCATCGCGGCGTGATCCCGGGCTTCGTGGAATTCCTCGACGAGTACATGTCCGAGGACGCACTGGCCCCCGGCGGCTACCTCGAAGAGCGCGGCCTGGTTCCGCTGTCCGACGAGGCCCGCGAAGAGCTGCGCACCCGCGTTGCGAACGCCGTGACCATGGACCCGATCGAGTAATCGCGGCCCCCACCAACGCGACCGCCCGGCATCTGTCGGGCGGTCCTCCATTTCTTCAGGTCCGCTGCCATGACACTTGCGCCCTTCGTCATTCTCTTGCTGGCGGCGATCGTCGGCTACGCGCTCAACCTCCGTGCGGCGCAGACCATCCGGGCCGATGGCGTCCGGCTGCACTCGCTGGAGGGCTTTCACGGGCTCTTTTCGCTTCTGCTGGTCATCGTGCCGGTCCTGACGCTGGTGCTGTTGTGGCTGGCGCTGGAAGGCGCGGTCATCAACCGGTTGCTGATGGCGTCGCTGCCCGCCGGGGTGCTGGACGGGCTCGGCTCCGGGGAGATCCAGTTGATCGGCGCTGAAATCCGCTCCATCGCGGGGGGCCGCATCTTCGGCACGCCCGAGGACTGGAAGCTGGAAGCCGCAGAGCGGCTGATCGCCTACCGTGAGACCTCCGCCTGGCTGCTGGTCGCGGTCGTGGTGCTTGGGTCGGCCGCCATCGTGTTCTTTGCCCGCGGCACCGTCGCGGCGGAGTTCCGGGCGCGCCAGCGGGTCGAGCGGATCACCACGGGCCTGATGATCTTTTGCGCCGTGGTGGCCATCTTCACCACCATCGGCATTGTCGCGGCACTGACCTACGAGACGATCAAGTTCTTCCAGATGGTCTCGGTGACCGAGTTCCTGTTCGGGCTCAACTGGGAGCCGCAGATCCCGATCCGGGAGGACCAGATCGCAGCCGAGGGCGCCTTTGGTGCGGTGCCGGTGTTCCTGGGGACCATCGTGATCGGCACCGTGGCGCTTGTCGTGGCCGTGCCGGTGGGCCTGCTGACGGCGATCTACCTCAATGAATTCGCGCCGCGCGCCTTTCGGAAGGCGGTCAAGCCGGTGCTGGAGATCCTCGCGGGTGTGCCAACCGTCGTCTACGGGTTTTTTGCGATCCTGGTCGTGGCGCCCGCACTGAGAGATTTCGGGACGATGCTCGGGCTGGACGTGTCCTCGAACACCGCGCTTGCGGCGGGCGGCGTCATGGGGATCATGCTGATCCCGTTCATCTCCTCCTTCGCCGACGATGCCCTGTCGGCGGTGCCGCAAAGCCTGCGCGACGGCGCGCTGGCGCTGGGGGCCACGCGCGCGGAGATGATGCTGAAAGTCCTTTTCCCCGCCGCCATTCCCGGCATCGTCGGCGGTGTTCTGCTGGCCGTCAGCCGCGCCATCGGCGAGACGATGATCGTGGTGATGGCCGCCGGCCTGATGGCGCAGATGACCATCAACCCGCTGGACAGCGTGACTGCCGTCACCGTGCAGATCGTGACCCTGCTGATCGGCGACACCGCCTTCGACAATCCCAAGACGCTTGCGGCCTTCGCCCTGGGCATGATGCTGTTCCTCGCCACGCTGGTGATCAACGTCTTTGCCCTGCGGATCGTCCGCAAGTATCGCGAAATCTACGATTGAGGCCCGGATCACATGACCGACATCTCCCCCTCCGACGTCCGCCCGGGTCAGCGCGGCACCGCAAGCGAGGCCGTGCGGAGCAGCCTGTCCCGCCGCAATCGCCAGCAGCTTGTCCTGCAGGGCTTCGGCATCGCCGCGATCTTCTTCGCGATCACGATGCTGCTGATCCTGCTGACCTCGCTGATCAGCACCGGCTACCATGCGTTCACGCAGACCCAGATCGAGCTCGAAGTCTATGTGGACCCCGAGGAAATTCCGGCCGAGAACCTGCCGCGCGGTGGCTTCAGGGAGGCGCTGGCCGCCGCGCTGGGCGTTCATTTCCCCGAGATCGATCTGAGCGACCGCGCCGCCACGCGCGAGCTGACCTCGATCCTGTCGAACGGCGCACAGTTCCAGCTGCGTGACGCGGTGGTGGCTGACCCCTCGCTGATCGGCCAGACCATCACGCTCAGCGTGCCCGTGTCGGACCCCTACGACCAGCTCAACAAGGGCCTCGTGGACCGGGCCACACCGGAGCAGATCCGTCGGGTGGATGACGCCGCGATCGCGCGCTTCGACCGGCTGGAGGAGCTCGGCCTGATTTCCGCACCGCTCAATACCGGGTTGCTGACGAACGCGGATTCCCGCTTTCCCGAGCTTGCTGGCCTCAAGGGCGCGCTGGTCGGCTCGTTCTGGGCGCTGTTGACCTGCTTTGTGATCTCTTTCCCGCTGGGCATCGGAGCGGCGATCTACCTTGAGGAATTCGCGCCCAAGAACCGCTGGAGCGACCTGATCGAGATCAACATCAACAACCTGGCGGCCGTGCCTTCCGTGGTGTTCGGCCTGCTCGCGCTGGCGGTGTTCATCGGCTGGTTCGGGCTTCCACGGTCCGCGCCCTTCGTGGGCGGGCTGACGCTGGCCCTGATGACGATGCCTACGATCATCATCGCCACGCGCGCCGCGCTGAAGGCCGTGCCGCCCTCGATCCGGGAAGCCGCGCTGGGGGTGGGGGCCTCGAAACACCAGGTAGTGTTCCAGCACGTCCTGCCGCTGGCCATGCCCGGCATCCTGACCGGCACGATCATCGGTTTGGCGCAGGCGCTGGGGGAAACCGCACCGCTGCTGCTGATCGGCATGAACGCCTTCATCACCTCGGCGGCGTCCTCGCCCTTCGACAGTGCGACGGCCCTGCCGACGCAGATCTTCATCTGGGCGGACAGCCCCGAGCGCGGTTTCGTCAGCCGCACGTCGGCCGCGATCCTGGTGCTCCTGACCTTCCTGATCTTCATGAACGCCATCGCAATTTACCTCCGCAACAAGTTCGAGCGGAAATGGTAGAAAGAGATACATCAATGTTCGACGCACCTACACCGGAGACCGCAGTGGACCAGAAAGACATCAAGATCGCCGCGCGCAAGGTTCAGGTCTTCTACGGCGACACCCACGCCATCAAGGACGTGGACGTGGATATCCAGGACAAGACCGTCACCGCCTTCATCGGGCCGTCGGGCTGCGGCAAGTCCACCTTCCTGCGCTGCCTGAACCGGATGAACGACACGATCGACATCTGCCGCGTCGAGGGGTCCATCCAGCTCGACGGCCAGGACATCTACGACAAGAAGATCGATCCGGTGCAGCTGCGCGCCAAGGTGGGCATGGTGTTCCAGAAGCCGAACCCGTTCCCCAAGTCGATCTACGACAACGTGGCCTACGGCCCCAAGATCCACGGTCTGGCCGGCAACAAGTCCGATCTGGACGAGATCGTTGAACGCGCCCTGCGCCGCGGCGCGCTGTGGGACGAGGTGAAGGACCGGCTCGACTCCCCCGGGACCGGCCTTTCGGGCGGCCAGCAGCAGCGCCTGTGCATCGCCCGCGCCGTGGCCACCGAGCCCGAGGTGCTGCTGATGGACGAGCCGTGCTCCGCACTCGACCCGATCGCCACCAGCCAGGTGGAGGAGCTGATCGACGAGCTGCGGCAGGACTACTCGGTGGTGATCGTGACCCACTCGATGCAGCAGGCCGCCCGCGTCAGCCAGAAGACGGCCTTCTTCCACCTCGGCAACCTGGTGGAATACGGCGAGACCGCGCAGATCTTCACCAAGCCCGAGGATCCGCGGACCGAAAGCTACATCACCGGCCGGATCGGCTGAGGAGTGAATTGATGAATAATCGCCATATCGCCTCGGCCTTCGACCGGGACCTCGAAGGCGTCCAGGCCCGTATCATGAAGATGGGCGGCCTGGTGGAGGCGGCCATCATGGGCGCGGCCAAGTCGCTGGAGACCCGCGACGAGGAACTGGCCGAAGAGGTGCGCCGCAACGACCGCGCCATCGACGCTCTGGAGGACCAGGTCAACGACGAGGCGGCCCGGGTGCTGGCGCTGCGCGCGCCGACCGCCGTCGACTTGCGAGTGATCCTGTCGGTGATGAAGATCTCGGGCAATCTCGAACGCATCGGCGACCTGTCCAAGAACATGGCCAAGCGCACCGGCGTGCTGATCCAGATGAGCCAGGTCAACGGGGCGCCCTCGGCGTTGCGGCGCATGGCCCGCGAGGTCGAGCTGATGCTGAAGGACGCGCTGGACGCCTATATCCAGCGCGATGCCGAACTGGCCCGCGACGTGATCCTGCGCGACCGCGACGTGGACCAGATGTACAACACCCTGTTCCGTGAATTCCTGACCTTCATGATGGAGGATCCGCGCAACATCACCGCCTGCATGCACCTGCATTTCATCGCCAAGAATGTCGAGCGCATGGGCGACCACGTGACATCCATCGCCGAGCAGGTGATCTTCCTGGTGACCGGCGAGATGCCCGAGAGCCGCCGGCCCAAGGCCGACCGCACGTCCGAGGATCCCGGCCCGACACGGAATTCCTGGGAAGACGAGGCATAGGCCATGGCCGCGGATCAACCGACGGTTCTGGTGGTCGAGGACGAGCCCGCCCAGCGTGAGGTGCTGGCCTACAATCTGGAGGCAGAGGGCTTTCGCGTGGCGCAGGCCGCCAATGGTGAGGAGGCTCTCCTGCTGGTGGAGGAGGAAGCTCCCGACATCATCGTGCTGGACTGGATGTTGCCCAACGTGTCGGGTATCGAGGTCTGCCGGCAACTCAAGACGCGCCCCGAGACGCGTTCGGTGCCGGTCATCATGCTGTCGGCCCGCTCGGAAGAGGTGGACCGGGTGCGCGGGCTGGAGACCGGGGCGGACGACTACGTGGTCAAGCCCTATTCGGTGGTCGAACTCATGGCGCGGGTGCGCGCCCAGTTGCGCCGCAGCCGCCCCTCGGCGGTGGGTCAGCAACTGGCCTACGAGGATATCGTCCTCGATTCCGAGACCCACCGGGTGTTCCGGGACCAGAAGCCCCTGAAACTGGGGCCCACCGAGTTCCGCCTTCTGGCCACCTTCATGGAAAAGCCTGGCCGGGTCTGGTCTCGCGAGCAGCTGCTGGACCGGGTCTGGGGCCGCGACATCTATGTCGATACCCGCACCGTGGACGTCCATATCGGGCGGTTGCGCAAGGCGCTGTGCCAGCACGGAGGCTCCGACCCGCTGCGCACGGTCCGCGGGGCTGGCTACGCGCTGGGCTGAGCGGCTCGGAGGATGTGGTCCGGGCGCCGCCGCGCCCGGGCCATCCGTCACGGGCCCTCTAGATCCGGCGCGCTTCATGCCGGTCGCCGGACGGGGTCCGGTCTTCCTGCAAACGCCGCGTCAGCCTTTGCATGTGGGGCCGGAGGCAGCGGGCGGCGAGGCAAGGTGAAGCACCGTGGCGCGACGCGCGGCTCGACAGGCGCGGGCGCCGGCTCGCGGCAGGGCTGCTCGGACCGACATGGGAAGACCGGTTCCACGCCCTTTGCGATTTCGCCGGCCCCTGCGGTGTCTTGCACCCTGGCGGCGTCCTGCTGATCGAAGGCGGGAAACGGATCTCGCCCGCGATCGAGCAGCGTCCGGAGGCGACAAGGTCTCGTGTCGCCCTGTATGCGCGCGATCATCCCGCACAATCGCCGGACGGGCGCCCGGAGCATCCTCTCGTCGAGGTGAACCTCGGGAAGGCCGGGTTGCGGTGCCCCTTTCCAGACGCGCCCCCTACACCACGCGGATCTGTCGCGCCGTGCGTCTTTCGGACCAAGAGCGCGGCCAGGCGACGGCCTTCATGATCCGACGTGGCGGCTTGCGATACGAGCTTCGGGACGTCCTCGCTCGCTTGCGCGACTTCGGTCCCCGGCCGCCGGTTCCGGTGCGCCGGCGTCGGCGTCCGCCGGCTTTCGGATCGGGCGATCCGAGCCGGGCGATCTGCCCATCGCTGACCGCGCGGGCGTTCCGGTCGGTGCGCTATCCGATACTGCCGGACGTGACGGTCAGGACATCCCGCAGGGCTATCGGCAGGCCTGCACGGCAATTTTCCCTCCCCGTCATTGTTCGCCCTGCGCGCCCCGGGATTTCGACCTGTCGCCCTATTTCGAGACCGTGAAGCCACACCTGCGAAACGGCTCGACCACCGCCGCACGAGCCGGGTTCCGGCGCCCCAGCGCGCTGCAGCGCGTCCATGTGCGGGCCCCCTGCAACGGGGCAGGGGCCACCCGTCGCCCGCCACGACGCAGGACGAAGGCCGCGCAAGCGGCCGCTCCGGGGCGGCCGCTCCGGTCTTCGGTCAGCCGGGCTTGCGGGCGACGAAATCGATCAGCGCGGAGAGGCCGGAATGGCCCTTGCCCTCCTGGATCTCCCGCTCGTGGCTGCGGTTTTCCAGGATGTCCCAGCCCGCGAAGGCCTTGGCCAGAAGTGCCTCGGTATACATGTTCTCGACCTGCGGCGGCCCGCCGGTGCCGCGGCCCACCTGTTCGGGGGTGTAGCCATGCAGCAGCAACAGCCCGCCCGGGCGCAGCGCCGCCTGCATCTTTCCGAAAAGAACGTCCCGTCCCGCCGGATCTGCGAACTGGATGAAGATCGCGGCAAGCAGGTCATAGGGTCCGCCCCAGTCGTCGGCGAAGACATCCGCCTCGCGGAAATCGACCTCCACGCCCTGCTCGTCCGCCAGCCGGCGTGCCTTGGCGATTGCCGAGGGCGCGTATTCCAGCGCGGTCACGCGCAGACCCTGCCGGGCCATGAAGACGGAATTCCGCCCCTCGCCGTCGGCCACGGACAATGCCGTGGCCCCGGGCGTCAGAAGGTGGGCATGGTCAATCAGAAACGCCGCCGGTTCCCTGCCGAACAGGTAGTCCGGGATCGCGTAGCGGTCTTCCCAGGCGGCCATTACTTGGCGATCGGGCCGATCATCATGATCATCTGGCGGCCCTCCATCTTCGGCATGTTCTCGACCTTGCCGATTTCCTTGACGTCCTCGGCCACCCGCTCCAGCAATTCGCGTCCGAGGTTCTGGTGCGCCATCTCCCGGCCGCGGAAGCGCAGGGTGACCTTCACCTTGTCGCCGTTCTGGAGAAACTTGACCACGTTGCGCATCTTGACCTCGTAGTCATGGATGTCCGTGTTCGGGCGGAACTTGACCTCCTTGACCTCGATGATCTTCTGTTTCTTGCGCGCTTCGGCTTCGCGTTTCTGGGTCTCGTACTTGAACTTGCCGAAATCCATGATCTTGCAGACGGGCGGGGTGGCGTTGGGCGAGATCTCGACAAGGTCGAGTCCGGCCTCTTCCGCCATTTCGAGCGCCCGCGCGGGCGTGACGACACCGATATTCTCGCCTTCGGCGCCGATCAGGCGGATTTCAGGGGCGCGAATACGGTCGTTCACGCGGGGGCCGGTGTCGCGCGTCGGCGGCGCGTTGTGGGGTCTGCGGGCTATGGTCGTGGTCCTTCGATCATGGGGATTTCGGCTGAGAAGGGTAATGTTGGCTCGCCGGTGTTTCAAGCGGCAAATAGGCGCTTCTTTGCTGCGTTCCGGGGTGTTGCCGTTGCATCGCGAGGACAGGCGCGGCATGGGTGGCGGCAGACCGGGACGCCCTTGTCCGGGCGCCCAAACGGAGTGGCGAGCATGAAGAACGTGATCTGGATCGTGATAGCTCTGGCAGTCGCCACCGGCGGGTATGTCTGGTGGAGTGCGCAGCAGCAGCAGGCGGAGGCCCCGGTCGAGGAGCCGGCGCCTGCCGCCGAAACGCAGGCCGAGCAGGTCGAGCAGGACGCGGACGCCGTCGAAGAGGCGGCCGAGGACGCGGCCGAAAGCGCGGCCGAGGCGGCGGAGGAGGCCCGGACACAGGCCGAGGACGCGATGCGGCAGGCCGAAGACGCCGCCCGCGAGGCGCTCGATGACGCCGAGGCGGCGGCGGACGAAGCGGCGGATGCGGTTCGGGACGCCGCATCGGACGCGGGAGAGGCTGCACAACAGGCCGCCGATGATGCCGCGACGCGGGCCGAGCAAGCGGCAAGCGACGCGACGGAGCAGGCGCGCGATGCAATCTCCGATGCCGAGTCGCGGCTGCGCGAGACCCTGGGGCAGGAGGCGCCCGCCGAGGATGCCGCGCCCGGGACGGAGGAGACTGCACCCGCGACCAAGGAGCCTGCGCCCGCCGAGGAAGCTGCGCCCACGACGGAGGAGACTGCGCCCACGACGGAGGAGACTGCGCCCGCGACGGAGGAGACTGCGCCCGTGACGGAGGAGCCTGCACCCGCCGAGGAGACCGCGCCCGCGACGGAGGAGACCGCGCCCGCGACCGAGGAGACCGCGCCCGCGACGGAGGAGACTGCACCCGCGATGGAGGAGACTGCACCCGCGATGGAGGAGGCCGCGCCCGCAACGGAGGAAGCCGCGCCCGAGGCGTTGACCGTGGACGGGTTCGATTTCGACAGGGTCTCGGAAATCATCGAGAGGTCCGATCTGGGAGCGATCGAGAAGACGACGCTGCGGGCGGCTGTGGAACAGGCCCGCGACAATCCCGAATTGCTTCGTGCGGCGCTGGAGCGGCTGCGCGAGGCGCTGGGCTACGACTGACGGCGGTCGCGCGGATGCGCCGCCTCGGGATGCTGCTGGCCCTGGTGGCGGCTTTCGCCGCCGGGGTCTGGGTGGGGGGATGGCTGGACCTGCCGCGCGTCCGGCTCACATCCGCGCAGCCCTCCGAATCCCGGATGGAGGACGCGATCCGCGACAGCGACACGAAGATGCGCGAAGTGACGGCGCAGTTGCAGGCGCGGCAGGCCGAGGCCGTCGCCGCGCGCGAGGCGATGCGCGACAACCGGGCGCTTTACGTGTCGGGCTATGCGCGCGACCGGGTGCTGCGCCAACTGGACGCGGCGCCGATTGCGCCCGACCGGCGGGCGGAACTGCGCGAGGCGCTGGACGATGCCGAGGAACACCCGGCGCGTCTGCGCGCCGTTCTGGCGGACATTCGCGTGGCGCTCGGGCGCTGAGCGCCCGCGGTCAGCCCACGAAAGCCTTTTCCACCACGTATTCGGCGGGCTCCGAATTGGCGCCCTCGCGCAGCCCGAACCCTTCGAGGATGCGCTTGAGATCGGTGTTCAGCCCGATCGAGCCGCAGACCATCGCGCGGTCCGTGCCGGGGCCGAAATCCGTCACGTCCAGATCCCCGAACAGCGTGCCGTTCTCGATCAGGTCGGTGATCCGGCCCATCTTCGGGCTCTCTTCGCGGGTGGTGGTGGGGTAGTAGACCAGCTTGTCCGCGAAGCCCTCGCCGAACAGCTCGGCCAGCAGCTCGTCCTCGCGCACGCCGTCCACGAGCTGGCGGCCATATTCCAGCTCCGCCACCTCGCGGCAGGTATGGGTCAGGATCACCCGGTCGTAATCCTCGTAGGTCTGCGGATCGCGAATCAGCGAGGCGAAAGGCGCGATCCCGGTGCCGGTGGCGAACAGCCACAGCCGCTTTCCGGGCAGCAGCGCGTCATGCACCAGCGTGCCCACCGGCTTGGGGCGCAGGATGATCTGGTCGCCGGGCCGGATGTGTTGCAGCCGCGAGGTCAGCGGGCCGTCCTGCACCTTGATCGAGTAGAATTCCAGCTCCTCGGCCCAGGCGGGCGAGGCGATGGAATAGGCGCGCAGCAGCGGCTTGCCATCTTCCTTGAGCAGCCCGATCATCACGAACTCCCCCGAGCGGAAGCGCAGCGATTGCGGGCGCTCCACGCGGAAGGAAAACAGCCGGTCCGTCCAGTGGGTGACCTCGGTCACCTTGGCGGCATCGGGCAGGGTGGGCAGCTTGACGGGTTTGGCGTCTGTCACGGGTTTTTGCTCGGTCATGTCCATGTGCCCCGGGCTATCCCGGCAGCTTCTGTTAATCCTTGATCCATGTCAGTTAAACCCCCGATGCCCCGCGCAGCCGCGACTGGTAGTCATGCGCGCGCCAGTCGGCGCGGGCCAGCCAGTGGGCCTCGGGCTGCCGGGCGGCCAGGTCGGCGGGAATCTCCACCTCGTCGAAACCCGCGCGCCGCGCCATGGCGTACTGGTCGGCCAGCACATGGCCCACCGCGCGCAGCCGCCCGCGATACCCCGCCTCGCGCAGCCGCCGCGCCAGGGTGAAGCCGCGCCCGTCCGCGAAGGACGGGAAGGCCACGCGCACCAGTTCCACCCCGCCGAGCCTGGCGGCAAGCGCCTCCGGATCGGTCTCGGGCGGCAGGTCCAGCACGGCGCTGTCCGGGCCGGTCCAGTCGTCCGGGGCGAACCCGTGATCGGTGACGATGACGGGATGGCTCATGCGGTCTCTCCTTGCCTGACGACGCGGCCATCCACGACATGGATGCCGCATTCCTGCTTGGCCTGCCCGCGCCAGCGCCCGGCGCGGGGATCCTCGCCCCGGGCCACCCGGCTGGTGCAGGGGGCGCAGCCGATCGAGGGGAAGCCCCGCGCCACCAGCGGATGCCGGGGCAGGCGGTTTTCCTCCATGTAGGCGCGCACATCCTCGGGCGCCCAGTGGCACAGCGGGTTGACCTTGATCCGGCCGGTGCCCGGCTCGGCCTCGAAGAAGTCGAGCGTGGCCCGCGTGGCGCCCTGGAACCGCTTGCGCCCGGTGATCCAGCCGTCGAACCCCTCCAGCGCGCGGGCCAGCGGCCGTGTCTTGCGCAGCGCGCAGCAGGCGTCGGGATCGGTGCGATGCAGGGTGTCGCCCGCATCCTCGGCGGCGCGTTCGGCCGGGTCGGGCCGGATCACCCGCACATCGCGCAGCCCCAGCCGTTCGGCCAGTTCGGCCTGGTAGGCCAGCGTCTCGGCAAAGAGCATCTCGGTGTCGATGAACAACACCGGCGTGTCCCGCGCCGCCAGCGCCACGAGATGCAGCAGCGCCACCGATTCCGCGCCGAAGCTGGAGACCATCGCCACCCGCCCGGCCACGCCCTCGCGCAGCACCGCCTGCAGCACGGCGGTGGCGCCGTGATGGCGCAAGCGCGCGTTGAGGGCCCGCGCCCGGTCCTGCGGCGCCGGCGCCCGGTCCGGCGGGGGGGAGCCTCCGGCGGGAGTATTTGGGGCGAGAGGAAGCCGGGACCTGTCAGGCCGCATTGGCGTGGTCCTTGCGGTAGAGGGCGGCCTTGAACGGGTCCATCCCGACGCGGCGCCAGGTTTGCAGGAAGGTCTCGGCCGGACCCTCGCGCAGGTCGAGATAGGCCAGCACCAGCCGCTCGATGGCGGGCACGATCTCTTCGGCGCCGAAGCCCGGGCCGGTGCGGGTGCCGAGCGCGGCGGTCTCGGTGTGGTCCCCGCCCAGGGTGATCTGGTAGGTCTCCACGCCAGCGCGGTCCAGCCCGAGGATGCCGATATGGGCCACATGGTGATGGCCGCAGGCGTTGATGCAGCCCGATATCTTGATCTTCAACTCGCCGATCTCGTGTTCGAGCTTCAGGTCCTCGAAGCGGGTGGCGATCTTCTGCGCCACCGGGATCGAGCGGGCGGTGGCCAGCGCGCAGTAATCCATGCCGGGGCAGGCGATGATGTCGCTGATCCGGCCCAGGTTGGCGGTGCCGAGCCCGGCCGCGCGCAGCGCGCGGTGCAGCGCAGGCAGGTCGGCCTTGTGGACATGGGGCAGGATCACGTTCTGCTCGTGGCTGATGCGCAGCTCGTCATGGCCGTAGCGCGCGGCCAGGTCGGCCAGCAGGCGCATCTGGTCGGCGGTGGCGTCGCCCGGCGTGCCGCCACGGGGCTTGAGGCTGACGGTGACGATGGCATGGCCGGGCGCGCGATGGGCGGCGAGATTGGTGTCGGCCCATGCGCGGAACACCGGGTCGGTGGCGTGGGCGGCCTCGAAGGCGCCCCCGTCGCGCGTGGCGAAGGCGGGCGGGGCGAAGCCCCGGCGGATCTCCTCCAGCGCCGTGCGGTCGGCCCCGGCGAAGCCCGGACGCAACTCCGCGAAACGGGCCTCGACCCGCGCGCGGATCGCCTCGATGCCGTGTTCGTGCACCATGATCTTGATGCGGGCCTTGTACTTGTTGTCGCGCCGGCCGAGCAGGTTGTAGGTGCTCACGATCGCCTCGAGATAGGGCAGCAGATCGGCCTCGGGCAGGAAGTCGCGGATCACCTGGCCCAGCATCGGGGTGCGGCCCAGACCGCCGCCCACGATCACCTCGAAGCCGGTCTCGCCCGCGCGCCGCACCATGCGCAGACCGATGTCATGGGCGCGGGTGACGGCGCGGTCATTGGGGCTGCCGGTGACGGCGATCTTGAACTTGCGCGGCAGGAACTGGAATTCCGGGTGGTCGGTGGACCATTGCCGGATCAGCTCGGCATGGGGGCGGGGATCGGCGATCTCGTCGGCGGCCGCGCCCGCGAAATGGTCGGCGGTGACGTTGCGGATGGTGTTGCCCGAGGTCTGGATCGCGTGCAGCCCCACCTCTGCCAGCGCGTCCAGGATGTCGGGCACGTCGGCGAGCCTGGGCCAGTTGAACTGGATGTTCTGGCGGGTGGTGAAATGGCCATAGCCCTTGTCCCAGCGCTCGGCGATCCCGGCCAGCTTGCGCATCTGCGCCGAGGACAGGGTGCCGTAGGGAATGGCCACCCGCAGCATGTAGGCATGCAGTTGCAGGTAGAGCCCGTTCATCAGGCGCAGGGGCTTGAACTCGTCCTCGGTGAGCGCCCCGGACAGGCGGCGCGCGACCTGGGCACGGAACTGGCGGTTGCGCTCGGCGAGGAAGGCGGCGTCGAATTCGGTCTGGCGATACATCTCGGTCTCCGTCTGCTGGAGGGGGCGGGGCGCGCGGCGGTCAGGCGGTTTCCTGCTTGCCGTGCGGCCGGTTCGACGGGCCGCGGGCGCGGAAGGCTTCGCGGAAATGCGCCGGGCGCGGGCCGTCGGGGCCGGGCCGCACGGGGGCGAGGTAGACGCCCACCGCCTCCTGCGCGCGGCGCTCGGCCTCCAGCAGGCGCAGCTGGGCATGGGCCTCGTCGGTCAGCACCTCGGCCTCGTCCAGCCGGCGGGTCCACCGGTCGTCGGCGGCGAGGTAGATCACGTCGCCTTCGACAAGCGCGTTCGCGGTGACGACGCTGGGGGCGAAACGGGTGCTCATATCGCGGCCTCCTGCTCCGGGATCGCCCGGGCGGCGGGCGGGACGGCGCGGGGCGAAAGCCCCAGCATCAGCAGCGCGGGCCCATCCAGCGCGGCGCGTGCGACGGTGGAGGGCAGCGCGCCCAGCGTGGTGGCCAGCACCCTTTCTTCGGGGCGCGAGGCATGTTCCACCACGCTCATCGGCGTGGCGGGGTCGGCGCCATGCATCAGGAGCCGGCCCTGGATGAAGCGCGCGGCGCGCTTGCCCATGTAGATTGCCGCGACCTCGCCGGCGCGGGCCAGCGCGCGCCAGTCCTGCTCCGCCAGCCCCTCGGCGTCCTGCCCGGTCATCAGCCGGGCCGAGGAATTGCGACCGCGCCGCGTCAGGCTCTGGCCAAGGCTCGCGGCGGCGGCGGAGGCGGCGGTGATGCCGGGCACCACGTGCCAGCCGATGCCTGCGGCCTCGCAGGCCTCCATCTCCTCGTCGAGACGGCCGAACACCGCAGGGTCGCCGCCCTTGAGCCGCACGACCTGCGCGCCCTGCGCCGCATGTTCGACCAACAGCGCGCTGATCTCGGATTGCGGCATGGAGCGGCCGAAGCCGGTCTTGCCGGCCTCCAGGATCACCGCCTCGCGGCGGGCGAGTTCCAGGATCGCGGGCGGGACCAGCCGGTCATGGATGACCACATCCGCCTCGTCCAGCCGGCGGCGCGCCTTGAGCGTCAGCAGTTCCGGATCACCCGGTCCCGCGCCCACGAAGGCCACGTGGCCGGGGCGGGCCTGCCGGTCGAGATGAGTGGCCAGCAAGGTGTCGAGGGCCGTCCGGGCGGCATCCTCGCCCCCCGCGTCCAGCGCACGTGGGCCGTCGCGGAAATGGTAGTCGGACCAGAAATCGCGGCGCGCGCGGCCCTTGGGCAGCGCATCGGCGCGTGCCCGGAATGCCTTGCCGATCCGCGCGAGAGCACCGAGCCGGGTGGGCAGGCGGGCTTCCAGGTCGGCCTTCATGGCGCGGGCCAGCACCGGGGCTGCGCCCTCGGTGCCGATGGCGACGGTGACGGGGTCGCGATCCACGATCGCGGGGGTGAGGAAGGCGCTGGCCTCCAGGTTGTCCACCACGTTGACCAGGGCGCCGGCCTTCCGGCCCAGCGCGGCGGTGCGGGCGTCCTGCGCCGCGTCCTCGTCGGCGGCATAGACCAGCGTCGCGCCTTGCGTGTCGACGCCCGTGAGGGCGCGGCGGTGCAGCACGATCCGGCCCTCGGCCGCCCAGCCCTCGATCTCGGGGGCCGGGTCGCGGGCGAAGACCTCCAGCCGCGCGGGGGTGCGCATCAGCAGCCGCAGCTTGGCCAGCGCGGCATCGCCACCGCCCGACAGGAGCACGCGCGTGCCCTCCATCGCGAGGAAGACGGGAAAATGGTTCATGGCAGGCCCCTCCACAGGTTCGGCTCTGCCCATAAAATAGAACACTGGTCTGAAAAATGGCCATATGTCTGGATAAATAAGAACGATGGTTCTGGAAAATCAGCGCAAACGCCCTATCGTTCCAATCACCGGGTAACCAGACAAAAGGCGGTCCGCATGGACGACACTGACAGGAAAATCCTGCGGGCCCTGCAGGAGGATGCAGGCCAGTCGCTGGAGGAGATCGCGCGGTCCGTCGGCTCTTCGAAGACGCCGGTCTGGAATCGCATCCGCAAGATGCGCGAGGCGGGAATCATCGGCCGGCAGACGGTGATCCTCGATGCCGAGGCGCTGGGCTTCGAGGCGTGTTTCTTCGTGCTGATCCGCACGTCGGAGCACGAGGCCGAATGGCAGGCGGCTTTCCTCGCGGCGCTGAAGGAGCGCCCCGAGGTGCAGGAAGCGCACCGTCTGGCGGGCGACGTGGATTACATCCTGAAGGTCCGGGTCAAGAACGCCCGCGCCTACGATGCCTTCTACCAGGCGCTGATCTCGGAGGTGAAGGTGCACAACGTGACGGCGCTGCTGTCCATGGAGGAGATCAAATCCACCACCGCGCTGCCGATCTGAGCCCGCTCAGGCAAACACCTCCAGCCGCTCCAGCCCATGGAAATGATACAGGTCCGCGTAGCGCGGCGGGGCTGCCAGCCGCAGGCCGGGGCAACGGGCGAACAGGATCGGCAGCGCCACGCGCAGCTCCAGCCGCGCCAGCGGCGCGCCCACGCAGAAATGCAGCCCTGCGCCAAAGCTCGTATTGGGCCGCACCGGGCGGGACGGGTCGAAGCGGTCTGGCCCGGCCCAGATGGCCGGGTCGCGGTTGGCCGCCCCCAGCATCAGCGCGACCGTGTCGCCGCGCACGAAACGGTGGCCGAACAGCGTGACATCCTCGTAGGCGTAGCGGGTGAACATGTGCAGCGGCGGGTCGAAGCGCAGGATCTCCTCCACCGTGGCGTCCACCGCATCGGGGGCCAGCACCGCGGGCGTCGCGCCCTGCTCCAGCAGCGTCTTCACCCCGTTGCCCATGGTGTGCACCGTGGCCTCGTGCCCCGCGTTCAGCAGCAGGATGCAGGTGGTGATCAACTCGTCGGTCGAAAGCGTCTCCCCGGCCTCCTCGGCCGCGATCAGGTGGGTGATGAGATCGTCGGCGGGTCGCGCGCGGCGCTCGTCCACATGGCCGCGCAGGAAATCCGAGAACTCTTCGGCCGCGCGCGCCGCTCCGACTTCCACCGCCCGGTCGCGGCGGGCCTGGTACATCGCCACCATCGCGTTCGACCAGGCCAGCAGCTGCGGCGCCAGGCTTTCGGGCACGCCCAGCAGCCGCGCGATCACGATCACCGGCACTTGCCGGCAATAGGCCGGCATCAGGTCGAACGCGCCTTGCGGGAACGCGTCGATCAGCTGGTGACACAGCGCGGAAATCTCTGGCTCCAGCGCGCGGATGCGGCGCGAGGTGAAGGCGCGCAGCACCAGCCCGCGCAACCGCGTGTGGCGCGGCGGCTCCAGCTCCAGCATGGAATGGGCCTCGACCGCATGGAAGGCCGCGAGATGCGGGGGAACGGGGGCGGCCTGCTCGGGTGGCACCTCGCGGCCGAAGCGGCGATCCCGCAGGATCGCGTCCACCGCCTCGAATCCGAAGGCGGCCGGCCTCCCGTATTCCTCCCAGAACGCAAGGGGGCCGCGTGCCCGCGCGCCGGCATAGAATGGGTAGGGATCCTGCACGAAGGCGGGGTCGGTCGGAGATTGCTGCAAGCGGATCATGCCGCGTTGTCGCGCCGGGGCCCGCCCGATGCAAGCCCGCCCTTTCTCCGACAAAAAATATCGGGAAAGGGGTTGACCCATGCTCAGCATGGTGTATCCGAGCAATTGTGTCGGAAATGCCGGCAAACCGCCATTCAAAGGGAGTTGTTCATGAGCACCGTAACCCGCCCGGCCCTTGCCGGGATCCTAGCAGCCGCCACGATGATGACCTCGGCTCCGGCGCTATTCGCCGAAGGCGAGCTCAATCTCTATTCGTCGCGGCATTACGATACAGACGAACGGCTCTATTCCGATTTCGAAGAGATGACCGGCATCACGGTCAACCGTCTCGAGGGCAATGCCGACGAGCTGATCGCGCGGATGCAGGCCGAGGGCGCCAACAGCCCCGCCGACGTGTTTCTGACCGTGGACACCGTCCGCCTTGCCCGCGCTGCCGATCTGGGCCTGATGCAGCCGATCGAGAGCGACGTGCTGGAGACCCGCGTCCCGGCCTATCTGCAGGATGACGAGAACCGCTGGTTCGCCTTCTCGCAGCGCGCGCGCATCCTGTTCTACGACAAGACGGAGGTGGAAAACCCGCCGCTGAGCTATCAGGACCTGGCCAACCCCGAATACGAGGGCATGGTCTGCATCCGCTCGTCCACGAATGTCTACACCCAGAACATCACCGCCGCGCTGATCGCGCATCTGGGCCGCGACGCGGTGGCGGACTGGGCCGAAGGCGTGGTGAGCAACTTCGCGCGCGCCCCGCAGGGCGGCGATACCGACCAGCTGCGCGGCATCGCCTCGGGCGAGTGCGACATCGCCATGTCCAACACCTACTACTATGCTCGCGTGCTGCGGAAGGGCGACAGCCAGATGAGCGAAGATCAGATCGCCAATATCGGCTGGGTCTTCCCGAACCAGAACGACATCGGCGCGCACATGAACATCTCGGGTGGCGGTGTCGCGGCGAACGCGCCCAACCGCGAGAACGCGATCCGCTTCCTGGAATACCTCGCCTCGGATCAGGCGCAGGAATATTTCTCGGCGGGCAATGACGAATACCCGGCGGTGCCGGGCGTCGGGCTGGCCCCGTCCGTGGCGGCGCTGGGCATCTTCCGTCCCGACACGATCGACCTGTCCGACATCGCCGAGAATATCGAGGCTGCGGTCGAGGTGCTGAATGAGGCCGGCTGGGAGTAATCCTCCGGCACGCGCCACACACACTCTCTCCCGGACGATCTGGCGCGGCCTTCTGGCCGCGCCTTTTTCATGCGCGATGGCCAAGGAGGCGAGGGCGCGCCGCCGCGCCCTGACGGACAGGGCAGGCCGGCTCTCGGGGCTCTCAGCGCAGCGGGTCCTCGACCATCTCGGCGCCGGGGGCGGGGGTGGCGCGGGGGATCTCGGGGCTGTTGCGGCCCAGCGTCCGGCATACCAGGATCACCGGCAGAAGCCCCACGGCCACGATCACCAGCGAGGGCACCGCCGCCCCCTCCAGCCGTTCGTCGGCGGCGAGCCGATGGGCCTGCACCGCCAGCGTGTCGAAATTGAAGGGCCGCATGATCAGCGTGGCGGGCAGTTCCTTCATCACGTCCACGAACACGATCAGCAACGCCGTCAGCACCGAGGGCCGCAGGATCGGCAGGTGCACCCGGCGCAGCATGCCCACCGGCGTGGCGCCCAGCGTGCGGGCCACCGCGTCGGTATTGGGGTGAAGCGTGACCAGCCCGCCGTCGTAGGTGTTCAGAGCGGCGGCCATGAACCGGACCATGTAGGCCATTACCAGCACCCAGATCGAGCCGGTGAACAGCAAGCCGGTGTCGATCCCGAAGCGGGCCTCCATGAAGGCGTCGATCCGGTTGTCGAGTGCGGCGAAGGGCACCAGCAGCCCCACCGCGATCACGCCGCCCGGCACCGCGTAGCCGATCCGCGTGATCTGGCCCGCCGTGGCCGCGACGCGCCCGGGATGCAGTCGCTGGTGAAACCCCACCAGCACGGCCGCGGTGACGGTCATCACCGCCGCCACACCCGCCAGAACGATCGAGTTGCGGATGAAGCCCAGGTAGCGCTCCGACAGCAGGTTCTGCCCGGATCCGAAGGACATCTCGAACAGCAGGGCCACGGGCAGCACGAAGCCAAGCAGCACCGGCGCCGCGCACAGGATCACGGCGCCCCAGCTCTGCCAGCCGACGAGGTCCACAGGCGGCACCCGCTCGAAGCGTCGCCCGGCGCCATGGTGGCGCGCCGCGCCCCGCGTGGTGCGCTCCAGCATGGCCAGCAGCAGGGCGAAGCCCAGCAGGCACAGCGCCAACTGCGCCGCCGCCGCGCGGTCGGCCATCGAGAACCACGAGGTGTAGATGCCGGTGGCGAAGGTCTGAACGCCGAAATATTTCACCGTGCCGAAATCGGCGATCGTCTCCATCACCGCCAGCAGCACGCCCCCGGCGATCGCGGGCCGCGCCATCGGCAGCGACACGCGCCAGAACGCGCCCCAGGCGGTTTGGCCCAGCGCCCGCGCGGCCAGGTTGGCGGTGGCCGATTGTTGCAGGAAGGCCGCCCGCGCCAGCAGGTAGACATAGGGATAGAGCACCAGGATCAGCATGATCGCGGCGCCGCCTTCCGAACGCACTTCCGGGAACCAGTAGTCCCGTGGGCCCCAGCCCGTCACCTCGCGCAGGAAATTCTGCACCGCGCCCGGATGGTCCAGCAGATCGGTATAGGCATAGCCCATCACATAGGCGGGAAAGGCCAGCGGCAGCGCCAGCGCGATCTCGAACAGGCGCACCCCCGGGAACCGGGTCATCGTGACAAGCCACGCGGCCCCGGTGCCGATCGCCGCCGTCCCGATGCTGACGAGCAGCACCAGTGTCAGCGTGGTGGAGGTATAGCGCCACAGCACGGTCTCGGCCAGGTGCGCCAGCGTGTCGGTGGTGCCCATGGTCGCGGCGATGGCCACGGCCGCCATCGGCAGCACGCACATCACCGCCGCGGCCAGCGCGCCCCAGCGAAGGACGCGCGCGGCGCCGTCGCCGTAGCGCCTGCGTGCCGGTGCCGCGCTCATGTCCGCGCTCATGTCCGCGCTCCGGTCACGCCGCCTCCAGCGCCGCGACGATGGCGCCGAAATCGGCGGCCTTCAGGCTGGCGCCGCCCACCAGCGCCCCGTCCACGTTCGAGACCCCGAAGATGTCGGCGGCGTTGTCCGGTTTCACCGACCCGCCGTAGAGCAGCCGGACCGAGCGGCCCACGGCTTCGCCGAAACGGCGTTCCAGCAGGGAGCGGACATGGTCGTGCACCTGGCCGATCTGCTCCAGCGTCGGGGTCTTTCCGGTTCCGATGGCCCAGACCGGCTCGTAGGCGATCACCAGGTTGTGCGCGCTGGACCCGTCCGGGACCGAGCCGGAGAGCTGGCCGCCGATGATGTCGAGCGTCCTTCCCGCCTCGCGCTCCGCCAGGTGTTCGCCCAGGCAGACCAGCGCCACCAGACCGGCCTGTTGCGCCGCGCATGCCTTGAGGCGCACCCGTTCGTTGGTTTCGCCGTGATCGGCGCGCCGTTCGGAATGGCCGACAACGACATGGGTCGCGCCCGCGTCCCGCAGCATGTCGGCCGAGATGTCCCCGGTGTGAGCGCCGGACGCGGCGGCGTGGCAATCCTGCCCGCCGATCTCCAGCGGATGATCCTGCGCGAGGGCGGCCGCCCGCGAGACCAGCGTGGCAGGAGGACAGATCAGCAGGTCGCATCCGGGATCTGGAAAGGCGGCCATCAACCCGGCGATTTCGGGAAGGTCCGCGCCCGTGCCGTTCATCTTCCAGTTGCCCGCCGCCAGCTTGCGTCTCATCCGTCCGGTCCCCCGTTCCGCTTGCGGCGGTATCTTTCTTCCGGGGGCGGCGGCGTCAACCCCGTCCGCGGTGCCCGGAGGCACCGTGGGCCGCGGTCACTGGCCGCGCGCGGCCTGCAATTCCTCGACATCCTTGAACTTGATCGATTCGCCGCAACCGCAGGCGTCCGACACGTTCGGATTGCGAAAGCGGAAGCCGGATTCCAGCAGCGAGGTCTCGTAGTCGATCTCGGTGCCGAAGAGGAACATCTGCGCCATGGGCGCGATCAGCACGCGCGCGCCGTCCTGTTCCACGACTTCGTCGTTGGCGTCGGGCGCGTCGACGTATTCCATCGTGTATTCCATGCCGGCGCAGCCGCCTTTCTTGACGCCGATCTTGAGGCCGAAGCGCTGGTCGCGGTCCATCAGCCGCGTGATCTGCGCCACGGCGGCCGGGGTCATGCTGACGGGGGGCTTGCCTGGGATGCCGAACATCGCTGGCTCCTTTCAATCCTGACCCTCAAACTAGGATACATGGGGCCAGGTCTCAAGGGTGGAGCGACAGGACGGGCCACGGAAGACCGTGCGGAACGCAAGGGGGCGGCCCGCTCCGGCCGCCCCTCGAGATGTCCTGGATGCCTGTGCGGCGCTCACAGGCCCATGCAGTTGGCGTAGTAGGTCACGGTGGAGGGCCAGTCCGAGAAGACGCCCACGACCCCCACGTCCTGCGCCAGCACGTCGAGCACCTCGAAATAATCCCCGTCGGAGCCGATCGCCTCCTTGACCGTCTGGAAAAACCATCCGCCGCCATTGCCCAGAGGGCCCGAGCGTTCCAGGGTCCAGGTGATGATCCCCAGGCCTGCGGCCTTCGCCTCCTCGGCATAGACGGAGGGGACGATCTCGCCGGCCTCGTCCAGCGTGATCAGCATCCACAGCGGCGGGGCGATGTAGTTGACGCCCATTGCCTTCAACTCGGCCATGGTGGGCTTGAAGGAGGCCGCATCCATCGGGTCGATCAGGCCCTCGTCCTCGTCCGAGGCCGCGTAGCGATCGTCGAGATAGACCGCCTGCGCGCCAAATTCCGGCTCGTTCTCGATCCAGTATTTCACGTCGTCGAGATTGAAGCTCTGGACCCAGACACGGCTGGGGTCGATGCCCGCGGCCTTGTATTCGTCGATCAGCTTCTGGGCATAGTCGGCCTGGCTGAAGCCCTCATGCGGCATTTCGACCGAGGCGGATTTCAGCTCGGGGGTGAAATCGGCGCCCAGGCTGTCGAAGAGCGCGATGGAGTCCGCATGGGTCAGCAACGTGGCGTTGCCGGAATAGAGATCCGTGCGCCAGCTCGCCGTGCCGTCGAGATAGTCCGCCGCGGTGGTGGCAGCGCCGTTGGCCGCGTCCATCTTGGGACGCAGGGTGCGGAACTGCTCCAGCGTGATCTCGGAGGTGCGGCACTCGGCTTTGGCCCGCGCCACGTTCGAGGCGGGCGTGAACGGGGTCACGCAGGTGCCGGCAAGCTCGCTCACCAGGATGTCGGTGGTGGTGTGCAGGTCGTTCTGCGCGTGACGGCAGACCAGCTCGTGATCCTTGGTGAAGGTCACGTCGCATTCGAGGATGCCGGCGCCCATCTGCGCGGCGGCGACGTTCGATTCGACCGTATGCTCGGGGAACAGCAGCGGCGCGCCGCGGTGGCCGATGGAGAACTTGCTCGTGCTGGCGGTCTGCCCGCGGCAGGACAGCAGCTTGTCCTTCAAAGGGCCGTCGGCCATCTGGCCGATCAGGTAGGCCGGACGCGGCCCGTATTCGACGGTAAAGCCGGAAAGGTCGTCCGCCAGCGCCCCGCCGGCGGTCATGGCGAGGGCGATTGCCGTCAGGCTGCGGGAAAGGATCATGCGAGTCTCCGTCACGAGGATGCGAGGCGCGCATCCCTGCGCCGTTCATGTAACATCCGCCCGACAGAACGGCGTCAGGCGGATGACAGATCGGCGTCAGGCGGATGACGGAGCCGTGTCCGTTACATGAAGCCCAGTTCCAGCCGGGCCTCGTCGCTCATCATGTCCATGCCCCAGGGGGGATCCCAGGTCAGTTCCACGTCGACCTGCTTCACTCCGGGCAGCGGCTCGATGGCATCGGCCACCCAGCCCGGCATCTCGCCGGCCACGGGGCAGCCCGGCGCGGTCAGCGTCATGATGATGTGCACCGCGTTCTCGGCGTCGATCTCGATCGTGTAGATCAGGCCCAGGTCGAAGATGTTCACCGGGATCTCGGGGTCGTAGACGCCCCGGCACGCCTCCACCACCTGGTCGTAGAGCGGGTGCTCGGTATTCGACGGCTTGATCAGCGGCGTGCCCTCAAGCGGCTGGGATGCGTTGTTCATGCGAACCTCTCGCCTGTATTCCGACCAAAGATATAGGAAAAAGCCCGGCGCCCGTAAAGGGAGCGCGCGCAACAAGTCTTGCATATGGTTCGATATGGAACAATATAATACGATATCGTACCAGTTGGGGTTCGCCAGATGCAACGCAGAGCCTTTGTTCGTCTTCTCGGCGGTGGCGCCATTCTGGCGGCAGGCGCTGCCGGTGGCTGGTCCTGGGCCAAGGCCCGGATCTTTCCGGTGCCGCCCGGCGCCATCGCCCCCTGGGCCGCCGCCGCGCAGGAAACGGAGCCCCGGCGCTTCGCGCTGGCGCATGCGATCCTGGCGCCGAATTCCCACAACCTTCAGCCGTGGCGCGCCGACCTGTCGGTGCCGGGCGAGATCGGGATCAGCCTGGATCCGGCTCGGATGCTGCCCGAGACCGATCCGTTCAACCGCCAGATCACCATGGGGCTCGGGACCTTTCTCGAGACCCTGGAAATGGCCGCGCGGGCGCGCGCTCACCGACCCGAGACAACACTGTTCCCCGAGGGCGTGCCCGGGGCGCGCCTGGATGGACGCCGGCTGGCCACGGTGCGGCTTTCGGAGGATCCGGACGCCCGGACGGATGCGCTTTTCGCCGAGGTCACGCGCCGGCGCACCGATCGGCGGGCCTACGATCCGTCCCGCCCGGTCACACCTGCCGAGGCGGAGGCACTCGCGGCCGCCGCCCGCCCGGGGGGGCGGTTGCGCGCCGGTGCCGCGATCGAACCGAGCCAGGTGGCGGCCATCCGCGCCATCGCCCGCGCGGCCTGGGTGCAGGAGCTTGCGACCGAGCGCACCTTCATGGAATCCGCGCGGGTTCTGCGGATCGGTACCTCCGAGATCGATCGCCACCGCGACGGCATCGTGATCGATGCGCCCTTTCTCGTGATGCTGGAGCGAACGGGCCTGTTCGACCGCACCGTCTATCCGGGCGCGGAGTCGATGGCCATTCGCGGCCAGATCGAGGAATTCGACGCCACCGCCGAGTCGACGCCGGCCTATCTGTGGATCGTCACCGAGGGCAACGACCGGGCAACGCAAGTGGAAGCGGGCCGCGCCTACATGCGCATGGCCCTGGCGGCAAGCGGGCTGGGCCTCGCGCTGCATCCCAACCAGCAGGCGCTCCAGGAATATGCCGAGGTCGCCGCGCAATACGCCCGCATCCACACGGTGCTTGACGCGCCCCGACCGGACCATACTGTCCAGATGCTGGCGCGTCTGGGACGCCTGCCGCGAGGGGCGGACGCCGCGCCACCGGCGCCAAGACGCGGATTGCGGGCGCATCTGACGGGCTAACGGGACTGGAATGTCGGAGCAAAGCAGCAGGAAGGCGGACGCGGCCGGGCTCTGTTTCCGCCTCTTGAACGAGATCGGCATCATCGCCCAACTGAGCCGCACGCTGTTCGAAAAGCGTCTGCCCGATGGCCTGACGGTGCCGCATTTCTCGGTGCTGAACCATCTGGTCCGGCTGGGTGACGCGAAGACCCCGCGCGAACTCGCGCGCGCGTTCCAAGTGCCCAAGACCACGATGACGCATACGCTCGCCGGGCTGGAGGCGCGCGGCTACATGCGCTGGGCACCCAATCCGAGCGACGGGCGCAGCAAGCTGGTCATGCTGACCCCGGAAGGCGTGCAGTTCCGTGACGAGGCGATCCTCAGTCTCTGCCCCGACATCGCCGACCTGATGGACCGCGTGCCCCTGGAGGAGATCGAGCGATTGTTGCCGGGGCTTGAAGCGCTGCGCGCCGAACTGGACGCGATGCGCGATGCCTGAGGGCAGTGTCACGCGCGCCCGGGCCTGCAGCGCCTGTCGAACGCCCCGCGCCGCTTGTCGGAGGGCGGGCGCTGCCATAGGTCAGGCCCGTGCGACACGGACAAGGCCGGGCCCGATGACCGAGCGGCTGACCGAAGCGATCCGCGCGGCGCTGCGCCGCCTGCGCCGCCCCGCCGAAAGGCGGGTGACGGACGATACCATGCGCGGCGGGCTTCCGGAGAGGTCCGCGCCCGACACGTTCGATGAGTACGACGCGCTGCCGGCGCCGCTGCGGCACTGGCTGGCACAGGCCGCGATGCCCTGGTCTCCGCGTTCGGCGCTGCGGATCTGGCAACGGGTGCTGCGGCGCTCCGGTGGAGACATCCGGCTTGCGCAGCGCGAAATGAGCCGGATCGAAGCCGAAAAGCTCGCGGAGGAGGTGGCCCGCGTCTGGGGGCCGGATCACCCCTATCTCAGCGCGCGAGGCTTGCGCGCTGCTGGCCCTCCGCGTCGAAATTCGAAGGGTCCAGCCAGGCCTCCAGCGCGCCGCGGCGGGCCGGCCAGTCGTCGTTGATCATGGCGAACCACGCGGTGTCGCGGTTGCGTCCCTTGTAATGCGTGGCCTTTCGGAACGTGCCCTCGTAGCGAAAGCCCAGCCGCTCGGCGGCACGGCGCGAGGCGGCGTTCAGAGCGTCGCATTTCCACTCGTAGCGGCGGTAACCCAACTCGTCGAAGACGTGCCGCGCCATCAGATACATCGCCTCCGTCGCCGCCCGCGTGCCCGCAAGACGCGGCGACAGGTGGATATGACCCACCTCGATCGTGCCCAGCTCGGGGGCGATGCGCAGGAAGCTCGCGAGGCCGGCCGGGCCGTCGGCGTCGAAGATGGTGAAGAACTGTGGATCCTCGCCGGTGCAGGCGGTGTCCATCCAGAGGCGCAGGCCGTGCGCGTCGGCGAACGGGCCGTAAGGCAGGTAGGTCCAGCCCCGCCCCCCGGTGTCGGGCGCGAAGGCCGCATGCAGCGCCCCGGCATGGGCGGCCGGATCGCAGGGCTCCAGCCGGCAGTATCGGCCGGCCATGGGGCGGCGCGGCGGTGCGGGGCGGGGCAGGGTGACCTCCAGCGGCGCGCCGACCGGCTGGTCCGATGCGTTCCAGCCGGTCATGCGCATCGGCTCCGGCGCGGCGCGGCACGCTTCCGCGGCCCCGCCGGGCCGTCCTCGCGGGAAGCCCCGCCAGTACCGGGGAGCGCGCGCCGCGCGGCTGTCCGGGTCATGGCTGGCCCGGCATGCCCGGGCGGCGCTTGCGCACGGGTGCGGGGCGCACCCGGCGCTCGATCTCGTCATAGAGCAGCCCGGCCACGTTCTTCTTCGAGACCGTCTCGATCCCCTCGAGCCCGGGCGAGGAATTGACCTCGAGCACCTTCGGCCCGTCCTCCGAGCGCAAAAGGTCCACGCCCGCGAGATTGAGGTTGAAGGCCCGCGCGGCGCGCAGCGCGGTATCGCGCTCGGTCTTGGTGATGCGCACCCGCTGCGCCGTTCCGCCCCGGTGCAGGTTCGAGCGGAAATCGCCCTCCGCCCCGGTGCGTTTCATCGAGGCCACCACCTTGTTGCCGACCACGAGGCAGCGGATGTCCTCGCCCGCGGCCTCCTTCACGAAGGCCTGCACCAGGAAATTCGCCTTGAGGCCGCGGAACGCGTCGATCACCGATTGCGCCGCCTTCTTCGTCTCGGCCAGCACCACGCCCTTGCCCTGCGTCGATTCCAGAAGTTTCACGATCAACGGCGCGGTGCCCACCAGCCGGATCAGGCTGTCGGTGTCCTTGGGGCTTGCGGCGAAGGCGGTGTTGGGCATTCCGATCCGGTGCCGCGCCATCAACTGATGGGCATAGAGCTTGTCGCGGCTTGCCGTGATTCCTTCCGAGCCGTTGATGCAGAAGGTGCCGATCGTCTCGAACTGGCGGATCACCGCCGTTCCGTAGGAGGTGATCGAGGCCCCGATGCGCGGGATCACCGCGTCGTAGCGGGGCAGGCGCTTGCCGTCGTAATGCACCTCCGGCGAGAGCGCGTTGATCGCCATGTAGCAGCGGGTGGTGTCGATCAGCTCCACCGTGTGGCCGCGGGTTTCCCCCTCCTCGATCAGGCGGCGGGTGGAATAGTTGTCCTCCCGGCTCAGCACCGCCACCCGCAGCGCCCGGTTGGGCGCGGTCTTGCGCATCTGGGCGGTGTGGTAGACGTCGTAACTGAGTTCCGGCTGGCAGAACCGGTCGGTGGCCACGATGGTGATATGGTCTTTCAGCGCCTCGCGCCCCAGCAGCATCCGGCTGGCCATGGCGGCGCGGTTGGTCAGCGTCAGCTCGATCCGCCAGCTCTGGTCGCTCACCCGCAGGGTGGAGGCGATCACGTAGCGGCTCTCGCTCTCGCCGTTGGAGGAGGTGACGGTGCGCCGGTCGATGATTTCCGCCGAACAGGGGATCACCAGGTCCTCGCGCCCGGGGATCGGATGCACGGTGAAGCGCACCCGTGGCTTGGAGATCGGCCCGAAGGTCTCGATGTCGAAGGCATGCAGCGCCGAGGTGCGCGCCCCGGTATCCACCTTGGCCTTGAGCGCGGGCAACCCCAGGTCCGGAAGCGCGACCCATTCCTCCCAGCCGAAGCGGATCAGGTTGCTGGCGGGATCGGTCTCGTCGGTCATCGCGTGGCCCTTCTTGGCATTCCGGTTCGCGCCCTTTAGGGGAGAACGGGCAGGAGTCAACGATGACAACATCTTTCACCTTCCAACTCAAGGCGACGGACGGGACGGCCCGGACAGGCACCATCTCCACCCCGCGCGGCGAGATCCGCACGCCGGCCTTCATGCCGGTAGGCACGGCGGGCACCGTCAAGGCGATGCTGCCCGAGAACGTGCGCGCCACCGGGGCCGACATCGTGCTGGGCAATACCTACCATCTGATGCTGCGACCCACCGCCGAGCGCGTCGCGGCGCTGGGGGGGCTGCACCGCTTCATGAACTGGGAGCGCCCGATCCTGACCGACTCGGGCGGGTTCCAGGTGATGAGCCTTGCGGGGCTGCGCAAGCTGACCGAGCAGGGCGTGACCTTCAAGAGCCATATCGACGGCTCGAAACACGAGCTCACCCCCGAGCGGTCCATGGAGATCCAGCGCCTGCTGGGCTCGGACATCGTGATGTGCTTCGACGAATGCCCCGCGCTGCCCGCCACAGACGCCGCCGTGGCCGAAAGCATGCGCCTGTCCATGCGCTGGGCCGCGCGCTCGCGCGAGGCCTTCGGCGACCGGCCGGGGCACGCGCTGTTCGGGATCATGCAGGGCGGCGTCACGCGCGAGCTGCGCGAGGAGTCGGCCGAGGCGCTGAAGGCCATCGGCTTCGATGGCTACGCGGTGGGCGGGCTTGCGGTGGGCGAGGGGCAGGAGGCGATGTTCGGCGTGCTGGACTACGCGCCCGGCTTCCTGCCCGAGGACCGGCCGCGCTATCTGATGGGAGTGGGCAAGCCCGACGACATCGTGGGCGCGGTCAAGCGCGGGATCGACATGATGGATTGCGTGCTGCCCTCGCGCTCGGGGCGCACGGGGCAGGCCTTCACCCGGCGCGGCGTGGTCAACATCAAGAACGCCCGCCACCAGGACGATCCGCGCCCGCTGGACGAGGACTGCACCTGCCCCGCCTGCCGGGGATACAGCCGCGCATATCTGCATCACGTCTTCCGCGCGCAGGAAATCATCTCTTCCATGCTGCTGACCTGGCACAACCTGCACTATTACCAGGAGCTCATGGCCGGCATGCGCCTGGCCATCGCCGAGGGCCGGTTCGAGGCCTGGGAGGCCGCGTTCCACGCGGCCCGCGCCGAGGGCGATATCGAGCCGGTCTGACCGCACCCGCGGTATCGCGTGGCGCCCGGAAGTGCTGTCCGGGATGTCGCGCACGGTCCGGGCGCCGGCTTGCCCGCGGTCGTTGCGCGGAGCCCGGCCGCTCCACATCCTGTCCCGGCACGCCGACAGAAAGGCCGCGATGGCCGCATGTCTCGGCATGGAAGGCGCCGTAGACATGGCTGCGCGGGCGCCCTCCGGGCACAATACTCAGCCTTGGATCTTCGAACGCGAGGGCACCGCCCTGCGCCTGATCGCGGGCCGGACCCGTGCGCTCGCGGTGACGGATCTCGACGACCGCGGCCAGCCGGATGGACATGGGCGCGAGGATGGGCGCGCAGGACGATGCACTGGCCCGCGCCGCGCCGCTGCCGGCGATGCCGGGCATGGCGGGCGATACGCCGGCCGGCTGGCTGGCCACCGGCCAGGCGCCGGAGCGGGTGCGTCTGGCGGCGGCCGGGACGGGGCTTCAGGCGGGCGCTCTCAGCCCGCCGGTGCGTGTGGCCGGGCTCCGGATGAAGCTGCAGGGCCCGTGCCGGACGCATGGGGCGCCGCAGATCCTGCCGCGCCAGGGCGCACCGGACGGGCGGCCCGACCGGGCACCGCGCCGGCCGCTTGGCGACGTGTTGCCGGGCTGAGGCGCCGAAAGGGAAACGGGCGGGCAAGGGGCCGAAAGGCCCGGTCGCCGCCCCGGAAAGGCGCCGTTCCGGCAGGGCCGAAGCGCACGAGCAGGCCCGGCCGGGGCCGAGAAGCGCGCCCTCAGACGCCCGAGATCACCTCTGCCGCGGCCTCCAGCGCGCCCTTGCCGCAGGGGATCTCCAGCGCGCGCATCCCCGCCTCGACGCTGCCCAGCAGCCCCAACACCATATGCGCGTTCACATGGCCCATATGGCCGAACCGGAAGAAGCCGTGCCAGTCCGGGCTGTCGGGCTCGGCCATGCCCAGCCCGATCCCCAGCGTCACGCCCGCCTCGCGCATCGTCCAGTCCCGCAGGCGCGAGCCATGGGGCGCGCCGATCCGCAGCGCCGTTACCGCATGGCTGCGCCGGGACGGATCGGCGATGTTGAGTTCCAGCGGCCCGCCCCGGCCCCACGCCTCGCAGGCGGCCCAGATCGCGCGCGCCAGCACCTCGTGGCGGGTCCAGACGGCCTCGATGCCCTCGGCCATCAGCAGGTCCAGCGCGGCGCGCAGACCGTAGATGTGATGCGTGGCCGCGGTGCCGCCGAAATACTGGTAGAAGAATTCGGGCGCCGCGCGCGGCACCCAGTCCCAGTAGCGCGGCACCACCGCCAGTTCGGCCCGCGCCGCCGCCGCCTTGTCAGAGAAGAACACGAAGCCCAGCCCCGGCGGCACCATCAGGCCCTTCTGGCTGGCGGCCACGGTCACGTCCACGCCCCAGGCGTCCATCTCGAACCGGTCGCAGGCCAGCGAGGCGATGCAATCGGCCATCAGCAGCGCCGGGTGGCCCAGCCCGTCGAGCAGCGCGCGCAGCGCGGCGATGTCGTTGCGGACCGAACTCGCCGTGTCGGTATGGGTGGCCAGAACCGCGCGGATCGCATGGCCCCGGTCGGCGCGCAGCGCGGCCTCCACCCGGGCCAGGTCCACCGTGGCGCGCTTGCCGAAATCCAGCACCTCCGCCTCGATCCCCTGGCCCAGCGCGATCTCGGCCCAGCCCTGGCCGAAACGCCCGGTGGACAGCACCAGAACCTTGCCGCCCGCGGGCACGGTATTGGCCAGCGCGGCCTCCCATGCCCCGTGGCCGTTGGCGATATAGATCGCCACATGGCCTTCGGTGCGCGCCACCGCGCGCAGATCGGGGATCAGCCCTGCCGTCAGCTCCACCAGCTCGCCCTCGTAGATGTTGGGCGCGGCGCGATGCATGGCACGCAGCACCTCCTCGGGCATCACGGAGGGGCCGGGAATGGCAAGGTAGGGACGGCCCTGGGCAAGCGACATGACGGGTTCTCCTGGAACGGACCGGCGCGACATTAGCGGCGCGGCCCGCGGCGTCAACGGCCCGCGCGCTTGCCAGCGGCGGGCGCAGCCACTAAACCCCGCCGGAACGGAGACGGGCGCCCCATATGCTCACGAAATTCTGGACCTGGCTGGACAATGGCGAGCGCCGGCTGCGCAAGTCCTTCGGGCGCGACCTCTCCACCCCCGGCCAGCGGCGGCTGGCGCGGATCCATTACCACCTGTTCGACCACGCCTTCCTGCGCACCTTCTGGACCAATTTCTTCCGGATCGCGCCGGGCGTCTATCGATCCAACCAGCCCACGCATCGCCGGTTCCTGCGCTACCGCGACATGGGCGTGCGCACCGTCATCAACCTGCGCGGAGAGGACACCTACGCGCATTACTTCTTCGAACAGGAAAGCTGCGAGGCGCTGGGCCTGACCTTGGTCAATGCCAAGCTCTGGGCCCGCCGCGCGCCCTCGCGCGAGCGCATCCTCACGGTGATCGAGGCCATGCGCGCGGCCGAGCGGCCCTTCATGTTCCACTGCAAGTCCGGGGCGGACCGGGCGGGTTTCGCCTCGGCGGTCTACCTCATGGTGTTCGAGGGCGTGCCGGTGCGCCAGGCGCGCCGCCAGCTGAGCCTGCGCTACATCCACCTGAAGTTCACCCGGACCGGCGTACAGGACTACATCCTGCGGGTCTACCAGGCCCGCAACGATCGTGCCGCCATTCCCTTCGAGGACTGGATCCGCACCGAATACGACCATCGCCTTGTCCAGGAGGGGTTCGACACCCGCCGCCCTGCGGAAGAGCTGGCATGAGCGAGGCGCAGGCGCAGACCGAGGAGACCGGCGGCGAGCATGCGCGCGGCCTGCTGGCCTGGCTCTGGCGGCGCTACCTTGTCAAGCGGATGTGGCTGCTTGGCATCGCGGTGGTGTTCATGGCGATCGAGGGCAGCATGCTGGGCGTGCTGAGCTGGATGATGAAGCCGATGTTCGACCGCATCTTCGTGGGCGGCGACGAGGCGGCGATCCCCCTGGTCGCGATGGCCTTTTTCGGGATCTTCGTTGTCCGCGCGGTGGCCAGCGTGGTGCAGAAGATCCTGCTGACGCGGGTGTCGGAACTGACCGCGGCCGATATCCGGGCCGATCTGGTGACCCACCTGATGCGACTGGACGGGACGTTCCACCAGACCCACCCGCCGGGCTACCTGATGCAGCGGATCGAGGGCGACGTGGCCTCGATCAACAAGGTCTGGCGCACCATCATCACCGGCGCCGGGCGCGACCTGGTGGCGGTGGTGGCGCTGTTCGGGGTGGCGCTCGGGGTGGACTGGCGCTGGACGCTGGTCGCCTGCGTCGGGGCGCCGCTGCTGGTGGCGCCGTCGATCTTCCTGCAACGCTACGTGCGCCGCAACGCGCGGCTGGCGCGCGACGTGGCCGCGCGCCTGTCCACCCGGCTCAACGAGATGTTCCTGGGCATCGTGCCGGTCAAGCTCAACCGCCTGGAGAGCTACCAGGCCGAACGCTACGCCGCGCTCACCCGCCAGCGCATCCGGACCGAGACTCGCTCGGCCGGCGGGCAGGCCATGATCCCGGGGCTGATCGACGTGATGTCGGGCCTGGGCTTCATGGGCGTGCTGTTCTACGGCGGTGCCGAGATCATCTCGGGCGACAAGACCGTGGGCGATTTCATGGCCTTCTTCACTGCCATCGGGCTGGCCTTCGAGCCGCTGCGCCGGCTCGGGGCGATCAGCGGAGTCTGGCAGGTGGCGGCGGCCGGGATCGAGCGGATCCGCGAATTGCTGGCGCTGTCGCCGCGCCTGACCTCGCCCGCCAACCCGGTGCCTGCCCCGCAGGGCGTGCCCGAGATCGCGCTGGAGAACATCACCCTGGCCTATGGCGACGCGCCGGTGCTGCGCGGCGCCAGCTTCGTGGCGGAGGCAGGCCGGACCACGGCGCTGGTGGGGCCCTCGGGGGCGGGCAAGTCCACCGTCTTCAACGCGCTCACCCGGCTGGTGGACCCGACCGGGGGGAGGGTCACCGTGGGCGGCGTGCCGGTGGATGCGATGCGGCTTGAGGATCTGCGCGGCCTGTTCTCGGTGGTCAGCCAGGATGCGCTGCTCTTCGACGAGACGCTGCGCGAGAACATCCTTCTGGGACAGCGCGACGTGGACGAGGCGCGGCTGCGCGCGGCGCTGGACGCGGCCCATGTCACCGACTTCCTGCCGCGCCTTCCCGAGGGGCTCGACAGCCCGGTCGGGCCGCGCGGCTCGAACCTGTCGGGCGGGCAGCGTCAGCGGGTGGCGATCGCCCGGGCGCTACTGCGCGACACGCCGATCCTGCTGCTGGACGAGGCGACCTCGGCGCTCGACGTGCAGTCCGAGCAGGTGGTGCAGGCCGCGCTCGACCGGCTGGCGGCGGGGCGCACCACGCTGGTGATCGCGCACCGGCTGTCGACCGTGCGCAACGCCGACCGGATCGTGGTGATGGACCAGGGCCGGGTGGTGGAAACCGGCACCCATGACGAGCTGCTGGCCCGTGGCGGCGCCTATGCCGGGCTCTACCGGCTGCAATTCGAGGATGGAACATGACAGCGGATCCGACGGTGCAGACGCCGCATTGCGGCCTGATCGCGCAGGCCGAGATGGCCCGCCTGTCCGGGCTGGAGTTCTTTCGCGGCTGCATGGAGGGGCGGCTGCCCTATCCGCCGGTGGCGTCGCAGGTGCCGATGCGGATGGTGGACCTGGAGGCCGGCCGCGTGGTCTGGGAGACCTCGCCGCCCGACTGGTTCCTCAACCCGGCGGGCGCGGTGCATGGCGGCTACGCGATGACGGTGCTGGACAGCGCGCTGGCCTGCGCGGTGCATTCCGCGCTGCCGGCCGGGCGCGGGGTGACGACGCTGGAGGCCAAGGTGAACCTGACCCGGGCGATTTCCGCGGGCTCCGGCCCCTACCGGGCCGAGGGTGTGGCGCTGAGCCTCGGCCGGCGCACCGCCACCGCCGAGGCCAAGCTGCGCGACGCCGAGGGCCGGCTGATGGCCTTCGCCACCACGACCTGCCTGCTGTTCGACCTGTGACGCGGCGCGCCTTGCCCCGGCGGCGGTGCGGGAGGGCCGGCGCCGCGCCGCCTCCGGCGGGCGTATTTGCGGAACAATGAAGACGAACGGGCGGGCCTCAGTCCGCCGCGCGCGCCTCCGCCAGGGCTTCGGGCAAGGTCCGCTCCAGCGCGGCCATGTCCTCGGCGGTGCCGGTGCTGATGCGGATGCAGCGGTCGAGCGGGGCCACGCCCGGCATGCGCACGAAGATGCCCCGCCGCACGAGCCCGTCCAGCACCGCGCGGGCGAAGACCCCGTCGCGGCCGCAATCCAACGCCACGAAATTGGTGGCGGAGGGCAGGGCGGTCAGGCCGTTCGCCTCGGCGATGCGGGCGATCTCGGCGCGGCTGGCGGCCACCTGCGCCACCACGTGATCCAGCCACGCCCGGTCGCCCAGCGCGGCCAGCGCACCGGCCTGGGCGGCGCGGTTCATGCCGAAATGGTTGCGGATCTTCTCGAATCCGGCGATCAGCGGCTGCGCCCCAAGCGCGTAGCCCACCCGTGCGCCCGCCATCCCGTGCGCCTTGGAGAAGGTGCGCATCCGGATCACGCGCGGATCCTCGATGTCGAGCTCGGGGGCGGTGCCCTCGGGGGCGAACTCGATATAGGCCTCGTCCAGCACCATCAGGCAGCCCTCCGGCAGCGCGTCGCGCGTGGCCAGGAGCGTGTCGGCCCCGTGCCAGCTGCCCATCGGGTTGTCGGGGTTGGACAGGTAGAGCAGCCGCGCATCCACCTCCGCGGCCTTCGCGGTCAGCGCCTGCGGATCCTCGCGGTCGTCGCGGAACGGCACCTTGTGGAGCACCCCGCCGAAGCCCGCCACGTGGTAGTTGAAGGTGGGATAGGCGCCCTCGGAGGTGACCACCGCGCAGCCCGGCTCCACGATCATCCGCACGAGATAGCCCAGCAGCCCGTCGATTCCCTCGCCCACGATCACGTTCTCGGGCCGCACGCCGTGATGGGCGGCCAGCGCCGCGCGCAGGTCGTGGCTGGTGCTGTCGCCGTATTTCCAGATCTCCGCCGCCTCGGCACGCATCGCCGCCACCGCCCGGGGCGAGGGGCCGAAGACGCTTTCATTGGCGCCCAGCCGGGCGCGGAACGGCGCGCCGCGTGCGCGTTCCTGCGTCTCGGGGCCCACGAAGGGAACGGTGGCGGGCAGCGAGTCCAGCAGGCGGGTGAAACGGGGTGTCTTGCTCATGGTGCGGACCATAGCGCCAGGGTGCGGGGCGCCACAAGCGGGCAGTTCTGCCGCCACGTTGCACTGGATTCCGCGGCCCGGGCGGGGAAGACTGGCGCAAGGACCAGGGGAGGATGGCGATGTCCCGTGTGCGTGTCGAGATCGAGGACCATGTCGCCCGGGTGACGCTGTCGCGCCCGGACAAGATGAACGCGGTGGACCCCGGGATGGTGTCCGCCCTGATCGCCGCCGGCGCCGAGGTGGACCGGCCCGATGTGCGCGCGGTGGTGCTCTCGGGCGAGGGCCGGGCCTTCTGCGCGGGGCTGGACGTTGCGAGCTTCGCCACGCTGGCGGGCGGCGACCCGCAGGCGATGGTGATGCCCCGCACCCATGGCGACGCGAATGATTACCAGCGGGTCTCGCTGGTCTGGCACCGGCTGCCGGTTCCCGTGATCGCGGCGCTGCACGGGGTGGTCTATGGCGCGGGGCTGCAGATCGCGCTGGGCGCGGATATCCGGATCGCCGCGCCCGATACGCGGCTGGCGGTCATGGAGATGAAATGGGGCCTCGTGCCCGACATGGGCGGCATGGTGCTGCTGCCGAGGCTGGTGCGGGGCGACGTGCTGCGCCGGCTGACCTACACCGCCGAGCCGGTGGAGGCCGCCCGCGCCGAGGCCTGGGGGCTGGTGACGGAACTGGCGGAAGACCCGCAGTCCCGCGCGCTGGACCTGGCCCGCGAGATCGCCGCGCGCAGCCCCAGCGCGATTCGCGCCGCCAAGCGCCTGATCTGCATGGCCGAGAGCGGCGCGCCGGCGGCCGAGGTGCTTCTGGCCGAATCGCGCGAGCAGGCGGCGCTGATCGGCGGGGCCGACCAGATGGAGGCGATCGCCGCGAACATGGCGGGCCGGCCGCCGCGCTTCGGCTGAGGCGGGGTTCCGCCGGCGGGTGCGGGGCGGGGTTGGCCCCGCCGCCCGGCCCGGTCTATGCAGCGATGTGCAAGGTTCACGAGGTCGCGCCCATGTCACGATTTCCCCGCCGCGCCGCGCTGGCGCTTCTGCTCACCGCGCCCCTGGCCGCCTGCGGCGGGGGCCGGCGCCGCGAACGCCGCCGCGAGGAGCGGCGCGCCGAAGCAGAGCCGCCGCTTTACCCCAACGAGACGCCCGAATTGCGCCGCCTGATCAACCGCTACGCCGATCTCTACGAGGTACCGCGCAGCCTGGTTCACCGGGTGGTGATCCGAGAGAGCACCCATAACCCGGCCGCGCGCAACGGGCCCTATTACGGGCTGATGCAGATCCTGCCGCAGACCGCGCGCACGATGGGCTTTCGCGGCCGGCCCGAGGATCTGCTCGATGCCGAAACCAACCTGACATACGCGGTGAAATACCTGCGTGGCGCCTGGCTCGTGGCGGAGGGCGACCCGGATGCCGCGGTGATGTGGTATGCGCGCGGCTATTACTACGAGGCCAAGCGCAAGGGCCTGCTGGAGGAAACCGGCCTGATCTGAGCCCGCTCAGCCGGAGGCGGCGAGTAGCGCCTCGATCCGGCGGGTGATCTTGCGCGACATGGGGCGCGCGCTGGAGCCGAACGTGGCCACCGGCCGGCCCGCGCCGTCCAACAGCACCTTGTTGAAGTTCCACGCGGGCTCGAACCCGTGCTCGCGCTTCAGCCAGGCGTAGAAAGGATGGGCCCCTGCGCCGCGCACCGGCGTGATCGTGGTCATCGGCAGGTCCAGACCGAAGGTGATCTCGCAGAACTCCCTGACCTCGTCCTCATTGGCCAGTTCCTGGCGGAAATCGTTCGAGGGCACCGCCAGTACCACGAGGCCCTGGTCGCGGTAGCGGTCATAGAGCGCCTGCAACCCCTCGTATTGCGGGGTGAAGCCGCACAGCGAGGCGGTGTTGGCCACCAGCACGGGCTGGCCGCGATAGTCCGACAGCCGGATCTCGCCGCCGTCGATCGACCCGAAACGAAAATCATCGGCTGTCGCGGCGGTGGCGAAGACAGCGGCACAGACGGTGAAAAGGATCGCGACAAGCGGTTTCATCGATCACTCCCTCGGGGTGTCGCAGAAGGTAGCGGCGCCACGTTCAAGTCAAGCTGCCGCGTGCTCTTCCGGCACACGGCCGCTCGCGCTATGCTGCGGACGCGGACAGGGCCGGTGGAGGCGCCATGCGACAGGACCAGGACGACAGGCTGGAAGGGCGCCTGCACGGCGAACAGCCGCCGGCGGCGCGCGAGGCGCTCTGGCTGCGCCTCGTGCACATGGTGCTGATCGCGCTGATGCTGAGCGTGGCGCAGACGATCCTGACGCTGGCCACCATCATGCAATTCGTGCTGATGCTGCTCGGCCGCGGCGAGCCCAACGCGCAACTGGCCGATTTCGGCACCGATCTGGGCGTCTGGATCGCCAAGGCCGCGCGCTTCCAGACCGGCGCTTCCGAGGTGAAGCCCTGGCCCTGGACGGAGCTGGACTGATGGCCGGCGGCTGGAGCCGCGACGGCGCGGTGAACGAACAGATCGAGGCCTCGATCTCCGATGAGCTGGCAAGGCTCAGGGCGGCCCGCCGGCCGGTCGGCGAAAGCCGGTCCCGTTGCGCCGAATGCGACGAGCCGATCCCCGAACAGCGCCGCGCGGCGCTTCCCGGCGTCAAGCTGTGCATCGATTGCCAGCAGGAGCGCGACGGCACCTACAAGGCGCGCGGCGGGATCAACCGGCGCGGCTCGAAGGACAGCCAGTTGAAGTGAGAGCGGGGGGCGCCCCTGTCGCCCCTGTCGCTCGGACCTATGGCGGATGACGACGCCCCTGCGGCCAAGTCACCCCGGGATATTGCCGGCCGGACGCCCCAGGGTTTTCTAGACCCTGTTCTGTCACGTCGGCCGCGCGGCACAGGCAGCGGCGCCGATGAGCGCGCCGGAAGACGCACGCGAAGGCTCGGGATCACGCAGAGGAGCGCGGGCCCTTCTGCGTGCGTCTTCCTGCCTCGAATATCCCCGCAGGAGGCTCCCGGCCTTTCCACCCGCCCGGCGGGTCGGCGTGCCGCGCGGCCCTTCGCGGCCGAGACATCGGGCCGCAAGGCCGGTGGCGAGATATCCCGAGCCTCGGGAAAGCTCCGCACTCTTGGGGACGGTGCTCAGCTCTCCATCGCCTCCAACTCGTCGATCAGCCGCTCGATCATCGACAGGCCCTTGTCCCAGAAGGCCGGGTCCGAGGCATCCAGACCGAAGGGCGCCAGCAGTTCCTTGTGATGCTTGGAGCCGCCGGCGCGCAGCATGTCGAAATACTTCTCCTGGAAGCCCTCGGGCTGCTCCTCGTAGACCGCGTAAAGCGCGTTCACCAGCCCGTCGCCAAACGCATAGGCGTAGACGTAGAAGGGCGAGTGCACGAAATGCGGGATATAGGCCCAGAAGCTTTCGTAGCCCTCCATGAAGTCGAAGGCGGGGCCAAGGCTTTCACCCTGAACGCTCATCCAGAGTGCGCCGATATCCTCGGGCGTCAATTCGCCGCCGCGGCGCGCTTCGTGCAGCTTGCATTCGAAATCGTAGAAGGCGATCTGGCGGACCACGGTGTTGATCATGTCCTCGACCTTGCCGGCCAGCAGCACCTTGCGGGCGGCCTTGTCGGGGGCCTGGTCGAGCAGCCGGCGGAAGGTCAGCATCTCGCCGAAGACACTGGCCGTCTCGGCCAGGGTGAGTGGGGTGTGGCTCAGCATTTCGCCCTGACCCGCGGCCAGCACCTGATGGACGCCGTGGCCCAGCTCATGCGCCAGCGTCATCACGTCGCGCGGCTTGCCGAGATAGTTCAGCAGCACGTAAGGGTGCACCTCGGTCACGGTGGGATGCGCGAAGGCGCCCGGCGCCTTGCCCGGCTTCACGCCCGCGTCGATCCAGCCCTTCTCGAAGAAGGGCTGCGCGATCTCGGCCATTTTCGGATCGAATCCGGCATAGGCGCCCATCACCGTCTCGCGCGCCTCGTCCCAGCCGAAGATCCGGGTTTCCTCCATCGGCAGGGGCGCGTTGCGGTCCCAGACCTGCATCCGGTCGAGCCCCAGCCACTTGCGCTTGAGCTCGTAATAGCGGTGGCTCAGGCGCGGATAGGCGGCCACGACCGCGTTGCGCAGCGCCTCGACCACCTCGGGTTCCACGTGGTTGGCCAGGTGCCGGCCGGTCTGCGGGCTGGGCATGCCGCGCCAGCGGTCCACCACTTCCTTTTCCTTGACCTGCGTGTTGTGCACGCGGGCGAAGGTGCGGATATTGGCGCCGAACACCTCGGCGAGGGCATGGGCGGCCGCCTCTCGGGTGGCGCGGTCCTGCTCGGTCAGCAGGTTCAGCGTGGCTTCCAGCCCCAGCGCCTCGCCCTCCACGTCAAAGGTCAGCCCCGCGATGGTTTCGTCGAAGAGCCGCTCCCAGGCATCGCCTACCACGCCCCTGTCGTGCAGGAATTTCTCCATCTCGTCGGACAGCTGGTAGGGCTTCATCGCGCGAATGCGCTCGAAGACCGGACGATAGCGGCCCAGCTCGGCATTCGCGTCGAGCAGCCCGTCCAGATGGGCATCCTCCAGCCGGTTCAGTTCCAGGGTGAAGAAGACCAGCGGCGTCGTGAAATTGGTGATCTTCTCCTGGCAGTCGGACAGGAACTTGGCGCGCGCGGCGTCGGTGGTGTGCTGGTAGTAGCGCAGGCCCGCATAGGACATGATGCGCCCGGCCACCGCCTCGATCCGCTCGTTGCGCCGGACGCAATCCAGCAAGCCGTCCGCGTCCAGCCCGGCCAGCTTGCCTTCGTAGTCGCGGGCAAAATCGGCGCAGGCGGTTTCCAGCCAGTCGAGATCCCGTTTCAGTTCGGGCGCGTCGGGGGCGGCGTAGAGATCGGTCAGGTCCCATTCGGGAAGATCGCCCAACCCGCCCGATCCGGCGGCGCTTGCATCGAAAACGGGGCGGGATACGGTGAACATGGCTGACCTTTCCGAGATTGCGTTTGGAGACAGATAGGCCGGGGGTGGGGGCGGTATCAAGGGCAGTGGCCCGCCCGAAGCCGGAGCGGCCGGCGCGCCGGCCGTCCTGTGCCAGCCCCGCCGGCTAGCCGTAGCGTGCCAGCATCTGCTTCAGGTCGTCCAGCGTGTTGGCCTCCTGCACCGGCTTGTCTTCGCGCCAGCGGCTCATGCGGGGAAAGCGCAGCGCCACGCCGGACTTGTGGCGGGGGCTTTCGTGGATGCCCTCGAAGGCGATCTCGAACACATGTTCGGGTCGCACCTGCCGCACCGGGCCGAAGCGTTGCAGCGTGTTCTTCCGCACCCATTGGGTGATGCGGCGGAACTCGGCATCGGTGAGGCCGGAATAGGCCTTGGTGAAGGGCACCAGCTCGTTGCCCGACCAGACCGCGAAGGTGAAATCGGTGAACAGGTTCGCGCGCCGCCCGTGGCCTGCCTGCGCGTAGATCATCACTGCGTCGATCACCAGCGGATCGAGCTTCCATTTCCACCAGTCGCCTCGCCTGCGCCCGGCCAGATAGGGGCTGTCCGCGCGTTTCAGCATCACCCCCTCGGCACGGGCGGCGCGGGCGGTTGCGCGGATGCGGGCCAGATCGGCCCAGTCCTCGAAACCGATCAGCGGAGAGCCACGCAGCGGCGCATCCGCGGGCAGGCTGGCCAGCAGCTCGTCCAGCAGCGCGCGGCGCTCGGCGAAGGGGCGGGCGCGGATATCCGCGCCGCGCCACTCCAGCAGGTCATAGGCCGCCATCGCCACCGGTGCCTCGACCAGCAGCGTCTTCGGCACCGATCTGCGCCCGATCCGCTTCTGCAGCGCGTTGAAGGGCAGCGGTCCGTCCTTCCAGGCGAGGATCTCGCCATCCAGCACGGTGCCGGGCGGCAGGAAGTCGCTCGCGCGGGCAAGCTCCGGGAACCGGTCGGTCATCAGCTCCTCGCCGCGCGACCAGACAAAATGCCGCCCCTCGCGCAGGATGAGCTGGCCGCGGATGCCGTCCCACTTCCATTCCGCGCGCCACTCGGCCGGATCGCCAAGCGCCTCGGGCGGCGCGTCGAGCTGGTAGGCCAGGTAGAACGGGTAGGGGCGTGACAGATCGGCGCCGCGGTCCTCGGCCTCGATCAGCGCGTGCCAGGTGGTGCGCGCCGGATCCCAGCCGCCCATCAGCCGATGCGCCATCTCGGCCTCGTCCCGGCCCGTGGCGCGGGCCAGCGCACGGGTCATCAGCTTCTGGCTGACGCCTATGCGGAATCCGCCGGTGATGAGCTTGTTGAAGAGGAATCGACCCGTCGGGTCGAGACTGTCCCAGGCGTCGAGGATCGCGGCCTTTCGGGCCTCTGGGGATTGGTCGGCAAGGCCGCGCAGAACGTTGATCCAATGGGACAAACCGTGATCGGTGTCGCGCGCGGGCGGCGGCAGGATCAGGGCGATGGTCTCGGCCAGGTCGCCCACGACGGGATAGCATTCCTCCAGCAGCCACAGGGGCAGGCCCGCCTGTTCGGCCGCCCATTCGCGCAACTGCGTGGTGGTGACCGCCCGTTTCGGCCGCCGGCCCGAGAACAGCGCCACGGTCCAGAGCCGGTCCTCGTCGGGCGCGTTCATGAAATACGCGCTCAAGGCTTCTGTTTTCACGGAGGTTTTCGTGGATTGGTCAATCCGGGTAAACAGCTCGGCGAAGCGTTTCATGCCGCCTCGCCCTCGTCCTCGGCCTCGCCGCCGAACTCGGTGGGCACGATCTGCGCCCGCCAGCCATTCTCGTTCAGCCATCGCGCGAATATATCGGTATAACCATGCGTCACATATATGTTTTCCGCCTCTGTTTGCCGAATTGCCCACAGCAGGCCGTTCCAATCCGCATGATCGGAGATGACAAAGCCGCGATCCGCCGCGCGCCGCCGGCGCACGCCGCGCAGCCGCATCCAGCCGCTGGCGAACCCGGTGGAGACCGGCCCGAAGCGGCGCGCCCAGGTGGTGCCCAGCGCAGAGGGGGGCGCCAGCACCAGCGCGCCGGGATGGGCCTTCGCGTCCAGCTCGGGGTTCACAGGCACCGTGTCGGGGAGCGCGTAGCCCTGCGCGCGCAGCACCGTGTTCGTGCCCTCCACCGCGCCGTGGGTGAGGATCGGGCCGATCTCCGGGTCCAGCATCGTCAGCAGCCGCTGCGCCTTGCCCAGCGCATAGGCGCCCAGCATCGCGCTGCGCCCCTCGGCGGCGCAGGTGGCCCACCATCGATTGATCTCGGCCGCCACCCGGGCCTGTGGCGCCCAGTCGAACACCGGCAGGCCGAAGGTGCATTCGGTGATGAAACTGTGGCACCGCACCGGCTCGAAAGGTTCCGACAGCCCGTCGTCGATCACCTTGTAATCGCCCGAGACCACCCAGACCTCGCCGCCCCGCTCCACCCGGATCTGCGCAGAGCCCGGCACATGCCCGGCCGGGTGAAACGAAACGCGCGCGTCACCGATCTGGCGGACTTCGCCATAGGCCACCGTCTCCACCGAGATATCGCCCAGCCGATGCCGCAGCACCGGCGCGGCCTGCGCGGTGCACAGATAGGCACCATGTCCGGGTCTTGCGTGATCGGCGTGGCCATGCGTGATGAGCGCGCGCGCCACCGGCCGCCAAGGATCGATGTGGAAACCGCCGGCGGCGCAGTGGATCCCGTGTTCGGTGAAGCTCAGGACAGGTTGGCGCGCCATGGGCGGCAACATAGACCGCGCGCCGCCCGCGGAAAGCCGTCTCAGGCAGGTTCGCGGGTGGTGGCGCAGTCCAGGAATTGCGCGGTGATCCGGTCGAGCACGCGGCCGCGGATTTCGGGGCGCTCCATCAGCAGCTCGTGCTCGGCCCCCTGCAATTGCTCCAGCCGCCCTCCGGGCCAGGCGCGCATCCGCTCTTCGATGCGCGGCAGGTCCACGATGCGCTCCAGCCCGCCGACGAAGACAGAGCAGGGCAGGCGCGGGGCGGGCAGGCGCGACAGCGCCAGGCATTCGGCCAGGGCCTCGCGCAGCCATTGCAGGCTGGGCCCGGCAAGCTGCAACTCGGGGCGTCGCCGCACCTGTTCCTGCATGTAGCGGAACATGTCGGCATCCGTTGTCAGGGTGTTGTCCTCGAACGCGGCGGTTGCGACATAGGATGCCTCGCCGGTTCCGGGGGCGATCCGGTGGCCCAGCCCCACGACCGAACTGCCCCAACTCAGCGCCCAGGCCGCGGGACGCATCAGCGCTCCGATTCGAATGCCCCACATAGGCCCGGTGAAAGCGGCGGCCTCTACCGGCAGCCCTTCGATCAGCGCGCGCAGGCCGATCGCGCCGCCCATCGAATGCGCGAGCAGATACCAGGGTTTCGGCAGGTTCAGTTGCCGTGCGGCCTGCACCGCGGCCCGCACGTCGTGCTGATAATCAAGGAACTGCCCCACATGGCCCGGCCCGGGCTCGTCCAGCAGCCGATCCGCAAGGCCCTGCCCGCGCCAGTCTATGACAAGGGTGCCGAGACCGCGCCCCGCGAACTCTGCCGCGGTGCGCCCGTATTTCTCGATATACTCGGTCCGGCCCGGAAACAGGAGCACGGTGCCACGCGCCGTCCCCTGGGCGGGCCAGGCGCCCACCCGCAGCCGCACCCCGTCCGCGGCCCGCACCCAATGCGCCACATGGCCCGGCGGGCCCTCGGCGTCCTCCTCGTAGAACGGGGCGGGCGACAGCGGCATCAGGACAGCACGGATCCCAGCTTCATCGCCAGACCCATGTCGCCATCCACCGACAGCTTGCCGGACATGAAGGCGGAGGTGGGGTTCACCTCGCCCTCCAGAATGTCGCGGAACGTGTCCGCATCGGCGGTGAGCGTGACATCGGCGGGCTCGTCCCCGGCGCGCACGCCGCTTTCGTCCAGCATGATCGCGCCTTCACCCTCGATCACGAATTTGGCGGTGCCGTCGAACCCGCCCTGAAGCTTCTCGTTCAACGCTTCCACGGCGGCGGAAATCACATCACTCATCGGGTCGTCCTCCGAACTGTCACGGCACGTCTGGAATTGTGCCGCACTTGCGCTAATATCTCCATCGATATGAAACGCTTTCTGTCCAAATTCAAACCTGCCGTGGCGACATTGCTGATATGCGTGTCGGTCGGTTCCGTGCTGTCGGCCGAGGACGAAGGGTCGCCCGGGCTGCTGCAAGCCCTGCGCGAGGCGGGCCCGGACGAGGGCGCGCGCCTGGCGGAGCGTATCCGCAACGAATGGGCAAAATCCGGCTCGGCCTCCATGGACCTGCTGCTGCGCCGGGGGCGCGAGGCGATCGAGGCGGGCGATCTGGACAAGGCGGTGGAGCATCTGACCGCGCTCACGGATCACGCGCCCGGCTTCGCCGAGGGCTGGGCCGCACGCGCCATGGCCTTCTACCGGCAGGAGGAATTCGGCCTGGCGCTGGCCGATCTCGAACAGGCGCTGGCGCTCAACCCCGATCACTTCGGCGCGATCCAGGGTCTCGGCGCGATCATGGAGCGGCTGGAGCGCCCCCACCTCGCCTGGCGGGCCTATGAAAAGGTGCTTGCGCTTCACCCGCATCACCCCCAAGTGCTGTCCGCGATGGAACGGCTCGAACGCGAGGTCAGGGGCCGCGACCTCTGACGCTCTCTGACACCGGGGGCAGACATGGCACGCCAGGGCAGGACCGTCGCGGTCCTGGGGCCCACCAACACGGGCAAGACGCATTACGCGATCGAGCGGATGCTCGGGTATCGAACCGGCGTGATCGGGCTGCCGCTGCGCCTTCTGGCGCGCGAGGTCTATGACCGGATTGTCGCCGTGCGCGGCCCCTCGGTGGTGGCGCTGGTCACCGGCGAGGAGCGGATCGTGCCGCCGCGCACGCAATACTGGGTCTGCACGGTCGAGGCGATGCCCGAGGGCATGGGCGCCGATTTCGTCGCGGTGGACGAGATCCAGCTCTGCGCGGATCCCGAGCGCGGGCATGTCTTCACCGACCGGCTGATGCGGATGCGCGGGCTGCACGAGACGCTGTTCCTGGGCTCGGACACGATGCGCGGACCGATCCAGGCGCTGGTGCCGGGGGTAGAGTTCTTGCGCCGCGAGCGGATGAGCCAGCTTTCCTACACAGGTTCGAAAAAGATAAGCCGGATGCGTCCGCGCAGCGCGATCGTGGGGTTTTCGGTAGAGAATGTGTATGCCATTGCAGAGCTGATCCGCCGCCAGAAGGGCGGCGCGGCGGTCGTCATGGGGGCGCTTTCGCCGCGGACCCGCAATGCGCAGGTCGCGCTCTACCAGAATGGCGACGTGGATTTCCTGGTGGCGACCGACGCCATCGGGATGGGGCTCAACCTCGATATCGAGCATGTGGCCTTCTCGGGCCTGTCGAAATTCGACGGCCGCCGCAACCGCCCGCTGGCACCCAACGAACTGGCGCAGATCGCCGGGCGCGCCGGCCGCGGCATGCGCGAC